>Ga0247804_10001655_pt1 | contig 10310 bp, 13 predicted proteins | sample UWRJL029104C1_FD_181142 | JGI IMG/M metagenome (GOLD analysis project Ga0247804, IMG submission 181142) | Plant litter microbial communities from Arlington Agricultural Research Station in Wisconsin, United States - UWRJ-L029-104C-1 | ecosystem: Environmental > Terrestrial > Plant litter >...
GTTTGAGCAAGTAATCTGTTGCGAGTAAATCGTAGCTTTCCAATGCATGTTCTCCATATGCTGTAGTGAAAATTATTTTAGGCGGGTTGTTCAGGATACTCACCAGTTCCAGTCCGTTTAACTGTGGCATGCGAATATCTAAAAACAAAATGTCTATTGGATTGTCGTGCAGAAAAGGAATCACCTGTAACGCATTGCTGCATTCCCCTGCCAGATGCAACATGGGCATTTTTTGGATGTAGCGCTTTAAAACCTCACGTGCAAGAGGTTCGTCATCAACAATCAGACAGTTGAATACCGGCAAGCTCATTTTATTGGGTTCGGTTGAGTTCAAGATTCAAATTTACAATATACATTTCTTCCTCGGTTATGATCTGCAGGTGCCGTTTAGGATATAACAATGCCAGCCGACTTCGAACATTTTCTATACCGATGCCGCCACTTTGAAACGTTGTACCAGCTGGTATGCCGTTGATCAATTTTAAGTGCATAGTTTCTCCGGCCACGTGGATTTGCATATTGATCCATGGCTTTTCCACCATGTTACTGGCACCATGTTTAAAACAGTTTTCTACAAAAGGGAGTATCAGCAAAGGCGCAATCATCAGGCTGGGGTCGATCACCGGTATTTGCACAGCAACATCCAGATGATTTCCGTAACGTTGTTTTTCCAGTTCAATGTATTCAAGTAGCATGTTCAATTCTTGTTTTAAAGGTACTAATGGTGCGTTGCAGGAATAGAGCATGTAACGAAGCAGCGTCGAAAGACCCATCAGCATATTTGCGGCTACGGGAGCCTTATCCTGGGTGTGAGAATAGATGTTATTAAGCGTATTGAAAAGAAAGTGCGGATGCAACTGAGCCTTTAAACTCTGTAATTCAGCCACTGCCTTTTCCTGCTCAAGTAATAATGCCTGCTGTTGTTTTTCATAAAAGTATTTCATGAGTTTAATTGCTGCTGCCAGACCGCCTATCGTAATACTTCCACGCAGGCCGGAGATCCAGGCCATAAAAAGTTGTATTGTAAAAGGGGTTGGTATAATTCCGGGCAATAAATCCGGATGGTTAAGGAGATATTGTTGTCGTAAATATTCGACTATAGTTAACGATACAAGGGCCGACAAACCACCAGTCAATAATAATAGCCCGATAACAGCCAGTGTTGCTTTGAAGTATTTAGCCGGAATAACCAATTTGGGTATAACCAGGTAGATTAGACAATAAGCCAAAAATACAGCCGGCAGCATATACCAAAAGCTTTCAACTAAATTAACTCCAATTCTTTGCCAGAAGTCCAGTTTAGCTAATATTGGTGAAGGTGTAAACGAATATAAGTACACCGTGAACAAATACCAGCAGAGCCAGAAAGTAAAGTGTCGGCACAGACGCCAAGGGATATTGCGTGAGAATATAAAGTTAAGTTGCGTCATCATAGCTAAGTTACAAACCAATAAAATACAATGTGTTATTACAACCTGTAAAATAGACCAACGGATATTTAACCCGGACGAGCCTCATTCGTCGTCGACCAAAATGGCTTGTCTGCTATAAAACACTTTATGGCCTTCTGAGCGCTGCGTTGGTCTAATTTGTGAAAATATTATAGAAACGGATTATAGTTTTGATTAAAAGTTAATAGAAAAAACATGAAAAATTTACTTATTATTTTGTTCGTGCTAACCTGTACCTCTGCCACTGTAAAAGCACAGAACCGTACCCAGGATGAAGCCGCCATTCAAAAAACCTGGGCTCGCTTTGGCAACAGCTGGAGAAACCAGGATTTCAGCGACATGAAAGATTATATGACTCCTGATTGTCATTGGATAAATGTTGTGGGTATGCATTGGCACAATTTAAAAGAGGTACAATTTGCTCACCAGGTTTTTATAAGTGCATTTTTAAAAGATGCAAAGGCGGTTGATAAAAGCAGCACTATCCGTTTTATTACCAATGATGTGGCTATAATGTACCGGGTAACCCACATCGGTGCTTTTTACCCACCTGATGGCGTTGACAGAGGAAATAATAAACAAGGAGATAAGGATAATATTGCCACCATCGTTTTTGTAAAAAAAGACGGTAAATGGTTTATTGCTTCTGGCCAAAATAGTGATGTTGTTGCCCAAGCTGCAGCCAGTGATCCCGTTTTACACATGCCTAAATAGTGTACGCTGAAGAGACTGTGTCGTAATCGTTAATACGCCTGATTATTGTAGCGTATAGCTTCTCTAGATTCAGGACATTTGTCTAAATGAAATAAAGTGGGTTTTGAAGTCTTTCGACAGGATCAGAGATTACAAATTTATTTATGATACAGTCTCTTTTAAATCAGACTTCCGCCAATTCCGCAACCTTATCTAATGCTGTCGGCCAGGTTTTTTCCATATAATCCATCCAGTCTTTGCTTACATTCAGATCTATGATGAGCATTGTTCTACCATCTTTGCTTTTGAGTGTGTAGTTCTCGTATGCGCCGCCCCAGTCAGGATTTAATTCTTCTTTGCCATCTTTAAATTCACCAAGGTGCTTTATCGAAATAAACTCATTAGGAATGTTTTCTTCGATTCTGGATATCATACCATGTCCTTTGCCATCTGAAAATATAGCCTTGCTGCCTTTCTGCCAATCGGTTTCGACACTGGAACCCTCGGCAAAAACGGCGGTCCATAATGGATAGCTTTCCTTACCTAAAAGGATATTCCAAACTTTTTCAGCTGAAGCATTAATCTCTTTCTTGAATTGCACTTTTTCCATTTCAGTTAGGTTTAATTTCCATATCAAATATGCAGCTAAAAGTGCTGCCGTTATGGGTGTAAAAGCGACAAATTTAGGGTCTAAATTTACAGTTTTATTAGATTATATTAATAAATGTCTGATTGATAAACCAGGCATACATTAAACCTTTGCCGGCTTTTATCGTCAAAATTGCCTGATTAAAGACGCTCAATCGCATTAAATAATTTATTTAGTCTTACATTAGTTTATCTATTATTTGTAAAGATATTTTTGAGCGAACTTTTACGCCCAAATCAACGTATATATTGTGTCTGTTTTGATAATTGTCCATATGAAAAAAAATATTTTACAATACCTGCCGGTCTGTTTAATTTTTGGTATTTCACTTTTTACAGCTTGTAAGAAAGGGAATCCGACGCCAGATGTAATAACACCGCCTACCACAACTACCGTTACAGGCAACAGAGATGAATTAACAAAAGATTCTATATTCCTTTATTCAAAGGAACTTTATTACTGGAATACATCATTGCCCACTTATGAGTCATTTAAGCCACGTAATTACAGCTCTAATGAATCTGAATTATTTGCGATTACACAATTTTCAGTTAATCCAGAAACAGGAAAACCCTACGAATACGTAAGTAATACCGCGACTTCGCCAAAATATTCTTTCTTTGATTATGGCACTACAGGCAAGACTTCGTCATTAAAAGCGGATGTAAATGGAACAGAAAATGATTTTGGTTTTTCGGCAAATTATAATATAACAACCTCAACTTCGACATCCGACTTACGCGTGAAATACGTTTATCCGAATTCGTCGGCGAGCCAGCAAGGCTTAACGAGAGGATGCAAAATAACTGCTGTAAATGAGCGAACAAATCTATTCAATACTTCGGCTACCGTTGATTTTTTAAACGATGCTTTATTTGGTACAGCTGCCTCTGTAAGATTAACATTTATTGATTTAACGGGTGCAGTTAAAAATGTAACCGTCTCCAAATCAACTTACACTGTGAATCCGATATTGTTCACGAATGTTTATACCGTGGGAACAAAGAAAGTAGGGTATATTGTATTCAATAGTTTTACAAATAATGCTTCCACGGCCATCAGCAATGTTTTTTCTAATTTTGCAATGCAGGGTGTAACTGAAGTAATTGTAGATTTAAGATATAATGGAGGCGGTTACGTGAGTACGGCAACTCAGATAATTAACATTTTAAGCCCGGCAGCGCAGACTGGAAATACCATGTTTTCTACCTACTATAATTCTTACCTTCAAAATTTAACCACCGCACAACGCAAGGCTTCCGTTCTGGCGCACCAGCCTCTGTTGGATGATGCCGGGAAACTTCAGACCTATACCGAAGGTGTTAACGGAAAATACGCAACTTACGCCGATTTGGATTATTCAACAGCCTCACCAGATAACGTTGAAAAATTTGCAAAATCGGGTTCTTTAAATTTAAGCCGGGTTTATTTTATTGTAACCGGTTCAACGGCATCTGCAAGTGAACTTACCGTTAATTGCTTAAAGCCTGTTATGGATGTGAAGCTAATTGGAAAGACAACTTATGGCAAACCTGTAGGCTTTTTTCCTATAACAATTGATAAAGTAGATATGTACATTCCCGAATTTGAAACCAAAAACCAGGTAGGATCAGGTGGTTATTATTCTGGGTTAACAGTAGATAAAGATGCTTATGAAGATTTAACCAAAGCCTGGGGCGATGAAAGTGAAACCTTGCTGGCCTACGCCTTACTATATGCTAAAACAGGTAGCTTTGTTACCACGGCAGCGATAAGCGCAAGCTTAAGTTCACAATCCACAACGATTTCGCAAAGATTGTCAGCTGCGGAATTAAAATTGGTTTCCGACCAATTGGATCAAAATAGTTTTAAAGGGATGATCTTTAAACCACATAGGAAGTTTTAAAAAAATTAATCCCCGGTTTTTCTAATCGGGGATTAATTTTATAATAAGATTTTATTACTGATCTCCTTATTAATAGTGATGTAACCCGGGTATTTTACTGGTGTGTTCCCAATCATAATTGTCGGTTTTATCTTGATGGTTAGCAAACCGAGTTTATCATCACTTTTAGCACCTTTCTGAGCTGCTTTAATAATATCATTCAGTACGTTGCCATTAGATATCAGCCCGTAAATGTTGCTGCTCATTTGCACTGGAACCGTCACAGTTTGCCCTTGTGGAATACTCACTGCCTGGTTTACGATTCCTTCGGCCAAGTCTGTATTGTTTACCAGGATTTTATATTCAAACTGATTTATCGCAGCGAGATTGCCAGATGGATTGGTAATTTCTAAATTTAGATTGGCCCGTAAGGGAATGTCTTTTCTTAGTAAACCCAAAGCAACTCCCGGTAAACTTGCCAGATTAAAATCCTGCTGATTGATTAATCTTCCTAAATCAGAACCCGCTAATGTGATTTGATTAACGTTTTTTATTTTATAAGTGCAGTTTTCGAGTGCCTTTATTTGTTGTGCCTGCTTGTTTATTCCACAACCAAATATCGAAATGGTTAGGAAACAAAGCAATAATGTCTTTTTCATGCTTATCATAACGCCAAAATATGAAAACTATTTCGGTTGCCTGCTTATTTTGAGCCTGGCCTTAATTTTACGGCGCTACGGTTTCAATTTTATCGCCTTCATCGTGCTCATCTTTTCCAACTTCATCATTAGCTTTATTTTCCTGTTCCTCCGCTTTTACATCAGCTTGCCCGCCATCTTCTTCCGTTTCTTTAGCTACAGGTTTCTCAGACTTATCGTCGGTCTGCTCCACTTTTGTTGTGGTGCTTTCTTTTTGTTCGGTAGATGGGATAATGGTTTCTACTAAAGATTGCGCATCGTCAGCAGGTTTTGGGTGCGGGTTTGAATTTGATACCTGCGGTTTAATATCTTGATTTTCCATAATACTCTTTTAATAACAAAGCACTAACCCTTTGCTTTTGTTTGTATTATTTTAAAATTCAAGCAACATGCAAGTTAATCAGGCATTTTTCAGAAATATCGTTTCTATAACATTTGCCAGATCATCGCACCTATCAGTCGTTTTTTCCAGCTGGCTTAAAATTTCAGATTGCCTGATTAATGAAATTGCATCAGTTTCATGATCGAAAAGCATTGAAATTGCCTGTTCATAAAGCCTGTCAGCTTTACTTTCCAACTGACCTATGTGCACACAAACATCAATAATCAGTTGTTTATTTTTGAAGTGTTTTATTTCTTTGATGGCTGTACAAAGCTGACTGCACATTTGTTGAATAATTTCACTGAGTTTCAGCATCGCTACATTTGATGTATCCAGCTGGTAAAGTTCCATATTCAGTGTTGTGGCTAAAATATCATCTGCTATATCATCAATTGTAGTTGCAAGTGCGTGTACATCCTGTTTATCGAAAGGAACAATGAAACTTTTGTTCAGTTCATCGTAAATTGTATCCGTTGCTTTGTCGCCAACAAGTTCCAAAGCCTTAATCTCTTTTGCAAATTTTGCTTTATGAATTTGTTCCGGAGAACGGATAAATGAAACTAAAACCTCCGAAATTTTGACCAGGTTTTCTGCGCCTTGCTCAAATAAAGGCTGAAAAGTCTTATCCTTGGGTATAAATAAACTAAATATCTGATTCATGCTTCCTTTAAAATATTAGTAAATTTACCTTTGGTATATTAACACAACATCAAGCATTCATTATGATGTTGAACAAGAAAGAATATGAGCATCAGTTTTCGGAAAATAGAAGAAAAAGATAACCAGGAATTAGCAGAGTTAATCAGGGTAATTTTCAGGGAGTTTAAAATTGACAAACCAGGTACGGTTTATACCGATCCTACTACTGACCATTTATCTGAGGTGTTTAAAAAAGATGAATCTGTTTACTGGCTTGCAGAAGAAGACGGAGTTTTATTAGGTGGCTGCGGCATTTACCCAACCGAAGGTTTGCCTGAGGGTTGTGTGGAACTTGTTAAGTTTTACCTCTCGGCAGCAGCGAGAGGTAAGGGGATTGGTAAGGCCTTAATGCAGAAGAGTATCGAATCTGCACAGCATTTTGGCTACAATGAAGTTTATCTTGAATCGTTCCCTGAACTTTCTACGGCTATTGGTATGTACGAAAAAGCAGGTTTTAAAAAACTTGATGGTCCTTTAGGTAATTCGGGACACTTTGCCTGCAATGTATGGATGTTGCTGCTGCTTTAGTTTGAGAGATAAAGTTCACATCATTTTTGATAGGTATAATTTGGACGTTATTTCAAAATGTCTTTTAGTTCTACAATTTTAAATTTGTTTTCGAGCTGAATAAATTGTTTAATCATGGCGATGTGACCCGCACCCAGAAGGATTACAATTTTTTTATCGGTTGATTGCGTGATTTTTTGAACCAGGGAATACATATATAAATTGCGGCGGTACCATTCTGATACGGAATATGCGCCTGCAAAACTTTCATTGCTACCAGCTTTATTTATGGTTTGAAGATAAAAACCTGCATTTTGATTTCTGGAAACATCGGTATTGTAATCCAGCATCAATTCGGTTAAGCCCATTATTTTTCTTTTATAGTTGGCTTTCTCGCCAGACACTTTCATGAAGGTGTTGATTTCATTCATTAAACCAGTTTGTTTCGCGGTTTTAATGGAATTCATAACGGTATCGAATGGAAGGTCTAAAATGTAGTCGATTCCGTGAATTGTTTTTAAGCCCGCTTTTCTACCGGAACGAAAGCCCAATTGGAAAATTTCGTTTTCATTGTATAATGCATATTTGTTTTTTCCTTTGTATTTCCCGTCAATATATTTCTGGTAAGTTCCATCAACATATAATTTGTAAAGCGAATCCAGCTCTGATTGTTTGTCGTATTCCCATTCAACAAAAATTTTATCCGGATTAAATTTACTGATTTGATTGCTTATCTTTTCGAGTTCTTGTTGTGGCTTATTTTCTAAAACGTTAAAAGCATTTGTTTTAATTCCATCGGCATTTGGATTGTTGTAATGGAACGAGCCGATTAGTAATACTTCTTGTTTTTGAGCGAAAGTATTAAAGTGTAAAGCGGTTACAGTTAATAGAAGTACAAATAGTCGAGTAAATTTTTTCATTTCTTTCATTTTTAATTTATAATCCAAAAGTGCAAACCTGGCGGAGATGCTCAAATTAAATGATACCAAACCTTCATAATATTATCCCAATGCGAAATTTATCATCAAAAGCGTTTATCCGAAAAAAAGAGGTGTTGGGATAATTTTTGTTAGGTTTGGGATAAGAAGATTTAGCCATTGAAAAGCTTAATCTATTTTTAGGCTATGAAAAAAACCAAGGTCATTTTAACGCATATTTTCTGTTGGACATTGATAATTGCCTATCAATATAGTGGTTACCTGGTTGAATCAGCCGATTTCGTCAGTGTAGCGCTAGGTGTTTCTATGACTGTCGTCCAGTTGGTTGAGTTTTATGTCTGTTATCTATTGATTTACCCAAAATATTTAAAACGCGGGAAAACGCCTCAATTAATATTGGGTGTATTTTTTGCATTAGGCATTTTCATCGCATTGCGTTACCTTATCGAAGAAGTTTTATATTTGAAATGGTTTGGTTTTCATAATTATTCTGATAGCACAACTGCAATCAGTTATATTTTAGATAATGTTTATTATGGATTTTCATATCTGGTTATTCCGGCAGCGGTTTACAGTGTTCAACAAACCTATAAAACTGAAATAGCTAACCGTAAACTAAAAGATGAGGTCGTTAAATCGGAATTAGCGTTTCTAAAATCGCAGATAAATCCACACTTTTTGTATAACACTTTAAATTATGTTTATTCACTTGCTATTCCGGTTTCTGATAAACTGGCAAATGCGGTTTTAAGGTTGTCAGATTTAATGCGTTATACATTAAACGAAAGTCCGGATGGCATGGTTAATCTCGATAAAGAAGTTGACTATCTGGAGAGCTATATCGAACTTTTTAAAATGCGTTTTGAACCGAATTTTTTTGTTGATTTCACCACAGAAGGTATTCTGCACCAAAAAGTTGCTGCGCTCGTTTTAATTCCCTTTGTGGAAAATGCTTTTAAACATGGTGTGATAAATGATGAGAAGCAGCCGGTGCGCATCAGGTTAAAAGTTCAGAATAAAAGATTAAGTTTTGAAGTCAGCAATAAAATCAGCCATGCGCAAAAAGACCATTCAAGTGGCGTTGGCTTGGTCAATGTGCACAGGAGATTGGATTTAATTTATCCAGCCCAGCACGAATTACTAATTTCGAACAATGGGAATACCTATAAAACGACTTTAATATTAAATTTATGACTCGCTGTTTAGCTGTTGATGATGAAGCTTATGCTTCAGATATTATTGCTTCATTTATCAATAAAACGCCATTTCTGGAACTTGTTGGTACTACAACCAACGCTTTTGAGGCACTGAATATGGTTCAGGAGAACAAGGTTGATTTGGTTTTTCTGGATATCCAGATGCCTGAATTAACTGGTATCCAGTTTTTGAAAATTTGCGGCGGGAAATGTAAGGTGATTTTAACAACAGCATATCCTGAGTATGCACTTGATGGATTCGATTTAGATGTTGTAGATTACCTGCTCAAGCCAATTTCTTACGAGCGGTTTTATAAGGCGGCGCAAAAGGCGCAACAAATTATTTCGCCTGCACAATACGAAGTTTTACCTGCGCCAAATCAGGCAAACGACTTTATTTTTGTGAAAGGTGATACGAAAAACAAGTTTATCAAGGTAAATTATAACGAGATTTTATACATCGAGGGCTTAAAAAATTATGTGTCGGTTTATACTGAAAATCAGCGTATTGTGACCTATCAGGCCTTGCGTGAACTGGAAACCCAATTGCCACAGCCTCCATTTTATCGTGTACATAAATCGTATATCATATCTTTGGAAAAGATTAGAATGATTGACGGTAATGCGTTGTATATCGGCGACCAATCCATCCCGATAGGAGATACCTACCGTGAAGAGTTTTTTAAGATTGTAAGGGAGAAGAAGTAAGCTGCCTGGCCGATTAAACATTTTGAACAATTAGCCGGTTAAGGCATATAGCAATTTAACAATCGAACAATATTTCTAACTTTGCTGGCATAAAACGAGACATATTATGCAGGAAACAAATTCATTAAATCAGGTTGCAGAATTCCATACTACATTTAAACATCCAATTTTAGATGCACCGGTTATTCCTTCCAGACAAAGGGCAAATCTTCGTATTTCTTTGTTGGCGGAAGAATTGAAAGAATTACAGGAAGCTGTAGAAAACGATGATTTAGTGGAGGTTGCCGATGCACTTTGTGATTTGCAATATGTTTTAGCGGGCGCAATTCATGAATTTGGACTGGGTGGCAGGTTTAAAACGTTATTTGATGAAGTTCACCGCTCGAATATGAGTAAAGCCTGTAAAACCATCGAAGAAGCAGAACAAACCATTCAGTTTTATCTGGACAAAGATGGAACAGAATCTTATCATAAGGAAATCGATGGCTTGTTTTTGGTTTTCCGGAAATCGGATGATAAAACTTT
>Ga0247804_10001656_pt1 | contig 10304 bp, 13 predicted proteins | sample UWRJL029104C1_FD_181142 | JGI IMG/M metagenome (GOLD analysis project Ga0247804, IMG submission 181142) | Plant litter microbial communities from Arlington Agricultural Research Station in Wisconsin, United States - UWRJ-L029-104C-1 | ecosystem: Environmental > Terrestrial > Plant litter >...
CTTGTCGCTGATACAAATCGTACAGTGACAGCGAATAGCCCCTACCCTGTAGTTGTCGGCCTAGGCGGCGCGGGCATCACGACGGCAACATCTAATGGTAATAGTGGAACGAGCTCATCGTTTGACTCGTTGGTTGCGCTTGGTGGCGGCGGCGGTGGTGCTGGTAATGCAACAACTGGTACGAGTGGGCTGGTTGGCGGTTCGGGCGGCGGCGCGGGTTACAGGAACACAACTTTACTGTCTGGTTCGGCGGGCACTGCCGGACAAGGAAATGCCGGAGGCAGTAACAGCGCTAGCAATAACGGTGGTGGCGGCGGTGGTGCTGGTGGTGCTGGGCAAGCTGGTGGCGTAGGGGCTGGCGGTGGTGCTAATAATCTTGGCGGTATTGGATTGGTATCCACGATTAGTGGGACAAGTACTGAATATGCTCGTGGCGGCAGTGGCTCTTACCAGGCCGCCGGGTATGTTGTGGCGAGCGGTGCCGCGGGCACGGGTAACGGTGGTGGCGGCGGGCTCTACGGAGGCTACAATAGTGGCTCTGGTGGCTCGGGCGTCGTTATTATTTCTTACGTGACTGGATCGATGACTGCCACGGGTGGGAGTGTGTTTGTAAACACTGCGACTGGTCGCACGATCCATACCTTTACATCGAGCGGCTACTTCACGGTGACTTCTATCGCGGGATCGTAGCCTGTACATCCCCTCTCCTTGTTGGTAGAATAGATCTATATGACTTCGTCGCCTCGACAGATAAAAACGCCAGCAGCGACGACTCACGCGACTAAACCACCACAGTCTGCAACGATGCTGCTGCTTGCAACCGCGCTCGATACGAGCCTACGCGCATTTATTCCTACTATTGGAGGAACCTTCCTTGGCATTGGGATTGATCATCAATTTGGTATTGCGCCAGTGGGAACGATTGTTTGTTTGATTGCCGGAACGGCGCTAAGTATTCTTTTGATCCTTAAGCAGCTTCGTGATGCCAGGAAGCCGCTATAATGATGAATTTTGCCGCACAAGAATTACATATCTCTATTTCCTCTGAAGAACTTTTCAACTTTTACGGCTTGCCCGTGACAAATGCTATGGTGACGGGTGTTGTTGGTTTGATCATTATGCTGGCTATCCTCACCTACGTAGCCGGTCGCGTCAAACGTGGCAAATACAATCGCTTCGTTGGCTTGATCCAATGGGTTTTTGAAGGCCTTTTGAAGCAAGTCGATGATATTATTCCTGATAAAAAACTTGGCCGGAAGATTGCGCCACTGGCGATTACTATCTTCTTCTTTGTGCTGATTAACTACTGGTTAAGCGTAATCCCTGGGCTTGATTCAATTAAATGGCACGGTGTACCGGTCCTGCGAAGCCTCACCGCTGATTTGAACTTTACTTTAGGCCTCGCGATTATTACTGTTGTTACTGTACAAATTTATGCCATTAAGCATTTGGGGCTTTTTGGAAATGGCAATCGTTATTTCCGTAACCCTATCAAGGATCCAATTGGTGCCTTTGAAGGCGTGTTGGAGTTGATTGGTGAAGTCTCACGCGGTACTGCCCTGGCGCTTCGTCTGTTTGGTAACGCCTTTGCCGGTGAGGTCCTGTTGATCGTCATTGCGGTCCTGACCAGCTATCTTTCTGTTGCTGTTTTGCCGGTATTTATGGGCTTTGAATTATTTATTGGCTTTATCCAATCGTATGTCTTCTTTGTCCTGACGCTCATCTTTACCTCCCTCGCTGTTTCGCACAACGACGGCCATTCACCTTCTGATCACTCACCTGCGCCTAAGCCTCACAAAAAGGCCCTCGCTAAGGGATGATATAATTAAAAAAGAATTTTAAGGAGAATATAATAATGGAAGAATTAGCATTTGGATTGACCTACGGTCTCCCAGCCCTCGGCGCAGCACTCGGTATTGGATTTATTGGTGCAGGTGCACTTAACGCCTTCGGACGTAACCCAGAAAAACTAAGCGACATTCGTACTTTGATGATTACCGCGATTGTCTTCGCCGACTCACTCGCGATTATTGGTATCATCGTCGCAATTATCGCTAAGTTCCTATAGGCCATTTATGTCATTGATTACGCAATTTGCCGAGACCGCCGCGCCCCAGGAAGATATTTTTAGCGCCCTGGGAATCGACTGGCGTTTACTGATTCTTCAGATCATTGCTTTTTTGGTCTTGATTTTCTTGCTCGGCAAATTTGTGTATCCATGGCTGATGAAATCGGTTGATGAGCGCCAAGCGAATATTGATGCGGCCAATCAAGCTGCTGCCAAGGCCCAGGCCGCGGCTGAAAAGAATAACGAACAAGTTGCCGAACTACTTGCGCAAGCTCGCCAAGAAGCGGCTGAAATCGTCAGCACGGCGAAGCTTGAATCATCTGAAATGGTGGCAACCAGCGAAAAGAAGGCTAAGAAATCAGCCGAACAAATTGTCGCTGAAGCGCATGCCCAAATCGGTAAAGACGTCGAGAATGTGCGCAAGCAACTTTACAACGACACGCTGGAGCTCGTTGGCCTGGCGACAGAAAAAGTCGTTGGTTCAACACTTGGTAAAAAAGCCGACAGCGAACTGATCGCTAAAGCTATTAAGGAAAGTAAGTAATGGCGCGAAAACTTTCGCGGCGGAGTTTGGCGACTTACGTGTCGGAGACGCTTTTGAGTGGCACCGGCCGCGCTAAAGTTGTCCGTGAGTTAGCTGCCTACCTAATCGAATCAGGCCGCACTAAAGAACTTGATTTGATCGTCCGCGACGTCAATTACAATCTAGCGCAAAAAGGGATTGTCGGTGCGACGCTCACCTCGGCCTTTGCGCTCGAAGCAGAAACTAAAACCGCCATCGAGCGATTTATTGCGGCTCACACCAAAGCCTCAAAAGTATCGATCGATACGGTGATCGAACCCAGCGTGCTGGGGGGCATCAAGATCGGCCTCCCGGGGCGCGAACTTGACCAGACCATTTCCCACCAACTGACCGTCCTAAAAACTAGATATAAGAAAGCATAAAGGAATAATCATGACAGACCTCTCTATCGGCGAACTATCCAAAGACCTACGCAAGGCAATTGAAAACCTCGAAACCGGCAAGACTTTTGACGAAGTTGGCGTGGTGATGCGCGTTGGTGATGGCGTCGTCTGGATTCATGGCCTGCGCGGTGCTGGCTACAGCGAAGTACTGCAGATTGAAACAGCTGGTGGTATCGTGGAAGCTTTCGCCCTTAACCTTTTAGAAGATGAAATTGGTGCCGTGCTGCTTGGTAGCGACGCTGAAGTCAAAGCCGGTCAAACGGTGCGCTTGAAGGGAACGATTCTTGAAGTCCCGGTTGGCCCTGAACTGCTTGGACGTGTGGTTGATCCACTTGGTCGCCCGCTAGATGGTGGCCTGGCTATTAAAACTAAGCAAATGGGCGTGGTAGAGCGTGAAGCGATTGGGGTGATGGGCCGTAAGTCTGTCCACGAGCCTTTGATGACTGGTATCGTCGCGATTGACGCCATGTTCCCTATTGGCCGTGGCCAACGTGAACTTATTATTGGTGACCGCCAAACTGGTAAAACGGCTTTGACTATCGACACTATGATCAACCAGGCTAAGCAAAAAACTGGCGTGGTAAATGTCTATGTTGCGATTGGCCAAAAATCTTCAAAGGTTGCTCGTTTAGTAGAGCGCTTAAAGCAAGAGGGCGTCATGGAGCAAACAATTGTGGTGGCGACCAGCCCATCTGACCCAGCCTCGCTCCTTTACTTGGCACCATATTCGGGGACTGCCATGGGTGAATACTTCCGTGACAATAGTGGCCACGCCTTGATGATTTACGATGACCTTACCAAGCACGCGGTTGCCTATCGCCAGATGTCACTCCTTCTTCGCCGTCCACCAGGCCGCGAAGCCTATCCTGGTGACGTTTTCTACCTGCACTCTCGTTTGCTGGAACGCTCTGCAAAGCTTTCTGATGCTTTGGGCGCCGGTTCTTTGACCGCCCTTCCTATCATTGAAACGCAAGCTGGTGACATTAGCGCCTACATCCCAACCAACGTCATTTCGATTACCGATGGTCAGATCTTCCTTGAAACAGACCTCTTCTACCAAGGTATTCGCCCAGCGATTTCAGCAGGTCTTTCCGTCTCGCGTGTTGGTGGTGCGGCTCAAACTTCTGCGGTGAAATCAGTCAGCGGTAACTTGAAGCTTGGTCTTTCGCAGTTCCGTGAGCTCGCGAGCTTCGCACAGTTTGGTAGCGACCTTGATGCTTCGACTAAGCAGCAAATTGATCGTGGCCAGCGCCTGACTGAACTTTTGAAGCAGCCACAATACCAGCCAATGAGTATTTGGCAGCAAGTCGTGAGTGTCGCTTCGGTATCAAACGGGTACTTCGACGATGTTACTTCTTCAAAGATCAAAGACGCCCAGGCAGCATTGCTGAGCAAGCTAGGCGCAGATCACAAGAAGGAAATGAGCGAACTCGACAAGGGTGCCAAGCCTGACGATGCGATGATCAAGCTGATCGAAAAAGTTGCTACCGCTGCAGCTAAAGGATTTGAAGGTTAATGAAGGGCTTAGACGCTTTAACTTGGGAAGAAACCGGACATGCTCGTCGGCAGATGAGTGAACGGCTTAACCCGATGAGGACTTTTATCGGCCCTTTTACTGAGCTAGCTGCTACATTTTATGCAAACCAATTTGATACAGAGCGAAGAAATGCGCTTCAGAGAATTTCATCAGAAGCACCGGTATTATCAACTGAGCGTCTCATTGCGATTGTAGCCTTGCTCGATGAACCAGAGGAAACAAACTAATGGCATCGACTCAGTTATTAAAGTCACGCATTCGATCGGTGAAGAGTACTCGCCAGATTACAAAGGCGATGCAATTGGTCGCTGCCAGTAAGATGCGCCGTGCCCAAGAAGCGACTAAGGCTTCGGCGCCATATTCGCTGGCTGCGCGTGAGCTTTTAACTGCCCTTTCGACTCATACGTCGGTCAAGAACCATCCACTGTTTGTTCACCGCGTGGCGAAGACTCGCCTGTTGATCGTGATTGCTTCTGATAAAGGCCTCGCTGGCGCGTACAATAGCAATATTGTGCGTGTGTATGCTGATGAGCTGAAAAAGGACGACAAAGCTGGAATTAAGAACACCACGATTACTGTTGGTCGCAAAGCCGCGCAATTCGTGGCTCGTTTGAAAGATACTGAAGTCATGGGTGCCTACGAAGAGCTGCCTGATCGTCCAGATGGCAGCGAACTTCGTGCCGTGCTTGATAGCGCCCGCACACTCTTTACCACTGGCCAAGTCGATGCTGTCGATGTCATCTATACCGATTTCGTGAGCAGTATTCAGCAAGATGCCAAAATTATCCGCGTCTTGCCGGCGGGGTTTGAACCGGTAGTCGAACCGGGCGTCGCGCGTGACGTGACCTATGAACCAGATACCGAAGAAGTGCTTGATGGCGTTGCCTACCGATTGGTTGGTGCGCAAATCTATCAAGCGCTGCTCGACGCCCGGGCTAGCGAACACAGTATGCGTATGATGGCGATGAAGAATGCCAGCGACAATGCCTCTGATTTGATCGACGACCTGACGCTGGAAATGAACAAGGCGCGCCAAAGTGCGATTACGCAGGAACTGGCGGAAATTAGTGGTGGCGTGGAGGCTTTAAATGACTGAGCAAGGTAAAGTATCCGAGCTGCCAACCCTAGCCCCTTTACAAGATCGGTGGCGTAAAGCCTTATGGGAGTATAAGAATAGTTCAAACTCGGAGTATGGTGATTTTCCAGACGATTTGATGGATATTGTTATAACGGCGGAAGGGCTGGAACGACCCGAACCCGGATCCGCCCTAGAAGAATATATTCATGCTGAAATGTGGAATATCGAGGGCGCTGAACGGTATGATCTCGAGCAAGATATACGTCAAGGTGAAGAAGAAATGTCCGAAGTAGTAAGTAGAGGAGAAAGTAATGATTAAAAATACAGGAAAAATTATTCAAATCGTTGGCGTCGTCGTAGACGTTGAGTTTGCGGGCGAATTGCCTTCGATTTATGATGCATTATTGATTCAACAACCAAAGCGAACCGTGACGCTTGAAGTTGCTCAGCACCTCGACGAACATACTGTTCGGGCGATTGCACTTTCAAGCACCGATGGCCTGCGCCGCGGTGACGAAGTTGCGGCAACCGGCGCACCAATTAGCGTGCCGGTTGGTGAAGCGACCCAAGGGCGTATGTTTAACGTGGTTGGTGATGCAATTGACGGCAAGGACTTCCCGGCTGGTTCAAAGCGCGCTTCGATCCACCGCAAAGCACCACCACTCGACGAGCAATCAAGCAAATCTGAAGTGCTTGAAACTGGTATTAAAGTTATCGACCTCATCGCCCCACTTATTAAAGGTGGTAAAGCCGGCCTCTTCGCTGGTGCCGGTGTTGGTAAAACAGTGCTTATTACCGAGCTGATTAACAATATCGCCAAGTTCCACTCAGGCAACTCAGTCTTTGCCGGTGTTGGTGAACGTACTCGTGAAGGTAATGACCTTTACTACGAAATGGAAGAAGCCGGCGTGCTGGCGAAAACCAGTCTTGTCTTCGGGCAGATGAATGAACCACCTGGAGCGCGTCTTCGTGTTGCCCTTTCTGGTCTCACTATGGCGGAAGCTTTCCGCGATGAAGGCAAAGACGTTTTGTTGTTTATCGACAATATTTTCCGCTTTACTCAAGCCGGTGCTGAAGTTTCAGCCTTGCTTGGTCGCCTGCCTTCTGCCGTGGGATACCAGCCAAACCTGCAAGAAGAAATGGGTGGCTTGCAAGAACGTATTACTTCAACCAAAACTGGTTCGATCACCTCTGTTCAAGCCGTCTTCGTCCCGGCCGATGACTTGACTGACCCAGCGCCAGCCACCGCCTTCGCCCACCTTGATGCGACGATTGTGATGAGCCGTGCTTTGACTGAAATTGGTATCTACCCAGCTGTAGACGTTTTGGCCAGTAGCTCGACCAGCCTCGACCCTGAAGTTGTTGGTGAAGAACACTACCGTGTGGCCCGCGAAGTCCAGCGCGTCCTGCAGCAGTACAAAGAGCTGCAAGACATCATTGCGATTCTTGGTATGGAAGAACTGTCGGACGAGCAAAAGCAAACGGTTGCTCGCGCCCGCCGTATTCAACGCTACCTTTCGCAGCCATTCTATGTGGCCGAGAAGTTTACCGGCAACCCGGGCACTTACGTGAAGCTCGAAGACACGATTCGTGACTTTGCCGACATCTTAGCTGGTAAGTACGACGATCAACCAGAAGATTGGTTCTACATGGTCTTTGGAACCTTGGCTGGAAAAGCAAAGGTGAAGAAAGCCTAATGATGCGCCTACAGCTGATCACCCTTAACGGCATTCGCGTCGATGACGACATCTACGAGATGATCGCGCCGACCCTTGCTGGTGAGATTGCTGTGTTCCCGGGCCACGAACCTTTGGTGACATTGGCCGTGCCGGGTGCCTTGGCTGTACGCCACAAAAAAGCAGACCCTGATAAGGATCTGGAATACTTCGCCATTAGTGGCGGCATTGTTGAAATCAACCCGGACACTATTCGGGTGTTGGTAGACGAAGCCGACCACGGTGATGACATTATTGAAGCCGAATCACAGGCCGCACTTGAGCGGGCGTTGAAGCTACGCGATACAGCCAAGGATCAAGTTGATCTTGATAAGGCCCGCGAACTTATCGACCGCCACCAGGTTCGTTTGCAAGTTGCCGATTTGCATCGACGCCGCCGTCGCTAAAAGCGGTTATTCTTGCGCGAATCAGAAAAAATACGTATAGTCGTTTTTGAACGACCTATTTCGCGTAGAAAGAAGTTTACTGTGGTGGTGTGTATTCGTATTGAATCGGTGACGATTACTCTTGCCGAAGCGCAGGAGCTCATCAAAGAAAAGATTCCCGATCTAACGATCACGACAACGGTTGTACATGTCGGGAATCGCAGTGTGATTGAAGTCCGCTGTGCGGAGAAAGAGGTTTCAATCACGAAACTCCAAGGTCGCGTCCGTGAAGTGATGAAGGACTACCAAATCACCGTCTGGAATTACGTAGCGGGACGGCCACGCCTTAATCCTCGCAGGTAAAGGCTTGCCCGGCTTCACTGACGCCCTCTTGAGGTTAGAGCACTGCTCCCTCGGGGGCGTGCTTTAATTTTTGGGTATATTTGCGAGGACGGCGCGTGCTTCGTCGGTGGTCTTCGTGTGCATTAACGTTTCGCGGAGCTCTGAGGCGCCATCGAATTCGCGGACGTAGATTTTAAAGAAGCGTTTGAGTGGATCGAATTTGCGAGGGATCTCGGCGCCGTATTCATCGAACAAATCCAGTTGAGAGGTTAAGAGCCCGAGTAGCTCTTCGCGTGTGTGTTGGCGGGGCTCTTTTTCAAACGCAAAGGGATTAGTAAAGACGCCGCGGCCGATCATGACGCCATCAACACCATACTTTTCAACGAGTTCGAGGCCATGCGTACGGTCGCGAATGTCGCCATTAATTGTCAGCAACGTTTGTGGCGCAATTTCGTCGCGGAGTTTTTTGATCTCACCAATAAGCTCAAAGTGAGCTGGGACTTTGCTCATTTCTTTACGGGTGCGCAAGTGGATGGTAAGGTTTACGATATCTTGTTTGAGAATGTGCGTCAGCCAGCTTGTCCATTCTTCAGGTTTTACATCACCCAAACGAGTTTTCACGCTCACTGGCAATCCAGCTTTTTTGGTAGCAGCGATAAGTTCTGCTGCGAGTTCGGGTGTGCGAATTAGGCCACTCCCCGAGCCGCCATGCACGACTGATTTATCTGGGCAGCCCATATTAATATCAATCCCCTTGAAACCTTGCTCTTTAAGGCCTTTGGCCATGAATTCAAAGTGTTCAGGGTTATTTCCCCAAATTTGGGCGACCATCGGTTGTTCATCTTCAGTAAATGTTAAACGGCCGCGAGTGCTCTGCGCGCCTTTCGGGCTATTGTAGCTGGCGGCATTGGTAAACTCGGTAAAGAACACATCGGGACGTCCGGCCTGATTGACGACATGACGAAAAACGACATCCGTGACTGCTTCCATGGGAGCAAGGATGAAGAAGGGTTTTGGTAAATCTTGCCAGAAATTTTGCATTATTTTATTATCTCATGAATTGAGACGCTCAATCTACATACAATGGTTTATATATAGGTTGAGCGGACAGAGAATAGTGAATTCTGCTTGTGATGCATTACTGCCGCCCATGTTACCGCTATTTCTTGCGGCGAGCACACGTCGAAACGTGTCCGGTGCTGTTGCAGTTGCTGCAGGTCAATGGCCCGAAAGTATTGCGCAGCGGGAACGGGCAACAGCCCGTGCAATTGCTTGACTGGTCGCCAGGCATGTTCACCTCCTTCCGAGGTGTCGGTCTTGCATGGATGGGTTGTGCGAGGGTGGGCCCGCCTCCGGGCACGTCATTGTGCTCAAAGGGAATGCCTTGGTCCACCACTCGGTTTGGGGAGGTTCGAACCTCGCTGCGCCATAGTTCATGGCGAAACTTACTCTTGATTCGGCGCGAGGCCGAGGGAAGCCGCAAGAGCGACGCAGCGAGGGACATGGCGTCCCTCCCCACTACTCCCCCGGCCGGGGGGTTTCGTGGGGAGGAACTTCTTTCACTATTCTCTGTCAATGTGCAACAGAGAGGACGTGGGATATGAACGCCACGAAGGTGGTATTAATATCTCACGTCCTCAATCTGTATTACACTCTTATTATATCACTTTATGTGGGTCGGCGTCAATGTCAGATGAGGCCGTCGAGGAGATCTTGTTCGAAAGCCTGGATGCCTTTAAGATTTTGTTCATAGTTTGAGGTGTCAGGCAGATTCAATGTCGTGATGTGCTCCCAGATCTTGGTAATGAGTAGGTGTAGCCGGTCAATTTCGTCGCGTTCGAAGGTCATGTCGAGGGTGGCAATCTCACCAGACTTGGTCGGCTCGACAAAGGCCAGCTCACCAAGGTCTACGCCAAAGGAGCTGTAGTCGCGGGAATGCTCGACTAATAGCTTATAGAAGACAAGCTGTTGGCGATATTTATGGAGTTTGATCTTTTCGTACTCATCGCTCCCCTTCCAGTTGGTCGAAGGCTTTCCGGTTTTATAGTCGGTGACGGTCATTGATTTATTGGCTTTGTCGATATCGGCCACGTCGATCATACCGGTGAGGTGGGCGTCGCCCAGCATGACGTTCTGGCCCGAGAAGTTAAGCTCGGATTTTTGCGTTGGGCTAAAGCTATCGTATTTAGCGGCCAAGAAAGCTTGTAGTTGC
>Ga0247804_10001658_pt1 | contig 10302 bp, 11 predicted proteins | sample UWRJL029104C1_FD_181142 | JGI IMG/M metagenome (GOLD analysis project Ga0247804, IMG submission 181142) | Plant litter microbial communities from Arlington Agricultural Research Station in Wisconsin, United States - UWRJ-L029-104C-1 | ecosystem: Environmental > Terrestrial > Plant litter >...
TTAAAAGCCTCGACCTCGACGCGTTGAAGCAGGACCTGCATGCACTCATGACCGATTCACAAGACTGGTGGCCGGCCGACTTCGGGCATTACGGCCCCCTGTTCATCCGCATGGCCTGGCACAGCGCCGGTACCTACCGCGTAGGCGATGGCCGCGGCGGCGCGGGTGCAGGACTGCAACGTTTTGCCCCGTTGAACAGTTGGCCCGATAACGTAAGTCTCGATAAAGCCCGCAGGCTGCTGTGGCCCATCAAACAAAAATATGGTAGCAAGATATCCTGGGCCGACCTGATGATCCTTGCCGGCAACATCGCACTGGAGTCGATGGGCTTTAAAACATTCGGTTTTGCGGGTGGACGCGCAGATGTATGGGAAGCCGATGAATCGGTGTACTGGGGATCGGAAACCAAATGGCTGGGCGGGGACCTGCGGTATGCGCAGGGTTCCGAAGGAGTGGCCAAACATGCCGTGCTGGTATCCGACGATGATGCGGATGGCAAGGTACATACACGCAACCTCGAAAATCCATTGGCTGCCGTGCAGATGGGACTGATCTATGTGAATCCCGAAGGACCGGACGGCAACCCCGACCCGATCCTGGCTGCAAAAGACATCCGCGATACCTTCGGCCGCATGGCCATGGACGATGAAGAAACCGTGGCCCTGATCGCCGGCGGGCACAGCTTTGGTAAAACCCATGGCGCCGCTTCTTCCGATCATGTAGGCAAAGAACCCGAGGCCACCGACCTGGAAATGCAGGGCTTTGGCTGGAACAATACCTACGGTTCGGGTAAAGGCGCCGATACCATCACCAGCGGGCTGGAAGTGACCTGGACGAAAACACCTACGCAATGGAGCAATAACTTTTTTGAGAACCTGTTCGGCTTTGAATGGGAATTATCGAAAAGCCCGGGCGGCGCCCAACAGTGGGTAGCCAAAGATGCAGAAGCCATTATCCCCGACGCGCATGACGGTACAAAGCAACATGTGCCCACCATGTTGACGACCGATCTCTCCCTGCGTTTCGACCCGGCCTATGCAAAAATATCCAAGCGCTTCCTGGAAAACCCGGACGCTTTTGCCGATGCTTTTGCCCGCGCCTGGTTTAAATTAACGCACCGCGATATGGGACCGGTAGCCCGTTACCTCGGCCCGGATGTACCGCAGGAAGAACTGCTTTGGCAGGATCCCATTCCTGCCGTTGATCATGCATTGATCGATGAAAACGATGTTGCAACGCTGAAAAATAAAATATTAGGATCTGGGTTGACCGTAGCCGAACTGGTTACTACGGCCTGGGCTTCGGCTTCTACGTTCCGCGGGTCCGACAAACGCGGTGGGGCCAACGGGGCGCGCATTCGCCTGGCGCCTCAGAAAGACTGGGCGGTAAACAACCCCGCGCAGTTGCAAAAAGTATTGACGGCGTTGGAAGGCATTGCAAAAAGCTTCAGTGATGAGAACGCAGGTAAAAAAGTTTCGCTGGCCGATCTCATCGTACTCGCCGGTTGTGCCACTGTTGAAAAGGCGGCGCAGGATGCGGGCCATACGATCAAAGTTCCTTTTACTCCCGGCCGCATGGACGCGTCGCAGGACCAGACCGATGTTGAATCCTTCGGTTACCTGGAACCTGTTGCCGACGGTTTCCGCAATTACCGCAAAACAAAAGTGCCGGTATCAACTGAAGAACTGCTGGTGGACAAAGCGCAACTGCTTACGTTGACCGCACCGGAACTGACCGTACTGGTGGGTGGCATGCGCGCCCTGGGTACCAATTTCGATGGTTCTATCCATGGTGTTTTCACGCAACGTCCCGGCCAGTTGACCAATGACTTCTTCGTGAACCTGCTCGACATGAGCACCGCCTGGAAAGCCATTGCCGAAGACCGCGAACTGTACATGGGCAGCGACCGTGCAAGCGGTCAGCCGAAGTGGACCGCCACCCGCGCCGACCTGGTATTCGGTTCCAACTCGGAGTTGCGGGCCATTGCCGAAGTATATGCCAGCGCCGATGCGCAGGAAAAATTCGTGAAAGATTTTGTAGCGGCGTGGACTAAGGTGATGAATTTGGATCGGTTTGATGTAGCGTAAAATGAATTGAATTTCGATTATTGAAAGGGCACCGGATGACGGTGCTCTTTTTTATTTTAAAATAACGAAGTGAGATTATTACAGTAAACGTTGCAATAAACGTCGGGGTCTCGCAGACAATGTTTCAACTGCGGATGACATAATTCTATTGAGCTTTTGTCCTTAACTTCATCTTCGTAATTTTACTGGCTTTAATTCCGTTTCAGCGAACATAAACTCCAGCACAGCAGCAACCCTAAACTTTATGGTAAGCTTACTGGACACATTCCACAATGCAAATATTTCCATACATATACGAACCAGCCAAAAGTATTGAAGTCAATAATCTGACCAATGCCTTTTTAACTGAAAACCCCGACATTAAAAAAAAGATAGAAACTTTAGGTTGGATATACCATGAAGTTGGTTTAATTATACCGCAGACTATAGAGAATTTTTGGTCTGGACACTACTTCCCATATAGAGAATCATGGGAGGAAATTCAAATATCGCTTACCAACTGTTTTTTTGGTCTTTATAAGCAAGCTTTTGTATCGTTAAGGAGTGCTCTTGAATTGGGAATGCTTTCTGTTTATTATAATATCAATGACGACGGACATAATGCAGTTAATGAATGGTATAGTTCATCTGACAGCTTAGAATCAAATACCCCACGGACAGATAAAGTTTGGAAAATCTTACTATCAAATATTAATATCAAATCTTTTAATGACAAATTCGATTTGAAAAGTAGATATGACAAGCTAATGTTCTTACACAATTATGTTCATACGAAAGGATTAAAATTTTCTAACTCATTAGGCTCACTTAAAGGAAATTTTCAAACATTTGAAGAAAAAGGATTGAAGTCGTGGCTTAAAACTTATGAAGATATTGCAGTAATCATAATAACTCTACATCTTTTAAATACCCTCTGGCGGTAATTCGTTATGATTATCGAAAAAAATTTGGAATTGATATGCCAAACTTTGGGGGGTTGGAAAAAGACAAAATAGAACGAATGGCTTCGATATTACCAAAAGATTATATAAATGAAATACAAACAATTGCGGCACATGACTCACAAACAAGAGAAACTCTTTCACAAATTGTTTCTCTTCCCGATTTGACGGAAAAGCAGGTGGACGAACAAATACTCGATAACCATAAATTTTCTATTACACATGGCGAAGGTTTTATTGAATGGGAAAGCAATCTCCACAAACTTTACAATGACACTATTAAAATTGAAATGGAAGAAAGGACAAAACAGCATATTGAAATACTAAGGAAGTGGGCGATGGACAACGGATTTATGGAATCCAAAGCGAAGCGTTTAGGTTGGATAATCTGAAAGACTACCACCAACATGGGCTTTGCTTCTATGCTGGCCTGACGAATAACAGATAATTGCGATTAATTAACTGTTTACCATCGGCTCGGGTCACATGCGGGCTGTTTTTCTAACAAAGGCCCATGTGACGAAAACCTCGCCAAGACGAAAAGCATTCGTTTTATTAAAACTCAATGCCATGTTCTTTACAATAAAATTGGGGATCACAACCTGTAGTTACACAACCGGCATACTTAACTTTCAAATCTTTTTTATCTTTTATGAATAGGCCAACCTTTTCCACGATCAAACCATAAACAACCGGGATAATATTGTCTTTATGATGCTTAGGACAAACCGGGATGTAGCCAGTGGGATGATCATACAAACAAGGCCCGTCAATCCTGAAATGTAAAACCAATTTTTGTCCTTCTCTAACTATAAGGCTATCCTTAACAATCGGCACCTGCCCGCTTCCACTCACCTGGATTTTATACCGCCCGGGTTTGATATTTGTATAAATGGTTTTTTGAACACCATTAACGACCGAAGATGGAAATGAGCTTGTATCTGTAAATATCTTTATTGATGCCGGGCGATAGGGAATCGTAAAATTATACAATGCTTCGCTACCTGCCTGTGCTAAACAGGACTGACTAAAAAAAACAAGCGCTATTATTAACAGGAATTTCATCAATAAGAATTTACGTAGCCATCATGGCGGCCTAATAACACTGTAAACTAAACCAACATTTATCAAACCTTTGGTTTAAAAGGTCATCTTTCTTTATCCAAAAATACAGGCGCCCGCAATCTCCCCACATCATTTCATTTTCCTCGTTGCTATCAATTTGTAAAAGCAGCACCCAGTCCCTGGCATTGGGTTCAAGTGCTTTTGCTTTGGGGTCGTTATACCCTGAAGCATCACCACAGTACAGCCCGTTGGTAACCAGCTCGCATTCCAATTCCATTTCGCCCTGTATATTGTCTGAATAGCCGAGCAGCTTGTTTACATTCCCGTCATTATAAACCTCGTCCCAAAATTTATCTTCCTCCGCCCCGGTAAGATCATTATACACTGCATGATCACAAAATGGCAAACTAATTCCCGGTTTTATGGCTACAGCGCAGGATTTAAAAGATGAATACTCCGGCAGATCTGCGGGAAAATCGATCCTTTCTAATTCATTAAGGTTACCATTCCAATAAATTACTTTGAATTTATTTTGGTCTTTTTGATCAAAGCCCCAGGCTTCCTGTTCTGCCGAATAGAAAAAATACAATAAGCCTTGCTTCGGCAATAAATTTTCGTTGTCATAAGGAGCAACTTCTGCAAGATTTACCTGGGCAATAAACGACAATGATCTTGTAACGGTTGCCTCTTGCCTGGTCTTAAAAACCAGGAACTTCTTTACTGTCGTTTCATTGCTGTTGGTTTCTGTTACCCAATGAATTCCTTTGGGCAGATCGGGCCTGCCGCCAATTTTGGTTTGCCCGATGGCGATATCGCTTTCATCAGCTTGTTCCGGATAAAGCCTGATGGTATTCCTTACCAGCGATTTCAGCTTGCCAAAATATTTTTCAAGTCCATTTTCGCTGAGTTTATTTTCCAGGTCTTCTATATTCATTTGAATGTCTTTACAGGCTTAAGATTAGCTACTTTGAAAATTGTTATTATTCAACAGGTGCCGGTCATATCCTGGATTACCTGGATTACAAAAATAACGGTTCGCCATACCCAAATCCAAATAAGTGGAACGTTTGACACCAAATGATACTTTCCGGGACTTTTGATAGCATCGGCTGCACCTGTTTGCTTCGGGACAGCTTGCATACAGGTTCGATACCGGCAGGGTACAGCTTCGGGGTTTGTTCGGGACTTGTTCGGGTGCTGTTCGGGGATTTACCGAAGCGGACCCGAACAACACCCGAAGCGGAACAAAAGCAGTACCCTGCCAGTACAAAGGAAGAACCGGACAAATGCGGAATGAGGTGCGTTGCAAAAGGTTTCATTTGGAATCAATTGGACCGGTTAGAACCTTTTTCCCCGATGTGAAATCTATATAAGCATTGATCTCTTTTTTAAAATCGCTCAATTTTTTTTCCTGGGCGTCCAGGTTTGTATTCAGTAATGCAACGGCACAGGTTGTGATGAATAGTTTTATTACTGGGTTCATTTCTTTTTATATTTATTATCCTTCCACTGGTTTGTTCCCGCTTCGCTGTCTTTGATCAGTTGCTGTAATCGTTTCAGCCGGGTGGCTTCCTGTTTTGCGCCCATTACCCAATGCTTCGATACTTTTTTGTAGGAGGCTGCCAGTGACTGAAAATAAGTCCAGGCCTTTTTGTTGGCCTTGAATTGCTTTTCATAAGCCGGGTCCAATCCCGATTCTTCTTTTTCATGGCTGTATATTTTTGACCGTGCCTCTTCCCTCTTTTCAAAAGCAGCCAGTCCCGCCGGTTCCATGAGCCCCTGCTTTGTCAATGCTTCCATCTTTTTAATGTTTACCGCACTCCATATACTCCCCGCTTTCCGGGGTGTAAAACGGATCTTATAACTGTCTTCGTCTATCGATGTGCGCACACCATCAATCCAGCCAAAACAAAGCGCTTCGTCCACCGATTGCGGCCAGGTGATACTGGCCTTGCCACTGCCTACTTTATAAAAGCCAACGATCAGTTCGGTTTCTTTTTTATGGTTTGCTTTCAACCATTTCCTGAATTCGGCTGGTTTTGCAAAGAAAGTCGGCGTCATGCGATTGATCTTTTTAAATTTATAATTGCCTGCGTTGAACACGGCGCTTCCTGGTCAGCCATACCGTGGGTTAGAAAGCACCCAACGCTTTTTTAAATTTCTCCCTGAACACTAGTTGCTGTCCACTGCCCGGGAAAGGTATGCGTTCGTTGCAAACATTATACCCGTTGGCCGATAGCGGGGCATAACAAATATCATACAAACTGGACTTGATGAGGATAATGGGCGTTGTTTTATCGATCTCTTTTTCCAGCCTTTGCAGCAGTGATGGAACAAGGTTTTCCAGCGGGTCTTCCAGCAGGCAACAGGGGATCTCCGACAGGTGCATCAGCGAATATCCATCTTCCCGGAAACTCTCCAGCAGTTCTTCTTTCAACAGCGGGTCGCGCCGGGAGGCGAGGTAGCGCTTTTTTTGATCGGGATAAAGCACGCCCATTATTTCAAGGAAAAGTGAATCGTGTGTTCTCACTTCTTCAAAATAAAAATAACGGTCCAGGGTATTGGACGGCCCTTCGGCAATGAGCAATGTATTTATTTGCCGCGGCTTATACCGGCTCCTGGCTTTTGCATAGCGGTTGCGGATGAATTGTAGGTCTAAAGGAATATTTTCCACCGGTTGTTTCTCCTGTTTGTTATTGCAATGTAAGCAGCTTCTTTAGTAATACAATTTACCCCAAATGGTAATAACTGTATTCGATAATATCTTTGATGTTGCGCAGCCAGCTTCCATATTTTTCAACTGTAAATATGAATCATGCACCTTCGCCGGGTGCATATAATTCGATGAACCGGGCAGGCGTATTACGCTGTTCCAGGAAGTATGTATGATGCTATGCGGCCTTAAGCGCCGACATTGCCTGTTTTCACTTTCCCCGCCCGCTTATAATTTGCGAGGATCACCCCGGTGCCGGTAACCATACTTTCCACTAATGTAAACGCTGCGGGGATCGCGCCTCTATCGAACAATTTTTTTCCTTTGCCGAGTGTCAACGGGTGAATTTTAAGGCGTAGCTCATCTACCAGGTCGTGCTTTAACAACAACTGGATGAGTTTACTGCTACCCCACACCTGTATGTCGCCGCCTTTTGATCTTTTAAGTTTTTTGATACCTGCCGGGGTTTTTATTAAGACCGAATTTTTCCACCCGGTAACCAGCGGGTCCGACTTCTTCATCCTTTTCGAAAAAACATATTTGGTGCCTTTATTGATGCCGGGCCAAAAGTCGCCATGTTGGGGCCAGTAACCGGCCCATATCTCAAATGTTTTCCTGCCCAGCAAATAATCTGCAGGCTGCAATTCTTTTCGTACGGCCTTATCATAAGTTTCGTCACCATAGGGTGCTGCCCAGCCGCCATATTTAAAACCGCCTGATTTATCTTCCTTTGGTCCGCCGGGCGCCTGCAACACGCCATCCAGTGTGATCATGGACAGAACAATTATCTTTCTCATGCTGTATTATTTAAGCTTTCAACATTGATTTACCGGGTATAAATTTCGCTGGTAAAGATTTTACTGCTGCTGTGCAGATGCGACAATTGTAGTAGCCCGATACGACAAGGCGCCTGTTCTTATCCATGCAGATGCAGGCTTACGCCTTACTCAATTCCATATTTCATTCATGGCGGTCAGTATAATGGGCTTATCACCTGTAACAACGATCGTATGTTCGTGCTGGGCCATGAAGCCCCCTTTGTCGCCCACCATGGTCCAGCCATCGGCCAATGTTTCGGCATAAGCAGAGGCCGTTGAAATAAAGGTTTCGATAGCCACTACTGAATTTTTCTTAAACCGTGCCAGGTTTGATCTATCCCTGAAATTAGCGATCTCACCCGGTTCTTCGTGCAGGCTTCTTCCTATGCCGTGACCGGTAAGGTTTTTAATCACCTTGTAGCCTCTTTTCTTAGCTTCCGTTTCTATTAAAGATCCAATGTCGGCAATGCGCACCCCGCCTTTGATGTTATCGATGGCTTTTTGTAAAATTTGTTTTGAAGCTTCGATCAATTTTTGATGCTGGTGTATGTCCGGGCCCAGCACAAACGAGCCGCCATTGTCAGACCAGAAGCCTTCCAGTTCTGCCGACACATCGATGTTGATCAGGTCGCCTTCCTTCAGTATATTTTTTGCAGATGGTATGCCATGGCAAAATTCATTGTTGACGCTGATACAGGTCCAGCCGGGAAAGCCGTATGTCAAAGCCGGCGCAGACCTGGCGCCCATGTCGTTGAGAAGCTGCCCGCCGTATTCATCGAGTTCTTTAGTCGTCATGCCGGGCCGGGCATAATCCCGCATTTCTTTTAAAGCGAGAGCTACGGCTTCGCTTGCTTTTTTCATGCCGGCTAATTCGGACTCGTTGGTAATGGACATTTTTATAATTTTTTCTTTAAATATTTGTTGTCGTGACCGGCCGGTAGTGCGAGGCTCCGGTTACAATATTAGCGGCTGACTTTACCGTCGTAATACATTTCAATAAGTGCATCTTTATTTAAACCAATCATTGATACAGCAATCTCTTTCATTTCGCCTCCTGCTTGGGTTGCAGCCAGTTGATTTAGCAACCTGTTAGCTTCGGTGTTCCTGTTGAGCATAATTAAATTTACCGCTTTGTTAATCGTAAACATTTCATAATCGATGTTTTTTAATCTCATCGTGTCTAAAACAGTATTGCAAATTGATAACGATTTTTGAAAATATTTTTTTGACGAAATACTATCATTTATTTTTTCATAAAAGATGCCGGCAAACGTGTGCAGGTCGTGCGCCCCGGGCCTGAGCCTGATTAAATTTTGGGTAGCAACGATCGCTTTGTCATATTGTTTTAAACTATACAGGAACATAAGTTTATGGAAGTAGGCCCTGTAGTAATTGCTGTCTATACTTGTCGCACTATCAAGAAGCAGGATGGCTTTCCGGGAACTGTCGGCATTTTTTACATACGGCACCATTGCCATAGCGTTGTTGTGAAGGTCAACAGCGGCCGGGTCCACTTTATGTTTTGCAGGCTTTTTAATACATGAGTAAAACCCCATCAATAAAAAAATATATAGAAGTCTTAATGCTGTCATACAGGTAGGTTAATGAGGCAACGTCGTTACTTTGAATACACATTTTTATTGTGCAGTTCCATCCATTTGGTTGGATCTGCAATATCGGTCCAACCAAATTTACGGTATAATGCATGCGCGTCGCCGGTCAGCAATATCCAACGCCTTAGTCCCTGCAACGCCGGGTGGCCCATCACTGTTTCCATCAACCACTTTGAGATCCCTTTGCCCCTGTATGCTTCCAAAACATATACATCGCCCAGGTAAGCGATGGTTGAGTAGTCGGTAATGATCCTTGCAAAGCCAATTTGCTTATCCCCGTGGTAAACACCAAAGCACAAGGAATTTTCAATGGCAGTTATTACTTTCTCTTTGGGAATGTTCAAACACCAATACGCTTTGGTTGATAAGAATTCGTGGATGGCGTCAATGTCTAATTTACTTTTATCAGTTGAAATAAGAAAGTCGTCTTTTTTTATGGATAGGTGGGTCATAAAAATATTTTTCCTGGTGCTGCAACTGCCCGCCGGCATCCCGGGGTTTCGTGGCCTGCCTGTTGCTAACCCAAGTTACAAAAAGGATACGATCCGTTAGCCGGGCTTTTACTATGCTCCGGCTAACGTTGTAAGCCGGTTTAATTAAAATGATAAAATTATTTTATACTTTTGAGCCTGCTTTTAAAAGTGTCCCATCAAAGGATTTTCCCCCTGCTGCAATCCTTTTAGATTAAAGAAATAATTCATGAAATTCCACTTACCAACCAAATTGACATTAACTACGATCCTTTGCTTTTGCATTTTATTTTGCCAGTCCCAGGACAAGAAGTTGTACGATCACGAAGGAACCTATGATTTTGGGAACAATGAAAAAATTACGCTTGGTATTTTTGATGAGTTTAACCACAGCCTGGTGTACCTTAATCTTAAAACCTTAAAAGTTGGTAACCTGGTGCCGGTAAATGAAAATTCGTTCAGGGAAGCGAATGACAGTTCATTGGTTTTTCATTTTAAAGGCGACCAACTTTTATTGACCCGCGAAAATAAAAATGTAGCAACCGGGAACAGGATACAGCCACATAGCAGGGAAACGGTAACGTTTAAGAGTGGC
>Ga0247804_10001659_pt1 | contig 10300 bp, 12 predicted proteins | sample UWRJL029104C1_FD_181142 | JGI IMG/M metagenome (GOLD analysis project Ga0247804, IMG submission 181142) | Plant litter microbial communities from Arlington Agricultural Research Station in Wisconsin, United States - UWRJ-L029-104C-1 | ecosystem: Environmental > Terrestrial > Plant litter >...
AGCCTTCATTAGCAGCTCACTCGCCCATAACTCAAAAGCCCTTAAAGAGCGAGGACGATGGCAGGACAGCAGATGGTAAGGAAAGATTTCACATTACCTGCGCATTATTAACCAGAATATAGCTGCAGATCTAGTCGAAAAAGCTCTGGTTTCCCTCCAACTCTACGAACGACGAAACCCCCGTCCAGTCAAGAACTCTGTGGGGTTATTAGGAGCAGCAGCCCAATATGTTTTAGACCTTCTACCGAAGCTCTCAACTCAAGGGCCTGACATAAAATCCGATAGAAGAGAAAAGGCATTGCCCAAGGCACTTGCGGATGCGGTGGGGTTGCTGGAGGAGGCCGAACGACTTGATAACCCGGATGCTATCTACGTTTTGGCTCAGATGAGCTTTTTCGGAAACTACAGTTACCCACGAAACTTCGGAGATGCTTTCACTCGTTACAGTGCGCTGGCTTCCTTAGGAAATAGCTCGGCACAGCATATGGTTGGATTTATGTATGCGACGGGCATTGGAAACACGGAAATGGATCAGGCAAAAGCACTGCTGTATTACACATTCGCAGCTCGCGGTGGCAACGCAAGATCAGAGATGGCGGTTGCTTTTCGACACCACAGTGGGATTGGGACAGGGAAGAATTGCGAGGTTGCTGTTAAACACTACAAGAATGTAGCTGAGAAAGCTATCGAGTGGTACCGGTCAGGCCCACTAGGTGGCATGGCTTGGGTACAGGACTCATACCGGCTTGCGGATGAAGAAGGCGGTATATATGGCGAAGGCGCCAGTTTCTCGAGCGCAGGAAACAATGCCAATAGAGGTGGCCCCAATTCAGATGCACATGCTGCCTTGGAGGATGTTTTGGAGTATTTGGATTTAATGTCGAGGAAGGGAGATTTTAAGGCAACATTCAGTCTTGGACGAATACACTACGATGGGCAGAAAGGACTCCCACGAAATATGAAAGACGCCAAAAGATACTTTATGAAGGTGGCGAAGCTATATTGGCAACGAGACGGCCGAATTATTGAAAGTGAAGCTCAGAGAAAGCCAGGATTGGAGAAAATAGCCACCAAAGCCGCAGGGTATCTTGGCAAAATGTTCTTGAGAGGCGAGGGCGTCGAGCAAAGCAACGAGAAGGCTAAGATCTGGTTCGAGCGTGGAATTAAGAGCGGTGATGCTGGATCTCAGCATAGCATGGGACTTATGTATCGGGACGGCCTTGGAGTTCCTAAAAACTTAGCTAAAGCTCAGCTACTCTTTCAAGCTTCTGCTAAACAGGATTATGCACCAGCGCAGGTAGCTCTAGGTGCTCTTCATCTTGACCAGGGCAGCCCGAATGACATGCTGGTTGCGAGCAAGTACTTTGATTACGCTGCTCGATACGGCAATGTTGAGGCTTTGTACTACCTTGGGGAGATGAACAATTTGGGCATTGGACGAGAGCCTAGTTGTGGCCTGGCTACTTCATACTATAAGATTGTTGCAGAGAAAGCAGATCCTCTTCTTACAGCGTTTGCGGAAGCCAATCAAGCTTTCGAAGATGGAGATAGTGAATTGGCATTTATCGACTATCTACTGGCAGCTGAGCAAGGTTACGAGAAGGGGCAAGCAAATGTCGCATATCTCCTTGATCAAGAGAAGTCAAAATGGTCGCTACCTTCTTGGCTAGCTATTGTCAAGTCAATACGTCCAAAATTGCTGGAAGATTCGAAACTTGCCCTAATATATTGGACCAGATCAGCCAAACAGTCAAACATAGACTCAATGGTCAAAATGGGAGATTACTATCTCAATGGAATTGGTACTTCAGCGGACGTAGACAAAGCAGCCTCTTGTTACACGGCAGCATCAGAGTATGAACAAAGTGCCCAAGCTTTGTACAATCTTGGATGGATGCATGAGAATGGCATCGGACTTGACCAGGACTTTCATCTTGCAAAGAGATATTACGACTATGCTCTAGAAGCGAATGAGGAGGCATATCTTCCAGTGACTCTGAGTCTGATTAAGTTGCGACTTAGAAGTGCCTGGAACACGTTCACACATGGCCGGGTTAACTCCATCCAAGACGAGCCAGGTATGTTCTTCCCTAAACTCCCCCCTACTCCACCTCCAATTTCGAATATTAATGCTGACTATTCACTCAGCACCTAAGAAACAATGGTCACTTGCAGAGTGGATCAGTAATTTTCTGCAGGAAGATGAAGGTTACGCAGCCAGTTACGATGACGATAATTATCTTCCAGATGACGATCCAATGCCAGGTGGAGATGCTGACGGCATGTACGATGATGTTCTCTATGACGGTTTTGGAATATTGGATTACTTACTAGCCATGTCGTTCGTCTTTGCACTAGTAGCACTGATATATCATCGGCAACGTGTTGCCGCGGAGGTACAGCGGCAAAGAGAACAAGGGCAGCAGCAAGGACAGCAGCCTCAAGACCCTCAGCAGAACGATAGGGGTTTATTTCCTGGACCCGGTGATCCAGACTTTAATCAATGGGTTGCGGGAGGGATAGGTCATTGAGTTGATAGAATGTATGTCATATGTATATAAAGCCAAAGAATCAATAAGTAAAAAGTATAAAGGCTGAACTTTCAAGAGTTGTAATATTCCCATCCAAGTCTCATAGAGCGATTCTTTGAATTCAATCGTATGCTCATAATTGTATCTCGTATTTAGAGCACTTTCTTCTCTAAAGATTGCTGAGGTACAATTCGAGACTCACTAGTCCAATTATGCTGCTGGTCAAGGCATCCCCACTATTTCGGTATGGCCGTGCTCCACTTCTAGATCCTCGACACAACTCAAGTCCAAATGTATGCTCTCAACATCACATTACCCAGAAATGATATTATCAATTTATGCATAAGTGACGTTGTGACAGCTTTAGCATCTTTCCACTCAGATAATCGAGAGAAAATGTCCACCCTGCAGCCAAACGTCGGAGAATTGACGCGGCATCAACAACTCTCTCTAAACCATTCCGCTCTCCTTTCAAGTCGCCACTCAAGCAACCAAATGGTACACCCAACACCTCCACTTTGGCATCCGTAACTACTCCAACGTTAGCTGAGAAAACACCGAGTCTCACAACTCCCCGCTCACTTCGTGGAAAGAAGTCATTCACGTCGCCCGTCCAAGCTGCAGCTTTGAATGTAGATCCAGACATCACACCGTTGTTGAGAAAGCAACGGGAATTGGAAAAGCAGCTGAAGGAGGTGCGGGAGGCCTTGGAAATGGCGGAGCAGGCGAGGAAAATCGAGAGGGATAGTAAGAAGAAAGGCCATGTGGTGGTGGATGCTGAGTTGATCGAGTTGGCTGGGAAGTGGAAGGTTGCTAGTCGACAGGCTGCCGAAGAGTTGTTTGGTAAGGTTAGGGACAGAGTAAATCGGTAAGTGATTCTCTGCTACATGTCAATCAGGTACTTTTGTGTGGGAAAGCTGAGAGAAACAGCATGGGTGGTCCAAGAGCCTGGAAGGAGATGCAGAAAAAGCAACAAGAGTTTCAAGGAGGATGGGACAATCAGGATGAGCAGCCGCACAATCAAGGTGATAATGATGACAATGACGGTGACGACGATGACGATGATGATGAGGAGAAATTTGTTGAAAAGAGAGACATCTATGCTGAATATGATATTGACCTTGAGACCGAGAATGAAAAGTCACAACGTCCAAAGGGAGTGGGCGATACGGGGGAAATGCCAGGTCAAGAAGATGTAATATTGGTCACCTCACACCATTACCACTACCGCGCTAACATGGCACAGGAATTCACCATGGCCATGATGTTAAGAACGCTAAATGTGGACCTAGACACTATTGGCTACGACCGAGAAACCCAGATGTGGATTGATTGTTGATACTAAATACAGGTCCAGTCTAATCTGAAATATCTTATGATTTGCTATTGTATGCTAGAGTGTCTGTGGTCTAAATAACGTTGCTATGCTTGCAACCACTTTCCATATAGATCCTTTCTATAGCTAATTCAAGAGACATAGCTTCATTATGAATGTTACTCTGTGAGGAAGAATCGATTTAAACTGAGATTTTAAAACAGATACATAGAAGGAGTTTGATGTCAGCCATGTGCAAATAACTAGAGAACAATAAGGGATCACCAATTTATAGGATGAAGTATTCATCGACACCATATTTTTACCCATTGTGGGATCACATGCTATTTAGATAGTTAGTCGCTACGCATGTAGTATTTTGCTTGACTATGAATATAATATCCACCAACGTCACCATACGGTAATTCATCGTGGGCACTTGAGAAATGTGGGTCGGGTTTCGCTAAAGCCCCTTAGCAGGATAGAATTACAGGTTTTGAAATTATTGGCGTCTAAATGAAATCTTACTGAGAGAAACATAAGACAAGAAAGATGGTAAATGATGAGCTGCTAGTTAACTACGTTTGCCTGAGATCTAAACCAAAGTATTATCTCAAACTTTGACCCAAAATGAGAAAAATTAAATTCAAGTAAAAGTAACTCTGGTATGATAATTTCTAGAAACCTACAACCTTTGATATCATGAACAACATTACCTCTTGAAAGCCACAGTAAGATCAACGCAAAAGATGAAACAGGAAAAATCTCGGCAACCAGTATCATCCTACCACTTTATGCTCAAAACTCCGGAGAACCAGTTGCACGCAACACACTAGTCAACATATCCTCTCAACTACCAAACTATTACTTGTATCGTTTATCTTTGAGAGGTTTACATCTATTCTACTTGACAGTCGTTATTCGTGAGTCCGCGCAAAGCTTTTGTATTCTGTTCCAATTTGCTTCATCTTGTGGTGGCTCGTTGTGTTCCCACATCAGATGATCCATGAACGAGTTCCTATCATCAAACTTCACGGAATTAGAGCTACAATATGCGCTGGCGCGACATTCGTATTGAATTCCGAGTGCAAATCGCTCCCAACGCTTGGTTCTGGCACGACTTTGTCTTAGTCTGACTAATTTTTCTGCCAGAAGCTCGATTTTTTCCTTTACGGCTTGCTGCTGGTAGTACATCTCTGTGGATTTCTGAATACGTTCAAAAGTCTTGTACCCACTACCATCGACCCTCCATTCATTAATCTCTAAATCAGAAAGATCAGATGGCCCTTCAATTGACCAGTACCCATCGTCTAATTTTTGGGATAAGACACGGTCAACTGAACTACCCTTTTTATGATACTTAGACGACGGGTGGGTGTGAGTATAGAACTTTCGTTCTTTTGTTGGGCCAGATCCGAGACTAATAAGTAGCTTAACGGGCCTTTTGATATCTTTGCTGAACTCATTGATACCTCGATATATCTCGAGGGCGGGGTTGTTTCTCCATATCGCGCCGTCGCGATACTTGACATCTCTAATATTAACTCCTTTAAAGAAGCCTGGAGCCGCAGAAGTTGCTCTACAAATATCGTTGATCTGTATGGGCTTGGGCGAGCCGCTGGTGACGCGAGTCAACGACATACCTTCCACTTGCTCGTCAAAGCTACAGAAGAGAACCGGCCGCTGCAAGCCTTGTTCGAGTTTGTCCGGCATTGCTATCACAATCCTGTCCATAAAGTAAGCAATAATGGGACAGAAGAAGAAGGAATACGAACGTCTTGCACAACTCTGGATCTGACGCAAATTCATCGCTGACCGCATCTCGGCTCATAGCAAGATCAAAGCTATTCTTGCACGGTCTGAAATTATCATCCAAGCCTCTTTTCCGATCGTTCAGCAATTCTTGGAATGCACGGTCAAGTCCCAAGGAATTGGATGTCTTCGCTTTACGAAATGGTACAACTCGATCGTAACGAGACATGGTGGCACCCATGGTTCTCCATATAGTCTCAAAGCTCCGAATCCCTTGGTCGATGTTCAGTCTCAAACGACCGAACATCACAGCAATTATTCTATTCAAACTTAGCATGTTCAATAAAAACCATCTTTAAAAATTTTGTTACATACCCTCCTACGCTAGTACCGCCAATGTAATCAAAATAGTGGCATGGAAGATAAGTTCCCTCAGCCATCGGAATCCTAAAGCTAGAGCGGGACTCTGAGTCCCCTTGGGTAGCATCAGAGCGAAAGAGCGGAGAATCAGCACTTGATGTTGCGATGTTGTCCGGGTCGATTGTACGCTCTAAATAAGCTATCCTCTCGAACAAGTACCTCAATAGATATAGTTGACACAGAGCGCGTACTCCTCCACCACCTAGAAAATGCTTAAGCTCGGTGTAATGTTTTCTGTCGGCAACGTGGGTTACTGCTTACTGCAACTCAGAACAATGCTCTCGTTCCATAATGGTAAATCGTGCGATCCACTGCGGCTTTTAAGAGCTTCGAATTTTGGAAACTCCTGGGTTGTTCGATTGCTCGCCTGAGTAGAAGGAAGACTATTATTCGGACTGATGGAGGACTGGCGACTCAGTGAAGAAAATCGCCCCTCTGTCCTTTCTTTATCTATCGGTTCTTCTCGAGCTCCTTCCGATACTGCTGGAAAGTTTATGAGACTGTCGATACTCATTTCTAAAGCTCACAGCACTTTTATTTCCTGGCGTATACATTGATGAGAGTAAGTCTCCAGAGATAAGAACGGGGTGTCATTCAGCATAAAGCGGTCGGCAACGAGAAGGGCTACGTAAGGCACACTTGGGCAATCCAGTGGCGTGGTGATTCGATGGTGTAAACTATATGATGCACGAGGCTGAGAGTCACATCAACATCAGCCCTTATGGAACAATGGCGCACCATGAGATCGAGCGTGTGTGCCTCGCAAAGTCCTTGCCGCCTTGGCTGAGACAATTTTGCCTTGCCATAAGTCTCAGAACGGCAAATGACTTATTGTACGGTGAGACGTGGCTAGACCTGCTTCAGCGGTGGCTTTCCAAGTATCATGCTAGAGAGCCCGACATAAGCTGTGAGTATTTAACACGGCTAACATTTGAAGATACTGAATTGAAATGAAGACGTGTCAGTTGATAGAAGGCTAAATACGTTAGAGCCCAATAAAGACTCATTGATAATGAGTCAAAATCTTCTATTGGTTCTTGCAGTGTTTGATTTCCCGAATACCACATGTTCGACACAGATTGACTTGTAACTTATACAAGAGCATAACTCTAGTTATCCTGTCTACAGAGACACAGGTCAGATGTGTTTAGTGGGTAGGAACATGGCTGGAAGGGGTCATTGCCATCTAATAGATATTTGCTATGAACCACATTAGACCTAACTACAAATGTGCTATGAAGTATCCGATATGAATAACCCAGCCAAACTTCTACTCAGTGAGTGAAGAAATAGCTATTTACTGTGCAAGTGAAGGAACAAAATATGAGAACATCGTTGTTGTTGGCACTTCACATACACATATCTCAGGGTCATTTTGTTTCAATAGAGCCCTCCGATTTCTTTCTTGGAGAGCTGCTCCTCATTATCTTCGTGTGAGCAGAATGCTTGCAGTTCAGTCGCGGTTATGCGCCCTTGAATAAACATAGTCAGCATTGATCTCCCAAACATCCGCTTCATATTCTTCGTTGCTGAAAGACTCCACGGCCGAAAATAGCCTTCTGGAGTTCTGTATTTAACTTTGATCCCACGGGGTAGCCTCCAAAGACAACCTTCTTGCACTATCTTATGTGTTAGCGTGTAGCAAAGCAAGCGGGACAAAACAGCGTACATCGCAGTTCAGTCTTCGGTATTGCTTCCCACCTTCTCTCAATCACGTTAAACCGAAGAACCTCTGTTCCAGGTATATTATTTGCATTGTCAAAGGATTTTATCCTTTTTTTCTTCCGTCGACTATCAACAAGCCGAATCCTACTATTTGTGCTGCTGATTGAGATAGGGTCTGTCGCCATGTGAAGAATTGTAGGTGGAAACTGCTCAATCTCCTCGATTATCGGGCTAGGGGCCACGCTACGTTGCGGACGAGTTGGTTCGGTGGAGCTCATAGTCTTTAAAGTAGACGAGTCGAGGGAAGCTGTGAGAAAATGGGACGTAACTGGTCGTGTGGCTGAATTATTAGCAATATGAAAAACTCCCTCTTCTATGCTTTCAAGCTGTTGTTGCGGAGCGGTAGCTGATATAGGTTGTGCTGGATGATCGTGAGTTGCTAGATCAGATGCTTGCCGTTGTAATACTATCGATGGAGAAAAAATGGCTTCGATCTGTGAAGCTGTTGAATTCTATACGTATATTTCTTAGCAAAATTAATCAACAAGAAGGCAGGTAAACGCACATGAAGAACCGCCCCGGATGGTACCACACTCGTCTGTGGTACTGTAGGTGGTTTATCTACTCCCTCTAAATGAGAACTACACTGTTCTAATATTGAGCTTTCGGTGGCATCATGCCCATTGGAGAGGACAGACACAGACAATTGATTTGCCATCGAAGTTTCCATCCCTGTGATTCGTTTCTTGTTCTGTGACATCTCCGATGTCTCTTTCCCAAGAACAGTAAGACTTTTCTCGGGTGAATATCCAGCGCAGTCCTAGAGCAACATCAGCAAAACCCAGAAATACACATTATGGCATTCGAACCTTATTACGACACGATTTACAACCATGACTGATTGCATCGAAGGTCCTACAAATCTCCTTTAAGTCTACACCCATATCTGTCCGACACGACTCCTTGACCATACGCAGAATGATTGGTAAGCCTTGCTGAACCAGATATGATTTCCACGAGGGACTGTTCTGAGTTTGAATAAAGCGTTCCAACACCGTAGCCCACATACTGAACTGTTCAAAGTCTCGATGATATTCTATATCATCATGTCCCGTTCTGTCAAGTATGTATTCATACATGTGTTCCAATTCCTTCCCTAGCAGTACCGTTATCATTTCTAGAAAAACGCACCCTAGAGAGAAGATGTCTGATTCCATGCCTTGGTCACTTCGTGCATCAACCATTAGCGGGGAGGCATACTTCACTGTGAAACGACCGTCACCACGAGTAATTGTGGCTTGGTGGCTGGGGTATTCGTTTGAGATGCCGAAATCAGTCAAAAAGACCGTACCAGATCGATCTATTAGTATGTTCGCAGGCTTGATATCCCTGTGCTTGAATGGCATTCTCCTCTGGTGTAAAAACAGCAAAGTCCGTGTTAAACAGCCAAACCACGGCTTTATCATCTCTCGTCGCTTTTCTACAATGGAATCAAACTGTAGAAATTGATCCAGATCCCATGCTGCTACCGGAAACATCAGGATACCCAGGTTGCTTCCCCTTGTATAGTATCCGAGGAACGCGACGATGTGATCGTGACAAAGCTTCTTCAAGTTTTCCACCTCTTTTAATGCTGCTGCTTTTTCCTCTTTCGTACCGTGCCGTACGATCTTATCAGCTACCGTATCTGTGAAGCCATGTTTGCTAGTGGTTACTTTTGATGCCCAGACTCTGGCCCTTGAACCATTTCTATTGCCCAGCATTGCAACATGTTCCAATGGCCACCAATCATTGACTCCAAAATCTTTGTAGGAGTCCGCCGAGTTCTCCCAGTGAAACTTGAGAGAGCTCCTGCGAAACTCGTAAAGGCTCATTTGGGAGGCGTTTGGTTCAAAGCTCTCCTGACGAGACACGCCCGAATAATGTCGCCCGAGGGGTTCACCTATCTCTACACCATTATCTGCTTTGAATGCAGACCTTTCGAACCCTAAAGCATCATTTAGTAGAGGAAACTCTATTCATAATCCTCCCTGGAGACCATACCCTTTGGACTATCAGTTCTAATCAAATTAGAAGAGCCAGCGAGTGAGTTTCCAGTAACATTTCGGCCTTTGGGGCTGTCCGTCCGCACAAGACTAGAGGAGCTCGCGATGTTGTTTCCCACTAAATGCCGCGATCTGTGTGTCCGCGAGCTTAATGTTCGGTTTAAAGAAGATGAGCTGCTTAATGCTGGGTTACTGAAACTTGGTGATGTCGGAGAGGGTGGATGACTTTGTGTCATGGTCACATTGTGTGCACGAGTACTTGTCAACCAGTCTGTGAATGTCAAGCCGACATTAAGAAGTAGGGGATGGTGACTAGTTCTAAATGGTAAGATGCAAAAGAGTGAAGTATGGTTCCTGGGAGCAAGAATAAATGGAATCAAGGTGCATATACTACTGTGATTGGTGAAAGAAGTCCAGACGAGGCTGGGGAGTAGCTACCTTCCAGAGGAGATTAGAGATCATCGAGAGCTCTTGACTTGGGACTTAGATAAAAACTCACGCCAAAAGAGCCTCAGCCTTGCTGATACTGAATAGAGTCTAAGCATAATGGCTTTGATGCGGCCCAAAAAATA
>Ga0247804_10001661_pt1 | contig 10278 bp, 9 predicted proteins | sample UWRJL029104C1_FD_181142 | JGI IMG/M metagenome (GOLD analysis project Ga0247804, IMG submission 181142) | Plant litter microbial communities from Arlington Agricultural Research Station in Wisconsin, United States - UWRJ-L029-104C-1 | ecosystem: Environmental > Terrestrial > Plant litter >...
TTTTAGATAAGTAGTTTCTTATGATAAATTGAATTTTGAATTCAAATGATATTAAAAAGGTGTTTTTTTATAAAACGCCTTTTTGCTTTTATAATAATTTATAAGCGAATAAAAATCTTGTTAATTAAATAAATCTTGCTTTTTAAGAACTATTTCGGTTAATTAGTTTAAAATAAAAATGAACGACAACAATACCCCAAATGATTGGTTGTTTGAAATAACACCTAAAAATAAATTCTTCTCCCTAAACCTGAAAGAAGTTTGGCAATATAGAGATTTGTTGCTGCTTTTTGTAAAACGAGATGTCATTACCGTTTATAAGCAAACGGTTCTTGGACCACTTTGGTACTTAATTCAGCCTTTATTTACTTCCGTAACATTTACTATAATATTCAATAACGTCGCCGGTATTGATACGGGTACTGTTCCTCCATTTTTATTTAATTTGGCTGGAATAACCGTTTGGAATTATTTTACAGCATGCTTAACGGGCACTTCAGACACGTTTAAAGCGAATGCTGCAATATTTGGGAAAGTATACTTTCCTCGGATTATTACTCCTCTATCTGTTGTAATTTCGAACCTTGTAAAATTCGGAATTCAATTTTTGATTTTTATCGGATTTTACATTTTCTATTATTTTCAAGGAGCAAATTTGGGATTAAATGGCCTGATTTTATTTTTCCCAATTTTGATTATTATAATGGGACTTTTAGGCTTGGGATTAGGAATGCTAATTTCGGCAATGGTCACAAAATACCGTGATTTTAGCCACTTAATTGGTTTCGGGATACAATTATTAATGTATCTGTCTGCGGTCATGTATCCTATGAGTTTAATTAAAGATAAACTACCGGGTTATGGATGGCTAGTAGAGTATAATCCATTAGCATATATAATAGAAACAGCTCGTTACATGCTTTTAGATGTGGGAGAAGTTTCATTTTTAGGATTATCCTATACTTTAACTGTTACTATTGCAGTATTTTTTATTGGACTTTTAGTTTTCAACAAAACCGAAAAAAGTTTTATAGATACTGTTTAGAATTGAATATTAAAAACTGTTTACTTCACTTACCATTTTAGATTTACAATTGAAAAAAGATATAATATTAAAAGCCGAAAATATCTCTAAACAATATCGTTTAGGGCAAGTAGGCACCGGAACTTTAAGTCATGATGTCAATCGTTGGTGGCACAAGATTCGAGGAAAACAAAACCCGTATCTAAAAATTGGGGAAACAAATGATCGTTCTACTAAAGGTAATTCAGATTATGTTTGGGCTTTACAAGATATAAACTTTGAGGTTGAACGAGGAGAAGTTTTAGGAATCATTGGTAAAAATGGAGCTGGAAAATCAACACTCTTAAAAATACTTTCAAAAGTAACCGCGCCAACAACAGGAAGTATAAAGTCTCGCGGACGTATTGCATCGCTTCTAGAAGTAGGAACGGGTTTTAATGGTGAAATGACCGGACGAGAAAATATCTTCCTGAACGGGGCAATTCTAGGAATGACCAAAAAAGAAATATCATCAAAGCTTGACGAAATTATTGAATTTTCAGGCTGCGAGCGTTATATAGATACTCCAGTAAAAAGATATAGTTCCGGAATGACTGTTCGTCTGGCGTTTGCCGTGGCTGCTTTTTTAGAACCGGAAATTTTGGTTATCGATGAGGTTTTAGCTGTTGGTGATGCAGAATTTCAGAAAAAAGCTATTGGGAAAATGCAGGATATCTCGCGCGAAGGAAGCAGGACTGTTTTATTTGTAAGTCATAATATGGCGGCGGTAAAGAGTTTGTGTACGAGAGGAATTGTTTTAGAACATGGAAATATAGTCTTTGCAGGTGAAACAGAAGATGCTATAGAAGAATATTTGAATTTCGATAATGATGTCAGTTCTAAAAAAAAATACAATAAGAGTGATGCTCCATCAAGTGAAATTATCCGATTGTTAGAAACGGAAGTTATAAGTGAAAGTTTTGAAAACAAATCAGATTATTTTATTAGTGAAAGTGTTGGAATTAGAATAAAATTCGAAATTTTAATTGCAACAGATGATTTGGTCTTAGGTTTAAACCTTTATAATAATGAAGAAGTCCACATTTTAAGCTCTCATCAAAAAGATCAAAATTTGAATTATGATGTTGGGATCTATCAAACTATTGTTTGGTTTCCTAATAATTTTCTTTCAGAAGGGATTCATTTTTGTGGTGTAGCTGCAATGTCTTATAAAGGTATTTTCACAGTGCATTTTCATGATGTTAATAAATTTTGTTTTAATATTATCGATGAGATTTCTATAGATACCGCACGAGGAATGAAATATAAAGGTAAATTACCGGGAATTGTAAGGCCAATTTTAAATTGGGATGATATTGTTTGTTTATAAATATAGGGGATATGGAAAATTTGGAATGGACAGGTGAACGATTGACAACAGGTTTGGAATCTGTTCATGGAGTTATCGAACACTTGCATAGATATGCATTAGCTCAGAAAATCACTAATAATAAAGTGGTTTTGGATATTGCTTCTGGTGAGGGCTACGGTTCTTTTTTAATAAGTAAGAATGCGACCAAGGTCTTCGGAGTTGATATTGATGAAAAATCTATAAATCATGCCAAAGCGAAATACAGTAATTCAAAAAAAATTGAATTTAAAGTTGGCTCTACCGATGCTATTCCATTAGAAGACAACTCAGTTGATGTAGTGATCTCATTTGAAACAATTGAGCATCATGATAAACATGATTTGATGATGACGGAAATTTTGCGAGTTCTTAAAAATGATGGAATTTTGCTTATTTCATCTCCTGAAAAGAGCATTTATAGCGAGAGGGATCCCAATAATCCTTATCACATCAAAGAATTGACTCTCGAGGAGTTTGAAAGTCTGTTAAATAAAAATTTTAAAAACGTTAGTTTATTTAATCAACGTTTTGTAATGGGGTCACTAATTCATTTAATAAACAAAGAAGCCGTTTCAAAGTTTAATTTATTTGATGGGGATTATTTAAATATTGAAAATGAATTATTTGAGGAAGATTTTTATAATAAACCCTACTTTAATCTCGCAATATGTTCAAATAAAAACAATGAAAATTATTTAGATATTGGTGCGTCAATTTTTAATGGTGCTAGTGTTGTAAAGAAACAAATTAGTCAATTTAAGGCTAGATATGAAAAGAATTATGCAGATGCTTTAAATTCAAAATCATATAAATTAGGTAATTCAGTTATTAGAAAAGTAAAAATATTTAAAAAAATTTGGCAAAAATTAAACCCATAGCGATATATCTTCCACAATTTCATCCAATTCCGGAAAATGATAAGTGGTGGGGTAAAGGTTTCACAGAGTGGACAAATGTGACAAAAGCAACTCCAAGATTTGACGGACACTATCAGCCTCATCTTCCAGCTGATTTGGGATTTTACGATTTGAGATTAGAGGAATCACGTTTACAACAGGAAGCTTTGGCCAAAGACCATAATATTTATGGATTTTGTTATTATCATTATTGGTTTAATGGTAAGAGATTTTTACATGAACCATTAGACCGAAAACTTGAAAATTCAAAAGAAGATTTTCCTTTTATGTTATGTTGGGCAAATGAAAATTGGACCAGACGATGGGATGGGGAAGATCATGAAATACTATCACTTCAAGAATACAATTTTGAAGATGATAAAAGTCATTTTGAGTTTTTATGTAAAAAATATTTTAAAGATGAAAGATATATTAGACATGAAGGAAAACCTGTTTTTCTAGTTTATAGACCTAAATTATTTAAAGATATAAATAAAACGATAGAAATTTGGAGGAATGTTGCCAGAAAAGAAGGAATAGGTGAAGTTCATCTAGGTTACACACAAAGCTGGGGGATTACAGATACTCCTTTAAGTATGGGATTTGATTTTGCAGTTGAATTTCAGCCCAATTTTCCGCAAACTGAAACAAAGAGAAAAACTGTATTTGATAAAATTAAAAACAAAGCATATAAATATTGCCTTCTAAAAGAAAATGATAAGTTAAATGACAAAATTTTTGATTATAAAAAGTTTGTCGAGATTCAGAAAGAAAAAACATTTAAAAGTGACGTTAGCCCTTGTATTGTACCAATGTGGGATAATAGTGCACGACGCAAAAAAAACGCTTTTATATTTACAGATTCAACTCCAGAGAAATATGGTAATTGGCTAAATTTTATTTTGAAAAATTTTCCGTGGGATGTAAATAAAGAAAAATTTCTATTTATTAATGCTTGGAATGAATGGGCAGAAGGGAATCACCTTGAGCCTTGCCAAAAATGGGGTAAAAGTTATCTTGAAATAACAAAAGAGAATCTTTGTTCAAATGAAGAATGATATTAATTTTTTAGCCTACTATCTTCCTCAATACCACCCAATTCCAGAAAATGATCAATGGTGGGGAAAAGGTTTTACAGAGTGGACTAATGTGGCTAAAGCAAAACCACTTTTTAAAGACCATTATCAACCTATTTTACCAGGAGAACTAGGTTTTTATGATTTAAGAGTTACGGAAATTCAGGAGCAACAGGGCCAATTAGCAAAAGACTATGGAATTGATGGTTTTATATACTATCAATATTGGTTTGGAAAAGGTAAAATGCTATTAGAAAAACCTGCTGAAGCTATGCTGAAAAATAAAAAAATAGATTTACCTTTTTGCTTTTGTTGGGCAAACGAGAGCTGGAAAGGCATTTGGCATGGATTGGATAATCCCGAAGTATTAATGGAGCAAACATATAATGGAGAATACGGATATATAGAATATTTTAATTATTTACTGCCCTTTTTTCAGGATTATAGGTATATAAAAGTGAATAATAAGCCAATGTTTCATATTTATAGAATAGATGAAATACCTGATTTGGATGTTTTGTTTGAAACATTTAACCAATTGGCAATTAAAAATGGTTTTGATGGTATCTATTTTATTGCAACTGGAAGTATACACTCGAAAAACGTAATTTATAATAGCAATGTTTCAGGAGTTACAGGTCTGGATTCATTTAATGAGATACGATATCAACAAAAAACTTTTTTTAATAGACAGTCTTTATTAGGGAAATTAGAGAATAAAATTTTAGTAAAAATAGGATATACAAATGAAGTTGGGAAAAGACTTAAGCCTTTAGTATTAGATTATTCCAAAGGTGTCAAGAATTTAAATCTCAATTTTCCTCATGAAAAATATATTCAATGTGTTTTCCCAAACTGGGATAATTCAGCACGAAGTGGCAACAAATCATTAATCTTTAAGAATTCAAATCCTCAATTTTGGCACACACATTTATCTAATGCTGCTAAAAAGCTAAAATTACACAAATCTAATCCACAATTTATTATTATTAAATCATGGAATGAATGGGCAGAAGGAAATTATTTGGAACCAGATAATAAATATGGATTAGAATGGTTAGAAGTGGTTCGAAAAGTTAAGATGGAAATCTAATGGATCCAGTGATTTCCATCATAATTCCAACCTATAATAGGATCGATCTTATTAATCAAACTCTTGATAGTGTATTGGCACAAACGTATTCTAATTGGCAATGTGTCATTATTGACGATGGGAGTACAGATAAATCAATTGATGTAATCCAGAAATATTTAGATTTAGATTCTAGGTTTTTATATCTTTCCCGACCCACTTATAAAGAAAAAGGACCTTCTTCTTGCAGGAACTATGGAATTGAAAACTCAACAGGGGATTATATAATTTTTCTTGATTCGGATGATTTACTTGCACCAACTTGTTTAGAAAATAGAATTAAATTTGCATTGCAAAATTTGGAATATGACTTTTGGATTTTTAAAATGGCAGCTTTTAAAAATAGTGTCGAGAACATTGAATTTGTATACGAAAATATTAATGCTGTTGATGAAAGTTTATTCTGTAAAAAAGAATTTATGAAAGGGGTGAATCCATTTGTTGTCACAGGTCCATTATGGAAAAAAAGTATCCTACTTGAATCAACCGGATTTAATGAACAAATGACAATGATTGAAGACCCGGAATTACATCTACGAATTTTAAAAAAAGGATATAAATTAAAATTTGCAAATTTCGAAAATCCAGATTCTTTTTATCGACAAAGATTAGTTAAGAATGAGAAGCGATCTGAAAAGGAAGTAAAAAACAACTATACTTTTTTTAAAATTCATCTAGACAGAAGAGAGCCGAACACAGTTTTCTATTTTAGAAAAATGTTTAATATTTTGATGTTTGAAGAACTGTATTTGAATTATTTTTTCTCTTTTTCATTTTTGGGATTTAAAAGAAACATTTTTACCATTAAAAATATTTTTTATAGCGTGATAATTATCTTTTATAATATAACAAGATTATCAAATTTGAAAGGTCTTGGATATAATTATTTTAAAACTGAATTTAATAATTTCTAAATTATGCATAAACCTTCAGTTTCAATAATTATTACCTGTTATAATCTTGGCGAATATGTTGAGGAAGCCATAGATAGCATCAAAAAATATCCAAATAATGATGAGTATGAAGTTATTTTGGTTAATGATGGTTCAACAGATGCAAAAACAAATACTATTTTAGAAAGGATTGTATTAAATGATAAAACGATACAATATATAAATCAACCTAATTTAGGACTTGCTAAGGCAAGGAATAATGGGATTAAGCAAGCAAAAGGAAAATATATTATCCCGTTAGATGCAGACAATAAATTAAGACCTGAATTCATAGCTAAGACCATAAGTATTTTAGACAATAGAAGAGATATAGATATTGTTCACGGAAATGCTCAAAATTTTGGCAATAAAACCGATGTCTGGATATCTAAACAGTTTTATTTTCCTGAAATACTTCTTAATAACTATATTGATGCATGTGCAGGTTTTAGAAAAAAAACTTGGAAAAAGTTTGGAGGTTATGATGAAAATATGCCAGTAATGGGGTTTGAAGATTGGGACTTATGGCTTCGAATGGGTAATTCAGGGTGTAAGTTTGAATATGTTAATGAAATATTTTTTGATTATAGAGTTAGAGATAGTTCTATGCTGGCAGATGCTTGGCAAAAAAGAAATATTTTATTAGATTATATATTTAGTAAGAAGGAATTAAAACATTTAGGCCTTTTTAGAGAACGTATTATAGAAAATCTAAACCTTAAACAGGAACCATCTTTTAATTTTCTAGTACAAACAATTATTAAAAAAGTAAAACGAAAATTACATTTTTAAGTGAGTCATTCAAAAAAAATACTTTTTATTACGGAAAATATTTCTTGGGGAGGTAGTGAATTATTGTGGTCTAAAACGGTTTTAGAATTAATAACTTTTAATTACAATATAGCTATTTGTGTAAATGAAAAGCTGAAATTACCTATAGAAATTCTAAGTCTTGAGAAGGAAACAAAGATAAAAATTAACCGCTTGTCAAATAATAGTTTGCCATTTCTAAAGCGAATTATGAATAGGGTTTTACCTTATAGTAAAAGATTTAAATCACCTAATTTAAAACATAAATTTATTCTTGATTTTAATTCTGATTTGATTGTAATCAACCAAGGGTTAAATTTTGATGGAGTACATTCTATGTTATTTGCTTTGCAGAATAATTTAAACTATGTAACAATATCTCATGCTGTAAATGAAGGGCAATGGCCAAATGTTGTATTAAGAAAAAAAATGCAAGTTGGTTTTACAAATAGTGTCAAAAATTATTTTGTGAGCCATAATAATTTATTAGTAACCCAAAATCAGTTAGGAGCTATTTTAAAAAATGCAGAAATTGTTCGTAATCCTTTTAATGTTTCTTTTGATATTAATTTAGATTTTCCAAAATTAGATAATTTTCATTTAGCTTTTGTAGGGCGATATCATTTTTATGCGAAAGGTCAGGATGTAATACTTCAGACTTTATCTGATGAAAAATGGAAGAATAGAAATTTGATTGTCAATTTTTATGGAGAAGGGAATGATATCGAAAATTTAAAAGATTTAATTGAAATGTATCAATTAAATAATGCAATTGTTCATTTTCATACAAGCACAGAACAAATTTGGCAAAAGAATCATGGATTAATTTTAACCTCAAGATTCGAGGGCTTACCTATTGTTATTGTCGAAGCAATGCTTTGCAAGCGATTTGTAATTGTAACTAATGTTAGCGGAAGTCATGAACTTGTATTAGATAATGAAACAGGATTTATCGCAGCTGCTCCCAGACCAGAATATGTAGATGAAGCTTTAGAACGCGCATGGGAAAAAAGAATGAATTGGGAAGAAATGGGCATTAAAGCAAAACAGGAAGTTACAACACAAATTCCTGAAAATCCCGCAAATGATTTTGCTCATAAATTACAGCATATACTAAGTAACTTATAATGTACATAAAAGTTTACTGCATTTTAGCACATAAAAAACCATCTCAAGTTCAGGAGTTGATCTCCTTATTAGATGATAAAAAATCATTGTTTTTTATTCATTTAGACAAAAAAGCAGATCAGAACGAATATGAAGTTGCAATTGAAAATTCATCATATTATTTCGTAAAAAACCGGGTTTCATGTAGATGGGGGAAATATAGTTTGGTTCAGGCAACTTTAAATACTATGAAAGAAGTTCAAAGTTTTATGAAGGCCAATTTTAAAAATTCAACATATCATTTTATAATGTTGTCCGGAGAAGATTTGCCATTAAAAAAGAATGGTTTTATACATGATTTTTTAAAAAGTAAAACCGAAACTTCTTTTTTAAATTACTGGCAATTACCTTATAGTAAATGGTGGGAAGGAGGTTTTTTTCGTTTCGAAAATTTATTCTTTTTTGAATATAAGAAATATTCTAAATTGAACTACACTATAAATAGAATTATAAAAAAGATAAATTTAAAATCTTTGCTTCCTCTGAATAGATTCAATAAATATTTTCCTGATTTTAAGATCTATGGGGCGAGTCAGTGGATGATATTGAACAAGGATATAATTGACTTTATTCTCGAAAAGAATAATGATAATAGGAAATTCAATTCTATATTTAAATATGTGTTGGCGCCAGACGAGTTGTATTTTGCAACCTTAATTTTAAATTTTGATGTTAAAAAGCAATTTACTATTAGTAATATGAAAACACATTTAGTTTTTTTTAGTGGAGCAGAACCTAGTCCAAAGTACCTAAAGGTTGAAGATTTAGAGAATGGTAAAGAAGATTTATTATTTGCCAGAAAATTTGATTCTAATATAAATCAAGATTCTATTGATAAAGTAAAAACAATAATTGTCTAATGAAAAAGCTGGCGGTTTTAATACCTACATATAATTCAGCTCAATATTTAAAAGAAAGTATTGATTCTATTTTAAATCAAACCTATTCTAATTTTGATGTGTATGTATATGATGATTTCTCTACAGACAATTCAAAAGAAATAATTGAAAGTTATACGGACAGAAGGGTTTTTTATAGGAAAAATGATCAGAATCTTGGTATTTCAAAAACATTAAATAAGGGTTTGGAGGAACTTTTGTCCCAATATCAATTCATTGCAAGAATGGATGCTGATGATTGGGCATTTCCGGAACGATTTCAGCGACAGATAGATTTTCTTGAAAAAAATGAATATATAATGTTATGTGGTACTCAAGGATTTTGGCTTGAAAACATAGCTGAGAATCCTTCATCAGGATGGGAATATCCTATTAGAAATAATTATTTGAAACTATATTTACTGTTTGGTGCCTCTTTTGGGCATTCTTCTATTATTTTACGAAGCAATTTTTTCATTTCCAATAATCTAAAATATGATGAAAATATCAAAACTTGTGAAGATTGGGATTTATGGATAAGAGTTTCTCAAAAGGGTGAAGTACAAAATTTGCCTGATTTTTTAATGAAATATAGAATAGTTCAAACTAGTAACCACCGTTCGGCAGAAAATAAAAACATTCATCTCAAAGAAAGAGCAGTTATTATTTCAAATTATTGGAAGACTTTTAACATTGATCTATTTCCTGAAGAAGTATTTGAGCTCTACTATGGCTCACATGACAATTTGAAACATGGTTTTAAGATTAAACTAAAAAAAATAATCGATTCTTTTAATAAATTATTTATTAACAACACCAACGATCTGAAGAAAGAAGATATATCAAAGTTTCAGTATTTGCTGGCCCGTAAAATTTATGATTTTTGGAAACGTTCAAATATAAGTACTTATAATCCCATTATTTGGTTTATAATTTTAACCAAAGTAAAATTTATTTGTACTGTTAGACTGGT
>Ga0247804_10001662_pt1 | contig 10278 bp, 5 predicted proteins | sample UWRJL029104C1_FD_181142 | JGI IMG/M metagenome (GOLD analysis project Ga0247804, IMG submission 181142) | Plant litter microbial communities from Arlington Agricultural Research Station in Wisconsin, United States - UWRJ-L029-104C-1 | ecosystem: Environmental > Terrestrial > Plant litter >...
TGTGTTCCTTTTTGCTCGAGCTATGTCACACCTTTTCAGCTGCTTGGAGCACTGTGTGGACTTTATTTACGGATACACTACTGTATCCCATGCCTGTCTATATTCACACGCTTGCTTATTTCAAGTGAACACAGAGCCTCCGGAGCTCAGACGCGTCTGTTATCGGGCTCCACAGTCTTCTCGCTTCTTTTCAGCTATGTATCTGCTTGCTACAATACCTTATTATCGCCTATCTTTCCACAAGTCGTTATCCCAGTACTTTAAGGACCACGAGTGCTATAACACAAACCGAGAGTATTCCAATAAACAATAAAAATTAATTGTTTGACAGAGGACTTTACAGTGAACGACTGGCTATCATTTTTAAGGTCTAGAGTCATGTGACGGGTATGTTCAGCCCTGCAATAGGGTTTTGTTCCATTGTTCCATAATCATTTAAGGTATCCAATCAAAACCCAAAAATCCTCCTAGCCCAGCAAACTTCAAACCGAGTTACTATTACCAACAAGTGGACGATTCGTGGTCGGGGTTCGTAATTTGCAATCTTTCTATGTCAGCTTGCTCTTTTATATGCCTATATACTTTTGCAACAATTGGCGGAGTTTCTGAGCGCATTGCAGATGAGAGAGGGATCAGTGATAAGTAGAACGACAGGCGGATCCAGGGGAGCGACGTCAGGGGTTTATGTAAAGCCCACCAGATTTGCCCACAGAATTATACACTAGTATATATCACTATAAGTAGTAGCAACGACAGCTGCCAGAACTCAGGCAGGGGAGGTTAAAGGTTTGAACCATTCGTAATATCTCGAGTATTAGTTCCTCGTGCTCAGAACCACTTGCAATGAGGTCTGAAACTCATCGCAGCATACACCTGGCGTTGGTTTTTTTCTCGCATATCCTCTCCACTATATCAGCCTTGGCCTTCTCGTGATAGTTTTAGCTCGAATGCTACCTTTCAATCGGTAGAGATAGTATAGCCCCAGCTATCTTTCATTGCCTTGCTACCGTCCAACCGCTCGGAGACTCGCAGCCTGTCGGAAATGCCGAATGTATGGTTCGGTGGTACTTGTTTCGCGGCTTGCAAAGATCAATCAGAACGCACTATATGTCTCAATACTACCGGGTCATAAACTCGTTACTAGTACTTCATAGCAAACTTCGGTTGACACTCATTTCTTCTATGACTTATATTCTTGGTAATTTGCGCCGAATCTTAACCTGCCTTGCTTCTAACGCCGTTAGTCAACACCGCCGCTCTGCTCAGGCGCTAGTCACCCTCGTCTCACCCTTTCATCAAGTTACTTAGTTATATACCTGCTCTTGTTTACTTAAGAAACTGATAAGTTTTTAATCTATTATCTTTGTCTAGTATATTAAAGACTATTAATACCCAACTTTAGAAAGAGGTAATATAATCTTCTTTTTCACTTGGCTGTTTATCACTATTACATACTCTTTACAATAAACCTTCTAGCAAGTTTTTTTACCAAAGTCCAACTATATATTTAGAATCGGTATGTCGTTGAATATCTCTGGTCAGTCTTATGATTGTAAATACAACATTTGTTTATTTAGAAAGGCTTCTTTTTGTAAAACTATATACTACTATCTCATTTTAAAACACAAAATAAATATTTTCTTAATATAACTTACATTTATATTGAAACAGGAATTTTTGATTTTTGATTTTTAAAGATATAAATCTTACTTCTAATCATTAGTCATAGGCGCAGCTTCGCAGTATTTAAATTATTGATAAGTTCAAAAAACTTGGTTCACCGAGAATTGTAATACTTTTAGTATTCAGCCTTTTTGACTTACCGGGTTTTTCGACCCTATACACAATATTTAAGGTAAACGTGCTTTTATACTGCGACCTATGTCGGACGTTATATTTAAAAGGGTAACAGCTCAATCGAAGTTGTGTCTTCGGAAGTCTCCGCTGGTGAATATTCCGTAATTAGGGTCAATTGCGGCATCCGCTATAATCGTCAAAGTCGCGTTCGAGTAAATATTATGCATTTGCATAATAAGACTGTGATATCAGCATATGATTGACAGCAGGGGCGCTAGTAATGATATATTATAAGACCACAACCTCAATTTGTCTCAATTCTTGCACTATATTTTGACAATTCCTAATAAAGTAATCAAAAGTATATTGACCTCAGAATGTCCAACCCAATCCTTGATCACGGTGTTGTCCCGGACATCCTCACAGCCCTTTCAGAACCGAATCTTGGCCTTGAGGTCTTTTACGAGGATGCTGTTGTCACAGCTGGTGCCAACATAGCTTATGCAACGACGATAAGAAGCCCGCCGAAATTGAGAATTTCCAATACCAGCTCGCTTCCCAAGGATTCATCAGCAAATACACCATCATCATGTCAGATCCGGATCTGTTCAAGAAGAATGATCCTACATGTCAAGTTCGGGTGTGCAATCTTGATTCCATAACAACCACATATGGATACGTCGAGCTGAAAAGTACTCTGTAGCATTGGCTACATACCGGTCTCACAGTCTCCCAAGATGGAATTCTGTCAAACACTGAGCAATCCGTGACTCCATAGTTGGAGTGCACGCCGGGTCCTGGCACGGCTCACCGTTACGTCTTCATCCTTTGCGAAGAACCCAGCCCGCCGACCTCTGGCTACAAGGCCCGCCTGAACGAGAAGTATCCTTCGCCGTCGAATACTCATGACCTCAAGGAGCGTATGAGATTTTATGCACAATCATTGGTTAAGGAGGAGGGACTGAAAGTAGCTGGACTGACATGTATGCTGGTTGGACCTGATGCTTGTAGTCTGGTAGATAATGTGCCCTTGGCTGCGCAGAGCATAGCGCATAAGGTTGCCGGTAAACAGTCTATCAGAGGAGATGCATCCTCCGGTATAAATTTTAAAAATGACACCGATCAATCAGACCCCATGGCTAGTACCAATGGCCTCTTGCAGCAGATTCCACTCCTTACGATCCCCTTCTCTTCTGAAAACAGGCATATCCTCTCCATCTTCTTTACCTGGGAAAACTATTGGCATATAGCCCCAACTAGGATCGAGCCACTCGTAAGGAAATTTACGCTCCGCAGTAGGTTCTACATATCCCATCCATGGGTTCAGATCCTCCTCGCTAATCTCAAATATCCCTATCTCCTTGAGATTGGCTGACTTGTGTTCTCTGATGAACTTGAAGAAGGTGCCCCAATGATCAAGTGATTGCTCGTCAAAAGCCTCAACAACCCAGGCTGCACCTCTCAAGATGAGCATTTCCAGTGCGCTACCGTCGGCTGATATTAAAGCAGCCAAACCACCAGAGTCGAGGATGCAATTCTCATATGATAGGACGATATTTGTGAGCACGAGCTTCTTTAGCGAAGTATTATGCATAGAAAGTGAATTTGCAATGTTCAGCGGTTCCGTAGTTTCCCAACCACTTCCGAACGGGCAGGTACTGAGACTTTCCAGCCTCATACTCTCCAAACAGGTTCCCTGGATCTGGGCGAGGAAATTTGATTGGACCACAAGGCTTTCAAATTCTTTCAGACATTGATTCGCATACGCTCCTTCCTCTAGAACGTACTCTGGGCAGGTAGTCAACGAGAAGGACGCTAGGTTTGATAGAAAAGTTCGAATGCGTGGCGATATAATCTCGTCGCAGCCGAAAGGGGGGTACGGCGAAATAGACAAGTGCTTGATTGGCTGACTGGACAGAGCTTCTCCCCGTGCAAATGCATTATTTGCTATTGAGTCGAACACCACATGGAGGTGTTCCAGGAGCAAATGATGGTCGGAGTCCTCGGGGATATTTGGGAACTCCTGAAGCATGAAATCGAATGAGTCATCGCAGTCTTCCATAGTGTTTGGAAACCCGATCTTCAGCGTGTGTAGTGCCGGGAACAATATGCTGATGTTCGATAGAACATACACAAAAATTTCCGGGTACCAAATGGAAGGACTGGCCACAGGTTCGCGTGGTTCTAACAGGAATATCGGGAAATTTATCATGATGTCGATTGACTCAACAAACGGACTCCATCCTGAATATTTCGCAAAATTCACAAATCCCCTGAGTCTATCGCTGATTTCCTCAGAATCGTCGCCTTTCAGGGCATCTTCCAGGACCAAATGGCGGAAAATTCGTGGCGCAAGATTGCGTCGGAAGAACTTGCTTATGGCACTGAAGCTTCTTAACGACGATCGATCTAGAGCGACGAGATCCACAATCATGTCAGTGATCTCAAGTGATAGAGTATCCATGCTGAAAATGCACTCGTCTGAGTTGTTCAAGGTACGACGATAGAGTGAGACAGATGAAGTTGGAGTGGGACGGCAGCAATTTATATACAGCCGGGCCTCTATTCCTCTAACCCCATCGCGGTGGCTTGGCCCTGCGACAGCCTGGAGCATATAACATTGGGCTTACAAGCCGCCAGGCACGTAGGCACGACGACAGGCAACAGCCAAAATGATTTGGATTATTTCACCAGACAGTCTACAGTCTACAGATCGAAAAGTCTGTATACTACAGATAACGTAATATGGGTGGTGCCCCCACACAAGTCGATACTCAATACTGCTCCATTCTATTCTGAGGCAATTTTTCAAAACGATATGCAGCAGGTGGATGAAGGGGTACTCTATCAGATTTTCCCAATAGAATCTCTTGAAGAAATATCTCAATGATCTTCATTTTAGTTCCATATAGCTTTTTCACCTTCGTCATACAGCTATATACGACCATAAGGACTCACACTACTGACAGTCTCGGCGCACCCCCGCCATACTCTGAAGCACCAGGCGGGACACCACAGAACACTAACAACCTCGAGGTTCCACGGCCTAGAGCGCGCAATGGAATAAATAAGTCCAGAGGAGAGGAGGAGTGCGGAGGATGAAGGTCGCGACCTACCTTCTGGATAACCACAGCTCAGTGAGTTCTCTAACTTTTAAGAGACAGCCTTTTAATATCAATAAGTGTCAGTCTAGAAGAGGCAAATAATCAGTACTTATCGCAAGTCAAAATATTTAACCGCACCCCCTGATTCCAGACGTTGCCGTACAGCTTCGCCGTACATAACGCCATGTGCAAAGCAGGGCCCCAAGACGTTCCAATCGGTGCCAGACTGGCGCAATATCATTGGCAAACGACTATCGGATAAGATGCAAAGAGAATCGCTTTCTCTCATTGCTTGCGGTCCCAATCCAACATAGCCGTCTGCGGTAGTGAAGAGGCGCCGATTCAGACAGGCATACTTAATCGCCCATACGCAGCGAGAGAAATTGGGATTCTCGAGTGTGGACTTCAGTCCCGCAGGATCGTAGTCACTTTTTAGATCTTGAGATCCCCCAGCGATTTTGCATATGGCTTGTATGAATTGCGGAAAGATATCACTTTGGCCCACATGGTTTTGCATTGGTTGGGGGTCGAAGGAACTTCCGCCAACAATATCCAGCCCAAGGTCGAGTAGTGAAAGCCTTACTAAGGCCTCATTCTCATGGCCGCCTTGCAAGCAACGGCTAATCAGTACCTTATGTACAATGGCTTCGATACCTTCAACACCATCAAAACATTCCGGGGGAAACACTCTTCCAACAGCGTTGACCGCATCGACTACGAGGCCTTGAACGGATAATACATCTAGGTCCCCGCTAGTTTCAAAACCAGCCTCCTTTCCAGCAATATTCTGGGTCATTTCTTTCATGCCCAGGTTGGCTCGGAAAGCTGATCTCATATGATTCGGCTCTGTCTTTAGATCGGGTTGTCGAAAGAGAGACGGAACCCAAGAAGGTGTCTCCGTGTGCTGTAATGCCGGTGCTGTGAGCTCATAGCCATGTTCAATATACCTGAAGATCCACAGATCTCCACTTTCACGCATGGCCATTTTTGTGGCATCTCTTAAGATATCTCCGAGTGGGCTGTGGTTGTCTGGCGTAATGAAAGCAGGTAATGCCTCGCCCCGAGATTCCCAACCTGAAAGTCCCAGCAACGCATACACACAATCCCGCGAATCCGTAACTTCAAAGGTACGAAAATATCGGAAAAGGTCAGCAAGGTATACTTGTTGGCCATAGCGAGCAGAAAACCAGCCCTCGTCGTGGTCTATATAAGCTGACATGTATGAAGCATTAAGTATTCCTCTTCCCGCATCCAGGTCAAACGGAAGCTTGTACGGCTTGAGGTGTATCCATACAGCAGCTCTGTAAAGCTGCAACATATCCATTGATAAGTCTCCGCAATAGCTCATACCGCTTCGTGCTAGCGCTGATTCTTGAATAACCCAGCGACGAAAGAACTACCGCCGGCAAAATATAGCTCGTACAGCTGTAAAGTCCAAGCCTTCCGGGAGACTCGCTGTTGAGTACTGAAAGATGTTCGTACTCCCATATAAGACCTTGCGGAGCTTGCTGCTATCGTCCATTTCTTCCAAGACCTGCTGATAAATGATATCCAGGCTTTTGAATGCTTTCAATGTCCATTCATCAGCTTTGCCCAACCAGGCCAGGGTACGGGCTGTCTTGGAGTATACTTCTCCCATAAGGGCGACCTGATGTCCACGCTCATCTAGATCCCTCTGGTTGGTGCAGATAGCATCTATCCAAAGTACTCGTTCCTTATCCGGCAATTGAAAATTACTCAAGACATCTTCTGCGGCAGCTGGTACGCTAACCATCTTTCCATCAAGAACAATACAAGCGTTGCCCGTCACGAGGCTCCATACGTATGAGACGGCCTCGTACTTTGACACAGGCTCTTCCAGGAGGGAGATATGTCTGACTGAGCACTCTACCAGAGCGTCTGATAATCTTGGCTTTACTTGAAGAACCCTAATCTGCTTACGGAGGGTATCCAGTGGCTTGTACGGATACAACCACTCATCATGTGCAGTGTGGTCTTGTAAAGTCATAACCTTGTTGTTGCTAGTTCATTCGAATTCACGTTGCGACCCTATTAGATGACAGATTTGTACTCTTTGGGGTCCTTGGATAGAATGGACGCATTCAAGAACTTTTACGATATGTCGTTGTGAATAAAATGAAGGTTAAGATGTCCTCCTCTTCCTTGCAAAACATCCCGCGTCAGCTTCAGCCGCATGATTATTTTGCGTGCAGTTTATCCTTGCTCGAACATGTGAAGATATCGGTCTGGGGTTGTGAAAAGGTCACCTTCCTATTCCAATAGAGCTTGGGTTATCCGCGCCGAAAAGGATTTCCCTTCGTTCTCAACGCGGTTACTCATTATCGACGCTTTGCTCAGGCGCCACTCACTCTCGCTTCACCCTCTGCTCAGGTTGTTCAGTTACCGTTTTGTTCTCCCTTCTGTGACATTATAGTTTACTGGCTATTCAACTCAGCTATACAAAAACTATTAACTTTAGACGATTATGTGCAGGGGAACCAAAACCGCCCATGGAGTCTAAACAGGACCCCTCCCTCTTCAAAATATAGAGTCAAAGTACATTTATGGATCTCTTGTCTCCTGGTCATTTTCTCTCATCATAACTGTGGCTTGGAGAAGGTCCAAAAGGGTCTATCTAGAACTTCTACTATACGTTCCGTGTAGTGTCTGATTGGCTCAAGGTAATCAGAATCCAGTGTCCCCAGAGGTCCATTCTGGATGGGTTTGACTGCTTCCTCCTTTGTCATCAGATCGATCATTATCAATTTTGAGGATCCGCGTCTACTCGTAAATCGCAAGGCGAGTGTCTTGTTTCTCGGTGCATATAAAATGCTACAACCTTTCTTCTTGGGCAAAATATCCATCTTGTTGAACCTATCTTTGACTGAAAGAGGTCGTCAACAACTACGTCCCCGTCGTCAGCGTTATCAATGATGAGGTGCCACAGCCTACTTTGTTCCCCGCAGAACCAATCTTTATAGCTGGGAGAAAGTCACTGTGGTGAAGGCAAGAGTATTTGCAATCTGCTTGAGGCACTGCTCGATACGAGACGCACTACCTACGTGCAACTAGAAAATAGAATGCCGGGAACTTTCTTGCACCGTTGTTCTCTCCTCTGAAAGGCGGTACGCAAATTCGATCGCGATTTGAGTTTTGCTATAGTGCTCTAAGTTCATATTCTGCGAAAGACGGTTTTTCGGTTTTGTTGTTCTATTTACCTAACACCTTCGAGTCCTACAAGCGCATATTCAGAAACTCTTACGAACACCTTCGTCAAATTTCCGCTTGTTATGTGGTTGATTGGATTGTAAAAGAAAAGGTTCTTGAGTGTTAAACATGACGTAAGTTGTATCATCGAATGAGTCAAGAGAGCCCAGATTGAGGACTAACCAGTACAAAAGACGGTGTGTTTTACAATTTGTATTGATACCTCTGGTAAAGATCTACGCGGCCAGAAGTGTTATAATCGACATGATCTGATATATATTTCAGGTATAAGTCCGTTCTGATACTCATATGCGACGAAGCCATGAGTCGTGGATGGTAGATGGTTGGTACTGTACCAGTACGGAGAGTTGAATGGCACTGAAAGTGCGGAGTTCTCGATATTGCATTGCCTACTTACATAGTACTAACCAGTCTTTGCGAGCAACCGTCACAGTTACGTAGGACGCTTCGGCTGTGCGCCAAGTGGCAGAGCCTTGTTGATTGATGCAAGTTCATTTCGCTTTGGACCGCAGATGCTGAGGCATCCATCTTCTATGATTGTGAGAAGTAAGACCATGCCAGGCATTTCAACAGGCTATCGATGCAACTGTAACTATCTTCATTTGAAGACAAGATAGTCAGATGAGAGGGCTCAAAGGTAAGAGTACTTCAAATCTTTGAGCCATGCGACGCAGGAGTTTTACACTATGCCTTAACTTTACTCCATTTCACGCTCTAGTACACACATGCGCAATCTCTCACAACGAGTCTTAGATAGCGGCAGGCAGAGTGGAAGCCTTGCTGTCCTTGACGTTGATGTCGCATGTTTAGAAGCAAGATATGGAAATGTCTTCTGACCTTGAGTGCATTGAGCCTCGAGTATGGTATTTTTGGATGTACGGTTGCAATAATAGAAAACAATGAGTAGTTGACAACGAACATTGGATATTGGCAGTGATTCATTGTTGATAGTGGGATGACAAATTATTTATATAATTTTGTAGCTGTACGAAATCTTCAAGTAGCGAGCCTCTGATTCTAGCATTAATGAAGTTACCCATATAGATAAAGATTTTCAGGTCACCCTGTCTCCCGACTTACCTCATAAAGTAATGAGCACCGAGATAAAAGCTGGCAAGCACAGAGACAACAACGGCCTGTATATCAATTCTGTGAGTAGCCAAGGAAGTCAACGTAAGTTGATACCACTTTTATCATGCTAGCAAACACGTGAAATTCCAAAACGCCGCCATTATAGTCAGCCTAGCTTTGATACGAAATCTTAATCTATCAACGATCCCTCTCTCTCCGATCCTATAAGCACAAATTCATCCTTCCAAACTATGTGAACAAAATTCGAATACTAGGCACGCAATTCAAAAGTGTCAAGATCAAGGACGTTTGCCAGTTTGTAAAAGTGTGATCAAGAAGAGCAAGCCACCTATACTTTTAAAAGGGCCAGAGTCGGCTTTTCAAGCATATAAGCGTAATCCTGGTGCTATACTAAAATCGCGTTGCCCTAGTCGTACCAACGCCAACAGCTTTCCCGCTGAACTCTTTGTAGAGCTGTCTAGCTTCTACTATAGCTCTACTAAAGTCCATATAGTTGATCTATGCCGTGGTTAGGTCTTTTAGCATAAGTCTGTACCTAGTTAGAACTGTCCTTTTTAGATCTATCAATATAGGTTTGTCTATAGTGACAAGGGCAAACAAACTATCTTTCTTAGCTTTACTATATAGCCCATAGTCGTTCTAAAGATCTTTATAGATAGCCTAAAGTGTCTAGGCGAATAATGTATCTACGAAATCTAGTAAAGGTATCATCCAGCTAAGTCATTAGCGTGCTCACGGCTCAGAACTTGGCTTAGGTTAGAGCAGCGACTGCTCAGGTCCAAAGACGGAAATAGACTTTGGTGAACATCAGATTCGGGATAGACTATATGGGTAATTTCTGCACGAAATCATATAAGTAGCTACCGCTGGATTTGACTAGCAAGCAATCGTGAACATATGTCCCACTACGATACTAGGAACTTGGATGATATATTCTGACTCATAGTACTCTGACCATATACAAATTTCCGTGTATTAGTGTTTTTACCTAAGGTAGATCTGTGGGCAATTTAGCCCCCGGCTTATATAAGGTAAGCAGTAGCAGCATTTCGGGAAC
>Ga0247804_10001663_pt1 | contig 10274 bp, 10 predicted proteins | sample UWRJL029104C1_FD_181142 | JGI IMG/M metagenome (GOLD analysis project Ga0247804, IMG submission 181142) | Plant litter microbial communities from Arlington Agricultural Research Station in Wisconsin, United States - UWRJ-L029-104C-1 | ecosystem: Environmental > Terrestrial > Plant litter >...
TGGCTTTTGACCAAATGAAGATGCTGAACAAGCTACGTAAAGCACAGAGCGACCTTAAGAAAGAAATTATCGAAGTTGAAGCAGGTGATGGCGCAGTTGTTGTCCAGATCACTGGTGAACTAAAGATGAAAAAGATTACCATCAACCCTGAGATGGTTGACCTTGAAGATATCGCTGAACTTGAACACTGGATTGAAATCGCAACTCGCGATGGACTTGCTAAAGCACAAGAAGTTGCCGCTGAAAAAATGAAGCCACTCATGGGTGGACTTGGCAACCTCGGACTGTAATTTCCGATGGCTCACTTGCTGCCCGCAGCACTAGAAAAATTGATTGATGAACTAGGACGACTTCCTGGTGTTGGTTCACGTACAGCAGAACGCTACGCGTATTATTTGCTGCGCGCCGACCAACACATCAATCAATCTCTTTCTACAGCCATCCATGATGTCCATGCGCTCGTTAAGACGTGTCCCGTGACATTCGCACTTATCGATGCAGACGAAGAGGTCTCGGCACTTTACAGTGACCCAGACCGTAACAAAAAACTTATTGCAGTGGTTGAAGAGCCGCTTGATATTGTTGCGCTTGAACGAACGGGTCAGTTCAAAGGTACTTACCATGTACTCGGCGGTGCAATCAGTCCAATCGACGGTATCGGTCCAGAGCAACTTCACATTCCTGAATTACTTCAACGACTTAAAGACGACGAGGTAGAAGAAATTATTATCGCCACTAACGCCAGCGTTGAAGGTGAGTCAACTGCACTTTTCTTGCAGCGTCACGTTCTTGATGCAGCCATTAATGTAAAGATGAGTCGCTTGGCTCGTGGTATTCCAGTTGGAGTTGACCTAGAATATGCTGACCAGATCACTTTGACACACGCCCTCGAAGGTCGCCGCTCTTTTTAAAATAATCTTGGCTGCTTTGCATATCTATGCTATAAATACTGTGTCTGTCCACTAGCAGAGATGAGCAAGATGTCACTTAATATCCAAGGTGTTTCCGCGTACGAATTCCGTCCGCCACCTCGAAAGATTTACAAAGCCGCCCGACGCGATCTTCGCAAGCTGAAGTGGTGGGATAGAGCACTTTCGCTACTAATAGCCGCTTGGTTCGTCGCATCGTTCTTCGTCGCAATTCGCGTGTTTGATGACATGTTCGCTGTATCTCGTGCGACATCCCTCGGAGTGTTTTTTGTCGGAGTTTTTGTTCTGATGGGCCTGAAGATATGGCTCAATCAACATCGCGTCACGACGAACTTCATTCAGCAGAAGATCATCAACGGGGGATATCGCGAGCATTATACGAAGGAGGGTGACTATAGCTACAAGGTCATCACCAGTGATTTTGGCGTGCTGCAGTTTCACGATAAAGACATCGTCACCTTCCTCAAGCGCGCCAGCAAAACTGAGTACGACAGAATCATTCGTGAACTCAGCAGAGTCGAAACAGCGGTGTCTGCAGTCATGGTTCGCGATGCACAGATACACACGCTGAATCTTGCTGGAGTTATCTTTGGTGATGAGCCAGCACTTGATGATCGACGTGCTGAGGTGCACGCCGAAGTCCTCGATAAACTGCCCGATATCAAACGTCGAAACATCGAAGAAATGAATGCCATCGCGAACCTTGCACGTCACTCGTGAAAGACAAGGACGCCCAACTGACAGAGGAATATCTCGTCAGAAGGGCGTCCTTTTTCATTTAAACATTACCCTATTCATCCTGGTTACGCTGATATTGACTTTTTAGTGATTATTTGTTATAGTATATGTCAGTCTTTACCCATTCAACAGAAAGTAGACTACTGTGTTCCTTTTCATCAGAAACACCGAAGTGTTCTCGGTTACAAAGAAGATTCCGTTTGCACTTCGATGTGCAGCTAAGTTTCCTGCAGCCAGAGCATTCCAGAACATCGCGTTCGCCATGATCGTGATATCCAGCCTTGGAATCATCGTCGCGGCCTTCGTGTTCCGTTACGAGTTCGAGATGCGTAACTACCTATCGGATGTAGATCCACTGGGCAGCCTTGTGCGCATCCTTCTGTGGATCGCACTCCTCATCTTGAGCATCGTTGGCATTAATGTGCTCGGCAAGCTCGAGGTACACCAGGAGAACATCCTAAAAGGGTACTACCGTAAGTTCTACGTGTCAGCAAAGCACGACAGCTACGAAGTCGCATTCACCCCGGCAGTGCGCGACTTGATCGCGGACACGACGAGTGATGCATATCGTGCTGTCGTGCAAGTGATGGCAGACCCAGCGGTAATCGCAATCGATACGTTCAACCTTCACATGGACGTCAGTCTTGTAGATGAAGGCGAAGCTTACGAAGGTGAGTTCAAGCTCATCAACAAGTTCGAGCAAATCCTTGCACCATTCGGGGCTGAATTCAGCGATGCACTTCACCAGAAGCGTGAAGAGCTGAAGCTCGAATTCGATGATGTAATGGAAGAGAATCAAGCGCTGATCAACAAGTTTGTGAAGAACGTTGAGAAGCTCACGACCCAGTCGTGATCATGGGACGCCCTACGGATGGAGCCACGAGTTCCTCCGAACGGGCGTCCCTTTTCATTATCTGTTACAATAAACACCAATGTTTGAACAATCCAAAACCCTCATTGAAGAGGCAAAAAAAATTATTATTATCCAAGCCGAGAATCCAGACGGTGATAGCCTCGGAAGTTCTTTAGCGCTTGAAGAAATCTTGTCAGATCTTGGCAAGGAAGTTGTACTGTATTGTCCTGTCGATATTCCAAAATACATGCACTACATCAATGGTTGGGATCGAGTCGTTTCCGATTTTGATCCAAAAGCTGACCTGGCTATTATCGTTGACACAACTGCAGACGTGCTTCTTACAAAAGTACTTGAAACACCCGGCGTAAGACACTACCTCGAAAGCCATCCTGTCATTGTTATCGATCACCACATCCAATCAGAAGGTAGCCTTAGTTTTGAGCACACTATTTTGGAACGCGAAGCTGTCGCAACAAGTGAAATAATTTACGAACTTGCAGAGAAATCTGGCTGGGCAATGACCCATCAAGCAGCTGAGAACATGATGGTCGCAATTATGAGCGACAGCCTTGGACTGACCACACAGAACGTCACGGCTGACACATACTTAACCGTCAGTAAACTCGCCGCACTTGGCGCAAAGCAAAGCGACATCGAAGCGCGACGTCGTGAATACATGAAAAAGGCACCCGAGATCCTTGCGTACAAAGGTCGCTTGATCGAACGTATCGAATACTTCCTTGATGGTAAATTAGCTGTCGTTCATATTCCATGGACAGAAATCCAAGAGTTTAGTGATCAATATAACCCAAGCGTCCTCGTGCTTGATGAGATGCGTCTCGTCACTGGTGTTGAGATTGGTGTCGCGATCAAAACGTATCCTGACGGCAAACTTACTGGTAAGTTACGTGCAAACATTCCTATCGCCGAACAAGTTGCTGGATTCTTTGGAGGTGGTGGACATGTCTATGCATCAGGCTTCCGTGTTTACGAAGACTATGACAAAATAATTTCAGAACTAGTAACTGCAACAGATAGGGCATTAACCGACTATGAGTCTTCAATTTCATAACCAGCTGACAAAAACTGTCGATCTCTTCAAGCCTCAAGAAGAGGGCAAGGTAAGTCTATATACCTGTGGTCCAACTGTCTACAACTATCTTCATGTCGGAAACTGGACTGCTTACATTTACTGGGACACACTCGTGCGCGTACTTCAGGCGAACAACCTGACAGTAGACCGTGTCATGAACATTACTGACGTTGGACACCTAGTCAGCGACGCCGATGATGGCGAAGACAAGCTTGAAAAAGGTGCAAAGCGTGAAGGTAAAACAGCATGGGAAGTTGCAGCGTTTTATACCGAAGATTTCCTTGCGGGTATGAAGCGTCTAAATCTGATCGCGCCGACACATATCACGAAAGCAACAAACTACATCGAAGAACAGCTACAGCTTGTACGAACACTTAAAAACAAAGGTTTTACCTACGAGATTAACGACGGTATTTATTTCGATACAGCACAGTTTCCAAGTTATGGCGCATTTGCCGGGCTTGATCTGGATGCCCAAAAAGCCGGCGCTCGTGTGGAATATAATCCCGAAAAACGAAACCATAGCGACTTTGCATTATGGAAGTTTACTCCAGCTGGTGAGACGCGCGACATGGAATGGGAAACTCCAGCTGACCTTATTGATGCAGGTGAAGAACGACTTGGGTTCCCAGGCTGGCACCTCGAATGTTCCGCAATGGCAATGAGCCTTCTTGGAAATACTCTCGACCTACACACTGGCGGTATCGATCATATCCCTGTGCACCACACAAATGAAATCGCGCAATCAGAAGCAGCAACCGGTGAAGCATTCGCTAACTACTGGCTACACAATAATCACCTCAAAGTGAATGGCACAAAAATCAGCAAATCACTTGATAACGGCTATACGCTTGATGACTTAGAAGAAAAAGGCTACAGTCCCATCGAATTCCGTATGTTCGTATTACAAAGCCACTATCGTAGCGAAGGAAACTTTACGTTTGAAAACCTCGACGCGGCAAAAAACCGACTCAAGAACTGGCGTAATGTTGCGGCTCTTCGCCACCAAACACATGACCGTCTTCGCGATGATACCGAAAAGTCAACAGATGAAGACTCTGTATCGCTTTATGCTAGCTCTCAGGCAATTGTAGAGGCACTCTCAGACGATCTTGATACACCTGCGGCATTCGCACTCATCGACGAAGCATTTAGCCGTCTACAGGGCAGTAAAACAGAAGCTATTCATCAACACGCACTCACAAGTTTACTTGAGACAATTGACGAAATACTTGGGCTTGAATTAATTACTTCTACTAAAGATATTTCAGACGACGTAAAGCGACTTATTATTGAACGTGAGCGCGCTCGTGAAAACCAAGACTGGAAAGCAGCCGATCACTTACGCGCTGAAATAGAAAAGAGCGGCATCACTGTTCGTGACACCGCTCATGGATCCATCTGGGAATATAACTAGGCTTTTGTCTTTACTTTCGTTATCGTAGCGTCAGCCTTGTGCTGGCGATCTTCTTTTGCATCTTTAAGATATTCATCAACAAGTACGCGGATTGATCCAGCGATAGGAATGGCGATAATACCTCCGACAACACCGAACATGTAGAGTCCGATAGTTACTGATGCAAGCACGGCAAGTGCAGACAATTCGATCTTCTTTGCTTGAATGTGCGGTGAAATGAAGTTGTTTTCAATCTGCTGATACACAACGAAGTAGATTGCGTAGATGATCGCTGCTGGGAATGCGTTGAACGCAAGCAGCGCAGTAATGATCACACCACCGATAGTCGCACCGAACATTGGAATCAATGAAAGAACGAATGTAATCGCAGCTGCAGGGAAAGCAAGTGCGCCAGGAATTACAGGGAAGATCAGGCTCAGTACAAACACTGCGAGTCCAGCGAATGTTGCACCGATTGCAGAGACGGTAAGTTGACCTGTAATGTACCCGTTCACGACGCCGTAAATACGACCAACAATACGCTTGTGTGTTTCCATTTTTTTCTTATTGTTATACAGACCCCAAACGCGTCGCATCCACATCGGACCTTCGATGAGCATCAAGAATGTAAGCACCAAGACAAGAAGCAGGGCAGTGAAGAACGCGAAAACTGAACCAACACCGCTAATCACACTTTGTCCAACGTTGCTCGCCCAGCTTGCTGTGTTTTCTTTAATAGAGTTTACAGCTTGATCAACCTGAGGTTGCAGGTTGTACTGCTCAACAAGCGCATTTAAGTTACCGTTTTGCGCAGTTGCAGACTCAACAAAGGCAGGGATGTTCTGTACGAACTTCGCTGTTTGTTGCACGATCGGTGGAATCACCAACGTAACGATCGATCCAAGAATAACGATCACAAGTAGATACGAGATTGCGGATGCTGCAACACGACTCTTACCGGGAAGTACTCGCGCAATGCGTGAAACTGGTGAGTTCAGGGCAACAGCCAAGAAAAGTGATACACCCAAGATTATAAGGGCAGTCTGTGCTTTATAAATTAATAATATAGCAAGGCCAAATCCAATTACGACCAGCCAAAATCGAACGAATGTCTGAGTGTCTATATCTATACGTGTCTTCATAAAAGGTATTATACACTTCTTACCTCTATACGGATAATTCTCGACAAAACGCTTATGTATCGGTATAGTTATCCCTAATATGGAATCTCTACTTCACAACCTCAAGGCAATTTTTCAAGGTGACATTTTAACAAAAGATGAAGATCGACTGGCGTACAGTCGTGACGCAAGTATTTACGAGCTCGTACCTCAAGCCGTCCTTGAACCAAAAGACAGTAAAGACGTGAAGACACTTGTAAAGTTTGTGAACGATAACAAGAAAAATTATCCTGCGTTATCCATCACTCCTCGGAGTGCCGGGACGGACATGTCAGGTGCAGCAATTGGAAACTCACTGCTTATTAGTATGACGAAGCACTTTTCAAAAATTGAAGGCTTGTCAGGCAACATTCTTCACACACAACCTGGTGTTTTCATGCGAGACATCGACCCATTCCTAAAAAGCCACGACATGATGCTTGGTTCTGTTCCAGCCAGCCGTGCGATCAACACAATTGGTGGTATGGTTGGAAACAACTCGGGTGGTGAGCAATCTCTTCGTTATGGAAATACTGAACGCTGGGTACGTGAAATGAAAGTCGTCTTTGCTGATGGTAATGAATACACAGTTAAACCACTGCACCACAAAGAGCTTGAACAGCTTCTAAAAAAAGACACTTACGAAGCAAGCCTATACCGCCAAGTATACGAACTCATCGAATCAAACTACGACCTTATTAAAAATGCACGTCCCCACGTTAACAAGAACTCAATGGGATATAACCTATGGAGTGTCTGGGATCGCGGTACTGGCATTTTCGACCTGACTCGATTGATCAGTGGAAGCCAAGGGACGCTCGGAATTATTACCGACCTTAAGATGGAAGCACTTCCAAAAGCACCACACTCAGGACTTCTACTGGCATACCTTAGTTCATTCAGTCAACTTGGTGACATCATTCCAATTGTCATGAAGCACCAGCCGGCGACATTTGAAGGTTTTGATGACATTACATTTAACCTTGGCGTAAAATACTTCTCAACTTTTAGTAAGCAACTTGGCGTAAAAGAGATGTTAAAGCAACAAGCATGGTTATTTGGTTCAGTCGCTCGATTCAAAGGGCACCTTCCAAATGTCCTCATGATGGTCGAATTCGAAGGTCAGACAAAAGAAGAAGTATACGCAAAGATCTCAAAACTCCACGACGAGCTAAAACCATTCAAGTTGCGTATGGATATCGAAGGCGATGAAGCGTCGAGTGCACCATTTTGGCAAATTCGCCGATCGTCATTGTCATTGCTACGAAACCGAGTCAAAGACAAGTATGCATCACCATTCATTGATGACCTTACTGTGCAACCAAAATACCTCCCTGAATTCGTCCCACAGCTGCGTAAGATCATTCGCAAGTACAAACTCCCTGCAACACTCGCTGGACACTTCGGTGACGGCAACTTCCACGTCATTCCACTGATGGACATTGAAAACAAAGCAGACCAAGCGAAACTTGAACCAGTCATGCGCGAAGTCATCCCACTTGTATTGAAGTATGAAGGCACTATGGCAGGGGAGCACAACGACGGTATGGTACGCGGCCCTTGGCTTCCAACTGTATTCGGCGATGACGTCTATGCACTCTTCAAGCATACAAAGGAAATCTTTGATCCTCATTACATCTTTAACCCTCACAAAAAGACTGATGCAACATGGGACTACAGCATGGACCACATTCGCACACATAATGGTAATGGGCTGATCAAGTAACTTTACTGATCACGCTAGATAATGTATAGTAAAAGACAGATATGAGTACAGATACTATTGGATGCGTCAAGGCAGCTACAAAAATTCTTGGTGACAAATGGACACCACAGCTTTTGCGTTTCTTTATTAACGAAGAGGCAGTTCGTTTTTGCCAAATCCAAGATTTAGTCGAAGGTATTAACCCTCGTACATTATCTGCGCGCCTGGATCACCTTGAAGCGGAAGGTATTATCACAAAAAATGCCACAACTTCTGATAGTCGCTGCGAATACCGCCTTACAACCAAGGGTCGCGACCTGATGCCAATCTTGAAAGATATGGAATCTTGGAGTGATCGCTACGCTGTTACAGCTTAATTTTTGCCCGTTTTAAAACCTCACTTCAGACAACTCTCAGCATTTTAGCGGTATACTAAGAGCATGAGAATACTGATCGTTGAGGATGAACACAAAATTGCCCGAGCTTTGAAAAAAGCCCTTGAACAAGAAACATTCGCCGTCGATGTCGCCTATGATGGCGATGAGGGTCACGCTATGGCCACAACAGAACCGTATGATATTGCAATTATTGATCGCATGCTGCCAGGTGATTATGACGGACTCGGTATTGTAAAAGCGATGCGCGAAGCAAAGGTGCATACACCTGTGCTATTCTTGAGTGCACTTGGAAGTATTTCCGAACGAACTGCAGGACTTGATGCAGGTGCTGATGATTATCTTGTAAAGCCCTTTGCGCTCGAAGAACTGTTGGCACGTGTCCGCGCACTACTTCGTCGCCCAACAGAACAACAGTCTGCCGTCTTAAAATCGGGTGACCTTACGCTTGATACGGTCACGTACAGTGTAGAGCGTGCCGGTAAACCGATTCAACTGACAAGCAAGGAGTTCGCGCTGCTTGAGTACATGCTGCGCAACCCTGGACGCCCACTCAGCAAAGAAGTCATCATTAGCCATGTCTGGGATTATGATGCAGATATCTTACCTAATACGGTTGAGGTGTACATTAAATACCTTCGTAATAAAATTGATGCACCATTTAAAAAAGCGCTTATTCACACCGTTCGCGGATTTGGATACAAACTAGAGGCATAACACCATGTTTCGTTCTGCAACTGTCAAACTCACCGCCTGGTACTTGGCGATTATTATGGCGATTAGCCTGATTTTTAGTTTGGCGATTTATCAGATAAATTTCCACGAAGTAAATATTCGTCTCGAAAACCTTCAAAGAGGATTATTTGACTCGACATTGTCTACGAATATCGTAAACGATCAGAGTAGCACAATACAGAATCGTTTACGCATGGACCAATCACGCCAGGCGGCAACACAAATGATCCTCGCACTTGTATATGTAAATGCGATTATCGTTATTGCCGGGGGATTCGGCAGTTACTTCCTCGCACGTCGAACACTTTTGCCCATTGAGAAAGCTCATGAGGCACAAAGTCGATTTACAAGTGATGCAAGTCACGAGTTACGAACCCCACTTGCTGCAATGAAGGCAGAGCTTGAAGTATATTTACGCGACGACAAACTGACACTTGATGAAGCAAAAGAATTACTTGAAAGTAACCTCGAAGAAGTAGATAAACTGATTCAACTTTCAGAGATGCTACTAAAAATGGCGCGTTTAGATTACGACAAACTAGAAAAGACGAATCTTAACCTTGTCGAGTTACTCCCACATGCAATGAAGCCGTTCGCTCGCTCTAAGAAACGATTCGACATTACAACGAGAAAACGAGCTATTGTTTCCGCTAATGAGCCGGCTATTATCGAGCTGATGAATATACTTATCGATAACGCCTTAAAGTACAGTCCTGAACGATCTCGTATATCAATACGAATTTTTGAACGTCGAACAATGACAGGCTTCGAAATTAGCAATACAGGAACACCGATAAAAGAAGAGAAGTTACCTCATATTTTTGACCGTTTTTATCGCGCTGATAATTCACGTACAGATAGTAACAAAAATGGGTATGGCTTAGGTCTTGCTATTGCCAAAAAAATTACGGACATTCACCATGGGTATATTCAGGCATCTAGTACAGACAAGGGCACAATTTTTACATTCTATCTTCCAAATCTCAGAAACATAACTGCTAAAATCCAAGAGCCTCAACTCTAGTCAGTAAGACAAAAATAGCTGAATGGCAAAATTACAACAAAAAAGTATATGTTTTTAAGAATCTATTCAGGAAGTCGCGCGATACTTAGGGCAGTAGCACATATATCGCTACACAAAAACGCTTACAACAGCAAAAAATTAGGAGGGAGTGAACAACATGAACACCACCATCACCGCATCAGAAAAAACTATTCTACTCAGCAAAAAGGGTATGAAAGAAGTACGAAAAGCAATTGCACAACT
>Ga0247804_10001668_pt1 | contig 10257 bp, 7 predicted proteins | sample UWRJL029104C1_FD_181142 | JGI IMG/M metagenome (GOLD analysis project Ga0247804, IMG submission 181142) | Plant litter microbial communities from Arlington Agricultural Research Station in Wisconsin, United States - UWRJ-L029-104C-1 | ecosystem: Environmental > Terrestrial > Plant litter >...
TGCTACTGCCTATCGGTACTCATTCACTAACTGCGTATATTCTTCACGGAGTTGCAATTTGTGCGATTAGCTTCGTCGGATTAGGAAGTGAAAACATTCTTGCCAACACACTGCTCGGTGCGACCGCTATCCTGATTACTTGGGGATTACTCAAAGTTCCGTTCGTACGAAAAGTTATTCCGTCATAGTCCGCGTATCATACTGAACCGCTTGGTATCGTTTCTTACCTGTAATCGGATCGTCAACGCGGAATGATTGCTTCACTGTCCACCCATTGAAAGGTACGGCGATGTCGAGATCACCTGGCTCACCAAAATACCATACGGTTGGATACATCTCGGCAAATTGTTTCAGGTCAGTAATCTTGTGCGAGTCAGCACCGCGAAGCATATCGAGTGAACCACTGCCGGCACCCGCGACTGCATCGCCGAAATAAAAGACTTTATGTGCGGCCGACTCATAAAAAACTGCTTCATAAAATATCCACGGTGTTCGAGAAATGATCGGTTCACTACCGTCAGATTTCTCTTCAATGTGAGCGACCACTTGTCGAGTATCAATTGAAACATTTGCGCTCTTATTAAAGTTTCCGATAGTCTGCGCGTGAACCACGCCGATCCCCATTGAACCGGCTACGAGAACGATAATCGCTCCCTGCGCCCATGATTTTAGTTTCGCCGTTCCGATGGCAATAATAATTGCCGCGAACATCGAGAAAGACACAACCGATGGCATTAAGTATCGCTCGATAAATGATGAACGAAGTGGCGGCAACGACGCAATGAATACCAGGAGGACTGGAACGATCGCTAAGCTTGCGATCAACATATAGGCTGTTCGTTGTTTGCCTCGAGTGCGATGATACGCAATAACAGCCAGAGCAACAAGAGCTATGACGACGATCAAGAAAAGCAAGGACAACCACGGACTGAGTTGATCATGTTGCTGAAAGAAAATGGTGGTCGTTAAATAATTTGTGAGTGTATCGGCACCAACGGGACTTATCCAGAACCATCCCGATTGAATATCAAACAATTGGTGGAACATTGAAGACATCCATGGAATATACAAAATAATTGCAAGCGCATAGGCTCCTGCCCATTCCTTCGTAAAGAGTTTTTTGAGATAGCCAATAATACTATTTTTTCGGCGCCATACTGTCAGCGCTCTCCACAGCCAGTGAGCTAACCACACCATGGCAACAAAATAATGCGTCCACATGCCAGCAGCAATTAAGATTCCATATATAATCCACGGCAGCTTCTTTTTTGACTGCAGCGCAATGACCATCGTGTAGGTTGCAGCCATCGCGATTGCCGCTGCCATCGCATACATACGCGCTTCTTGACCATAACGAATCAACATCGGTGAAACAGCGAGCAAGAGCACAGTGATATACGCCGCCTTACGCCCAAACAACCTTCGGACCAGTAAGAAACAGAAGATAATCGCAATCACCGCAAACAGAACACTGAGTGATCGAAGGGCGATTTCACTTGTTCCGAATAATAAGCTCCAGGCTTTTAATGCCCAATAATAAAGAGGCGGGTGAACATCGGCGGCGGTATAGTGCGCAATCTGCGCAAAATCAAAACGAATCAAATACGCACTGAATGCTTCATCGAACCAAATCGACCAGCTGTTGATCGTTGCCATAGCCTGAGCAACATAAGCGCCTAATCCAGCAATCAACACCGTGACGTCAAGATACTTCCATGCTACTATTTTTTTAAAAGATTTTCGTAGTCCGTTGTTTTTTCTCATAACTCGTCCTCTATAATATCACGCCAAACTTTACAGATAGCTGACAGATCTAGAAATATCTCTTTATTTAAGGTATAATCTTTTCTGGTAACACCATCGGGGTGTGGCGCAGTTGATAGCGCGCTCGGTTTGGGACCGAGAGGTCGAAGGTTTGAGCCCTTTCACCCCGACCATAGAAAAAAGACCGTCGTATGATGGTCTTTTTTCTATTTGAGTTCGTATCGATCAACAACCTGCTTGCCAAACACCGTACTCTGAATCAACACATACTTATCATCAGGAACAAAGCTTGCCTCTGCACCATCCCAGTGCAAGTGGATTATTTCTCGGGAGTTCACTTCTGCTGCAGACGAGATTCGATCTGGACTATCGTGAAGTGGGGCATAGCCCCCCTTCTTTTCAACAGAAGTGGTGCTATAAAATCGTAGATCACAATTGTCGAAATAATAATCGCTATCAATATACGTATACGGGTCATCTGCCACAATAACCGTATCTTTATCACAAGTAATTGTTCGTCGAATCTCATTTGTCTCGGCGCGTTGCATCCGCTCAAAGACATAGTTACCTGTCGTCTGCAGTGTCATCACTCCTCCGATTAGCATACCGAGAGAGACAATCGCCAAAATGCCCGCTTCGAGTCGGCGACCATATCGCCATCCGAGTGCCACTGCGAGACCAATCAACGCGTAACTATAGATAATGACATGCGCCATATAACGGTTCACAAATATTGGTTTGCCAATTGAAGTCAGAGCAAAGAAAACGAGCGGAATTACTACTAATCCAACCATCAGCCACAATCCGGTTCGTTGCGCTCTCGGTATAGCTCGACGAATCACCGCCAAAAGATAGATAACGAGACCGACAATAACAAGAATCGCAAGAGAAGCAAGTCCGCTCAATTTCCATTCAGGCGTAAAACTAATTGCCATACTGGCAATATCACTCAAGCGAGTCAGTGTCAGCTCGTTTCCAATACCCGGTAATGCTGAATGAGTTAACTGGAAGAAGAATGTCGGGAGGTACACTGCGAAAAGGACAATGGCAAATATATACGCACGCACCCAAGGTTGCCGAAATACGTTCTTCAAGTTTTTTCTCGAAACAAACAATAACCATACCGCATGCGCAAGCCATATTGCAGCCATCATATACAGGGTATACATCCCCAGAGCGACCAAGGCAGCGTACAATACCCAGAGCTTCGCCGTCTTGGCTTTATACGCATACACCAAAACAAGTGTCGCCAGTGCGCCAATAAAGCTCGCCAGTGCATACATTCGAATCTCATACCCATATCTCAGTGCGAACGGCGCAAGTACAAGGAACGGAAGAATTGCCAAGGCAGTTCGAACCGTAAATAGTTTTCTCACAATCAAGAACACAGCAACAACCGTTCCGGCTGCAAACAATGCACTCAAACTTCGAAGTGCACATTCACCCCATCCAAAGATATATGCCCAAGCTTTCAACAATAGATAATAGAACGGAGGATGCGCATCAACACCAGTTAATGCGATAAGTTCACCTACTGGTTGTTTCGCGAGAAGAATTGAATATCCTTCGTCAAACCACACCGCTTGCCCAATGGCCGCGCTCATCACCAGTGCATAGGTGAATACGGCTGCGATAATAGGCCATAACCACCATATCTTTGTACTCACGGTTATGAATGTATCATATAGTCTGCGCACACTGCTCATATTCATATACCCCTATTTATACAGGACTCCGTCCGCAAATCATACCAACGAAAACTAAGGATTAGTAACAAGAACTGGCGAATTCGATTTTGACACGCTCGTGCCGTTACCGAGCTGAGTATAGTAATTATAGCCCCAACAGTATACCGTTGTCCCAACGTAGCCACACGTTCCATTTTCCGCACCAGTTAATCCAGTCAACGCTTTTCCCGACAAAACGCCACTCACATCAACAGCAATTGGAACCGCAGTCTGACTTGGACTGTTTGAACCAACAGCAATCTCTCCCCAGCTATTACTTCCCCAACAGTAGGCTTTGCCGGTCGAATCAAGCGCACATGTATGTTCTTTTCCTACGGCAATACTTGCCATTGTTTTGCCACTAAGTACACCGCTCGTAGAAACCGCGACAGGACTATAGGAGGTAGCGGTATCATTATTACCCAATCGTCCCGAGCCACCGTCACCCCAACAATAAGCCGCACCACTTGCAATCACACATGTATGTGAAGCGGTTGCAACGGAGCTAATACTGGTGACTGTTTTACCAGCAAGAACACCACTTACATCAATAGCGACAGGAGTATTCGGGTTACCTCCACTGCCGTTTCCTATTTGACCGTTTACACCGAATCCCCAACAATAAACATTAGAATCGGTCGTCATCACACAGGAGTGATTACCGCCAGAAATAAGTTTCGCCACAGTTTTACCCGAGAGAACCCCCGATGTCGTAACGGCAACCGGGTTATTAGAATCACTATTCGCTCCTTGTCCTAACTGTCCCTGAACTCCGGTACCCCAACAATAAACCTGCCCGCCAGCGAGTGCACAGGCATGATAATTTCCAGCTGATATTGCGGTGACTGTCTTGCCCGATAAAACACCAGACATATTTACCGCAACAGGCACCGCACTATTTACTCGATCACCCGTTCCGAGTTGACCCATACTGTTATATCCCCAGCAATAGACCTTACCTTCTGAGTCGACAACGCAAGTGTATGCTGCTCCGGTTGCAACACTGACAATCGTCTTACCCGACAAAACACCTGTTGTCGTTGGCGATACCGGAACGCTAGAGTGAACACCGACGGCATTATTTCCGAGCTGTCCCCAGCTATTACTTCCCCAGCAATAGACCTTACCGGTATAGATCCCACAGAAATGACCCGTTCCGCCCGCTATCATTGACCACTCTACCGGTGGAGGAGTTCCAGGAATAACGTGACCCGTACATAGTCCAGCCGTCACCCTACCAACAGTCGAATCAAAATAGTATGAAAGCGTGGTTGACTGTGGTGTCGTTGACGTTACGCAGAATGTTTTATCCGTCGCATTATAGGTGTATTGATATTTGGTATTTGCCGTGTCAGAAACAACTCCTGCCAGTGTGGCCGGATAGCGCCCTTCGGTGGCCATATAATTTCCGATCAGTTTCGCAGCGTTCTCCGTGTCTGATTGCAAACTTGCCGAAACGGCTCGCTGGGTAATACCGTTATACGAAACGATTGAAAGAGCAGCAAGGATACCGATCACAACAATGACAATAAGGAGTTCGACAATCGTAAATGCTGGAGAGAAAGATTTGCGCATTAACCTCAGTTTAGAGAATAAGCACAAGCGGGTCAATCATGGATTATTATTTAGCGTATTCGATAGCACGCGTTTCACGAATGACATTAATCTTGATGGTTCCTGGGTACTGCATCGTACTTTCAATCTTGTTCGCAATATCTCGTGCAAGTTTGATCGCACTCAAATCGTCAATTGATTCAGGCGTCACAATCACACGGACTTCACGACCAGCGCTAATCGCGTATGACTTCTGAATTCCCTTAAAGCTATTGGCGATATTTTCAAGTTCACGCATACGTTCCGAGAAGTTCTCGGCACTAATATTACGCGCGCCAGGACGAGCCGCAGATAATGCGTCACATACACGAACGACTAACGCTTCAGGAGTTGTTGCTTCGATATCATCGTGGTGCGCTTCGATAGCATGAACGATTTCTTTGCTCATGCCGTACTTGCGCGCAAGTTCCGCACCAATATGGTGGTGTTTGCCTTCAACCTTATGTGTCACTGCCTTACCCACGTCATGGAGGAGTGTCGCTATCTTAGTAATACGAACATCTGCCCCAATTTCTTCAGCAATCAGTCCGGCCATGTGAGCCATTTCGGTACTGTGCATCAAAACGTTTTGACCGTAACTCGTTCGGAACTTCAACTCACCGAGAAGTTGAATCATTTCCTTTGGAATACCAACGACACCAACTTCACGAGCAGCGTCTTCACCAGCGCGAATCACTTCCTTTTCAATTTCTTTTTCAGCCTTTGCGACAACTTCTTCAATACGTCCCGGGTGGATACGTCCATCCTTCATCAGCATTTCGAGTGTCATACGGGCAACTTGACGACGGAGTGGATCAAAGCTTGAAAGGATCACCATACCCGGCGTGTCGTCAACAAGGATATCAACACCAGTTGCTCGTTGGAGCGCTTGAATGTTCCGTCCTTCTTTACCAATAATACGACCCTTCATTTCGTCGTCGGTGAGCTTGAGTGCGGTAACCGTACGTTCGGCAGTGACTTCGCTGCTCATGCGTTCCATTGCTGACACGAGGATAATTTGAGCTTTTTCTTCAGCGTTATCTTTCGCTTCGTTTTGTAATTTATTCACGAGTCCAACGAGGTCTTCTTTGATATCTCGTTCGGTCATTTCCATAAGTTTTTCAGCCGCTTCGCTCTTTTTGAGACCAGCAATCTTTTCGAGCTTCTCTTGTTGGCGAACACGAATATCTCGGATCTCATTTTTGAGACCTTCGACTTCGTCTTCTTGCGCACGAAGTCCTTCGTTGCGACGATCAATGTCGTCTAATTTTTTATCAAGATTCGTTTCACGATCAGCGAGACGTGTTTCGATTTTGTCCAAAGATTTGCGGCGGTCCGCTTCTTCACGCTTTGCGTCATCAGCAAGCCTGAGCGCGTCATCTTTTGCCTTTAATATAATATCGCTCGCTTTAGTTTTTGCATCAGCAATCGTCTGATCTGCTTTATGCTTGCCTCCATTTTTTTGCTGCGTATCATAGGCAACTTTTCCGCCCACACCAGCAAGAATTCCGATTATTGCGGCAATTATTCCTTCTACCATATTGTTTCCTTCCTCAGTTGACGGCCTGGCCAAGTGTTCATCTTGGCAAAATCTGTATCACAAGTCGCTCTGAAAGTTTCAAAAGTTAGTCAATGTCCAAGTACGGACTATCCCTATTGTAGCTCCCTTAAAGGAGTCAACGCAAGTTTATTTACGCGGTTGAGTAATATGTGCTTCGGCGCCGTATTCTGGTAATACTATTTTGTCATTATCGCCAGCTTGTAATCGTCCCTGCCCTGTCGTTTGCCAGTCACTGCCGGTTTCGCCGACGATCGGCACATCGTTTGCATTCGCAAGTGTATTAAGTACTGTCAGGCCAATGCGCAAACCAGTAAAACTTCCCGGACCTTTAAATGCCACGATGCCTGTAATATCTGACCATGTTTTTTGATGAGATTCTAATTGAGTCTGGATATATCCCAAGAGACCCTTGGCAAGCTCTCGCGCAGCTTCCCATTCACTGTCGACATGCCAATCGCCATCAATAAAAGTCAATCTGCACGTTGGTGTTGATGTATCGAGAAATATGATCATAATCGTTCTAAAATTCCTTCAGTATCAGTAATAGTGAGTGTGCGACTTGTTTCAGTCGGCGCAGCAAAAACGATAGTAATGCGATGTTGCGGCAAGATACCTTCGACAATATCCGCCCATTCAATCACGGTGATCGTTTGAGGATCTTGCATTGTTTCGGACAGTTCATCCTTCATAATGCCCGCATCGGCAAGTCGATAAAAATCATAGTGGGCCAGATACAGATCTTCACGAGCATCATAGACGCGACTGATAGTGAAACTCGGGCTCTGCACATCCTCATCGATGCCAAGTCCGAGTGCTAGCCCTTTGACGAACGTTGTTTTTCCGGCACCTACATCACCAATAAGTTCGAGGGTTTCGCCGCCTTTTAAGAGACTCCCTAATTCTTCTGCAAATTGACGGGTTTCGATCTCGTTCTGGACTTCAATAATCATGTCTGATTATTATATCATCTAGCGCTTTTTACATCCGTCAATTACAATAGAGCGTAAGCATTATGCGCATTTCCGATACCATCATGGAAAAGTTGCTTGGGCGGGCAAGTCTTGCAACACCTGAGCGAATCATATCCTTGAAAGAAGAGGCAGTTCACTTCAAGCGCTCTCTCCAAGATATCGTTCTTGAGCAAAAAGTTGCCGATGAACGAACCATTGTTCAAGCCTTCGCCGATTACGCCGATGTTCCATATATCGAGCTCGATCCCGCAACCATCCCTTCTGATGTCCTCAACAAGATTCCTGAGCGAGTCGCTCGGCAATATAACGCCATCCTCTTCAAGATCGACGAAGACGGCGTCCATCATCTCGCCATGGAAGACCCTGATGACGTTCAGGCGGTCAACTTCATTCAAAAAGAAATCGGCACTAACTCTCGTATTTATATCGCAACCAGTGACAATATCCTCCTTGCACTCGAAGGCTACCGTGGTGATGTCAACCAAGAGCTCAACGAAGTTATCGACTTCCAACGCGAAGAATCTGATCAAAGTCAAAAAGTTGATGCCGAAGATATCGCCGAGGATTCGCCGATTGCTCAAACTGTAAACCTATTACTCGAATACGCCATTCGCTCTCATGCCAGCGACATTCACATTGAACCTCGCGAAGAATTCGTCCAAATTCGCTACCGTGTCGACGGTATCTTAAAAGAAGTAAACCGATTGCCTCGTAATGTCCTCGGCGCACTCGTCAGTCGCATCAAGATTCTTGCCAATCTCAAAATCGACGAACGACGTGTTCCGCAAGATGGCCGTTTCAAGATCAAGATTGGTGGCCGACAATACGCACTCCGTGTCAGCACCCTCCCTATTTCAGATGGTGAAAAGATTGCGATGCGTATCCTCGATGAATCAAACCAAGCTGTTACCCTTGAAATGCTCGGCTACTGGGGTAATGCGCTCATCAATATCAACAATGCAATGACTGAACCAAACGGTATCGTCCTTATTACTGGTCCAACTGGTAGTGGTAAATCAACCAGTCTCTTTAGTATCTTGTCGATTCTGAACCGACCAAACGTCAATATTTCAACTGTTGAAGACCCTGTAGAATATAAAATTCCTGGCGTCAACCAAACACAAACTAACGTCAAAGCAGGCATGACTTTCGCCAACGGGCTGCGTGCCCTACTCCGTCAAGATCCAAATATTATCATGATTGGTGAGATCCGTGACGGCGAAACTGCCAACCTTGGTATTCAAGCGGCGCTCACCGGACACATGGTATTTAGTACACTGCACACGAATAATGCCGCGACTACTCTCCCTCGCCTCCTTGATATGGGTATCGAACCTTTCCTGATCGCGAGTACCGTTCGTGCCGTCGTCGGACAACGCCTCGTCCGTCGCCTTCACCGAGGATCTCGTCAAAGTTTTGTACCAACAGACCAAGAAAAAGCAGCCATCACGAAACTATTCAACCTTCAACCTGGACAAGATTTCCGCGTTATTCACGAACTTGAAAAACAAGCAGCCGCCCAAGGACTTGGTGGTGATACACCACTAAGTACCGATGAAAACGGCATCATTAGTCTTTGGCGAGCTGACCGTAACTTTAACGACGATGACGCCCAAGAAGGCTACAAAGGCCGATTCGGTATCTACGAAGTACTGTCGAACTCAACCCCTGTCCAAAAGCTCATTATGGCGCATGCAACGAGTGACCAAATCCAAGCGCAGGCAATTAGCGAGGGTATGATGACTATGCAAATTGATGGACTCATCAAAGCGCTCCGCGGCGAGACAACGATCGAAGAGATTCTCAGAGTGAGTCGGGATTAGCTATGCCACGATTTTCTTATCTCGCCATCGACGCTGAACGCAAAACAATCAGTGGAAAGACCGAACAAAACGATCGAGCGAGCGTTATTGCCGCACTGACAAAACAAAACCTCCGCCCTATTAGTATTAAAGAGGTAAAGAATCGCGTTGGATTTAACATAGACTTCCAGCACTTGTTTGAGGCAAACAAAGTAAAATCAGATCACCTCGTTATTTTCACTCGTCAACTCAGCGCTATGGTTGGTGCTGGGGTTCCGCTCCTCCGTTCACTCACTTCTCTCGAGAAACATGCCGAAGACCCGGTTCTGAAAAAAATCCTCGCCGATGTCATCAAACAAGTCGAAGGCGGAAGCTCACTCGGCGACGCGCTTGCCAAACACCCTGAAACATTCAATGACATCTACGTTAACATGGTGCGCGCGGGTGAATCCGCCGGTATTCTTGACGACATCCTTAAGCGACTTGCAGCCCAGCAAGAAAAGAGCGCGTCAATTCGAAAGAAAATTCGCAGCGCCATGGCCTACCCACTTGTCCTCATCGTCATTACCGTGCTCGCCTTCTTCGGACTGATGCTCTTTGTGATTCCGCAAATTGGTAAAATCCTTACTGATCTCGGTGGGCCCGACGCCGAACTGCCAGGTATTACCTTGTTCATGCTCGCAGTTAGTCATATTATTACGAGTTATTGGTTCATTATCATACCGGGTCTCATCGGCTTGGTTTTTGGCGTCGCTCGTTACATCAAAACACCGCGAGGAAAACGACAATTTGACACCTTGGTGCTTAAAATCCCTGGCATTAAAGATATTATCAAGAAA
>Ga0247804_10001669_pt1 | contig 10251 bp, 14 predicted proteins | sample UWRJL029104C1_FD_181142 | JGI IMG/M metagenome (GOLD analysis project Ga0247804, IMG submission 181142) | Plant litter microbial communities from Arlington Agricultural Research Station in Wisconsin, United States - UWRJ-L029-104C-1 | ecosystem: Environmental > Terrestrial > Plant litter >...
CAATCACCGAGCTGATTGGTTTAGTGGCGTAGGTTGGCTCGGTCGTTTTGGAAGTAATTAAGCCAATAAGATCTTTTTTGCCCACTTGAATGGTGACGATCTGGCCTGGCGAGAGTGGCGCTTCAGAACTATAGGTAAACGTCGAGCTGCCAGCGCGAATAATCCGAATCGGGGCCACCTCGTAGAAATTCATATCTTTATTATACGACGTTCGCCACTCAGTTGCCCTGTTTCAACAGGCTCAAGGCGAAGCGCAACCCAGAAAGCTCGTTCGGCTAATTGAAGAGACCGTTACACGCCCGGAAATGCAGGTGCTATTTCTGGGGTTGCTCTTCGCTTTTAGTCTCTTGAATTAGCCGAACGAGCTTTCTAGGCGTGTAACGGTCTGTTGAAACAGGGCAACTGGGTGACGGGCAGCATGCTAATATAAGCATATGTATTTTGAGAACCGTGCTGACGCTGGTAAAAAGCTAGCTGCTGATCTTCTAGGGGCCTATCGCTACGAAAACTGTGCGGTGGTGGCTTTAAGTGACGGTGCGGTATTAGTCGGTGAGCAAATTGCCGCCGAACTCCATTCCATTTTAACGATGCTTCTGGTAGAAAATATCGAGATTCCCGGTGAAAGCGCCAGCTTTGGTGGTGTTTCGCAAAATGGAAGCTTTACCTACAACGGTTCTTTTTCATCTGGTGAGATTGATGAATATGCCAGTGAATTCCATGGCTACCTGGAAGAGCAGAAGCGCGAAGCTTTCCAAAAGATTAACCGCTTGCTCGGTGATGGTGGGCTGATCAATAACGAGATGCTGCGTGATCACGTAGTGATTTTGGTGTCGGATGGTCTGGACAATGGGGCAGTGTTGGATGCCGCAGTAGACTTCTTAAAGCCAATTCGCATTGCGCGATTAGTGGTGGTGGCGCCCGTTGCCTCAACGACGGCGGTTGATAAATTGCACGCACTGGCCGACGAGCTCCACATTCTTGATGTCAAAGAAAACTACCTTAGTACGGATCATTATTATGACGACAATACGATCCCTTCACACGAGGAAACCGTAGCAAAAATTAATAAAATAGTTCTGAATTGGCATTGACCCCGCCCAGCGAAAAAGTGTAGAATAAACATCAACAGGTGAGGACCAGTGAGTTAATTAAGGGGACAGAGTGTTAGACGTTTTTATTACATCTCGGGTGCGACGAAAAATTGTGGTGGTTTATGCCAAGTATCCTGATTTTCGTACCCATGTCCGCGGCCTCGCAAAACTTATTAAAGAAGATCCAGGCAACATTCAGCGTGAGCTCAAGCGTCTCGAAAAAGTTGGCTTTTTGACCAGCGAACGCCAGGGTAACACCAAGATCTACTCAACGAACAAGCAATTCCCAATCTTTAAAGAATTGCAAAGCATCGTCATTAAATCGCAACAACATGCGACACGACCAAAACGTTCATCTGACGTTGCGTAATGACTCTTTTTGAAAAAATCTTAGCTGCAAGAGGAATTACGCCCGAGAACCGGGCTGTTTTTTTGTCGCCAGATTACAACACCAAGCATGATCCGTTTTTATTACCTGATATGCAAGCGGCAGTGGATCGCATTGTAGTGGCCCGCGAAAAACAAGAACGTATTACAATCTACGGCGACTACGACATCGATGGTTTAACCGCGACGACGCTTCTCATTGATGCGCTGGGCAGCTTTGGCTTTGAACATGTCTCGGCCTTTATCCCAAATCGCTTCGTCGAAGGCTACGGCCTGACGATTGATGCCGTGGAGCGCATTGCGGCTGATGGTGCGCAGCTGATTATCACTGTAGACTGTGGCAGCTTGAGCCACAAAGAGATTGAACGCGCTAATGAGCTGGGTGTTGATGTAGTCGTAACTGATCACCACAACGTGGCCGCGACACCGCCGCCAGCCATTGCGACGGTGAACCCAAAGCGAACCGATCATTCCTATCCATTTATTGATCTTGCTGGGGTTGGCGTGGCCTTTAAATTAGTCCAGGCATTACAGACACGACTGGAAGGCTTACCGATTGGCCAAGAAAAATGGCTGCTTGATTTAGTCGCACTCGGAACAGTATGTGACGTAGTTACCTTAGTTGATGAGAACCGTACGAATGTCTATTGGGGGCTGAAGGTGCTGGCCCAAACTCGGCGACCGGGCTTGAAGGCGTTGATGGCCGTTTCGGCGGTAGAACCGCGCACGTTGAATGCCCGCAGCCTCGGCTTTGGCTTGGGGCCTCGTATGAATGCTTCTGGGCGCCTGGAAACAGCTATGCACTCACTTGAGCTCCTGCGAGCGACCGATTCGATGGAGGCGTTTGGCATGGCTCAAAAACTCGATGCTATGAATCAAGCGCGTCGCGCCGAACAAGACAAGATCTTTAAAGAAGCGATTATTCAGGCTGAGGAGTTTATTAATGACCCGGTATTGGTGGTGAGTAGCGCCGGTTGGAATCATGGTATCGTCGGCATCGTGGCAGCGAAACTTCTTGAGCGCTATAAAAAACCAACTTACGTGCTGGAAGAAATGGGCGAAGAGACAAAGGGCTCAGCGCGTAGCTACGGCGATTTTAGCGCGGCTGATGCGATTCGTAGCGCCGATGATCTGATTACCAAGGGCGGGGGACATAAACTGGCTGCTGGGGTGACATTGCCAACCAAGAATATCGCGGCCTTTCGCGAACGGCTGAATAAGTTTTATAAAGATCAAAAGCTGAGTAACCAGCCGCTACTATTATTGCCAAAAGCCGATGTTGATGCCGACATTGCCGAACTTGAAGAAGCCTTGGTTGATGAACTCGCCAAGCTCGAGCCATTTGGTCAGGGCAATCCGCAGCCGATCCTCAAATCGAACGATCTTATGGTGGTCGATGTGCGCAAAATGGGTGCTGATAACCAGCATGTGAAGCTCACACTAAAAGGCCGGGACAAAACAATTCAAATGCTTGCCTTCGGCGCCCCAGCGCATTTCTTTGTTGAGCCTGGTGAGACGGTGAGTGTGTGGTACACGCTTGATGTGAATGAGTGGCAGGGGCGTAGAAGCGTCGAAGGGCGACTTCTTCACCTAGAAATCGCATAAAGACGGTTGCATCCCTAGTCCGTCTCTGTTACAATATCCCTCATATGGTACAAGTAACCCGAAAAGACGAACGCGAAGCGAACGAAAACATCATTCGTCGTTTCAACCGCAAAGTGCTGCAAAGTGGTGTATTAGCTGAAGCTAAAGCTTCGATGCGATTTGCAAAACCAATTAGCAAACCTGAGCGCCGCATCAAAGCGATTATTCGCAAAGAACGCAAGGCCGACAAGCTTAATAAGGCTCGTTTAGGACTTAAGTAACAGTGGCCCTCAAAAGCCAAATCGAAGCCGATCTTAAAACCGCTCTTTTGGGCGGTGATCGTTTTTCTGCAGAAGTACTCCGCGGCTTAAAAGCCGTTATTCTTGATGAAGAAGTAAAACAGGGCAAGCGCGAAGATGGCCTTGACGATGAAACCATTGAAAAGTTAATTGTCCGCGAAGTTAAAAAGCGCCAAGATAGCGCCACTCAATACGAAGCCGCTGGCCGCCCGGAACTCACGGAAGCTGAACGCGCGGAATCAAAGGTAATTGAAGGCTACCTGCCCGAACAAACCTCTGAAGAAGACATTAAAAAAGTGATTGATGAAACGATCGCTGCGATGGGCGTGAGTGGTACGGCTGCGATGGGTCAAGTGATTGGTGCCGTCAAAGCCAAGCTTGGTAACGCGGCAGACGGCGGCACGATTGCCCGCCTTGTTAAAGAATCATTGGCATAATCTTAATTAGCCATATATCATAGAGACATGATTGTATTTTTCGGCCCTGCAGGCGCAGGCAAAAGTGTTCAAGGACAAATCTTAGCAGCTCGCATGGGCTGGCGTTGGCTTTCGGCTGGCCAATTACTCCGTGATACGCGTGATCCTGAAATTCAGGGTTCTTTAGTGGCTGGTAAATTAGTGGCCCATGAAAAAATTGTCGAAATTATGAATGAAGCGATTAAAAAAGCTTCAAATATTGATCAGCTGATTCTCGACGGCTTTCCGCGCCAGCTGGAACAAGCCAAGTGGCTGGTAGAAACACAGCCGCAACATAACCGCGCCATTGGCCTGGTGGTTGTTTTGGAAGTCCCGCGCGAGGAACTATTGAAGCGCCTGGCGATTCGTGGCCGCGCCGACGATGAGCCGGAAGCAATTGATGAGCGTTTGAATATGTATCGCCAAGAAATCTATCCAATTCTGAGCTACTTTAGTGAGCAGAATATTCCTGTGGTCCACGTTGAAGGTGTCGGCAGCGTCGGGCAAGTGCATGACCGGATTGTGGCCGAGCTGACAGGACGAGGTTTAGCATAATGGCGCAGCGCGAAAAAACTCCGGCTGAAATTCAAGCAATGCGTGATGGTGGCAAGATCCTGGCGACCATTTTTGAAGGCCTTAAAGCCCAAGTAGCGCCAGGCGTGAGTGAACTTGAGCTTGATGCGTGGACGGAAAAAGAGATTAAACGCCTGGGAGCGATTGCGACTTACAAGACGAGCGAAGTTAATTTCCCGGCCGTGATTTGTATTTCAACTAATGAGCAAATCGTGCACGGTATTCCAACTGAATATGTATTGCAAGAAGGGGACATCGTTAGTTTTGACCTGGTGATTACCTATAAAAACATGAAGACCGATAGCGCCTTTACGATGGTTGTCGGGGGCAAGCCAAATGGTGTTCAAAAACATCTGATTAATGCGACGCAGCGGAGTTTATATGCCGGCATTGATGCCATTAAAGGCCCTGTTCATACTGGTGACATCGGGGCAGCTGTTGAAAAGGTGCTTAAAGACGCCAAGCTTGGCAATATTCGCGATTTAGTCGGTCACGGTGTTGGCCACGAAATGCATGAAAAACCTGATGTGCCAAACTATGGGCACAAGGGAAAGGGCGTCCTCTTGCGGCCCGGCGATACCATTGCGATTGAACCAATGGCGGCACTTGGTGGCGACAGAATCTTGCAAGATGATGATGGCTGGACAATTAATACTCGCGACGGCTCACTAGCCGCTCACTTTGAACACACAGTTCTAATTACTCAAGACGGCGCGGAGATTTTGACTCAGCTATGATCGAAGACCGTTTCATCTATATACTGTTGCCAGTTCCTTTTATCATTCTGACTATTATTATTTTTGCGCTCAGGAAAGATTTACGCCACCGCATCCTTAAAATCGGTTTGATTGGCGGCATCGCGGGCTGGTTCCATGACTTTTGGCTGCTGCGGGACTATTGGCAGCCGCCGACTATTTTTGGCCACGCCATGCCATTTTCTATTGAGGATTTTATTACCGGCTTTAGCATTGCGGCGGTGAGTGTCACGCTCTACTCGTTTATTACCAAGACCAAACCCGCCAGTACCAAAGGGCTGCCCAAGAACCGTTTACTCATACAAACGATTCTTTTGTGGGTACTGCCATTTATTATCTTTGTCGGCCTCTTCAAAATCCCTTCGCCGATCGTGACGTTCGCGATCGTTATGATTTACCTGGCGGTGATGTGGGCGCAGGCGCCGCAGCTTATCCGACAATCGCTTATGATTGGCGGCATCTTCGTCGTGATTGGTCTGCTTGATTACTTCTTGCTATTCCACGTGCTCGCACCCGGCTACATTGATCGCTATTTTATGCTGACCGACGCTTGGTATAATCCGACGCTCCTCGGATTCTATCCGCTGCTTGAATTGGTCTGGTATTTCACCTGGGGCGCATTTGCCGGCATCTTCGTGGAGTATCTTGGCCGCAAGCAAGTAAAAAATCATCATATGTAACTATTGCTCTTACGGTTGCAATCACCAGAGATTCTTCTATAGTGGCCGGTAATGAGCGAGCACGAATCAAACACAATTGAGGCACTTGTTGCTCGATATGAATTATCTCGGTCTGAATCGCAGACACGCAGCTTCACGACGGGCCCCGACGAAACAAGGGCGATCGGTGAATTGTGGCAAGCAGAGGTTGATCGTGTGGCGCGCGCCTTTCGTTTTACTCGCTGGACACTAGGTCACTGCCTCGATGTCTCTGTCAGTATGATTTTGCAGCATGATGCAAGCGGCAATGTCGTCAGGGCTGATGGCAGTAAAGGACCCGCGGTAAGTGATGATCGAATGACAAGATTATTGTTTGAAGATAATGCCCAGACGTTGGCATCAATGATTGAAATGCGTGACGTATTTAATTATCAGGTGATTCATATTGCGCGGTATCCGCTGCGCGAAACGACAATTGATAGTTTGGCCCGATTGGTCGAGTTTGATAATGAATATCGCGCTGAACATCCCGATACGCCCGAAGCCTATTCAAAATAACTCACATAAGCGGTATACTTATGAGCATGCAAGAGGGATCAACCTACGCTGTCGGTATTGATATCGGCACAACCACAGTCAGAACAGTCGTCGCACACATTGATACCGCTACCGGTGTTCCTACTATCGTTGGCATTGGCCAAGCTCCTAATACGGGTATGCGTAAAGGTGTTGTCGTTAATCTTAATGGGCCAGCCCAAGCCATCGATGATGCGCTCGGTGAAGCTGAACGTATGAGCGGCTATCAGGTAGATGCTGCCACAATTAGCGTGAATGGCGCCCACATTTTATCGACCCATGCCGATGGTATGGTGGCGGTTGGCGCAGCTGATCACGAAATTTCCCGGGATGATCTCGCCCGGATTGAAGAAGTTGCCACACTGGGTAAGGTCCCTGCTAACCGCGAAATTCTTGATGTTATTCCACACGGGTATACATTGGACGGGCAGGGGAATATTAAAGATCCTTTGGGGATGACCGGCACGCGCCTTGAAATTGATGCGCATGTTATTTCTGCCCTTACGCCTTACTTGGTGAATGTACAAAAAGCGGCCGAAACAGCCAAAGTTCATCCTTTAGCGGTAGTAGCGACGGCGGTTGCCGCATCACGCGCCGTGCTAGGTGAGCAACAACTCGAAAACGGTGTTGCCCTGGTTGATATCGGTGGCGCAACGACAAGTATCGCCGTTTATGAAGAAGGCGACCTGCAATATACCGGCGTTATTCCTATTGGTGGTGTGAACATCACCAACGACTTGGCGATTGGCCTCAAAACCGACCCTGAAATTGCTGAAAAGATTAAGCTCGAACATGCTTCAGCCGTTGCGCGCAGCGAAGATAGCGGTATCAGCATTAAACACGCCGGTGAAGTACATAGCTTTAAGGTGAGCGACATCGATGAAATCGTCGAAGCGCGCCTCGAAGAGATTTTTGAAGCCGTGCAACATGAGCTGAAAAAGGCTGGCCGCGCTGGCAAACTACCAAGTGGCGTCGTGCTGGTTGGTGGTACTGCGCAGCTCAAGAATATTGTTGAATTTACGAAGAATTATTTGGGCCTGGCTGCCCGTGTGGGCAAGCCAACTGGATATGGTGGTGTGGCTGATGGAATTGAAAAACCATCTTTTGCAACGGCTATTGGACTCATGTTAATAGATGCCGAACGCCTTGCGGTCGGTGGTCCGAACAAAAAAAGTAGCGCCACACTCAAGAGTGCTGGTGGCCTTGTGACTAAATTATTTGCTCGCTTTCGCGCCTAGTGTTTTCTCTCGCGCGTAAAGTGTTATACTAAAGAATAAGAACAAGAGTAGACCGAGGAGAGAACAGACCCATGCCTGAAGTAAAACCAAGTGATATTCAAACTTTCGCAAGCATCAAGGTAGTTGGTGTTGGTGGTGCAGGTGGATCTGCTGTAAACCGCATGAAAGACGCCGGACTCTCTGGCGTGCAATTCATTGCCATGAACACTGATGCCCAAGCCCTCCATAACAGCAAAGCTGATGTAAAGATTCACCTTGGTCACTCGACCACTGGTGGTCTTGGTGCTGGTGCGAACCCAACCGTGGGTGAAGCCGCTGCTCAAGAATCACGTGCCGAAATTAAAGACGCTATCGAAGGCGCTGACATGATCTTTGTGACGATTGGTGCTGGTGGTGGTACTGGTTCTGGCGCAGGCTACGTTGTGGCTGAAGTTGCCCGCGAACTTGGCATCCTGGTTGTTGGTGTTGCGACTAAACCTTTCAGCTTTGAAGGTGAAAAGCGCCGCCAAAACGCCGACTGGGCAATTAATCAATTGCGCCGCCACGTTGATACACTGATTACGATTCCTAACGACCGTTTACTGCAAACCATCGACCGTCGCACCCCGCTCCTTGAAACTTTTAAGATTGCCGATGACGTCCTACGCCAAGGTGTCCAGGGTATTTCTGAACTGATTACTGAACATGGCCTCATTAACCTCGACTTTGCCGACGTGAAGGCTATTATGAGCAACGCCGGATCAGCCCTTATGGGTATTGGACGCGCCAGCGGCGACAACCGTGCCGCCCAAGCTGCTCAACAAGCGATTGAATCACCACTGATCGAAGTATCGATTGATGGCGCCAAGGGTGTCTTGTTCAACGTGACTGGTGGCTACGACATGAGCATGTCTGAAATCCAAGAAGCGGCTGAAATTATCACCAGCGCCGTCTCACCAGACGCCAACATCATCTTTGGTGCAACCTTGAAGCCAGAAATCGAAGACGAATTGATCATCACGGTGATCGCCACCGGCTTTGACTCTGCCTACTTCCAGGAAAGTGAAAACGAAGAGACTGAAACCAGCGAACCAAGCCGCGCAACGGAAGAAGCGGTTGATAGTGTCGATATGAACCTCGATCACTCTGAAGCTGCGGCCATCTTCAACGATGAAACTGAAACCAGCAGCGACATGTGGAATAGCTCGGTTGAACAAGAAGATGAATCAGACACCCCTGCCTTCCTTCGCCGCCGCAAAAAGCACAGCAAAAAATCAAAAACAGAGGAATAACAGATGGCTCAAGTAAAAATTGGGGATAGTCGTGTCGTGGAATCTCGTGAAGTCGGGGATGGCGTTACGATTCGCCGCCGCCGTGAATCACCAGATGGCAAACGCTTTACCACTTATGAACGTATCGAAAAGCCAAACCTAGCCGTTATTAAAAAAGACGGTGTGCGTGAACTATTTGACCGCGATAAACTGGCAACTGCGATTAAACGATCAGTCGGTAAGTTCTTTAGTTCTGAAGTAGAAGTTGAAGAGATGATTGATACCATCGAAGATGGCCTGTATAGCATGGGTGATAACGAAATTACTTCGAAGCAAATTGGTGACAAGGTCCTCGATGAACTAGCTGATCGCAACGAAGTCGCCTATGTTCGGTTTGCCAGCGTTTACCAGGAATTCAAAACCCTTGATGACTTTTTGGAAATTCTTGAACAACGCAAACAAAAGAAAGCTGCCTAGCTTTTATGCGCGTGGTGGTGATCTACAAAGATCAAACGGACTACGCCCGCCAAGTCACCGATTATCTGCGTGATTTTAAACGGCAGACGGGCCACGACCTTGAAGAACTGAATCCCGAATCACCAGAGGGGATCGATTTTTGTCGTACCTACGATATTCTTCAATTCCCGACTATGATCGCGCTTTCAAATGATGGAGCGCTCCAAAATACCTGGCCCGGGCTACCATTACCAACGATAAGTGAGGTGAGTTATTATGTTCAATAAATTAGCGACCTTTTTAAAGACTAAATCTGAAAAACGCAGCCGCGTAGCAATTTTTGGAGTGATGCTCGCCGGGGGATTGGCGGCACTGGCGGCAGCGTTTGTCCTGACGCTCGAGAAGTTCCACCTCTACGAAGATCCAAACGCAGTGCTTTCTTGTAGCATTAACATTGTGCTCAACTGTTCGACCGTGATGGAAAGCTGGCAGTCGCACGTCTTTGGCTTTCCGAATATGGTGATTGGCTTGATGGCATTTGCTGTGGTTGTTACCGTAGCTCTTGCTGGCCTTTCGGGAGTGAAATTCCCGCGTTGGTGGTTGATTGCGGCCAACATTGGCTTCCTGGGCGGCCTCATCTTCTCGTACTGGCTGTTTTTCCAGAGTGTCTACGCCATTCAAGTGTTGTGCCCATGGTGTTTGATTGTGACGACTTCAACGACGCTCATTTTCTCAAGTATGCTGCACTATAATCTGAAGCATAATACTTTCAAATTCTCGAAGGCTGTTGATGCGCGCATTCAACGCTTCCTCGCCGGCGGGTTCCACCAGATGATAGTGCTAGCCTGGATCGCCTTAATGGTTGTCTTGGTTGTACTAAAATTCGGCGACGCCCTCTTTGCATAAAGCTAAAATTGCTATAGAATAA
>Ga0247804_10001670_pt1 | contig 10250 bp, 9 predicted proteins | sample UWRJL029104C1_FD_181142 | JGI IMG/M metagenome (GOLD analysis project Ga0247804, IMG submission 181142) | Plant litter microbial communities from Arlington Agricultural Research Station in Wisconsin, United States - UWRJ-L029-104C-1 | ecosystem: Environmental > Terrestrial > Plant litter >...
ACGACGTTCCGGATGCCGCCCACCGCCGCGTCGGCGTCCGCGGACTCCGCGATGATCTCGCCGTCTTGGACCAATAGCAGTGTGACCGGTCCCGCGGCGAGGATGGCGGGATCGGCCGGCGCGCCGACCACGACCGCGCGGTGGTAGATGTTCGTGCGCAGCATTGCCTCGACGTCGTCGAAGCCCGCGGTGACGTCGACGAGTTCGAATGCGGGCAGTACGGCGGCGACGCAGTCCCAGATCGCCTGCTCATCAGCATCCGGTGGAACGTCGCGCCCGAGCCGGACCGCCATCTCCGGCTCCACGCGGGCACTCGCCCACCCCGAGACGGAAATCGTCGCGCCGCTCTCGAAGACCCGGTCCGTCACCAGACGCCCGACCAACGGGCCGCGCAGCCCGAGAGCACGCGCCCGCTCGCCGCCGAGAGCGGCCTTCCATCCGGCCGCCTCGCCGCCGACCACGTCGGCCGGCGCGAGATGGCCCTCTAACGGGCGCTCGTCTACGGGTTCATTCATGGCGGGCCTGCCGCCTCATGGCATGGTGCTCGGTCACGCCGCGCCCGCCATCTGCTGGGCCACGGCGAAGATCAGTCCGCCGGCGTCGGCATCCCGATCGCCGTCGATCTGCCACTGTCCGAGCTGCACGGAGGCCCGCACGACGGCCTCGGCCCGCGGTAGCCGACGCGTGTGGAATTCGTCCCAGAGCGACGGGCCCAGCTCGTCGCGGGCCACGAGCAGCTCAGTCAGGACGAAGGCATCCTCGAGCGCTTGCGCGGCGCCCTGCGCGATCGTCGGGGGGCAGCTGTGCGCGGCATCGCCGATCACGACCACTCGGCCCCGGTTCCACGGTGCCGGCACAAGATGCTGGGTGAACCAGGTGTAGTGCGCGTGGGCGCCGTCCTCGAGATCGGCACGGATCGCGTCCCACGGTCCCTGATACGCCCGTGACTCATCGAGCATGACCTGGGTCGCCTCCTCGTCACTGATCCCGACCCGATCCTGCGCCTTCTCGACGAGGAACGCGTACATCGTGTCCGCTCCGGTGGGGGTGTAGCCGGCGATGTACACCGGTCCGCCGTAGTAGAGCTCGCTCGTCGCGACCTCGGCGGGCCGCGACACGAACGAGCGCCACGCCCCCATTCCGGTGGGCTGCGGCTTCACGTCGATCCCGATGAGGTCGCGCACCTTCGAGTTCAGGCCGTCCGCGCCGACCAGGAGGTCGAAGCGTCCTGCCGACTCGCCGCCGACCAGCACCTCGACCCCGTCGGCCGTCTGCTCGATGCCCGTGACCGGCGAGTCGAAGGCCACCTGCACGCCGAGACCGGTCGCCCGCTCGAGCAGCACTGCGGCGAGATCGGGGCGATACATGCCGAAGGCGCCGGGGTAGTCCGGGCCGCCCGTCCGGAAATCGGGCAGCTCCTGCAGGATCGGCGCGCCGGGTCCGGGCAGCCGAAGGACGAGGCCGTCCAGCGCCGCGCCGCGCTCACGCACCGCGTCCCAGACGCCGAGTTCGCCCAGGACGCGTAGCGCGTTGCCCTGGAGCGTGATGCCTGAGCCGAGTGCGCTCAGGTGGGGTTTGCTCTCGAAGACGCGGACGTCGACGCCCGCCTTCGCGAGCTGAATGGCGGTGGCCAGGGCAGCGACGCCGCATCCGGCGATCGCGACGGTGTGGACTGCGGTCATGTCAGAACCTCTCTGTTCTTCGTTCGGGTCAGGTTTTGGTCGGTCAGCTCGGGCTGCGCTCGGCGACGCACCGAACGGTCTGGGTGCCGAGGCCGTCGATGGCGCCGACCATCACGTCTCCGTCGCGCAGCAGGCGGCCCCAGTGGGTGCCGTTGCCCGAGGGGCTGCCGGTCAGCAGCAGGTCGCCGGGCAGCAGGGGCATGGTGTGGGATGCCGCCGACACGAGCGCGGGCACGTCGAAGAGCAGGTCCGAGGTGGAGGCGTGCTGCATCTTCTGCCCGTTGAGCTCGAGCGAGATCGTGAGGCGACCGGGGTCGACGAAGGGTGCGGGCACGAGGAGGGGGCCAGTGGGGAGGAACCCCGGTGCGTGCTTGGCGCGGAAGAAGTCGGTGCCGATCTCCTTCATGTCCTTGCGGAAGACGAGGTCACGGGTCGTGATGTCGTTCACGATCGTGTAGCCCGCCACGTGCTGCATCGCGTGCTCCCGCGGCGTGCGGAACGCCTCGGCGCCGATCACGACCGCCAGCTCGAGCTCCCAATCGTGCTGGTCGCTGTACGCGGGCAGCACGAGGGGTTCGTCGGCGCCCACGACGCACGCCGGCATCCCGACGAAGAAGTAGGGATCCCCCGACGTGCGGCGCTCGTCCATCATGTCTCCGGCCCATGCCCGCAGGTCCTCGACCGAGCGAGGATCGTCGGGTGCGCGGTTTGCCACCACCAGGTCGATCACGTGCGCGCGGTAGTTCGCGCCGGCCTGGATGACCTGACGGGGCTCGACTGGTGCGGTCAGGGTGACCTGGGCCAGCGGCATCCACGTGTCATCGCGGTCGATGCGGTCGGCGAGGCGCTGCCAGTCCGGGGCGGCGAGGAACTCGTTCAGGCTAACGGCTCCGAGATCGTCGGCCGACAGTGCGCGGATGCGGTCGCCGACGACCACACCGAGGCGCACCCCCTGCTCGGTCCGGTACCGGGCCAGAGCGAAGGGTGCCGTGACGGAGCTCACCCGCGCCCCTGCTGGGCGTACGGGTTCAGCAGCGCGTCGCGGATCTCGTCGGGAACACCCTCCTCGGTGGCACTCGGGCCATCGGCAGCCGGGAACGACTCCGTCATCGACATCGGCATCGCACTGTTGCGGTACAGGTTGTTCGAGCCGAGAGAGGGCTTCCAGGTGTTCGGTTCCCAATCGGGCACATAGTTGCGGTAGCCGCCCGTGTTGAGCTCGATCCGCAGGGTGGAGGGTTCGCGGTAGTAGAGGAAGCTCTGCTCGCCGATGCCGTGGATCGAGGGTCCGTACTCGATCGGAACACCGCGCTCCATGAGCGTGTCGGCCGCGATCAGCAGCTCCTCCCGGGTGTCGACCCAGAAGGCGAAGTGGTTGATGCGGCCTGGCACAGAGGAGCCGTCGAGGACGACACCCAGGTCGTGGGACTTCTCGTTCGTGGTGAGCACCGAAAAGACCGACAGCGGCGCCTCATCCAGCACGGTGCGGGCCATGATGCGGAAGCCGAGCACGTCGCTGTACCAGGCGGTGAACGCGTCGACGTCGCTCGCGGCGATCGTGATGTGGTCGAGCTGGCGGGGCGCGCCGGCGACCTTGCTTCGCCTGGACGGACGGTCGGGGTAGATCGAAGCGTCATCGGCGGTATGCGTGTGGCGCTCGACGTTCCAGTGGAGCGTCATCGAATGACCCCACGGACCCACGAAGCGGAACGCACGGCCGATCGAGGGGCCCTCGAACCATTCGCCCACGATGCCGGCGTCCGCGACACGCGCCGCGGCGGCTTCGAGCGCGTCGGGGCTGGCGACCCGCCACGCCATCGTGACCAGCGACGGACCGTGGCCCGGTTCGATCACGAGGGAGTACTTGTAGTAGTCGCCCCAGCAGCGCAGGTAGACGCGGTCGCCGATCCGGTCTGCGACGGTGAGCCCCACGTTCTCTTCGTAGAACTTCACGGAGGCTTCGACATCATCCGAAGTGATCGACACGAAAGAGAGGTGTGCAAGCGGCTTGGTCATCATCGATCCTGTTCCGCGAGCCAACACTGGCTCGCACAATCAGCATCAAGCGCTCCTCGACATAACGGAAGATGAATTCCGGCATACCGGTTATCCAATGGCGTTATATTCGGGTGGGAGGTAGCCCATGTCGAACGAACGGAAACTGTCCCGACTCGACCTGAACATGCTGCTGGCTCTGGACGCTCTGATCACCGAGCGCAGCGTCTCTCGCGCCGCCGAGCGCCTCGGCCTCAGTCAGCCCGCGCTGAGCGCGTCCCTCGCGCGGATCCGGCGCTTCTTCGACGACCCGATCCTGGTGCGGCGCGGCAACTCGTTCGACCTCACCCCGTTGGCCGCGCGAGTCGCCGAACACACAGCGGTCGCGCTCGAAGCGGCGCGCCGCGTCTTCGACCACGCGGGCGACTGGTCGCCTGAGGAGTCGACGCGCGAGTTCGCGTTCTATGGGTCCGATTTCGCGATCAGCACGATCGGGCCCGCAGTATCGCGGGCGGTCGCGGCGCATGCCCCGGGCGTTCGACTGCGTTTTCTGCTGCACAGCCCGGCGATCGTCGAAGACGCGGCGGTGAGGCTGAGGTCGGCGGACGGGCTCATTCTCCCCCACGGGTTCCTCGGCGATCTGCCTTACGCGGACCTCTGGCACGACGACTGGGTCATCGTGGCGGATGCCGACAACCACGCGGCCGAGCGAGGTCTCACGCTCAACGACCTCGCCGAGTGCCACTGGGTCTACACCTATCAGTCACGGTCCGCCTTCACTCTGGTCAGCCGTCAACTGCAGAACCTGGGCGTCGAGCCCGTGGTCGATGTCGTTGTGGAGAGCTTCGTGCTGCTGCCGGAGTTCCTTATCGGGACGACCAGACTTGCGCTCGTGCAGGCCAGGCTCGCTCAGAAGGCGAGCCGGATGGGCGGCTTTCGGGTGGTCGCTCCGCCATTTGAGGCAGCGCCCGTGCTGACAGCGCTGTGGTGGCATCCGCTGTACACGAATGACCCTGAACACGGATGGATCCGCAGGATCTTCCAGGAGACGGCGCGCGGGATCGAACCGCATACCAAATGACTACGAACGGTCGAGATCGTCGGCCATCAGTCAGGAAATTGGTGACGACCGAGACATGGCGGCGCGACGTCATCCGCAAAGGGAAGACGATCTCCGGCCGACGGTCCCCTGGGTGCGAGGTTCACACATAAGTGCACACATTTGGTGCACACAAAGCTTCTGATTCGAGACGGACTTCGCTTCCCGCGAGGGCACTTTTCCGCGGAATCACGCGGAAGTAGCGGCTGCACAGACCTCGGACTCTTCTGATTCGAATCGGAGGCCAATCAGAAGAGATCGGAAACAGAAAAAGGGCCGATAACCGGCCCTTTTCCCATTCACTGTCTCAACACAGTGTGCGCCCGAAGAGACTCGAACTCCCAACCTTCTGATCCGTAGTCAGATGCTCTATCCATTGAGCTACGGGCGCATGGTCACTCTTGCGAGCAAACCAGCGTCCAGAATACCCCACGCTCGGGCTCCCGCCGAATCGAGCCTCAATCCGCGATGGGCACGACCGGGTCGGCATCCAACGCGCGCAGCTGACGCACGAGCGCGACACGTCGATACGACGCGTCGATCAGCTCTTCGAGCAGGTCCCATGGGCCGGAGGCCGCCTCCACGCGGATCGCCAGCCACCCATATGCCCCCTCGTAGGGCGGGATGAACACATCGTCGCGCTCGAGAAGAGCGTCCCGCTCGTCCGGATCCGGGATGAACAGAACGGCGCCTGTCTCCCCGACGCCGACAAGTGCGAACTGCGGTTTGCCGGCACGGAACGTGCAGCGCCCGTGTGCGATCGCCTCGACGGCCTCGGGGTAGCGCATGCACATCGTCCGCACCCGCTCGACGAGCGGATGATCTGGAGGGAACGACATCGGATGCGGCTGCTGGTCCACGCGATCGCGTCACTCCCCCGCGGATTCCGCCGTCTCGAGCGCCTGCTCCTCCGCCGCCTGCAGCGCCTCACCCTCGGCGAGCTTGCGCCGGTGGGCCGAGAGCTTCGGCAGATCCACGAGCCGCAGCGCCTGCATGCGCGCGCCGCGCATCACGTCGTAGTCCGGGTCGACGTCGGGACGCATCCCCTCCACGCGCAGTCGACGCTGAAGGTTGGCCTCCACATCGCCCCATGCGGCATCCCTCGCCTGCTCGACGAGCTCACGCACGGCTTCCGGATCGGCCGCGTGCACGCGCAGCTCCTTCGCGACGAGGCGATACTGCTTCTCGCGCTTGCGCAGGTTGCGCATGTCGCGATCGCGATAGTCGTGGGTTCCGTCGGAGTCGGTGAACTTGCCCCACGCGCGCTTGCGCTGCGTGCGAGCCAGGGCTGCCGCCTCTTCCTGCTCTTCCGCGAGAGCGATCAGCGTCTCCTGTGCGAACGGCGCAACCTGCGCGACGTCGAACGACTCGTCGTTGGCGATCGTGGAGACCAGGATGTGGTTGCGCACGCTCAACCGCGCAGCCGCGGATGCGATCGAGACACCCTCGGCGACGGCATCCGAGGTCTTCCCCATCCGCGCACCTCCCCTGACTCGAGGGTACCGTCCGCGCGCGCTCGGCGAGTCGGCGAGAATCGAACGACGGCAAGGGGACGGAGGACCGGATGCAGCGGCTCGATGTGCGCGGCAGGACGAGTGTCATCACGGGAGCTGCGAGCGGCATGGGCGCCGAAGTGGCGCGTGAGCTCGACCGACGCGGCGCCCGGCTCGCGCTGATCGACCGGAACGCCGAAGGACTCGCCTCGCTCGCCGCAGATCTGCGGGGCACCGGCCACACGATTCACCCCATCGACCTGACCGACGACGCAGCGGTATTCACCCTCGCGGCCGAGATCCAGGCCGCGCACCCGCACGTGCAGGTGCTCATCACGTGCGCGGGATCCTCGATGCTCGGCGACATCTCGCAGGTCACCATGGAGGAGATGCGCTGGCTGATGGATGTCAACCTGTGGGGCACGGTCAACATCACCCAGGCTCTCCTGCCGGCGATGCGACGCGAGCGCGCCGCCCACATCACCCACCTGGTGAGCATCTACGGTCTCGCTGCCCCGGCGGGCCGCATCCCGTACGCGATGAGCAAGTTCGCGGTCCGCGGCTTCACCGAGTCGCTGCGGCACGAGCTCGAGCGCTCCAGCGTGACTGTCGGTGCCGTCTACCCCGCCGGCGTCAAGACCGGCATCATCCTGCACGGGCGCTACGCGGCGGCCATCGAGCCCGCCGTCGCTCAGCGCGCCGCCGCGGCGCAGGCGCAGATGTACCACACCGAGCCGGCGGATGCCGCGCATCGCATCGTGGAGGCGACCGTCCGCCGCAAGCCGCGCACGATGGTGGGCCGCGAAGCGCGTCTGGTGGACGTGCTGACGCGACTTACTCCGACGCGGTACTGGGGGCCGATGCGGCGTCCGCTGCGCGACGCGATAGACACGACGACGCCGATCGCGTAGTGCTCACGAGCACGGGCGATCGGCGTCGGACGAATGCGCTGAGTCAGCGCGAGGGATCAGATTCCCTTGGTGCGGAACTTCTGGACGAGCCCGCATTCGAACGGGTCCGCGGCTGAGAGGCCGACGTCGTTCAGGTAGCGGATCACGATGCCGTAAGACTTGAGAAGCGTGGTCTCGGTGTACGGAACGCCGAGCGTTCTGCAGTGCTCGATGACGATCTCGCGAGCCTGTGCAAGGTGCGGGCGCGGCATGCTCGGAAACAGGTGGTGCTCGATCTGGTAGTTGAGGCCGCCCATGAGCCACGTGGCCCACCAGCCTCCCGAGACGTTGCGCGAGGTCCGCACCTGCTTGGTGAAGAAGTCGAGCTTCGCGTCGGCGTCGATGATCGGCATGCCCTTGTGGTTCGGCGCGAACGCCGCGCCCATGTAGACGCCGAAGACGGCCATCTGCACACCGACGAAAGCGAAAGCCATGCCGAGCGGGAGGAACAGGAACACGGGGGTGAGCACGAGCGTGAAGCGGAGCGCCAGGAGTCCGAGCTCGAGCCAGCGGTCCTTCACGGGGTGGCGGAAGTTGAGCAGGTGGCGGAACGCGAGGAAGTGCAGGTTGAGGCCCTCGAGAGTCAGGAGGGGGAAGAACAGCCATCCCTGACGCCGCGTGATCAGGCTCATCGGCCCACTGACCTTCTCGGCATCGACCTGGAGGAAGCGGATCGTGTCGACCTCGATGTCGGGGTCCTTGCTGACGCGGTTCGGGTTGGCGTGGTGGCGCGTGTGCTTCGAGCCCCACCAGTCGCGGCTCATGCCGACGATGCCGTTGCCGAGGATCAGACCCAGGGTGTCGTTGGCGCGTCCGGAGGTGAGGATCGTGCGGTGCGCGGCGTCGTGGGAGAGGAATGCGACCTGCGTGAACAGGATGCCGAAGACGCCGGCGACGATGAGCTGGAACCAGCTGTCGCCGAGCAGGATGAAGGCGGTGATCGCTGCGCCGAAGCCGAGCGCGATGGCGGCGCCGACGATGATGTAGAACCACGGCGTGCGCTCGAGCAGTCCGCTTTCGCGAACCACCTGGGACACCTTGGTGTAGGCCTGCGTGATAGGCGGAAAGCTTTCCTTCTTCGCGTACGTCTGGCGTACGCGACCGAGAGTCGACTCGGGTGCGGAGACTGTAGTGATGGCGACACCTGCCTGATCGGAGCGTCCTGCGGGGGCGGACGAGCGAAGAAGAGAAAGGCAAATGCCGATCGCTTAGGGCAACCCTACGCGCTGGTACATGCGGGGTCCGGAATGTGATAGCAGTCTCATCACCTATCGGGCAGATGCCCAGGAAATGGTCACGCAGCTGACGCGCAGGCGGCCGTGCTACCGTTGTCACGGCGGTTCCCTCCGCCCAGCGTCGTTGTCACGCTTCGCGGCTTTCTCTGCTGCGGCTCTTTTCATACGGCGAACCGATGCGCGAACCCGCGCCGTCGCCCTCTCAACGCCCATCTTGCGGCGTGCCATCCCGAAAGCATCCCTATGCCTACTTTCCTTGACCTCGGCGTGCCTGCGCCCCTGGCCAACGTCCTCGCCCGTGAGGGCAAGACCGAAGCCTTCCCGATCCAGCGCGACACGCTGCCCGACTCCCTCGCCGGCCACGACGTGCTGGGCCGCGGCCGCACCGGCAGCGGCAAGACCATCGCCTTCGCGCTGCCGCTCGTCGCACGTCTCTCCGGCGCGTTCGCCTCGGGCCGCACTCCCGGCCGTCCCCGCGGCCTCGTTCTCGCCCCGACCCGCGAGCTCGCGACGCAGATCGCAGCCACGATCCAGCCCCTCGCCGCGGCAGCAGGCCTCACCGTCACGACGATCTTCGGTGGCGTCAGCCAGAAGCCGCAGGAGACCGCGCTGCGCGGCGGCGTCGACATCGTCGTTGCCTGCCCCGGCCGCCTCGAGGACCTCATGAAGCAGGGCCACGTGCGCCTGGACCGCGTCGAGATCACCGTGCTCGACGAGGCCGACCACATGGCCGACCTCGGCTTCCTGCCGGGCGTGACCCGCATCCTCACGGCCACCCCGCAGGGCGGACAGCGCATGCTGTTCAGCGCCACGCTCGACCGCGGCGTCGACGGCCTCGTCCGCAAGTTCCTGCGCGACGAGATCCGCCACGAGATCGACGACCAGAGCGTCCCGCAGGGCGAGATGACGCACCGCGTCTTCCTCGTGAGCGACGACGAGAAATCCGACCTCGTCAAGCACCTCGCGTCCGGCCGTGGCCGCCGCATCCTCTTCACCCGCACCAAGCACCAGGCCAAGAAGCTCGCGAAGGTGCTCACGGCAGCCGGCATCCCGTCGGTCGACCTGCACGGCAACCTGTCGCAGGCCGCGCGTGAGCGCAACCTGGCCGCCTTCAGTGCCGATCCCGGCAAGGGCGGCGTGCGTGTGCTCGTCGCGACCGACGTCGCCGCGCGCGGCGTGCACGTCGATGAGGTGGAGCTCGTCGTCCACGTCGACCCGCCCATGGAGCACAAGGCGTACCTCCACCGCTCGGGCCGTACGGCTCGCGCCGGCGCCGCAGGCACCGTCGTCACGGTCACGATCCCTTCGCAGCGCCGTGACGTCGCGGACCTCCTGCGCAAAGCGGGCATCACCGCCCCGCTCGAGCAGGTCGGCGCCGAGTCGGCTCCGATCACCGAGCTCGTCGGCGAGCGCGCCGAGTACGTGCGCCCGGCCCCGGTGCAGGCGCCGCAGCAGCAGCGCTCGTCCAAGCCGAAGTCCGCGCAGACCACCCAGGGCCGTGGCCAGGGCAACGGACGCGGCGGCCAGGGTCGCGGCGGCAACGCATCCAGCTCGACCGGTCGTGGCAACGCGTCCGGCTCGGCGCAGGGTCGCGATCGCAACGCCTCTGGTTCGGGCGCCGCTCGTCCGATCTACTCGACCGGCACCGGCCAGCCCTCGCACGCGCACAACCCGCGTCCGGCGCAGGCTGCTCGTCCGACCGGGTCGCGCCGCGCTCAGCACAACGGCACGCGCTCCGGCGCACCGCGCGGCTGATCCCGCCCACGAAGAACGGCCCGAGGCGATTCGCCTCGGGC
>Ga0247804_10001671_pt1 | contig 10247 bp, 11 predicted proteins | sample UWRJL029104C1_FD_181142 | JGI IMG/M metagenome (GOLD analysis project Ga0247804, IMG submission 181142) | Plant litter microbial communities from Arlington Agricultural Research Station in Wisconsin, United States - UWRJ-L029-104C-1 | ecosystem: Environmental > Terrestrial > Plant litter >...
TCACGTACGGGGGCAGGCCCAGGCCAAGAGGGCGCTTACAATCGCCATCGCTGGCCGGCATAATATTCTTATCTGTGGGCCCCCTGGTGCGGGTAAAACACTTCTCGCAAAAGCCGCCTCGGCCCTCCTTCCTCCATTATCAGATACAGAGCAACTAGAAGTCACCAAAATACATGGGCTTACAGGTAACGTAAGGGGCGACTCCTTACCCACTCGCCCGTTTCGACCACCTCATCACACCACAAGCACCCCTTCGCTTATAGGGGGTGGGGCAAAACCAAAGCCGGGCGAGCTTAGTTTGGCGCATCACGGAGTACTATTTCTCGACGAACTTCCGGAGTTCTCTCGCCAAACACTCGAAGCACTTCGCCAGCCACTCGAAGATAAGTCAATCACATTGAGTCGTGCATTTGGTCGAATTACCTACCCGGCAGACGCGATGATTATTGCCACAATGAACCAATGTCCGTGTGGATATTATGGCGATACTAGCAAAGAATGTGTGTGTTCAGCTTCACAAATTCTTTCCTATCAAAAACGAATCTCTGGTCCACTTCTTGATCGAATAGATCTCGTTATTACTGTCGAACGCGTCGATAGTAATGATATTCTACAAATAAATTCGTTGCGTGAAAAGCAACATCTGTATCTTAAAAGGCTCGTAACTAACGCTGTAAAGCGACAACAAACTCGATATAAAAGTTGCACTAAATACAACGCGTCATTATCCTCCTCGGAGGCAACTGAACAACTAAATACCGACCCATCGGCCCGACTTCTTTTAACTCAGGCGGGTGACGCACTGGGACTTAGCGCCAGAGCAATCGTAAAGGTACTAAAGGTTGCCCGTACCATCGCCGACCTGGAGGGCAGTGATGTCATTGCAAGCGCCCATATTGGTGAAGCGTTGCAGTACCGCGAGGCCCTCTCGCGCTAACCCTATTCTTTACCCTTGTATTACCTCGGTCATTTTGGTAGAATAGGTGCTGAGTAACACGCAAAAAGTAACTGTACTCAATAGTTTTCAATAACCGTTCAGGGGTAAAGGAGTAGTTATCAGTCAATCTATTCGTATTAACGGAGCGATTCGTGCGAGCGAATTACGCGTTATCGGACAAGCAGGTGAACAACTTGGCATCATGAGTCGTAGCGATGCGCTCAAGGCAGCCGAAGAAGCCGGACTTGATTTGGTTGAGATTTCTCCCAACGCCGACCCGCCTGTTGTGAAAATCGTCGACTGGGGTAAGTACCAGTATCAAAAGATGAAAGAGGCGCAGAAAAACCGCCGCAACAACAAGCAGGGTGAACTAAAGCAGATGCGCTTTGGAATGAAAATCGGATCAGGTGATCTCGATATCAAACTACGCAAAATCCGCGAGTTCCTGGCTGAAGGTCACAAAGTACGTGTCCAAGTATTCTTCCGAGGACGTGAAAACGCCCACCGAGAACTTGGCTACGATATGATCAAAAAGATCGCTGACCTACTTGAAAACGATGCAGTACTTGAGCATGAGCCACAAATGGCTGGACGCAACCTCAGCGTCGTAATAAGGAGTAAATAATGCCAAAGCTAAAAACCCACAAAGGCACCGCTAAGCGGATCAAGATTACCAGTACTGGTAAATTGACTCGTCGCCGTGCTTTTGGCGCCCACCTCTTGGCGAAGAAGAGCAAAAGTCGCAAACGCGCAATCAATACTACTGCTATTGTTACCGGCCACACCGCCCGTAACATTAAACGAGCCCTAGGAGTTTAACCCATGCGAGTCAAACGAAGCGTCACCGCACGCGCACGCCACAAAAAGATGTTAGCCGCTGCCAAGGGTATGCAGCACAACCGTACACGCAGCTACCGACTTGCTAAGCAAGCCGTTACTCGTGCACTCGAGTACGCTTACCGCGACCGACGTAACCGTAAGCGCGATCTTCGCGGTCTATGGATTACTCGTATCAACGCAGCAGCTCGCGAACAAGGAACAACCTACGGTAAGTTCATCGCTGGCCTTAAAGCCGCTAAGATCGAACTCGACCGTAAGGTACTTGCTGAACTCGCTGTCAGCGAACCGGCAGCATTTACGTCTATCGTAAAAGCAGCAACTAAGTAGTCTCCTTACTCCTTAAGAGGTTGCGCTAACTAAAATACCACCCGTAAAGGGTGGTTTTTTAGTAGGCAGTCCGTCTGTAAGCCGGGTTTTGTCGTGGACGATCATCTATCTAGCCGCATCATTGCTGATACGATCAAGCGGGTGTCGACCGGCGGACGGATAGCCCTTTATACCGATCTCCTTGCAGCTGACAGGGTTTACCTTCTCCGCATGTCACCATGCGACGCTGTGGGCTCTTACCCCACTCATTTCACCTTTGCCCTTTTTACAGGGTAGTTTTGTTTCTGTGGCACTTTCCCTAGGGTTGCCCCCGGTCGCCGTTAACGACTGTCATTATCCTATGCTGCCCGGACTTTCCTCTTATCATTTTACCGACAAGCGATCATCTAACGAACTACCTATCGGATATTATACACCAAGCGATTGCTTGTCGCGAGCGTGCGCATCGAGGGTTTTGTTGACCATACCATCGGCGAGTTGATTAAATTCACGCTGTACATGATTAAACGTTACCTTGTCAAAATGCTTCATAAGTTCACGTATTCGTTCGTGGATTGGCCACAACTCACGGTTCTTAATTTTGTAGTAGCCTTTCATTTGATTGACGACCAACATACTATCAACTTTGAAATCGACTCGTTTATGACCTAGCTCGATTGCCTTCTCGAGACCCAGTCTAACGCCGTGATACTCGGCCTGATTGTTGGTCGTAATGCCGAGGTATTCCCCGCCTTCTGCAATGACTTGTTGGCGGTCGTCTATGACGACAAATCCAGCAGCAGATGGTCCGGGATTGCCCCTAGATCCTCCATCAGAATAGATTACAATAGCACCATCTGATGAACTTTTAACATCAGACTTCTTAATTGACTTGATGCTTTCATCTGTTATCTCTTCTTGCTGGATAATGCCGAGTAGCAATTGAGTCAAATCAGTGAGATCTTCTTGTAGTACGTTTGACATCGGGTGCCACTTATATTTACTGTAGTTTCCGCTGAGTTTTACCGGTCGATGATCGTCGGTTGGCGTCACTAAGTAGACAATAACGGCATACTGAATATCACGGTCGTCGTGGTCAATATATGTCACTGCATCAAATAGCTGCGCGGACTTTATGTGGATGCCGGCGTCATCGTGGAGGAAGCGACGAAGGGCGTCTTCGGGCTGCTCGTTGTAGGCAAGCTTGCCGCCGGGAAGCTCGAACTTGTTAAGAATCGTTGGGCGACCATTCGCCCGCTTTAGCACTAAAGCCTTGCCGCCTTCGTTAATAATTGCTCGAACAGATAGTCTTTGTTTCATATTTTTTGTATTACCAAGTTTTATACCATAAGTATATTCCATCAACGGCAAAAATAAAAGCTCACCAACCCGAGTGGTTGATGAGCTGAAGATTCAAAATAGCCCGAGAGGCTCCCTAGGCACGATGATATTCCCCGCGTATATGCAAGGCGGTTGGCCGCAACATATTTCCACGGAAATATGCCATGTTGGCTTCCCTATCACTATGATATCGGAAAATCATATGTACCTAGGCTTTTACCCCTTGGGCTACTCTTATTATAGCACTATGATTCTGACTAAATCCTGAAAATTCCGCTAAATACGTCAATAAAGAAGCCGATTGCCCCGCCAATAAATGACCCTAAAGGGCCGCTCGCAATTAAAACGATCGCGAATACAAAGATGATACCGAAGCGCTCAACTGCGCGCATCCCTGTACGCACGAATTCGGGCGCAAGTGCATACAAAACGCGAGATCCATCGAGCGGCGGGATAGGCAGAATATTAAATACAAAGAACCCGAGGTTTACCGATATAGCTGTCGTGAGGATTTGGGCACCAGTCCCTTCCGTAGGAGTACCGGCAATTGCCCATATACCAAAGACGACAAAGGCGATCACGAGGTTTGTCAGCGGACCGGCGATAGCAATCAACGCCGCACCCCACTCGTCCCAACGAACCCTGTCAGGGTTAAAGGGAACAGGTTTTGCGCCACCAAACACCGGTGCACCGATGATTGCGAGTCCGATCGGTAATATGATCGTTAAGAAGGGGTCAATATGTTTGATCGGATTAAGGGTTAGTCGCCCCTCTCTCTTAGCCGTGTCATCCCCTAGCCAGTAACCCACAAAGGCGTGCATCGCCTCGTGAAGCGTCATCGAGAAAAGAATAACGCCGACAACAATCGCAATATAAGTAATCATTTCCATATTCTCTATTATAACAGCTTGACTATTGGGTCCTAAAAGGGTAAAATGAGTAACATTGTCTAAGGAAAAGTGAGAATATATGACAGCTCGATGCGAACTAACTGGAAAAGGTAAACAATTTGGCAACAATGTTAGCTTTTCTTTGCGTCGCACAAATCGCGTCTTCAAGCCTAACCTCCAAAAGAAAACTTTTGAAGTAGACGGCCAAAAAGTCACTATGGTGCTTAGCACTCAAGCGATCCGCACGCTAAAGAAAAAAGGCATTCTGCCAAAAAAAGGCGTCCTCGCCTAACCCTTATTCTCCTAACAAAAACTCCCGGTTTAACCGGGAGTTTTTAATTATACCGCACATAGAGCGGAGCGAGCCGCCCTAGCTTCGCTCTACCTTTACGATAGTGAGTGCAAGCGGAAGCGCACTTGATTGTTTGAGCTTGTATTTAGCTGTCTCTTCAACAGGTGCACCGAGTTCTTTGATGAATGTATCGACAGTATCTTGAGGAACTTCATACTTAATCGCAGAATCTGCGTAATGCACAGGGATCACCACTTTTGGATCAATTGAACGAGTTACTGATGCAGCACCAGTTGCGTCGAGTGTGTATCCGCTTCCACCAACAGGAAGAACGAGAATGTCGATAAGACCAATCTCTTCAAGCTGGTCGTCGGTAAGCTTCTCGTAAATATTACCGAGAACCACAATGCGAACATCGCCAATTTCAATCCGGTAAATAGTTGAGATCTTTGGATCAGCCGTACTATCAAGGTGACGCTGTGCGGCAATACCTCTAATATCAAAGTCGGCAACGCCGTACTCACCTGGTCCTTCAATATTTAGTCGAGCTGTGTCACTACGAAGCGCAAAGCGGGCTTCGGTCGCGAGCTCAATTGCATCCTTTGTCGAAAGGTCTTTCAATCCAACAACAGAAAGCTTGGGGTCAAGGACCACGGTCGCCTTCTTTGTTGAGATAATAAGCCCATTCGCACCCTTGTATTCAATATCAAACATCTTGTTTTCTCCTTTATTTCTGACTGAGGACGTTATCTTTATCGATAGCCACGCTGTGTTTGCTATTCAAGATTTCAGTAATAAATTTATCACGAACGCTTAATCGATAATAGAACTCTTCGTACGGTAATACACTGTAATTGATTTCACGGCCTTCAAGCTTTTCTATAATAGCCATCGCCGCCTTAACCTTCGCAGCAGGCAAACTACCTACAAGGAGCACGTCCACCGAGCTGGTTGAGCCCTTTACGAGGATTCCCGCAAGAATGGCAAGACGAAGTGACGAGATGCCAGCAATCGCACTAAGGTACTGTTCATTAATCAATTCACCTTCAGTCGCTGCAAGTGAAGGCTTTGATGCATCCATCGGTTCGTTCGCAAAAATTGCGCGAAGTGGCGAGTAAAAATCATAGCGCTGGTTTACTTCATAGTAAAGCTTGTTGTCAGCACTGTCGCTGGTAATAACCCCTACTTCGAGCATGTTAGATAATTCACGACGAACAGAGTTAATTTGTTCATCGATCAAACGAGTGATTTCGCGGACATAAAAAGATTGTCCAGGATGATTCAAAAATAGGTGGAGTAATTTCACCCTCGTTTTTGAACCGAACAATTTATCGATCATGTCTGTTTCCCCTCGTATAACTTTCGTGTTCTATAATATCACGCTTGAACAGATTGCGCGAGCTTGTTGGCAATATATTTCTTTGCCCCATCACGCTCTTTCCATACGATAAATTCATTACGTTTGAGCCATGTGAGCTGACGCTTCGCAAGTTGCCAGTCGGCGGTCTCAAAACGCTGTATTAATTCTTCTTTTTGAATGAGCCCGTCCTGATACTGACGGGTCAGTCGATAAATATTGCCTGTCATTGCTTCACTATCCCACCCAAATTCATTACCAAGGCGTATTGATTCTTCTATCATTCCGCGGTCAAATAGTTGTTCACTCCGCTCGTGAATTCGTGTTTTTAATGTGTTCACTTCTGTAGTAATTCCAACAATGAATGAACCCCGTTGTGGTTCTCGCAACCTCTTAGTATTTATGCTTTTTTGCTCGATCGCTCGAATCACATATCGACGGTTTTTTTCGTTTTCGGGAAGTTTAATGTTGTTTTCATTACAATAGGCATGCAATTCGTCGAGTGTCTTTTCTTCGAGTGTACGCCTTAAATCGTGGTCTACTGGACCGAATTCATAGCTAAAAACAACCGCATCGACGTAGAGCCCTGTGCCCCCAACGAGAAATGGAATCTTACCGCGCGCACGTATGTCGGCAATCTTTTCGTTGGCATATTTTTGAAAGTCAGCAGCCGTAAATGACTCATTTGGCGCAACCAAATCAAGTCCCCAGTGAGGCACTCTCGCCTGCTCTTCGGCTGTTGGTTTTGCCGTTCCTATGTCCATGCCCTTATAGACAGTGCGCGAGTCTGCACAAATAATTTCTCCGCCGAATTGTTCGGCGAGTTCGATTGCGAGTGCTGTTTTGCCGCTTGCTGTTGGACCAACAATGACGACGAGTGGATGTTCTATGGTTGCCATCGTCGCTCCTTGAAATCATCGACAACAAAGTCGGTACACGTAATGCCTTCTGTCGCCAAATGCTCGGCCTGAGTTTCGCGGCCACCATAATAGCCGCTCGCGAGTCCGCCAAAACGATTCACAAGCCGATGCCACGGTAATTCGGTATCACCGTAATGTGCCATACCGCCGACGATACGGGCAGCATACGGGTGTCCAGCAAGTACTGCCAGGTCTCCGTAGGTCGTTACCTTGCCCGCAGGGACCTGCGCCATAAGTGACTCAACTTTTTGGCGGAACTCGCTGTTCATGAACTAAATAGACCTTAAGTAATCCGCAAGACTATCGAGACTCACCTTCTCTTCGCCGGCTTGGGTACGTACGCTCACTTCGCGGGCTTCTTGGTCTTTTGGACCAACGATCAACTGAACTGGGATCTTCCAGGTTGTTGCTTCGCGGATTTTTTTACCAAGTGATTCGTTACGGTCGTCCACAGTAAATCGGAGTTCATTGTGGCGAACTGGCACATCAAGTACGAGAGTGCTAAGAATTGTCGAAATCTCGCCGACGTACTCACCGACTGCATCATTAATCGTCAGGATACGAAGCTGCTCTGGTGCCGCCCAGAATGGGAACCATCCGCCAGTGTGTTCGATAAAGACACTCAAGAAGCGCTCGATCGAACCAAGAAGCGCACAGTGGATCATCACCGGTGTCTGGCTGCTGCCATCTTGATCGGTGTAACCAAGTCCAAAGCGACCCGGCTGGACAAAGTCGAGCTGTACGGTCGCCACTTGGTGTTCACGTCCGATAGCGTCAGTTGCCATGAAGTCGATTTTTGGACCATAAAAGGCCGCTTCACCCTCTTGTTCGAAGTATTCGAGTTCGTTTGCAATCACCGCTGCCTTTAGCTGCGATTGTGCAGACTCCCAGAGGTCTTTTTCGCCGAGGTAGCCTTCGCCATCATCACGGTACGAAAGACGCACGCGGAGCTTCATGCCGATCGTTTCGTAGAGTTCGCGAGCACTCGAAAGCAAGTTATTAATTTCTTGCTCGATCTGATCAGGCCTTGCAAAAACATGGCTGTCGTCTTGAGTCAGCGAACGAACACGGTTAAGGCCACCGAGCTCGCCTGTCTTTTCATCGCGGTAATCCGTGGTTGTTTCGAGGTAACGAATCGGCATATCCTTGTAGCTTCGTGGTTGCGACGCAAAGATTTGCGTGTGGTGCGGACAGTTCATTGGCTTCAATGCAAAGCTATCACTCGTCTCTTGGCTCGTCACAAGGAAGAGCTCGTCGCCAAATTTCGCCCAGTGTCCAGAAGTCTCATAAAGATCCTTCTTAGTAATGTGCGGAGTCCATACTTTTTGGAAGCCAAAGCGCTGACGAAGCTGGTTTGAGTACTGCGCCATAATTTCGCGAAGCACGGTACCCCGAGGCGTAAAGAGTGGCAAGCCAGGGCCAACAAGGTTCGAGATGGTGTAAAGATCAAGTTCGCGCCCTAGTTTGCGGTGATCGCGCAGTTTTGCTTCCTCGATACGAACAAGATATTCATCAAGTTCTTCTTGAGTTGCAAACGCTACGCCGTATAGGCGCTGCATCTGTGGGTTCGTGTCCTTACCACGCCAGTACGCGCCAGCAACTCGAATAAGTTTAAATGCTCCGACATCTTTGGTGTTTTTAACATGAGGACCACGGCAGAGGTCAACGAAATTACCGTTCTTATAAAACGACACGTTCTCTACCGCCGCATCACCATCAGTAGCGAGCCCAAGTTCGTTACTATCGAGATCTTTTGCGATAGTGGTTCCGGATCGCTTAAGGTCATTGAGGAGCTCCTCTTTGTACGGCTGATTGTTCTGACGTGCCCAATCGATCGCTTGGTCAACTGGCATCTCAAAACGCTCGAATGTATCACCATAGTTGATGATGCCACGCATCTCTTTTTCGATCTTGGCAAAGTTATCTTCCGAAATCTTCCGCTCGCCGAGGTCGATGTCGTAGTAAAAGCCGTTTTCAACGACCGGACCAACCCCAAACTTGGCGTCAGGCCAAATTCGCTGGACTGCCGCTGCGGTAATGTGTGCAAGGCTGTGTCGCATTGCATGTAGTTGTTCGTCGTTCATATGGTCTCCTTTAAGAGTGTTTTAATAAATAAAAACATGCGATGCCTGGGTTTATCTCAATAAATCCAATTAATCGCATGTCTCGGGTCTCGCATTGCGCCAGACGGTTCCACCGGACTTTTACTTATGAGAGACGTTAACGCACGTCTACACATCCACGAGAGCTCGAAAGGTGGTTAGGCTTTGTCATGACTCTATAAAATACTATACCATAGTGACGCCCATTATTGATTCCTGACCCCTATTCTGGTACGATTGGAGAGTTAAAGAATTATGGGTCCTTAGCTCATTTGGCTAGAGCGCCTCATTGACGTTGAGGAGGTGAGAGGTTCGAATCCTCTAGGACCCACCAAATTTATACAGCATCAATCCCCTTCGGGGATTTTTGTTTACCCTTTAGCGTGGTACAATTTGGGTATGCCCACAGCACATCTCGACGCGAGCCTCGAACGGCGACCAGAACAATCTGAACGCTTCAGCGCAACAGATGCGCTCCTCTTCGTAAACAGTGAAATGGCACGCATACAGCCCGTTATTACCAATCTTATTGAATCACGTCACAAAATTTTTGCCTTGCCTGATACGCAGTTCGATACAAGCGAAGCAATCGGCCCTCAGCTTTACACCGAACCAACGTATAATCATGCCTTTATTAAAGATGACCTTGGGCTCCGAAAAGGAAACACTCTCGAATTTCACCAAGAAACAGAAAAATATAACCCACAAGCAAACGACACCCCAGAGCTCGCTCAAGATAAAGAGGCGTACCGCCAAGTCATCATCAATGCGGCACATCAAATAGGCGGATTTATCGCCGAAGAGCCGGGAACACCTGCGACCGACACTGGCAAGCAATTGAACATCCTTACTGGCGCATCTGAAAAAATCGAGCAACCCGTCGAGGCAATGGTGGTCGCATCGGCCAAAGGCTTATCGAGTTATAAGCGTTTTTATGATGGCATCCTTGATATCGAGTCCGGAAAAGTGAATACAACTCAGATATTGTTTGTTGCGGGTGACCGTCCAGTCGACGATGCCGAGAAAGCCACCGTGGACGCGGCAGGATTTAGTGCAGGCTCAACAGAATACGAGTCATCGCAGCGCGTCGTCGAGCAACTTCTAGGTGTACAATTTGGCGAAGAAGAAGAACTTGGTATCCCCTATGAGGCGGACCTAAACGCCCGCTATGTATCGACTCAAGCAGTTATCGGCAATACGTTGGTCGATATCAAGGTCGTCTATGCGCCCGTTGAAACAGGACGCCTTATGGCAGATGGAAA
>Ga0247804_10001674_pt1 | contig 10234 bp, 6 predicted proteins | sample UWRJL029104C1_FD_181142 | JGI IMG/M metagenome (GOLD analysis project Ga0247804, IMG submission 181142) | Plant litter microbial communities from Arlington Agricultural Research Station in Wisconsin, United States - UWRJ-L029-104C-1 | ecosystem: Environmental > Terrestrial > Plant litter >...
GTGGGAACGTGGTGGTTGCTGAGCATTGCGGATAGATTCTGGTAGAGAGGAGTGCTCAGAAAGGGTCTGGAGAAGCGAGGATTGGAGATGGAGGGCTTCCGGTGCTGTGAGTTTGTGGAGGATGGTGAGAATGTCTGATTGCCGGAGGATGAGCATGTTTCGCTGCTACAGATCAAAGATGCTGGAGATTCAGTATTTGGTTTAGTAATCCTTTCGAATGTTCGCTATTAGATTCTTGTGAAAATGAATCATTTAGGCAGGGCTGTTGTTGTATGTTGTCTAGAATATTGATGGAAGTCGTAAGTGGGGCATATATTGAAGTCTGAGATGTAGAACCCGATTTTTCACCACCTCGAACTTTCACATATTCTTGGAAGATTTTTTGCATATAAAAAAGCTGCTGTATGGCATAGCCTACAACATATGCTTGAATATTTTCTTGTTGACATTTTTGATTTGTCGACGGTCATGTGATTTCTACTAGATTAAACCTAGGTGGATTCTTTACGTTGATGTGTATACAGACAAATTTCGATCTATTGGCTCCCTCGCTCTAACGGTACTATAAAGCTACGCGCGCAGTCGAAGCGAAGAATAGGAAACGAAAAGGCGCAGAGCAAAGCAAGCTAGATCCAGGAGCAGGGTGACGAAATTAGCTATGGGCTGGAGTGATGATCATCCTTAACCTGCACAACATATCCTGTCTATGATGGTGAGCTTCTAGCCGAGACTGATCTCATCGCAGAGCTCAACATTGAGAACCGTAAGGGAATGAAAAAGACTCGCTCTTTGCACTTCAATAATGCTAGGAAATAAGAAATAAGCGCGCCCCTTTTCACTACCCTTGTATACTATTAGAACCCATTAACTATACCATAGCTTACTAAAGTAAGCTAGCAGTAGTTCTGGCATGTACGGAGAATATGCCTACTTACTTAATTGTTGCCTCGTAATCGTGTTCCTACCATTATCAACCTATCATGTTATGTGAGCTGCTTCGTGTTATCCAATTTCAACACCTGATACGACGCCCTGTGAAGATCGACAACAGTGATATTCATATTGGATCATACAATGGGTGATCTAGTATGTCCTGGAATGAACAATGTCTTATTGTAGAGCCGCATTCGTTATCTATGGTATTTCTTTGTGTCTGCCCATTTCGTCCTACCTTCCCTGCCAATTACTAATTCTTATGAACCAAATGCCTCATATATTTGTAGTGTGTCTTTTCAGCCTCCATAAACCATGCCATGAACGCTGAAATTGAATGCTTTTGTGCTCCAGCTATCTCAACTAAGCTTGCAGTAGTTTGCCGGAAAGCTACCTTTAATTCCGTTGAGCTCCCCCTCCCACCAATCATCCGTGCTGTCTGTTTTTTTTACCACCTTGATCCGATCCCCTTCATTAAAGCTCAAATCTCCTTGACTTTGTCCGTCAAAAGGGTATAAAGCAACAGCAATCAGACAGTTCGATGAGCCAATTCGCTTTGGAGGAGGAGGTGGTGGTTTTTTCTTTGCAATGGCGGCTTGTTGAAAATAGCTGCCACTTGGGCTAGAAGCGTAGGACGAAGTAGGTGTGAGACGTCCAGGAGAAGGAGTAGGTGATGGCGCAAGAGAGTTTTGATTGGAGAATGAGGGTATGCGCATGGCACGGGCACCGGGATTTTCCGCTGCATCAGGATTCAAGTTCTGGGAAGAAGCACGTCTATGTACAAGGCCATTACGGACAGTAAGTCCAGTACTAGGTTTCTTGGAACCGTCATCACCAAGAGACATGGATTGATGAACTGCCTTCCCTCGGGCAATAAAGGGTATGCTTTCTACATCCTGCTGTATTGGTTTAAAGTCTTTCTGGAAGGTTGCTATCACGTCATCCATCGGAGGCTGTCCATAAAATTAGCGTTATAGCCACAAAATAACTTGATAGGGAGGACGAACTGGTGGAGATGGGAAGTCGACATCTTCGCAGTAGTTGTGGAGGGATGTGTAATACTGCGCCAGTAGAGTGTTTTGTATCATGATTTGGACGGCAAGCAGATGAGGTAAAATAGAGAATGCTGCAGATATCAGCGGTGGAAGAACCTCTCGCAGGTGGTCGTCAGAAACCCTGAATGCCTATACAAGTCAATCACCGCAGTTGAAGTCAAAGACACCATTGGTTGCCAGGATTCATGGCCCATTTCAGAGTAGTTTACTCGCCACTGTGCCAAGTATTGACATCTTCAAGATTGCCTTGAACCAATATCACAAGACTTTAAAATTAGTCTAGTAGATTGTGATCTGGCGGCCTTTCCTGAATGAATCATCATCTGGCACGCTTGCTGAGTGCACTCTGTAATGGGTCACGAAAGCTGACGGCCCCTGAATGAGGCACAGGCTTAAGTTGCTCACATCTGCTGCTTTTGCTAGTTCCTCCTCCGTCTTTGCCAAAGCTGCATTTTCTCGGTCTGTACGCTTTAACTTCCTCTGTGCAGTGTTGACTTTATCAATGTAATGTTCCCAGTCTAGTCTCTTGTTCTCCCGCTTTTTAATTACTTTCCGTAGTGGTTGTAGGTATTCCTTTGCATCCGTCGCAGGGCGGATTACGCGATTATCCATCATGATGACCTCCTCCAACAATTCCGTCTTGAGTTCTGTAAATGTATCCTTCAATCTTGAGGTTCGGTCAAGTAGATGTCGTGGCGTGAGTGCGGGATCGTCGCGGTGCTGGTCGCTGGTGCCAATGATAGGATTATATAGCTCCTCGTAGGCTGAAGCGGTATTTAATTGAACTCCAAGAATGGAGACCCAAGCATCCCTCCAGGCTCTGGAAGCATCTATTATCTGGTAAACATGTTAGAGCTGTTTGCCATATACTGGTGCTGGTAAATATCTTGCCTTGGTCAAGGTTTTATCTGCATCTTCGTAATCGTTTAGGAGAACAGACACTTTGGCATTGTTCCCCTCACCCCTACCCTTGATTTTGCCAATCTGCCGGTGAACAGATATCATCTTGATGTAATTTGAGTTGTCTTGTGTAGGATCGTAGGGATGGTATAGTGAAGATCGTCTGCGTGTTCTCCTTTGCTGAAAGCTTGACGTTGGTGGTAGAAAAGAGGACCAGCTCTATGTTGTATGAATGTAGACACTAAAAGGGGGGTTCTTGTATACACCGATTAACGTACAGAGGATCGAGGATTGTCGTTGTTCGAATGCCCCGTCGAATAGTAAGGCTGGGTTATGTTGGGGGTTTAGCTGCGCCGGTATAATCCTTGTTTGAAACTGGATTAGGCTGTGCAAGAACCATGAGTTGTGACTTTATTGCTAGACACTTGCTTTCAAAGGTCCCAAATAACAAGAGTGGGAAGTGTTCCCAGTTTATAAGGTAGAAGTCCAATTCTAGACAGTCGTTGCCTCGCGAGTTTGTGTTCAATATGAAGATGGAAACCCCGCCTCACCAAAACGGTCAGATAAGTGGTTTACAAGGTAGCAATGGTATATTCCACATCACCATCCAATTTACTGTTTCAAGCAGCATCACACAATTGCATGAATGCTCCATCTAAAATAGCAAGTTCTATAGATGCCATCTTAAAATTATTACATCACTTTGTTCCATTTACAGTATGGAACACGAACCAAGTTGTTGGTTTTTAGTCCGCTGTATACTTCCAATACTTCCATACCTTGGGATGTGCATATTACTAAATCTGATATGATTAATTGCCTTCATCAAAGAATTCACTGTAGTATAAAATTCGTTTTCTCTATAAAGTGAGCTCGTTGCTTTCGCACCTGCCAATGAAGCTTTCCATGACATCACGTGATAACGTGTTCAATGTATCGCGTACTTTTATGACGCGATTCAAAACTTGAATTCAATGACACTCAACAACACTCACACCGTTCCCCTCCGCGCAACTTCATGCAATGACTAAGGCCTTTCCACTCATATACTGGTTCTGCTTGCTCTCTCAGAGAGGCAGATTGTTGCTGTAAAATACCAATCATTATGAATCTGCCATCTTCTCTTGGGATTCCGGCGTCACAAAACACAGCACCAGTTCTTGAATTTCAATGCCTCTATACACAAGATATCCGCCGAAAAGCTCAAAAACGATGGCAAGATGGAAGACTCAAATTTCACACTTTCAACAAGCGAGTTATGGTCTACGATGAGAGGTCAAATTTCATCGGTGATATGCATTGGCAGGGTAATTGGGAGTTTGCTGAGGGCGAGGATCTAAGGCTGGAAAGAGTTGGGATTGAGGTGCAGGTTTGCGAGTGTATTGGGAAAAAAGAACAAGATTTAACAGAGCTGTTGGACAAAAGAGTGAGAGATAGAGAGAATCGAGTGGCTGCGAAGGCCGCCATTGCAACGCCAACCAGATCCTATGGACAAGTTGTTAGGACAGAAGTGTCTGCAACGTCAGTAGAGCTACCAAGGCCAAAACCATTGAAAGCTGTCATCGGAACCCCTACGGGTCACTATGGAAGAGCCATAATACCGAGTGTGTCTCCCTTTGAGCAAAGGCATCCAAACTTACATGATGAAAATATGAGTGACAGGCCTGCTAAACGGCATAAGCGTGTCGAGTCTACAACAGCTAGCGGTGGGTATGCACAGAGCTTAATGGGTGCCAGCCTAAGCCTAGGTACATGTAAAACGCTCGGAACGGCTACAATTCGCTATGAGCCATTCCGTTCTAGCATTCTCACCCCAAATTTGAAGACTATTGGAAAGGATGGGAGCGATCAGAAAGCACCTGGAGTGGACCAGCACAATGTCTCTATAACACCGGCCGTAGAACGTCCTAGCATAGCGCAGAAAAGAAGCAGTCGTCGGTACGTTACTTTCATCAGCCCTAAGCTCCGTTTCTAACGCAATGCAGATCTCCTCCACGTAGTAGCTATGCCAGCAATCTCACTGGAGCAGTCTTGAGTTTAGGTCCAACGAGGACTAGACCAAACAACTTAAAGAGTGTGGCATCCAAGACCGCGAGCCTATCATTTGTTGAGGCAGCTGATCATTTGCCCAAGAATCGAAGCAGAACGTCTCTAGACACTCCGCTTGGAGTTGAAGAACTTGCTATCCCTTCGACTGAGGCCGAACAGTCCCCAATTGCTACGAAAATATCTCAAAAGTCTCGAAAAGTCGCTCCCGCCACGGAAATCGATCCCCAGGAAATTAATTCTGATAAGTCGTCTCCAGTCCTGGATTCTACATTTGCAACTAGCGCCCGGTCACATATTAGGAAATCTAGATCTAATTTAAAAATAAAACCTAAGCCGCCACGAACTTTGACGATGACAACTCAGCAATCTCGATCGATATCAAAGCCCTCCTCTCCTCTCAATAACAGCCGTAGTAATGCCTCCAAGCCCATGCACGCAGCCCCCCTAACCAGCCAATCGGCACCGCTCCAGGGTAGTTATGAGATCAAATCTCAAAACTGCTTAGCTCATTCGATATCAAAAACTTCTCCAGTTTCTACAAGTGGCCATGACATCATTTCTATTTCTAGGCCAATCTCTGCGCAACCTACTAGTTTACGAGAGCCTACCGACAAGTCGATTTCAACCTTAAGGATCAAGGCAAGGCCTCCCCGCAAGATGATGATGTTAATGGGAAGGCCAGCAGCTCTATCGCACTCAAACGCTCGAAGCGAGCCATTTGAGAATAGCACATTTACAACAAGCAGACAGCAACACGCGGTGGAAACCCAGGAGACAACTCACAATCACCTAGAGCGAATGACAAACAGTATCATTGAAACCACGGCGTCCGAAAACCAAACAACTCATCCGCTTGATAGTGAAATTGATCACCTTGCAATAAATGCTTTGTTATTCTCAAGTCGAGAACAAAAAGTTTTCTTTGGATCAGATTCTTCCATTTCAAATGCTCAAAATCTTACACAATGTGGAGATCGGCTACAGAGAAGAACAATCGAAAATCAGTCTGGGCAAACTTCAATAGTAGGAAAATCATCGCCTAGATTTCAGGAGCACGAGATGGATGATTTGAATGATTATTCATGTGTTGAAGACACTGCTGAAAAGTCAAGCGAGTCTAAAGATGGAAAGACATGTCAACCGCTGGAGCTTGTTCCTGTTAGTACTACAGCACAGCCTAAGCAGGTGTATGCCACGACTCAGGAAGAATTTCCGATTATAGAGAACATGCGGAGCAGTGCAGCAACCTTGACGAAAAAGGAGACCCCTACTGACCCCTTGTCTGGTTTAACCCAAGCCGCAAGTCCGAAACCACAGGATGATATTCCATCAGAGGAAGAAAACATGGACAGTCTCTCATGCTCAGAAGCTGTTTCTAAAGGAGTGGGTGTCTCAGTGACAAACCGAGTCCAAAACACCAACATTGAACAGCAACTTCCGGGTGGTAATCATTATTCCAAAAATGACAAGATTATCAGAACCATAAACGGGGTACCAGAAACTGCAGATAAGACATTTGCGGAAGTGGAGCTGATGAAATCGAATCTGGGCAAGGCGAGAGTTGTGAATCCAGCTACTCGTGGGCGGCCAATCTCTATGGCAGCCAACAAGACCGCTGATGTGCTGGTTCAACGTGCTAACATATTCCAGAGGGTATGTGAAAGACCATTCTGCGAAAACGATTGATTGGAATACCATTTCTAACGTGAGACATCCTAGGATATGCTTCCACCGCCTGTGTTGACAAGTAGATCGAACCCGAAGAGAACCATCGCCAGAGAATTTACAACAAACACATTGGCGGCAAAGCTGACCTCAGGAGGCGGACCCTGGAGCCGAGAATCATTTGATCTTTTTGGAACAAGGAAACTACCTAAAGAAGCTGGAGCGAGTGGCGTGAGTGGCTAGTGTGGAGTAATCAGACTCGCACCCACTACAACCAGCCATTCTAACAGCGCTTACATCAACTTGAAGCAATAATTCTACGCCACATTAGCATTGGGTGGTTACAGATGTCAGATGTTGTGGTGCCTCGAATGACTATCATCAAGTAAGCAATAAGGAATCGAGCAGGCAAGAAATAAAGCCTCTTATGTAACTTCAGATTCCAAAGGGAAGGTTCGTCCCATTTATTGCTGTGAATGGTGGTATAGAAATAGAGCGTGCATGTATATCCCTAAAATAACGAAGGTTGGACAGTCATTAGCTGGAGGTGTCTTTTCACACGTGAACTGTGACTCTTGACTGGCAAGACAGTTGGCAGAAGTCCATGGTCAAGCCTATCAAGTTTCAGTGGCTAGATCAAATCACTACCCGGATTTCACACCAAAGCACCGTCAGCTATCTGACCTTTCTACATACGGCAGAGGTCAGGGGCCTCAGGATGTGTTCTAATTTTGACTTTAGTACTTGGGGGGGGGGACTCAAGTGGTTCACCGTGTATTGTTGCCACAAAAGCAATCGCAAGGTTCTCTTGCAAACACCGAAGAAGATGCAGATGTAAAAAAAGACATAATGGCACATAGAGGTTGGTAGTCAGTGTTTCAAGAACCAACACAGGTGCAGATACCTAGTCACTACTGTAGGAGGCTCGAGTTTATGCAAGGCTGTTGTGGGGTTTGCATATTGGGAAAGGCAAGAGACAGGGGACGCGGAAACCAAAATGGTCACTCATCAATAGTCGATGGCTAGAAAAGAACAAACACAATAGGGAGAATCAGATCCCACACTACGGGCATTGGTTCGGTTGCCATTACACGGCGAAGACTGGATGCGCACGGGTGCCGGAGTGAGATGGAATTATACACAGCCACAACGATTCAGCGTCGTGCTCCTGGTCGTCTATACTTACATAAGTACTGGTAGCCCCTGGCGGTTTGTTTTGGGGCCGCATGGTCACTTCATCCCATGCCTCAGTGCATGCATTTGTTGGTATCACGGTGATAAGATCCACCAGCCACCTGTGGCTCCCATTACTTTGAGGATATTTGCTGTCACGACATCGTCATCATTTCAACTGTGCCGCTATGCGCCACACAGTGAGCGAATAGCCTGATGTGCTCTGTTTGCTTGGCGTTGGAATGGTGATTTCCGTCCTTCTTGCCTCGGACATATTCGAGGGAAATGGCTGGGCTACTATTGGACAATGGAAGGAAATCCAACATTGACCTGGATTGTGGTGAATATCACAACGGTTTCATTTTCTACACCGCGGCAGTAACTATGCGTGTTGGAGAGTAATGCATGCACGGCGTCTTGCGACCAAGTCGCTGTGGACAGAGTAAGAAGAAAGTGCGTAAACGCGTGACCCGCTCGCACCGTTGGCGATAGTCTGTCTGATGTGTGTCATGTCAACCTATGCATTTCAGGAAATACCGTATTTGTATACCTGCACCATCGACTTGGAACGGCGCATTAAGCATTGAGCTTTAATTGTTAAGCGTTAAGCATAGCTCGCGGCTATTTGCTCGCGGCTACTTACTCACTCTTGGATGTGCGGCGATACTACGGTTCTCCAAACGCGATTCGCAGTGGGCGATCCCCTGGTGATCCTGCTCGTCCACACCGAGAAGGCCAGTGCTCCCAGTATCCATGGAGGTCTATTCCGACCCTGCCAGCGCGCTAGGGATAGCGTACCCCAGGATTGCTTATTCAGTCATCCTTCACTTTACGTATTGCACTGTATTGTACTGTACTGTACAAGAAACCCGTTACTAAAGCTCGGGCCCTGTTGTGGGTACTTGTGGCAGTGCGCGGACTTGGCCTTTTCGGTAACACCGTGAGGCTGATGCGCTAATGCTGGTTTAGGCCTAGTGGGATGACCCGATGAGATCAGGGACCAGGGTAGACGACAGGGATGTGGGTGGTTGTCAAGGGGGCTTGCCTTTGACTCTGCCTCGCTAAGCTGTTACCAAGCCACACCCCAACCCGGGTACCACCCCACATTAAGATCCGTGCACCATACAACCATGCAATACCCAAAGGTTATTTAGTATGACCTCCACTAGATCTCCTGACAGAGAGCTTCACTTCATTCTGCATCCATCCTATATCCTGCACCAAACATCCTCGCAGCTATACCAACCCCTCCCCGGCGGCTCAATTAGCTGTCATCCCGCCACCATATAACCCCCTCTCTCACTCTTCATCGCAACCAAACGTGAACGACAAGGCTCTCTCCCGCTCTCACTTGCTCACTCGTCCATCCACATCCTCAGCCTCGACCACCGACCTCGACCTTCAAATACCTCTTCACCTCCTTTCTTTGAGCATCCTCTTCGAAGAACAGCGGTCATTTCATTTTTGAAATAAATCAACCAAAAACTCACTTATTCGATCATGTCTCATCGTGCTAACCCGGGACGTCACCCACCATCTCAATCATTTCAGGCTCCTCCTGCTACAACTCAGCAACAATACAACCCTCCGTTATACTCGTCGAGTCAACTTCCTTCTACGGGCGCCGAAGCGTTTGCAGTCAGTTATCCTGAAAGTCACCCGTCCAATCTATCACACCTTCAGAGCTTTGTGAATCCAATGCAAAGCACTGTGGCTCGATCCCCTCAACCACGACCACGACCACATCAACGTCCAAGATCACTACATTCCACATCCTCTCCATCAAGTAGTCGTCATTCATCCACTCCGACTCGGCCCAAGCCGATCCCTTCCGATAAGCTGAACAAGGCTGTCAAGCTTTACTCGGAACTCCTCTTGGCGCAGATGCTGGAGCAGCAACAGGAAACCCGAATTTACAATGTAGGACAAATGAATATTCCTGCTCCAGGATCATCCAAATCGGCTCCATCTGGCACGCTGTCCCGAATGATGCCAGCTTCCAGGACTAGCTCCGCGTACGGAGGAACCACGGATCCTTCGTCAATCATCAGCTTCGACAATGAAGGTACTACATCTCCAACTAGCAGAGGCCAAGAAGGGAAATCGTATGATGGCAAAACCGTTCCGATTCGAGCCAGGAAACGATTTACTCCCGCGGGGAGGGCGGAAACGGCACTGAAACGACACCTTTCTGCATGCTCCAAGTGCCATACTCGCAATGTGAAATGCAGCTTGGATCACCACGATATTGAGGCAATCAAGCGGGAGAAACGAAGACTTGAAAGACAGGGTATAATGTCCCCTATTGGACTGCCACAATCTGGGTACCAATCCATACCGCGTCCTGCGCACACCTTTTCGCCTGTCTCGTCACATGATACCATGGGGCCGGCGTCCACTGGGCAGTTCCGGGAGGGAGTTGAATTTATTGGTCTGAATCGGAATGATCATCACCTTAT
>Ga0247804_10001677_pt1 | contig 10227 bp, 9 predicted proteins | sample UWRJL029104C1_FD_181142 | JGI IMG/M metagenome (GOLD analysis project Ga0247804, IMG submission 181142) | Plant litter microbial communities from Arlington Agricultural Research Station in Wisconsin, United States - UWRJ-L029-104C-1 | ecosystem: Environmental > Terrestrial > Plant litter >...
AGTAATCGGTAAAATCCACCGATTCCTGGAAGAGCATCACCAGCTGGCTGGTTTCGTCGTAGGCACGGAAGAACTCTTCGGGCGAGTGCAGCTTGTACACGCTTTTCCAGCCGCCACCGGAGTGAGGCTTCATGTAGGCCGGGAAACCGATGTGGTGGAAGGCTTTCTCCCAGTCCATCATCGCCAGGTTGCGGAAGGAGTTTTCGCTGGTATCGGTCGGGCGCTCCTTGCTGGGCAGCAGCAGCGTTTTGGGTACCGGTACACCCAGGCGTACGGCCAGGGCGTTGTTAAAGAATTTCTCGTCGGCGCTCCACCAAAAGGGGTTGTTAATCACCGCAGTACCCATGAGGGCCGCATTCTTGAGGAAGGCACGGTAGAAGGGTACGTCTTGCGAAATGCGGTCAATAATGACGGCGTAATCGGAGGCAACGTGCTGCTCTACCTGGTCAATCTGGACGAACTCGGCGCGAATATCGGCCGGCGCTTTTTCGTTCACGCGGTCGACAAAAGCCTGGGGGAAAGTGTTTTCCTGGCCGAAGAGGATGCCAATTTTTTTCATGGTCGGGTGTTGTTGCTTAGTGAAAGGAAAGCGAGAGTGATGGGAAAGTTACGGATTTCGAGGCGCTTTAGCTATTTGAAAAAGCAGTTAAACCTCTAAATAGTATTCAGGTACTGCGGGAACATCTCGCGCCACACCGGCCAGTCGTGGTTGCCGAAGGGCTTAATGTCCAGAATGTGGTTGATGCCTTTGTGGCTTAAAATGTGCGACATGTGTACGGTCGAATCCTTGCAGAAGTCGTACTCGGCCGTGCCCAGGATGATATTCATCCAGTGAAAATGCTCGCTGTTGGCATTGGGCATGAACTCCACGGGATTGTTGTAATACACGTTATCATCGTGATACCCATCCACAAACTGCCGGATATCGAAGGCCGCGCCCATCGTGAAGCAGTGCGCTACCTGGTTGGGATGCTTCAAGGCAAAATTGAGCGCCTGGTAGCCGCCAAAGCTGCAGCCCGCCACGCCGATTTTATCGACGTTGCACTCGCGCTGCAGCATGGGCGCCAGCTCGTCACTTAGAAACTGGTCGTATAGCGTATGATTATACACCCGCGTGCCGGGGTGCAAATGCTTGGCATACCACGAATACCGGTCGATACTGTCGATGCAGAAAAGCTTGACGCGACCCGCTTCAATCAGCGGCCTGGCCGATTCGATGAGCTTGAAGTCGCGGGCCTCGTTGTCGCGGCCGCCCGAAGTCGGAAAGATGACGACGGGGTAGCCCCAGGTACCAAACACCAGCATGTCAATGTCCTGGCCCAGGTGGTGCGAATAGAAACGGCGGTGTTGTTCTTGCAAAACAGTATGGAAAAAGGGTGGAAGCAGCCGCCACGGGGCGAAGCGGCGCGGCAAACTAGTAAAAAATGCGGCGCGTACCTAATCCTGAAAAGAAAAAAATCAGAGATTCTACTAAATGCCGCTTGCTGCGTTACTTTGTTCGATGTTATCTGCCCCCGTTAATGAGCCGACGGCCACTGCCGTTGAGCTTCGCCAGGAATTTTTAGTTTCCACTCACTTAGACCGCGAAGTCGAGCTAAGCATCCTGCTGCCTGCTGGCTGGACCAGCGCGTCTGCAGCCACGTATCCGGTTTTATATCTGAACGATGGCCAGGACTTGCCGCGCCTGCATTTGGGGCGAACGCTGGAACGACTCTACGCCCAACGCATCCTGCAGCCCTTCGTGCTGGTAGCCATCCACGCCAATGAGGAGCGGATGTACGAATACGGCATTGCCGCGCAGGCCGATTATAACGACCGCGGCAACAAAGCGGCCGCCTACACGCGCTTCGTCGTGGATGAACTGCTGCCGTTCGCGCAGCTTATGTATAAGGTGACGGCCAATCCGGCCGAAACAGTATTTGCCGGCTTCTCGCTGGGCGGCCTTACCGCTTTCGATTTAGTGTGGCACCACCCGGAGCTATTTGCGCGGGCCGGCGTGTTCTCGGGCTCGTTCTGGTGGCGCCGCCGGGGCCTTGATGACGGCTACACGCCCGCCGACCGCATTATGCACGGCCTGGTGGGGGCAAAGCAGCCGCACGCCACGCACCAGTTCTGGCTGCAAACGGGCACGCTCGACGAGCGTGGCGACCGCAATGGCAACGGCGTTATCGATGCCATTGACGACTGCCTCGACTTAATTGAGCTCTTGGTTCAGCAAGGTCTTGAGCCGGCCCGACAGCTGCGCTACGTTCAGATTGAGGGCGGCCATCACCATCCCGATACCTGGGGGCGCGTTATGCCGGATTTTCTGCAGTGGGCTTTTGGAGCGACTGTTGCTCAGCCACTGGCTCAGCCGCTTCCGGTAGTGCGCGCTCAGCTGGACCAGATGGCCGAGCTTGAGCCCGAACTCATTGCCGCGCCCGCCGCCGCCGAAACGGCGGCGCACCTCTTGGCCGTGGAAGCAGCGGTATCAACTGAAATTCTGAATATTATCGCCGCGCCAACTGCTGAAGATGAGTGCCCGGAAGAGTTACCAGTTCTTCCCATCCAGCCCATGAGCATCACCCGCCCCGCCGACGGCGACTACCTGCCGTATTACGCCACCTACATCGACTTGGTGCCCGCCGATGCGGACCCGCGCCAGCTGTTGCACGAGCAAACGACAGAAGTACAGGCTACTTTCGGCGCCTTGACGGATGAGCAAGCGTTGCAGGTATACGCGCCCGGCAAGTGGACCAGCAAGCAGATGCTGCTGCACATCGTTGACACCGAGCGGGTATTCGCCTACCGGGCGTTGCGCTTCGCCCGGGGCGATGCGCAGGCGTTGGCGGGCTTCGATGAAAATGACTACGCTGACAATGGCGGGGCTAATGTGCGTTCGATGAGCGATTTGTTGGCTGAGTACGCGGCCGTGCGCGCTGCTACGCTGGCGCTGGTCAATAGCTTTACGTCGGCGCAACTACAGCAGGGCGGTATGGCCAATAATGCCGAGGTGACGGTGAATGCCTTACTCTACATTCTGCCCGGTCACGAGCGGCATCACCTCAACGTATTCCGCGAGCGGTATTTGCCCGTGCTGGGAGTTGCGTAAAATACATACCTTCGTCCTGCACAACATAACTAACCAGCGCTACGTTGGAGAGTTGTTTTTACCGAACCTTCACCCTTAACCACCTTTCAATTATGGCAAAAGCGCAAGACGCTCGCAAGGAAAAGAAGAAAGAGCCGACCAAATCCCTGAAGGAAAAGAAGGCCGAAAAAGATGAGAAAAAAGCTGCCCGCGCCCGTAAGCAGGACTAATGCATCTAAACCATTTAACCGAAAGGAGCCCGTTCGCCAGAACGGGCTCCTTTCGGTTAAAGCGTATAATAAGGCTCCTTTTCCTTATCGTGGTGCTTCACATAGCCGTGTAGCACCAGCTTTATCAGCGTCTGGTAAGCGCGGCGCTTGCCGAAATTCACCAGCTTCATAAACTGCGATAGGGTGATGCGCGGGTGTGTTTCCAGGTATTCCAGCACGCTCAATTCCTGCCGGTTGAGCGGCAACTTCTCGAAGCGGGCGGCGGGCTGCTGACGCTCCAGTACTTTCTCGGTGAGGCCGCTGGTTTGTACGCTCTCGTCGCGCACGCGCACGTAGCCGCGCCAGTCGCCGGGCGCCACCTGGGCCCGGTGCGGCTTGTTGAAGCTTTCGGGTACCGTGACAATGAGGATGCTACGGCCTTCGTCTTCTATTTCCTTGAATAGTAGCGTGGTGAGCGGCGGCTCGATGTAGTGCTCGGCGGCGTCACGCAGCACGAATAGCTCTTCTTCCACGTCGCGCACGCCTACTATTCGACCATCGTCATCCACGCCGACCAACACCTGGCCGCCACGCGTGTTGGCCAGCGAGGTCAGAGTGCGCGAAATGCGGTGCGGATGCGTCGTTTTCTTTTTGAATTCCAAGTCTTCGCCCTCGCCCCGGGCAATCAATTCTCTCAGGTTCATAGCCGTTATACGTAGTTCGGAACGCAAACGTGCCGCCCCCGAAAGCTCGGAGGCGGCACGTTGCGCGTGAGGCAGGCCTCACTTCGTCCAATCAATACAAAAAGACCGGTCGTTTTACGAAAATTGGGGCGACGCCCGCCTGCTTAGAAGGGCAGGTCGTTGTCGTCATCGCTAGCGATGGGAGCAGCCGAAGGCTGTGCACGCAGGCTAGGATTTTGGTTCTGGGCAGCGGGACGAGGAGCCGCCTGCTGACTGCCAGCGTAGCCACCACCACCGGCATTGCCGCCGCCGGCTGCTGCCGCCTCAATGCGCCAGGCTTCGAGGTTGGTGAAGTAAATCATCTGGCCGTTCTTGTTGAAGCCGCGGCCCCGCAGGTTGAAGGTGATTTTCACCTCGTCGCCCATTTTATAAGGGTCGATGAGGCTGGTCTTATCCTGTACCAGTTGGAACTTAATGTGCTCAGGATATTGGCCATCCTGAACTTCGAGCACGAATTCCCGCTTGCGGAATTTCTCGCTTACTTGCTGTTCGTCAAAAATTTCGTGCAGCCGGCCGGTTACGTCGTATGCCATAAAAAGAGGGTGTTTTGGAAATTGTAAATCCTACCCTCAAACGTACGAAAAAAAAACCTAGTTCACGCGGGCGGTTGGTTTATTCGGTGTTTTTATTGGTGCAAAAACAGCGCCGATTGCAATTTTTCGCCCAGCGGAGTCGTGGTTTTCAGCTTCTCAAAGGTGCTGAGCTGCGAAGGCGTCAAAATTTCGGTGATGCTGCGCTCGAACGACGAAATGGTGCCGGGGGCTGGAGGCGTGCCCTGGTCGGGGCGGGCCTGCAGGAGGGCGAAGGCCCGCAACTCGCGGGCAATGGAGCGGTGCAGAATAGCTTCCTGGTGCGGCTGCAGCAGCAGCGCGGTAGTAAGCTGGCGCGAAACGTCGTCGAGCTCCACTTTGGCCTGCTCCAGGTTGAGCGCCATCGGGTTCGTAGGGTCGGCCTGGGCGGTGGCGGCTACGAGAAGCAAAAAGAAGAAGCAGCTGGTCAGGAACGATTTCATGATTCAAACTTACGTAATGGCTTGACCGATGGCTATCTAAATTCGTTTAGAACCGATATTCGGTCGGTAAACGGCATTTTGTGCCCTATGGTTGGTTAGGACGAGGAAACATTACCTTTGCCGGACCGTAATGCCGCGCCAAAAAAGGCGTTGCCAACGGCGTTTCACTCCTTATTATATAGTATGCTCGCCCTGGCCCTCCACGGTGGGGCCGGCACCATTGCCCGGGCCTCGCTTTCAGCCGAATCCGAATTGCAATACCGCGCCGCCCTGCAAGCCGTGGAAGCCACCGTGCGCAGCCTCGAAGACTGCCCGTTGTTCAACGCCGGGCGCGGGGCGGTGTTTACCCACGAAGGCCACCACGAGATGGACGCGGCCCTAATGGGAGGCCACACCCGGCAGGCTGGGGCAGTGACCGGCGTACGCCAGGTGCAAAATCCCATTCGGGCTGCCCGCCTGGTGATGGAAAAAACGGAGCACGTGCTGCTGGCCTATCCGGGCGCCGACCAATTAGCCCTCGAACACGGCCTGCCGGTGCAGCCGCCGGAGTATTTTTTCACCCAGCACCGCTACGACCAGCTACAGGAAGCCCTGCGCGAGGGCCGCATGCGCCTCGACCATAGCCAGGCGTTAGCCGACGAAGCGCCGCTGGAAGAACCGGAAAGTTTCCCCAATCCCGACCCCAACTGGAAAAAAGGCACGGTAGGGGCGGTAGCTTGCGATGTACACGGCCACCTGGCCGCCGCCACCAGCACCGGCGGCATGACCAACAAGCGCTACGCCCGCATCGGCGACACGCCGCTCATCGGGGCCGGCACTTGGGCCGATGAGCGCTGCGCCATCAGTTGCACGGGGCACGGCGAATATTTCATCCGGGCGGTAGCGGCTTACGATGTGGCCTGTTTGATGGAGTATAAAAATCTGAGCCTGGAGGAAGCCTGCCGCGTGGTAGTGCAGGATAAGCTGGCCCCGGCGGGCGGCGAGGGTGGGCTTATCGGGGTGGACGCCTTGGGCAATGTGACGCTGCCGTTTAACTCGGAGGGCATGTACCGGGCCAGCCGCACGGCGGCTACGGCGGCGCTGGTGGAAATTTACAAGTAGGGTAGAAGGGTAAAAATCAGAGCGTCATGCTGACGAAGGAAGCCTCTTTCACGCTTGGTCTGGCGTGAGAGGAGGCTTCCTTCGTCAGCATGACGCTCTTTATTGTCTTTATTTACAAAGCTGTGCTGGCAATAGCCGCAGAGCGCTGCTCCGTACCGGTGAGGGCTTCTTTGCTAACGTAGAACTTGCGCTCGGTCACGTTGTACACGTTGCCTTTGGCCAGCACGTGCATCTTGATGTTTTCGATGCTGAGCGTGGTGCCTTTCTTGGCTGAGGCGGCGTTGTTGTGGTGAATGTCGTGACCGTCGAGGATGATAACCAGGTTGGAACCAATGGTTTCAATGAGGTTGCCCTCGGTGATGAGCACGCCGGTGTCTTCACCCAGGCCGATGCCGATGAGCTTGGGATTCAGGCTGACGGCCTCGATGAGGCGGCCGAAGCGGCCGCGTTTCACGAAGTGCGAGTCGATGACGGTAGCAGCATTCAGGCCCAGGCCGACGCCCATTTTTACGGCACCTTTCAGCAGCGCATCGGGCACGGAGCCACCTTTAATCATGCGCTCTGACATGGCCATGGCTCCGGCGCTGGTGCCGGCGATGATGAAATTGGGCTGCGTGTAGTAGCGCTCAGTCATGCGGTCGAGGAATTCGGACTCGCCGAACATGTCGCGCAGGCGCGACTGGTTACCGCCCGAGAACATGATGACGTCGGCAGCCAGCAGGCGCTCGAGGTACTCGGGCTGGCGGGCATCTTCGGGCGTGCGGATATCCATGACGCCCACATTCAGGCAGTTGAGCATGGCGAACGACGACACGTAAATCGGGCCGACTTCCTGCGGAATCATGGAGGCAGTGGTAATCACCTCGATGCGCGGGTCGGATTTGCCTGATTCGACCACGATGCGCTTGAGAATGCCTAGCTCGAAGAAATTCAGGTAGTACTGGCGCTTGCTGCGCACGGTGGGGTAGGTGCCCTTGTCTTCGTTGCCACCTACGGCGATGAGCTTACCCAGAGGAATGCGAGTCTTCAACGGAAATAGCTGGGATGGTAAAGCGCGAAAGATAAAACACAACCGTAGAAATTGGACGGTTGGGGAGGAGAAATTTAGAGTGAAACGAGCAAAAAACGCCATCGTGCAGAGCGCAGTGAAGCATCTCGCCTGGGGTAGTAATCTCAACCGTTAGAAATTACTGCTGCACGCGAGATGCTTCGCTGCGCTCTGCATGACGGCGTTTTCGCTTGTTCAATCACCCATTCAACAGCGCATCCAGCGTGCCGGTTGCGACGGAATGATAATTTGCCCGCGCCTCGGCATAGATTTTCTGCGCCCGCGCCTGCCCACCGGGCACTGCCAGCAGCGCTTTATAAAGCGGCACAATAAATTTCCGCCGTCCGACGTGGAGCAGAAATTTTTCCAGCGCCGTATCGGCCCCCGCGTAGCCGGCCCGGATGGTGTGCGGAAACCAGGCCGCCAGAATTTCGGCATTGCCGGAGGCGCTGAAGTGGAACGTGGCATCGAGGGCGGCGAGTTGGTCGGCCGTGAGCGTGGGAGGGAGGCCGTGCAGGAAATGGACCCACTCGTGGCTGCTCCACTCCTTAGTGATAGGCGTGAGCTCGGCGGGGGCATTGGTGGTGGCGAGCTGGGCTAGGGCAGCGTCTACTTTTTCGAAGCGGGCCGAGTGGATGGCCGGGGCGTTGTCGGGCAGGCCGGGGCCATCGACCCAATCGGCGAGGCGGAGCTGGGCGGCGAGACCGGGCTGCTGGTCGAGCAGCTCGGTGTGGAGGTAGCGCAGGAAGGTGGCCGTGTCCATGGCCTGGAAGCTGAACCGGGCGAAGTACTCCTTAATAAAGGTGTCGAGGCGGGCGCGGCCGACGAGGCTTTCGATAGTCAGCAGCAGGTAGCAGCCCTTCTCGTAGGCAATTTCGGTGAGGCCATCGTCGGGGTCGCGGCCGGCGAGGTGCAGGCGCAGATGGGTGTCGGGGCTGGTCGGGCCGATATCCTGAATGGTATGTAGCAGGCCGTCGCGCCCCAGCACCTGAAGCATGTCGGCGTAGTCGCGGCCGTACAGATGTTCCATGATGCGGCGCTCGAAATAGACCGTGAAGCCCTCATTCAGCCAGAAATCATTCCACGTTCCATTTGTAACGAGATTGCCGGACCAGGAGTGGGCCAGCTCATGCGCCACCAGACTGGTCAAACTGCGGTCGCCGGCCAGAATAGTGGGTGTTACAAATGTTAATCGAGGGTTTTCCATGCCGCCGAAGGGAAAACTGGGCGGCAACACCAGCAAATCGTACTGCTCCCAGCGGTAAGGCCCGTAGAGCTGCTCGGCGGCGGATACCATCTTTTCGAGGTCGGCAAATTCGTAGGTGGCGGCGGGCAGCGTGGCCGGCTCGGCGTAGATGCCGGTGCGGGCGCTGAGCGGGGCAAACTCCAGCTCTCCCACGGCCAGGGCCATCAGGTAGGCCGGGATGGGCTGGGCCATGCGGAACTGGTAGCGGCCGGTGGCGTTGCGCTGCTGTGGGTTTTCGGCGCTCATCAAAGCTAGCAATTGGGGCGGCACCTGCACCATGGCCTCGTAGGTGAAGCGGATGCCGGGCGAGTCCTGGCAGGGCAGCCAGGTGCGCGCCAGAATGGCCTGCGACTGGGTGAAGAGGAAGGGCTGGTTGCCGGCCGTCTGGGCGGGCTCGAGCCATTGCAGGGCGGCTGCGCCGGGCGCGGTGCGGTAGCTGATGCGGACGGCCGGAACGGCATTGGGCAACTCGATATGCAGTGCCTGGCCGAGCAGCGGATGAGCGTCGCTCAGGTGGTAGGAAGCCGGAGTAACGGTGCCGTCGGCGGCCAGGATTTCTACCTGCTCGATGTGGAGGTCGCGGGTGTCGAGCACTAGGGTGCCGGCCGCGCCGGGGTTGGCCAGCTGCCAGGTGGCGTTGCCGCTGAGGGTGCGGCTGTCGAAGTCCACGGTGAGGTCGAGGGCGAGGTGCTGCACCCGGAGCGGGCTGGCCCCGGCGTAGCTGTGCGGGTCGGTGGCGGAAACTGAAAAATCGGTGGGCATATGGAAGGAAAGAAGTCGTTGGATAAACTATGAAAGAAGGTGGCTGGCGGGCTAGTGGTGGGGCGAGCTCGGCTGGCGAAAACTGCCCGGCTGGCATTGACTGGGCCGCGCAAATGTAGCCCCAGCGCTGACGCCTGAAGCAGGGAGACAGTGCGATTTTATCCGCCTAAAGATGGAGGCTGACGGCTGGCGACGTATCTTGCGCGCTGGCTATGGCTGTCTGCCCGGCCGCAACCCCTAAGCAAGCTTAGCAGTACACCCAGCAGGCCTCGGTCGCCGCCGGGTGCTCATTTTGTTAAGTGTTGTTTGTTCTCTATGCCTTTTCTCCTTCGATATTTCACTCTGGTTTGTGTGCTGCTGGTCGGTTTTGCCGGCATGCCGCTGCTGCTTTCCTGCGGCTCGGACCAGGGTAACTCTACCACCGGTAGCGCGACTTCGGCCGTAGCCGCCACCAAAGCCGACGCCGGTCCCCAGCCGATGCTCGACAGCACGTACGTCATTAAATTGATGAAGGCGCAGGCCAAATTCAAGGACCACGAACTGTCGGCCCGGCGCTTCTACCGCGACCGGCAGTTTCGCCTGGGCTGGTTCAAGAACCACCAGGTCGTGGCCCGCGCCCAGGATTTGCTCAACATCATCGCCAAAGCCGAAGATGAGGGCCTGAATCCGAAAGACTATCAATTGATTAACTTCAAAAAGCTGTACAACGACCTGGAGCAGGCGCGGTCCGACACAGCCCGCCGTAACGCACTGGAACGGGAAATTGACGTGAATCTGACGGGGACTTACCTCGATTGGGCGTCCGACTATTACCGGGGAATTGCCAATCCACAGGACGTGAAAGGCAGCACCTGGAAGGTAAAACCCAACAAAATCAAGCTCCACAAAGCCCTGCTGACCTTCCTGGGCGAGCGGCAAAGCACGTACTATAACTACTACGAATTTGCCCCGCTGCACCCCGAATACGACCAGCTGAAAAAGGCCCTGGCCGCCTATCGCGCCCAGGAGCAGGCCGGCGGCTGGCCCGCCCTGCCCA
>Ga0247804_10001678_pt1 | contig 10226 bp, 8 predicted proteins | sample UWRJL029104C1_FD_181142 | JGI IMG/M metagenome (GOLD analysis project Ga0247804, IMG submission 181142) | Plant litter microbial communities from Arlington Agricultural Research Station in Wisconsin, United States - UWRJ-L029-104C-1 | ecosystem: Environmental > Terrestrial > Plant litter >...
GTTGCCGGGCAGTGTATTCGTAAATCCTGCCTTTAGCGCGGCCCCGGTTTTAATGTACTGGGGTTTGGTGATGCTGCTGCTGCAACCGAAACTATTGGTCACCTGCAGCGAAACGTTGAAGTTGCCCGCGGTTATATAAGTATGCGAAGGGTCAGGTGCGGCAGAAAGATCGCCATCGCCAAAATCCCATTGTATGTTTTGAATGCTGCCGCTGCCCGCCGAGCTTTGGTTGCTGAACTCAACCGGTAACGGTATGCAGCCGGTGAGTGGTGTGCCGGTAAAAGCGATCACCGGCTTTGCCTGTACGGTAATGTATTGAGTTTTGGTAAGTGAATCGGCATTGCCTGCCGCGTTGCGGATCACAAGTTTTACGGTATAGGTGCCGGGGTTGAAATAAGTAGTGGCCGGGTTTTGCAGGGTAGATGTAGTGGCGTTGCCAAGGTCCCACCTCCATTGATTGGGATTGCCGGTGGATTGATCGGTAAAGTTCACGATCAGGGGCGCACAGCCCGATAAGGGTGTGGCAGAAAAAGCCGTCGAAAGCTGGGCGGATGAATACAGGCTGAAGAAAGCCGGTAACAGCGCTAATAGGAGCCGGCTAGCGACCGCATAGGTGGCAGTCATTATGCTTGGTTTTTTAATGAATGATTGGATAGACTATACTTATAACTGAAAAAGGGGCCGAAAATTGCCTGTTGCTGAAAAAATAATACAGCCAGGAGAACAGGCAAGCAAAAAATAAAGGAAATCGCCTACCGGGAAACCGGTATTTTTAAAGGCAGGCCGGTAATTTTAAGCAGGCGGACCTGCATAACTTTTTGAGTATCCTTAACTTGCACGTATCCAGGCTGCCGCGGATATTGGAGGCTCCATGTGTGTAATCCCAACTGCCCGGGCATCATCACCTGCAAAACAACTGCATTATATGAAAAGCAACAGCACCCACACCCTTATGCTCCGCGTGGCCATGGCCATCATCCTCCTCACGCACAGCGTTTTCGGCATGTTCGACAATGGCATTAATAATTTCGGCAACCTTTACCTCAACGAGATTGGATTTTCACCGGTGGGCGTTCCGCTGGCCTGGGCCATTAAATTATCGCACGTAGCCTGCGCTATTCTTTTGTTGATGAACCGTTACCTGAAGATCGCGGGCATCGTTACCATTGCCATATTCATCGCCGGCATCATCATGGTGCATTACCCGGAAGGCTGGTTTGTAGTAGGCGGCGGCCGCAATGGGGTAGAGTATAATTTCCTGCTGATCGTGGTAATGCTGACGATCATGTTCCCGAATGGTTTCAGGAACGGCAACGCCAACAGCATGGCGCAACGGTAAATAGGTCATTTAAGCCATTCCTTCAATTGAACGATCCTCGAACTGCTGACAACCAGCTGATCCGTATTGTCCTTTAGTAAAACGGTATAATCACCGCCTTCACGGATCTTAATGGCGCGGATGGAACTGATGTGCAGAATATCCGAACGGTTGATGCGGAAAAAAAGTTTAGGATCGAGTTGGCTTTCAAGCGCCGATAAGGTTTCTTCCACGATGGGATATTTTTTGTTGCCGGCGAGGTAAGCAAAAATAACACCGGCCGCAATGCGGAAGAATTGTATTTCCCCTACATCGATGATGAACACTTCATTGTTGACGCGTACAGGAAAACGCTTTTTATATTCGAAGCCGGGCTTATGCTGTAGCAACAAAGTAGAAAGTTGCAGCAACAATTGGTTGTCTTTCGTCAATATTTTTTTAAGCGTGGCTATTTTGTCCAGCGCGGCATGTACTTTTTTTTCTGTAAGCGGTTTCAGTAAATAGTCGATGCCGTTGTGCTGCATCGATTCGCTCCAGAACCGGTCGTAAGCGGTTGTAAAAACGATCACTGATTTCAGTTCTATTTTCTGCAACGCCTGCAATGCATTGCCATCCCTCAGTTCTATGTCGCAAAATACAAGGTCCGCTTCGCCGTTGCCATCCAGGTATTTCAATATCTCCGCACAGGAACTGTACATGCCCGTTACCGTTAGTGGCAGCCGGTACGAGGATACAAAGCGGCGCATCTGCTCGGCAGCCGGCAACTCGTCTTCTACAATAACAATGTTCATGTTGTTGGTTTCATCTTTTTTAATAAAGGAATACTGATCCTGAATATGCCGTTCTCCCTGGTATAGCTGATGGGTTTTCCTGTGAGGATACCATAGCGTTTTGCCAGGTTTTGCAATCCAACACGTTCCGAAGCAGCTTCGCGTTTCCTCACTTCATTTTCCATTACCAGTTTATCGGCATCGATGTGCAAGGTTACGCTCAATGGGTCCTGTTCCGAAGCGGTATTGTGCTTCACTACATTCTCAAGCAGCAGTTGCAGGGTACCTACAACTAAAAAAACCTCTTCTTCTTTCACACTTGTTTCATTGCTGATCACAAAAGGAAATGCTTTACCGAAACGGCATTCGAGCAGGTAAAGGTAATCCTGCATGAACAGCAGTTCTTCTTTCAGCGAAGCCAGCGACTGGTTGCCGAACCGTAAATAATTGCGGTATAATTCCGAAAGCCGTTGCGTAAATATTTCCGCCTTCCCGGGCGATTGACGGATAAGGGCGGAAAGTATGTTGAGGTTGTTGAATAAAAAATGAGGATCTACCTGTTGCTGCAATTGGTTGAGCCGGGCTTCCGACAACATCTTTTCCTTGAGTATGATGTCCTGGTTCAACTGGAATACTTTTTTGTTGTACAAGCCCAGGATGGTAGCAACGGCAATGGGTACGTGCGTAATGCCGATCATCCCTTTGTTCTGGTGGATGATCATTTCGATATCGGTGTCCACCCCATGTATCCACTTGCGCGTAAGTACAATCCAGTAAAAATTATATAACAGTACGAAAACGAAAAGCGATATAAAGAATAGCAACACGTAAAAAGTTCCGAAACTCATGCTTGCCTGCTTATACCGGATAAGGCGGAAGCTGGTGTATACGGCCAGGAGGTCAACGAACCCGGAGAAGAAAGCAAACAAAAAAGTTTGCAGGTCAAAAGGAGTGCCTCCCGGGTGTATGAGGTGAAAAAAATAAAAAGAGAACAGCGAGAACAGGAAGGTAAACAGCAGCGCAAAAAACCAGGGATTAACGAAACTGAAACGGCGCATATTGAACGGGATTGAAATTGTGACTGTCGTATAATAATTTATTTCAGGATATCATCATTCTGCACACCTTTCTTTTTGGTCACTTCTTTTTTAAGTTTACCAAAATTATATTGAATGCCAAAGAATATAACACGGAACACTGTTTTGGAAGCCGTAACCGCCGACACGGCATCGTCAGAGAAGATGGTCTTCTGCGTAATATAAGCGCTGTGCACATTGTTCCAGTTGATGGTACCGGATAATTTGTTCTTTATAAATTTATAACCGGTATTTACCTGGTAAAAATTTACGGGCGTGTACCTGCCCAGTAAAGTAACGTTGTCAACGGACATGCCGCCGCTTCCACTGATGCTGAAACGTTCGTTTATATCCCAGTTAAAGTAGCCCGCCACCAGCCCGGAATAACCTGATCTTTTTTGACTGGTTTGTATTTTATTCCGCACATCCACGTACCGCAGATCACCGTTCAGGCCCAGGTAAAAATTTTCGGAGAAGATATACCTTCCACTCAATCCAACAGACAGCAGGCGTTCGCGCCCCGCATTGCCAACGGTATTTCCTGTAATACCGGTTGCCGGCTGAAATTTTCGGTAGGACAGTATTTTATTGTTACTCCACGACGCGGTAAGGGAAGCCGCGAAGAACAACTTTTCATCGTTGTAGCGGCCTTGCAATACCATTTTGTGAATCGTTTGCGGCCCGAGTGAAGGATTGCCATACGTGATGTTGAAGGAATCTACGTTGTTCACGTAAGGGTTGAGACTGGTAATATAAGGCCTTAATAAGTTCATGTTGTACGAGAAGGACAGCGAGGATACTTTGCCGGTTTTGCGCGTGAAGTTCAGGTTGGGGATTACGGAAAGATAATGATCCGTAACGGCGGAAGCGAGGTTGCTGAAGGCGCCGTTGATGTTAGTCTGTTCAAGCCGTACACCCGCCCGCAGGCTGTTTTTCCCGGCGCGGATGGCTGCCGAACCGTAAACAGCGTATACCTGTTGCCGGTAGTTGAACCCATTGCTGTTGGCGCTGTCCCTCACGTAATCCCTCGACAGGTCGTAGGTTAAAAAACTATTGTAGTCCGCAGCTGCATAACGCAGGATGGCTTTGGCGCCGGTTTCCACGGTAATGTTTTTCCGGGCAACGGGTACAAGATCTGCCTGCAGGGTGAACTCGTTGTTCCTTGCACGCGAATTGTTTTGCATCCACTTGGAAAAGGCGCCGTATTGCTGGGCGGTACTGTTATTGATCCTGTTGTTGCTGCCCTGCCAGTTGAAACGAATTACCAGTTCTTTTGCAGGGTTCGCCTTTGATCTTTGGCTGTAATCGATGCCAATGGTGGTGTTCGGTGTACGGTTGTGGCCTTCCATTTCTATAGATCCCTGGTGCACCACGTTCGTGGGCAATGTAGTTATTACCTGCTGGCCGAGCCGGTTATCGTTCGATCTTTTGCCAATACTGGTATAGCCAACGAGCGACCGCAGGCTGTCGATCTCGAAACTTAATTCTATGCTGCTGCTGCCCCGCATGTATTTGTTGGATTCCCGCCCATCTACCCACCTGCTTTTATAAGTAACCGGTTGGGACGGCGTGGTAACAGTGCTCCTGTATCCATTGAGTGCATTGAAAGTGCCGTTCAGGTCGCCATTTACCGTAATGCCCAGCCTGCCCGTTTTTGCGGTAAGGGTAAGGCCATTGCTGTAATGGCTGCGGTCGCTCGCGTGCACAATGGCAAAGCCCATGAGCCCCTGGAATTTTTTTGTAACGATGTTGATGGTAGCGGTAACGCCCTCTGCATCAAAGCGCGCGCCGGGCGCCATGTTGAGTTCAATGCGCACAACGGCATCGGCGGGAAAACTTTTTAATGCCTCCGCCACACTGGTTGCAAACAGGGCCGTTTCTTTACCGTTGACCAATATCCTGAAATTTTCCTGCCCTGCTATTTTTACATTGCCCATGCCATCCACCATTACGAAAGGCAGGTTGCCCAATACCTGTGAAACCGACCTGGAACGGGCCATGCTATCGGCCGATACATTGTAAATGAATTTGTCATCGCGCGCTTCCAGTAATTTTTTTCGGGCGGTAATGGTTACGCCTTCCAGTGCTACGGCCTGCGGGCGGAATGTATAAGTGCGTTCAATGGGTTGTGTGTCTTTAATATAAAAAGTATCGGCCACGGGTTCAAGCCCGGTGTAAGTAGCCATCAAAATGTACCTGCCCGTATCCAGCGATAGGCCGGCCGAGCCCGAGGTATCAGTAAGCATAGTGGTGACCGTTCTGCCATTGGCAAAATGTTTCAGTAATACATTAACACGGCCGAGCGCTTTGTTGGCAGCAGAAACCGTGTGTACGGTTAGCCGTGTAAGGTTCCCGGTTTGGGAATACCCTGTTGAGCAAAACAAAATGCCGGCGCATAGTGCTGCAGGTTTGAAATAGTTCATAAGCTATACTTTGGTTGACGTAGAACCATTGTCATGGCAAACAATGGAAATAAAAATTTTAGAAATGCTTTACACCGTTACATCAATTTCACGGCTTGTTTTACATCAACCGGTTCCGGCGAAAATTGCCTGGGTGTATTTAGCGACAAAGTTCCCCGGTCAATGTACATACACAGGAGAGCGGCAGGTTATACAACTATTCAGTGAAAGCTGTACGGGCTGGTGTGTCGAAAGGTTACGCCTCAGTGCAATTAAATTCCCAGGATGAATGGACCCGATAAAAGAAGAACAGGCATACTTACATTTTATGCAAGTTTAGTTGCAAATAAAAAGTTGCCGTACAGCAAACAATTAAAACAGGTTAAAAAGGCATTGAATAGCGTACCGGGGACATTGAATATGCCGGGTTGATCAGTGACAAATAAAGATGTGTACTCAACTAAAAAAATGCAGGCAGTGCCCGCATTTTTTCTCAATCGAAAACTACCCAGTGCCTGAACAAATATTAATAGAAATTAATTGTTCCGTTTTATGATCGCCACCTGTTTTGTACCGGCGCAACTTTATTAAAATGTATTTTAAAATTTATGTTTGGGTCTTGCTGGTTATAATGACCTGTTGTAATCGCATCACAAAATTAAAAGAGAGCAGCCCTTTGCGGCATCCGCTGAAATCATTAAATTTTTCTACCTGTTTACCGGTATTTTTATAACTGAAAGTATACAGATGATGAATATGTTTTATTTTGTCTTTATGATCCAGCGTTTCCGCCTACTGATATTTTTTTTCATCCCGGTTATTCCCTGTACCGCGCAACTGCCGCTGAACATGGAGCATTATGCCGATAGTCTTTATAATGTATTAAAAGGATCAAAGTCCGACAGCATAAAGGCGCGTACCCATTACAACCTGATCTATTACTGGATGCCGAAAGACATGGATAAGGCAAAGCAGCACCTGGAAGAAGGGCGCCGGTTGAGCAAAAAATATCCCTACCTTGAAGCGATCTCCTATGCATCTGAAGGATATTTTTATTATGCCGGTGACATGGAGAAAAGTGAAAAGGCTTATCTCATCGCCGATAGTTTGCTCAGTTCTTTTACAACCAAAGAATCCTACATCACGCGGGCCAATATATGGATCAACTGCGGCGTCATACAACAACGGAAAAACAATGACAAGGCTTATATAGATATTGTATTGAACAAAGTGATCCCCCTGGCTACGAAGGGAGGCGACAGTGCCCTGGTTGGATCACAATATGCCGGTGTGGGCGTTGCTTTTATGAATACCGAACAATATGAAAAAGCGGAAAGCTACTTTGTAAAAGCCATTGAAATACTCAAGCTTGCAAAGGCAACGCCTTCGCGGCTGGTATCGGCTTATAACCGGCTTGGCGAAACCTATATGTACCTGCATAAATACGCGGCGGCAAAAGCTACGCTGGATGTGGTGGAGATCATATTGGCGCCTTACCCCGAATCAGAATTGTATGCCGGTCATTACCTGGTACAAGGCATGTACAACCATTATTTAAAACAGTACGCGGCTGCCGTGGCCAGTTTTGATAAAGGCATTGCCGCGGCAAACGGTCCCAACAAAGCCTACATCATACAGGAACTTTTATTTTTAAAAGCGAAAAGCCTGGTAGAAGATAAAAAATTTGAACCGGCCCGGCAGGTGCTCACCAGTTTGTCGAAAGATGAGGAAGTACTCGCAATAGACGACAACAGGTTGCAACTGTATTCCCTGCTGGCGAAAAGCCATGCCGGCCTCGGGCAGATGAAAGCCGCTTACGAGTGGCAGGAATTGTACAGCGGGCTGAACGACAGCCTGTACAAAAGCCGCTTAACCACCGACATCAATGCGCTGGAATTAAAATACCAGGGCGCCGAAAAAGAAAAACGGATCGCCGTGCTGGAAGCCGGGCACCAGCAGGCATTGCTCACGGCCAGGAACCAGAGGCTTACTTTATTATTGTTGGGCATTGCCAGTATCTTTTTACTCATATCGACCGCGTTTCTTATTTTTTATTACCGCAACAGTAAAAAATTGGCGCAACAAAAAGAGATCAATTACCGGCAGCAATTAAAAGAGGTAGAACAACAGCAGCAACTGAAGCGGGCGAGGGCGGTACTGGAAGGCGTGGAAAGCGAACGGCGGCGGATAGCGCGCGACCTGCACGACGGGCTGGGCGGCATGCTGGCAGGCATTAAGATAAGGTTGTCATCGCAAACGGCAGCGGCAAATACCGTAGTGGATGGTGCGATCCGGCAACTGGATCAATCGGTAACCGAACTGCGCCGCATCGCCCGCAACCTGATGCCGGAAAGCCTGTTAAAACTTGGATTGGAAGCAGCGTTAGGCGATCTTTGTGAGTCCTTTATGAGCGAACAGACCGCAATAGAGTTCCAGGCTTATGGTATACAGAGAGACATGGACCTGGGCGTGCAGGTAAACATTTACCGCATTGTGCAGGAAGCCTTGTCAAATGCGATCCGGCATTCGCAGGCGGAAAAGATTATATTGCAGTGCAGCCAGAATGAAGATACTTTTTTTATAACTGTTGAGGATAATGGCAAAGGATTTGATATGGCTGCCATTGAAAAAGCACCGGGTATTGGTTTTAGCAGCATCAGGAACCGGGTAGAATACATGAAGGGCAAGCTGGACATCGCTGCTGCCATTAACGAGGGAACCACCATCAACATAGAATTAAATGTTTCAGGATAAAATAGTGATTGCAATTGTAGATGATCACCCGGTAGTCATAGAAGGCCTGAAAACACTCCTGAGCGCAGATCCCATGATCGGACGCATTGAAAGCTTTACCTCTGGTAACGATTTTCTTACATTCCTGAAAAAAGATCCCGTACAGCTTGTGTTGCTCGACATTATGTTGCCCGATGCCAATGGCATTGATCTTTGTAAAGTGATCAAAGCATTGTCGCCCGGCACCGTGGTGCTTGCCTTGAGCAACCAGGCCGAACGCAGCATTATTTTACAGGCATTGCAAAATGGCGCCAGCGGTTATTTGCTGAAGAATGCAGCGCCTGCAGAGTTGCTGCATTGCATAGACGAAGCGTTGAAAGGAGGCTTTGTTTTCAGCAACGAAGTCAAAGAGATCATGGCAAAGCCCGGCTTGCAGTTGAAAATAATCCCTTCCGTTACCAAAAGGGAGCGGCATATTTTACAATTACTTTCAGAAGGCAAGACGACGCCGGTAATGGCGGCGGAACTGCACCTCAGCCCCCTTACGATCGATACCCACCGGCGGAATCTGTTACAGAAGTTCGATGTTAAGAATACCGCGGAGTTGCTGATGACGGCGGTGCAGCATAAGTTGTTGTAAGTACAATTCAAAAGTAAAAAGGCAAAACAACAAATCAGTAAGGCGTAATCGCCTTATCAATCTGTTCTTCCATTTTCAACAAGGCTTCCGAAAAAGATTTATCAGGGACCGCGTGGCCCTGCGCTGCCGCTTCGGTGGCATACCAGATCATTACCATGGCAATGTAATCCTGCATGTCCTTGCCGGCAAACTGCGTTTTGTATTCTATGATCTTGTCGTTGATCGTTTTGAGGGTGCCGCGGATCACTTCCTCGTCCTTGGGATTGGTTTTGATGCGGTAGGTGCGGTCGCCGATCAGTATATTGATGGGTATAAGGTCTTCCATGTTAGTTGCTTAAAAGGCTGATGCATTTATCGATCTCGCGAATGTACCTGCTGATCGTTTTTTCGAATTCTTTTTTATCGGGTTCCGATAGCTGCCCTGTTGCCGCTTTTAAGATCGTTACCTGTTGCTGCAGTTGCATTACCTGTTCTGCGTTTTTGGCTTTTTCTTCTTCCAATGTCGCAATGCGTTTCGATTGCCGCTCATTGTCTTTTTGCAATTGCTGAAACCGCTTCAGTAACTGCTGGAGCTTTTCATTGAGGCGTTTGATATGTTGCGCTGTTTCCGGCAATCGTTTGGTTTTTATTTCCTGATCTCTGCATTCAGTTCTTTCTCGTAAGCGCCGATGAGCTTGTTCATCATGCTGTCGAGTTCTTTATCCGTAAGCGTTTTCTCTTCATCCAGGAAATGAAAATTGATCGCCATTGATTTTTTGTTGGCGCCTAATTTTTCGCTTTCGAATACATCGAAGAGGTTGATCGATTTTAACTTATTCAGCTTCGCACTTAGGGTTGCTTTTTCAACCTGCCCGTACATAATACTTTTGTCCACCACGATCGCGAGGTCGCGTTGCGCCGCCGGGAATTTGCTGATCTCTTTATAACTGATGCTGTTTTTTTTGTTGAGGTTCATTAATTTTTCCCAGTAAATATCAGCGTAAAATACTTCCGCTTTGATGTCGAAGCGATCAAGCATTTTTTTATCAACGGGTCCAAATACAGCAATGGTTTCCTGCCTGGCTTTTACTTCAAGTTGGTTCGTGACCTGGCTGGGACCCGAACCCTTTTCCTTCAATGCGATCTCGTAGCCTTGCACGCCCGTTACCGCTAATATTTTTTCCACCACCGCTTTTATATAGGGCAGGTCGGCAACCGCGGCTTTGTTGTTCCAGCTTCCGGCGGTCTTATTACCGGTAACATATACGCACAGGTGATCCGTTTCTTCGTATTTGCCCGGCGCCGGTG
>Ga0247804_10001682_pt1 | contig 10211 bp, 10 predicted proteins | sample UWRJL029104C1_FD_181142 | JGI IMG/M metagenome (GOLD analysis project Ga0247804, IMG submission 181142) | Plant litter microbial communities from Arlington Agricultural Research Station in Wisconsin, United States - UWRJ-L029-104C-1 | ecosystem: Environmental > Terrestrial > Plant litter >...
CAATGATATAATCGCCGGGCAAATGAGTGTTTCTCAATTAGACCTTGCCTTCTCGTCTGGTACAATTCAAAATATCGAGACTGATGGTCGGATAAAGATCCTAAATGGACCAGTTCTACGAATCAATGACCCTCGCGCAGTTTATAGCAAAGGTTACGACAGACTACCATTCTATACCGCCGATGATGAGAATCCATCCATCACCAGCTTTAGTGGCTTCCCAATGTGTGTACCACGAAATGACAGTGATCCACAATGTCCAAAATCCAACCGGCCGACCGGTACTTCCTTGTGAGTAGCTCCTTTTCATCACTCCTCAAGCTATCACTAATATGATTAGCAATGTGCCCGATCCCCTGCACATGGTCCCTATTATTGCTGGAGATTACATTGAGTATTCAGGTGTTGAGTTTGACGGCGCAACAATAGTTTACGCAATGGTTGTGAACGTTGGAATTACAACCTCCGGGAGCCAGCCTGGATTTCTCCGAGTTGAAGACGCTCTGATTGGTATTGGTGATGCCAGTGCTGACGTTGAAGCTGCAAGATACAAAGTACGTACATGATGATGGGTTTTTCGTATCTCATTTCTAACAAGAAGCAGTTTGTTGGCCTTGCTTCACGAGCAGATTTACCGATCACTATCTGGGCTATTGACGAGCATCCATGTACCGGCGAGACAACTGATCGATTCCTTGCATCAGGTTCAGTTAAAGCCGGTGAAATTCGAAACAAATGGGAAATCCGTATTCCGAAGAACTCAAATGTGGGGAAATATACCCGCAATTACCGAGTTAAGATTGGAGACAATGTTGTCACCACTACAGATAACATAGATGCTGGGCAATACATCCAACCTGTTAGCGAATGGATCTTCCCAGAGCTTACAACCCCCGGGGGAACCCCTCCACCAAACGATTTCACCAATATTGGCCCTCTCAGAGACGGCTTTGGCCCAATCGATGGTCAGATTTTTGGACAACTTAGCCCATGGCCCGGAGCTTCTGCACCAGCACCATTGATTGCAAATTGCCCTCCTCCATCTACCACCACATCTTCAGCCACATCTTCAGCAACATCGGGTTCCAGTACTTCAACTGCAACGCCGGTTTCGCCCGCTCTACAGGCTTCTGCAGGACAAAACCAGACGGTTCTGTCTGGAGTATTTGTCACGCTCAAAGCCACTCAGTTGACAACTGGTGTATCAGAGAGCGATCTTCAATATACCTGGACTCAGACCTTCGGTCCTACCCTCACTCTCTCCAGCACCACCGGATCTACCATCAACGTCTCACCACCTGTCATTGCATCTGGCTCGGTTGAACGCCGCTTCCAAGTGGTCATCACACACGTTCCATCCGGTGCCAAAGCCAACGCCACCACTTCCGTGATCGTCAACCGCACCACGGCCGATCATCCTGTTATCGACACATTGACGTGGGCGAGCCGACAGTCCGGCACCGCCACTGCATCTGCCCATACCGACCTGGTGGCTTCAGAGGCCAGCATGCGCATCAGTTTTGGTGGCGCCGCGGAGGTGGTTATGGGCAGAGCTGCTACGACTAACGGCCAAGTGCTCTATACATACAGCTCGAGGAGTGTCGGTCGCTTCACATCCGCCACAGTACGGAGTTATATCAACGGCGTGCTTGTTCCTGGTAGCACTTTCACTTCCACCAATGTTGGCGCTGGATAATGGAGTGTACCGCTTGCCGCGAAGTCTTTTAATGCGATGATGATTCATGAATAAAATGTTTATACAGGAGCATGGTTTATAGTGCAGTAATATATGAAATATTCACATATCTTTCTATTCTCAGCCATTTCGTCTAGTGACTTCTTTACCAATGATATTTTCTGCCAAAGCAGCTGGTCAATCAACAGATAACATTGCCACCATTGCGCGGTAAGATTCGATTCATCTCCGAAATCTCAAACGCCAGATTTAGCAACTATGCACAGAGTGAACCCACACATGCCTTCATCGGTGCCCTGATGATCTCTCTTTTGGGAAATCAAATTGGTATAAAAGTCGCATATGAGAAACACGACAAGCTTTTCACTTTCATACATACAGTCACCCCAGGACGAGAATGTCGGCCCCAATTGGACTTTCGGCATTAAGAGACTATTAGATCTGATGAATTACTTATGCTCTATTCAAGATCCCTTTCTTTTCTCATAGACGAGTTAACAGACTCACATAATTACAACTTTGTAAAGAAAACGTGAATGAGTCTCGTCTTTTTTATCCTCGAATCCTCGAACGAAATCTTGAAAAGAATAAATCAGATGTGTGGCTTCTATGCTTAATTAGCTATACAAAAATCCTGTTAAAGTAATAACCAGCAGCTCTTCCTGGCTATCGCCTTTTGGCTACTGCTGTCCTAGGTTAGAGACGTTGGGCCCTTCTCTCCTCATGTGAGATGCAAGTAGGAGCATGAGTTAGTCAGTGGCACTTACAATTCTGGCGGAAGAAATGTAAAACAAGACGCAATATTGAGGAGGTAAAATAAAATCCGAAACGTTCTGAGCGGAATTAGAGAAAACATGACGTTTTAACGCCGGGTTCCATCAATACTGATGGGGGGCATCCTGATTCAATCACAAAGGTTTCTATCCACCACTACCAATAGTTTTTTTTTCCGGATTGAGTAGTGTGTTAGAAATCAATAAGCTGGTCATAGAAGCTTTAGTTTGAAGACACTTGCTACGCCTACTTCATGTAGTGCTGACTTGATAGTTATTCACGTGTGTCTTCCTGGGTGAGCTGCTTTGTAATTATGGAAGACTTTCCCTAGCCCGCGTCGCCACACCAAAGTTTAATTGGTCCTCGCTCATGCATCCGGAGTTTGTCGTCAATTTGTCGTGCATATGTCCGCATCGTCAAATTGCGTGAAGCCCTTCTCTTATCATTATGCAGAGCACGACGAATCCTCCACACGATTGGAGTTATGCTCCTCGGTGTAACCACGAAATAAAGCGTAGTCAATATGGTTGCAAAGCACTCCCGCTCAGATCCGTCGGCTTTTTTGTTAACCCCTAGCGTTTTCGGAAATTTCTTGCTTAGTAAAATTTATCGATTCGTATGTGTTAATATATATATATATATAAAGGTCGTTCGTGAAAGATGGATTTTTTGAGAATCATCAACTACGTTGAAGTGTTTTCTCAGGATAGAAACAGACATCACCAAATCGACATCTCAACGCTCCTGAAATTTACCTTTACATTTTACAAAATGGTTAAAACCCTTGCTGTCTTCGGCGCTACCGGTCAACAGTAAGAATCTTCAATATTGAAATCATTGTGAGAAGCAGGACTATGTTACTGACTATAATGTAGAGGCAGTTCAGTCGTCGACTTTGTGCTCAATGACCCACAACTCTCTCAAGAGTATAAAATCCGTGCCATCACCCGTGATCTCAACTCTGAAAAGTCTAAGCAGCTTAAGGAAAAAGTGGAAGTCGTCTCGGGCAGTTTGGACGACCGGACATCCATTGAGGCAGCTTTGACCGGCGTGCAAACTGTCTTTTTGATGACACCACCCTCTTTGAAGCCAGGTGGAATGCTTGATGAGTATAACGCCGCCAAGATGGTCGCTGATGTTGCTATTGAAAAAGGTCTCGAATATATTATCTTCAGCACTCTCCCGCCAGTTACGGAAATTTCAGGCGGGAAGTACACCAAAGTCCTACCTTTCGATGCCAAGGCGAAAGCTGAGCAGTACATTCGTGGCCTTCCTATTAAAAGCGCCTTCTTTTTTCCGGGTGGGTTCATGGAAAATTTCCTGAACCAGCCGTTCTCAGTACCTCAAAAGGCTCCTGATGGTACTTGGGTTCTCTCTCGCCACCACTCTCCCGAGTGTCAAATTCCCCTGATTGACGCTGTTGGAGATACAGGCAAATTTGTGGGTGCTATCCTCGCGGAGCCCGACAAATACGAAGGCGAGACATTTCATGCCGCCACGGCACTTTACACCATGGATGAAGTAGCAGCTGTCATGTCTAAGGCGACAGGAAAAACTGTTATCTTTAAACAAATCTCGGTTGAGGAGCTTCAGGATATCTTACCTTTCAAGGATGAGACCATCGTTAGTATCTTTATTGAAGCCTATAGCTATTCAGAGGAGTTCGGCTATTTCGGCCGACAGGATGCTGAAGAGCTAGTTTCCTGGGCTGTCGAGAATGCCCGAGGTAGGCCTTCCACTCTGGAAGAGTTCTTTGAGGCACATCCATTGCATTTAGAATAACAAACGACTTGAAGATATGTAGCGATATAGTTGAGGAGGAAGGGAGCCGTTGTGTTTGATTGGTGTGTGCTTCAATGGGGATGAGAGGGTGGAAACGGTGTGTACTGTACCATGAGGAATATTTGTTGTATGTGGATCTGTAAAGCAAGTTCTGAAGACATTTCACCCATATAGGGCTTAGCAACTGGCACGTTTCGATATACTGTTTTCGATTCGTGTACAATGTGAATCGTAGGTGGGGGTTTGTGGGTATGAGGTTAAGAAGGAGACTGGTCCTATACAATATGGGTATCTGGTGTATCTGGTGTATTTGGTGTAGTACATGTATCACTGGTATACTTAGCGGTGCGTCCTTCTGGCCATCTATCCAGATCCATGGATCCAATGCTTCTCCTTGGTTTGTTTTGAATAGTTCCTGATGTTGTTTAATTCTTGAGCATAGAAGCCATTTTATGTACTGGGTGACCAGGTTGGATTTGATTTAAAGAATAGCGTTAACTGTTGTAAAATACTTGAATTTCTATCATTCGATCCCATTGTTCTTTACAACGTTGACGTATGAGCATGAATATTAAGTACACATATTACTAAACTCGGCGGAAGTAATTGATCGAGAAAGGCAGTGAATCTTAGGGAGGAACCATTATCGTTGAGGGATAAAAGAAGTCCATACGCAATAGAGCGTGAAGGAGAGAGGATCAATTGGTACAGGAAACAATCAAAGCCTAAGTCTCTTCCTCACCACACCTCAGGTGTAAAGATCATCTTCATCATGCTAGGAAGCGAAGTTTAAGTTAGGAACTATGTTTGTTCTAACATTGATTGACGTTTAGATTGACAAGGATGACATATTTATCGCTTTACAGGGATCTTCACTCCACTCTCTACAGTTAACTTTACCCCGACTTTGTCCCGTTATGGCCTTTCATCAATAATGGGGTTTTCCTTCCTATCACAGATCACAACCGAACCTCGTGCTTCCGTGCGTATATAGTTATTTCTCCCGCCCTATGGGTCCAGTAGATGGTCTACGCCTTCACAAGGAGTTCACTCCACCAAAACATCGTCATGATTTGCCAAGCTTGTTCTGGTGAATCTTACGACATCGAGGGATTAAGTAAGAGTCGAAACATATAAGAGTGAACTCCACCCAAAGAATGCAACAAGCCCAGAACCACCGCCAAGCAACTCAGGAACGTGGAAGGACATAGATAATTAAACAACGCGCCTCCTCCAAACATATTAAGAACGCAGCTCTTCCAGTTGTGGGAGCGAAGTTGGGTCTCGGTCGCGATGTCACAACCTCTGTTGTTGACCCTTTCACTTGTAGCTGCTGCTCAAGCTGCGATTGACTACACTCAATATGTTGATGTGTTGTGAGTTATTTCCCGCTGTGTCTCGGATATTAGAACCTGACAAGCCATAGCACAGGAACCGAAGCCGGTGGCAATAACTTTCCTGGCGTGGCTATGCCATTCGGGATGGTAAAGCTAGGACCAGATCTATTGAATACAGGAACAGATTCATATTCAGGTTACCTTCCAAATGGACGGTTTTCTGGCTTCAGTATGATGCATGAGCAAGGGACCGGTGGTGCTCCAAAGTATGGCACTGTGTCTCAGCTACCGCTGGTGGGAGATCTTACTGCTGCGTTGTCAAATGTGACTGTGGGAAGAGGGCCTCCTGATCAAGGTTCTGTGGGCTACTACAAATCTCAAACAGCCGATAATGTTATTGTCGAGCTGGCGGCAACAGCACGTGCTGGCATGTATCAATACACATTCCCCGCGGGCAGCACAAAAAACAATGTTTTAATTGATGTTAGTCACGTATTACCTTCATTCAGAGGACAAGGTCTTGGTCAGGGTGAGCAGACATCATTTCATTCTCTGTCCAAGTGAAAATGTCAGACTTGTGTAGACGAGAGTGGGCGAAACATGAAATCTTGTGGACTGATAATTCCCATAGCTTCTTCCATGTAACTGACTATCGTTTTTTAGGATATAATGGTGGCAATTTCAGTATTTTCCCTGATGGTCACTATGAGGCTTATGGAATCTATAACAATGGGTGGAACCGGGCTCCAGACTGGAAGATCTACTCATGTATGTCTAGCTCTTCTGCACATTTGTTTTACGAAGCTAATTTCAAAGGTGGCTACTTCGACACCAAACCTGTGGCAGCTTCCGCTTTCAAAGGACCTGTTGGTGGCAATTCAGTTGTTCAACCAAGTAAAACAGCAACTTCAAATGGCATGAATGATTATGTTGGTGGTTTATACACTTTCGATGCAAAGACATTCACATCAAGAGTAGGTATCTCTTGGATCTCGAATGAACAAGCTTGCCAAAATGTGAATCGAGAGATACCAGCAGGTACAAAATTCTCGGCTGTGGTACAAAGTACCAAAGATGCATGGAATACGCAACTTCTGTCAACAATCACAACGGGTGCTACCAATCAGACGAGCTTAAAGCTGTTATACACGTCACTGTATTTTATGAATCTTTTACCGACAAACCAGACCGGTGAGAATCCTGGTTGGATATCTTCGGAGCCATATTATTCAGATATCTTCACTTTCTGGGATACTTTCCGCTGTTCGACTGCTCTCATGCACGTGCTCCAGCCTGTTGCATATGAGGAGTTCATCCGCTCAATCATCGATGTTTGGCGCTATGATGGATATCTTCCGGATGGAAGGTCTTCAAATTATAATGGCAGGACCCAAGGTGGTTCGAATGCTGATAACGTTCTGGCTGATGCTTACGTGAAAGGGGTTCGTGGCAAAATCAACTGGAACGATGGATACGCCGCTATGGTCAAAGACGCTGAAGTGACACCGCCGAATGACAATCCTGATGCAATGGCACCAGATTCCTCTACTAAGGAAGGTAGAGGAGCTCTTCCAGACTGGCTGCAGTATGGTTTCATTACACCCACATACAGCAGAGCTGCATCACGTGCAGTTGAATACGCATATAATGATTTCTCGCTATATCAAGTCGCTAAGGGACTTGGCAAGGCTGCTGATGCTATCAAGTATTTAACTAGATCTAGAAACTGGAGAAACCATTGGGATCCTAATTTGGCATCGATCGGATTCAAGGGATTCATTCAGCCGAGAAATACCAATGGCTTTTTGAATACCGATCCCTTGACAGATGGTGGATATTGGGCAGACGCATATTATCAAGGAAGCTCTTGGGCTTACTCATGGGGGGATGTCTTTGACATGCAAAAGCTTGTAGAGTGGATGGGTGGTGCAGATACGTACCTTTCACGATTGGAGACAATGTTCAAGCCAGGTACCATTCCTGGAAACGCGAATAGTATAATCTTTGATGCCACTAACGAGCCGTGAATATATACCTCGCCCCTAATAGTTGATTTGTACTAATCGACTATAGTACCTTCAATGTTCCCTATCTCTTTAACTTCGTTAATCGTCCAGATCGATCAGTCGAGCAGTCACGCAAGATCGCCAAAAACCGCTACCAAATTGGGCAGACAGGCCTTCCCGGAAACAGTGATGCAGGAGCGATGCAAACCTGGCTACTCTGGAATATGATTGGACTCTATCCCATCACTGGGCAGACCACCTTTCTTATCCACTCCCCATGGTTCCAATCCATGACTATCAATCTCGGTAGTGGCAAGAAACTTTTGATTACCAGTACCGGAGGCGACGGAAATGGCGACACAAACTATCATGTACAGAGCTTGAAGGTCAACGGTAAAGCCTGGAATAAGAGCTGGCTGACTTGGAATGATGTTTTTGCCAATGGTGGCACAATGGAATTTGTACTTGGTGCAAAGCCTGTTCAATGGGCTACCGGCGCGCTGCCACCTAGTCCAGGCACAGAACCAAAGACATGCAATAGCGATAACTGTCTTCGAAACCTAAGGGATCCAAGATACTTAGTCTCTGCGACATCCTTTTGCAACACATACCTCGCAAAGGGTGTCATTGCTGCTACAGCTATTCCTACGTATCTCAAAAACTGCAATGCTAGTCCTGCAAGGGTAAGCTCTGCTTGCAGTTGTATCGCGACTGCGATCCCGACTTCAACATGAGCTTGAACTCTTTTCTATTCATCTGTACATAATTAACTCCGATTTTCCAAGTTTCTGGTAGCGTATGTAATTTCTAAAGAGTCTCGCCCAGATGGTGAATTACTCCTGAAAGCTCTCTGGTCTATGGAAGGCACGGCACTTTGTACATAGACTATTATTTGACAACCTCATGTAACAAAATCACTTGTTATAGAAAGTTTCCTGGATTGTTTTGAAAATGATTTTTCTGCTGGGCTAGTTCTGACTACTAGGCAATGATGACTGCTTGTGGTTTTGAAAAGACTTACGCAGCACCTTTGAATTGATTGACATGTGGAACTATAGAACGGACAAGAGCATACTAAACCATTCCCTTCTTCAAGAATTCAAGTACTATGATCATCCTTCACGAGAGCTACATACTCAAAGTTTGGTTACAAAAATGCGGTGTCCTAATAGTATCAAGTCTGAAGATCATAGACATCTTCTCGCTAGGTTTTGCATCATTTGCATCATTTATCAAATCAATGTCGGAACACTTGTCGAGCCAGATGCGCCTCAGCAGGTGTATTTTCTTTGACGGCATGAAAGGGCCGATAGCAGATAATAAATGGTTTTATGATACAATCTTAAGTCGCGGCACAAATATGCGAATCGTGAATTCACACGCACTGGTATTGAGGTCTGAATAATGCAATCTGGGACATCACTAGCCGCATAGAATGTGCTGAAGGAGAGAATTCATGGGACGAGATACGATACACTTTGCATGGTAGAGATGCGAGGAAGTTGAAGCAAATAATTTATTGATTGGAGACACTGAGTCTCCTGTCTAATGAACTAAATAGTCGGTAACCTGCTGTATATATTTTTACACTCAATTCTCGAACCTCCGCTTATGTCAGTTTGAACTCAGAAGGATCAATCTAGAACCGAAAAAGAATGGCCTTCTGGCTCATACAATTGAAATAAGTTCTCTCTCATCACCGACCCGAAGGCTTTATGAGGGTGGTGGAACTGTATAATAATCACAGCAATAGAAACTCGATGAAAGATACATTACACGTACCCTGTATCGGAGAAATGGCTTCATCGTCAAAGCAGGGGTTAATATGGAATGGTCACGTCGAACGGCAACCACGAATATCGTGAACATATCTGGCTTGATGTCAGTAAAGAACAGACATTATTCCTGAAAAGAATGTTTGGTTTCTTGTAGCTCATACTAAATAAATAAGGTAATGTTTCTCATCAACGACCCGAAGGCTATTATGAGTGGTGCATGAACACTATAATCATTGCAATGAAGGTAAGAGAGCTTGTATCACTGACCTTGAGTTTGTTCTCATATTATAGAGCTGGAGTAACACTTCAGGTGTCTCCAATAAGACCACAGACTTGCCACAAGTTTCGTCCCAGTGATGCAAAGCTCGAGGCTATTCAATCAGTGCTTGGGCGACTACTACTTTACTACTGTCAAGCATATATTGCACCGCGCAGTCCGCTTTCCTAGCTATACTAAATCTATGGTAATTCGGAGTATCGGCACACAAAGGATTTCTCGGAATGCATGTCGTGGGAACCACTTGGTTGACTCATCGAAGCCTTGTTGGTGACCATCGCTCATGATTCAATCATAAGAGGTATGTTCCGTGTGCTTGACATGAAGGATCGAGTTGTCGAATCTGCACCGTGATGGCATACCTTGAGTCTTGTGTGGAATGCTAAATATGGTAGCAGGTATTTGTGAAGTCAATTGATGATGTATGTTGGATGAGTCTCTTGTGCTAAAAAATTTAAAGGGCTGTTGATTTAGCGTGCCAAGCAAATTGAACCGCACTAATAGCCGAGCTCATCCTAGTTTGAATAACAAGTTTAATGTCAGTACTATAAATACACTCTG
>Ga0247804_10001683_pt1 | contig 10211 bp, 10 predicted proteins | sample UWRJL029104C1_FD_181142 | JGI IMG/M metagenome (GOLD analysis project Ga0247804, IMG submission 181142) | Plant litter microbial communities from Arlington Agricultural Research Station in Wisconsin, United States - UWRJ-L029-104C-1 | ecosystem: Environmental > Terrestrial > Plant litter >...
GTGCTGCAGTTCATCTCAGGGGTCTACCTCTCGTTCACGCAGCTGCCGGAGTGGCTGCAGAACATCGCGAGCGTCTTCCCGCTCAAGTGGATGGCGCAGGGCATGCGCGCGGTCTTCCTGCCGGACACCTTCAAGATGCTCGAGCGCGGCGAGACCTGGGACCTGCCCGGCGTCGCGATCGTCACCGCCATCTGGCTCGTCGTCGGGCTTGTGCTCGCCAGGGTGACCTTCCGCTGGATCCGCAAGGACAGCTGAGCGGCCATCGCCGTTCGCTGGCAGAGTGTGACCGTGACCGACAGCCGAGACACCAGCCTGCACGCCTCCAGGTGGTGGGACGTCGCCGTCGTCGGGGTGAGCGCGCTCGTCGGCACGATCGCGATCGTGACCGAGCGGCAACCGCTGCGGGATGCCGCGTGTGCAGTGCTGCTCGCACTGCTCGTGGCCGCGTGGTTCGCAGTTGGCCGCCGCGCCTTCGAGTCACCGCGGCTGGCGTTCGGCTTCACGATCTTCCTGATCATCGTGGCCGGGGTCGGAACCGCCATCACTCCCAACCTTGCCACGATGCAGTGCATCATCTACCCGCTCGTCTGGGTGCTCGCGCCGAGCGGGCGGGCCGCGGTCGTCGCGAATGTCGCGGTCGCGGCATCCGTCGCCATCGGGTTCACGGTGCGCTTCGGGCCGTATCCGGACGTGCTCGGCGAGGCCGCCATCATCGCCGCGCTCTCGCTCGCCTTCAGCCTTGCGATGGGCACCTGGATCACGCACATCTGGCGGCGCAGCGATGAGCGGCTGGTGCTGCTCGAGCAGTTGCGCGCGGCCCAGGACTCCCTCGCGGCCCTGAGCCGGGATGCCGGGATCTCGAGCGAGCGGGAACGGCTCGCCCGCGAGATCCACGACACGATCGCGCAGGACCTCACGGGCCTCGTGCTGCTCACCCAGCAGGCGCGGCGGCAGCTTGCAAGCGGCGACCTCGACGGCACCGGCGCGCACCTCGCGATGCTCGAGGAGAACGCGCGGCTCGCGCTCGGCGAGACGCGTGCGCTCGTCGCCGCGACCTCCCCGGCGACCCTCGACGACGGCGGCATCGGGCCGGCGCTCGAACGGCTCGGCGAACGGTTCGGTCGCGAGACGGGCATCCGCATCGACGTCGAGACGGATGTCACGGCCACCCTCGACCGAGCCTCCGAGGTCGTGCTGCTGCGGTGCGCGCAGGAGGGCCTCGCGAATGTACGCAAGCACTCCGGGGCATCGGCCGCGCGCATCGCGCTCACGGTGACCGCCGCGGGCGCCACCCTCACGGTCGCCGACGACGGCACGGGGTTCGACGAGAACTCCCCTGGCGGCGGCTTCGGCCTCGCCGGCATGCGCGAGCGCCTCGCACTCGTCGCGGGGTCGCTCGACATCTCGAGCAGTCCCGCGGGCACGCGGCTGACGGCGACCCTTCCGATCGGAGGCACACAGTGATCAGCGTGCTCGTCGCCGACGACCACCCCATCGTGCGCGGCGGCATCGTCGCGCTGCTCGAAGCCGCCGACGACATCGAGGTCGTCGGGCAGGCGTCGACAGGGCGCGAGGCCGTCGACCTCGCGCTCTCGCTCGGGCCCGACATCGTGCTCATGGACCTGCGGATGCCGGGCCTCACGGGCGACCAGGCGACGGCGCGGATCCTCGCCGCGAGGCCGGACATCCGCATCGTCGTGCTCACCACCTACGAGACCGACGACAGCATCCTCGCGGCGATCGAGGCCGGCGCGAGCGGCTACCTGTTGAAGGCGGCACCGCAGGAGGAGATCCTGGCCGGCATCCGCTCGGTGGCGCGCGGCGAGGTGGCGGTCGCTCCGGCGATCGCCGCGATGCTCGTCAAGCGGGTGCAGCGGCCGTCCGTCGCACTGAGCGCGCGCGAGACCCAGGTGCTGCGCCTCGTGGCGCAAGGGCTGAGCAACCCGGCGATCGCGGGATCCCTCTTCATCGGCGAGGCGACCGTGAAGACGCACCTGCTGCACGTGTTCGAGAAGCTGGAGGTGGGCGACCGCACGAGAGCGGTCACGAAGGCGATGGAGCTCGGCCTGCTGTAGCGCCGGCCAAGAGCGGGTACCGTCATACCTATGACGAACACCGATACGACCGACGCGACCGACACAGATACCGGCGCTCCGTCGATCACCTTCTCCGACCTGGGCCTCAGTGACGCAGTGCTCAAGGCGGTCAAGGACATCGGCTACGAGACGCCCTCCGCGATCCAGGCCGCCACCATCCCGCTGCTGCTCGAGGGCCGCGACGTCGTCGGCCTCGCCCAGACCGGCACCGGCAAGACCGCGGCGTTCGCGCTCCCCATCCTCTCCCGCCTCGACGTGACCGCGAAGAAGCCCCAGGCGCTCGTGCTCTCGCCGACCCGCGAGCTCGCCCTGCAGGTCTGCGAGGCCTTCGAGCAGTACGCAGCCAACCTGCGGGGTGTGCACGTGCTGCCGGTCTACGGCGGCCAGGCCTACGGCGTGCAGCTCTCGGCGCTCCGCCGCGGCGTGCACGTCGTCGTCGGCACCCCCGGCCGCATCATGGACCACCTCGCCAAGGGCACCCTCGACCTCTCCGAGCTCAAGTACCTCGTGCTCGACGAGGCCGACGAGATGCTCAAGATGGGCTTCGCGGAGGATGTCGAGACGATCCTCGCCGACACCCCCGACGACAAGCAGGTCGCGCTGTTCTCCGCGACGATGCCGCCGCAGATCCGCCGCATCTCGAAGAAGTACCTCAAAGACGCCGAAGAGGTCACCGTCAAGAACAAGACGACGACCTCGGTCAACACGACGCAGCGCTACCTCATGGTCTCCTACCCGCAGAAGGTCGACGCCCTCACGCGCATCCTCGAGGTGGAGAACTTCGAGGGCATGATCGTGTTCGTGCGCACCAAGAGCGAGACCGAGACCCTCGCCGAGAAGCTGCGGGCCCGCGGCTACTCGGCAGCCGCCATCAGCGGCGACGTTGCCCAGGCCCAGCGCGAGCGCACCGTCAACCAGCTGAAGACCGGCAAGCTCGACATCCTGGTGGCAACGGATGTCGCGGCCCGTGGTCTCGATGTCGACCGCATCAGCCACGTCGTCAACTTCGACATCCCGATCGACACCGAGTCGTACGTGCACCGCATCGGCCGCACCGGCCGCGCTGGACGCAGTGGCTCGGCGATCAGCTTCGTCACCCCGCGCGAGCGCCGCATGCTCGATGCCATCGAGCGCGCCACCCGCCAGCCGCTCACCCAGATGCAGCTGCCGAGCGTCGAGGACGTCAACGTCACGCGCCTCGCCCGCTTCGACGACGCCATCACCGAGGCGCTCAACCAGGCCGAGCGCATCAATGGGTTCCGCGACATCATCGCCCACTACGTCGAGCACCACGATGTCCCGGAGGCGGATGTCGCCGCAGCCCTGGCCGTCGTCGCGCAGGGCGAGACACCGCTGCTCCTGACGAAGGACGACATCCGCGCCCAGCGCTTCGAGCGCGAGGAGCGTCGGGAGCGCAGCGACAGCTCCACCGGTGGCGCCGAGCGCGAACGACCGGAGCGCCGCCCGCGATCGACCAAGCCCATGTCGGCCTACCGCATCGAGGTCGGCAAGCGGCAGCACGTCGAGCCGCGGCAGATCGTCGGCGCCCTCGCGAACGAGGGCGGGCTCAGCCGCGACGACTTCGGGGGCATCCAGATCCGCCCGGACTTCTCGATCGTCGAGCTCTCGGCAGACATCTCGGGCGACGTGCTCGATCGTCTGAAGGACACGCGCATCAGCGGCAAGCTCATCGAGATCAAGCCCGACCGCAAGGGTGCGCCGAAGTACGACCGCCCGGATCGCCCGCCGCGCAAGTATTAGGCGCTACTTCTCCTTCGCGGCGGCCTTGGCCGCACGCTTCGTCTCGCGCACCTTCGTGAGCGATTCGGCATCCACGATGTCGGCGACGGACCTGTGCGAGCCCTCGATGCCGTAGTCGCCGGCGGCCTCGCGCCAGCCCTCGGCGGTGACGCCGTACTGCTTGCCGAGCAGGGCGAGGAAGATCTTGGCCTTCTGCTCGCCGAAACCTGGGAGGGCCTTCAGCCGCTTGAGAATCTCGGGGCCGGTGGGGTCGTCCTGTGTCCAGATGGATGCCGCCTCGCCGCCCCACTGCTCGACGAGTGCGGCGCAGAGCTGCTGCGTGCGCCCGGCCATCGAGCCGGGGAAGCGATGCACGGCAGGCGACTCCTTGAACACCTCGACGAGCGCATCGGGATCGTGGTCGGCGATGGTCTTCGCGTCGAGCGAGCCGAGTCGGTCGCGCAGCTTGGCGGGGCCGGAGAACGCCGTCTCCATGGCGATCTGCTGGTCGAGCAGCATCCCGATCAGGAGGGCCAGCGGTTCGGTGGAGAGCAGCTCGTCGGCCGCGGCATCGCCGGTGATGTGGAGGGATGGCGTCATCCCTCCATGGTGCCACCAAAGCGGATTGAGCCTGTCGAAATCCGGCGGATTGAGCCTGTCGAAATCCGGCGGATTGAGCCTGTCGAAATCCGGCGGGTCGAGCTTGTCGAGACCTCACCGACGTTGGACGCTGGTGAGATTTCGACAAGCTCAATCCACCTAGAGGCTGACCCCGACGAGCACCGGCTCTGCCTGCAGACGAACCCCGAACTCCGAGAAGACGCGGGTCTGGATGTAGCGGCCCAACTGTGCGACCTCGTCGGCCGTCGCACCGCCGCGGTTGACGATCGCGAGGGTGTGCTTGCTCGACACCGCGGCGCCGGAGCCCGGCAACGAGAATCCCTTGGTGATGCCGGCGCGTTCGATGAGCCACGCGGCACTGAGCTTCACCCGGTAGTCGGTGCGTTCAGGCGGTGCCGCCGGGATCTCGCCGAGCGGCACGATGGCGTCGACCGGCTCGGGCTCGTTGAGCCAGCGCGGCGCATCATCCGGCAGCGTGCGCGCGAAGTTCTCCCCGACGAGCGGGTTGGTGAAGAACGAGCCGGAACTCACCGAGTCGGGGTCGGCGGGGTCGAGCACCATGCCCTTCGAGGCGCGCAGGGCGAGCACGGTCTCCCGCACCGTCGCGAGCGGCACACTGTCGCCGAGGTGGACTCCGAGCGCACCGGCGAGCTGGTCATAGGCGATCGGTGCGCTCAGCCCGTCGGCGGAGCGATGCAGGGCGAATTCGACCGAGAGCACCACCCCCTGCCGTCCCTGTTTGATGGCGGAGGTGCGGTAGTCGAGGCCGAGCTCGGCTGGGCTCAGCCGCTCGACCTCTCCGCTCAGGTAGTCGAGGAACTCGACGGCGACGAGACTGTCCGCGACCTCCTGGCCGTATGCCCCGATGTTCTGAATGGGCGAGGCGCCCGTCGAGCCCGGGATACCGCTCAACGCCTCGATTCCCGCGAGGCCGTGCTGCACGGTGTGGGCGACGAGAGCGTCCCAGGGTTCGCCGGCCTCGACTCGCACGATCGCGAGGCCGGTGTCTGTGGCATCCGGTGCCACGTCGATGCCCCGGGATGCCACGCGGATGACGGTGCCGTCGAATCCGTCGTCGGCCACCACGAGGTTCGAGCCGCCGCCGAGCACGAGCCACGGCTCGCCGCTCTCCCACGCGTCGCGTGCGGCCTCGACGAGTTCGGCGCGAGTGGTCGCCTCGACGAGCCGGGTCGGGCTCCCGCCCACCCGCATCGTCGTCAGTTCAGCGAAGGACGTCATTCGAGGCGCACACGCGCCTGGGCCTTGCCGAGCACGGTCTCGTCGTTGAAGGTGACGGTGAGGTCGATGCGCGCGCCGGCGTCGTCGAGCGCGCCGACCTTGGCGGTGACGGTGACCGTTGCGCCGTCCTGCGCGTCCACCGGCACCGGGCGGGTGAACCGCACCTGGTAGTCGAGGATGCGGCCGCTGTCGCCACCGAGCCACTCGACCACCGGCTGCACCGCGAGGCCCATCGTGAGCATGCCGTGGGCGAGCACGCCGGGGAGGCCGACGGCCTGCGCCGCGTCATCCCGATAGTGGATCGTGTTGAAGTCGCCAGAGGCGCCCGCGTACCGAACGAGGGTGCCGCGGTCGATGTGGTACTCGGCGGTGCCGATCACATCGCCGACCTCGGTGGTCGAGCCGCCCCCGCTGATCGAGCCTGTCGAGATCATGCGTCTCCCCTCACAACGAGTGTGGAAATGGATGTCACGACATGATCGCCGGCCGCGTCGACCATCGTGGACTCCGCCGTGACCATCGCGTGGCCGCCGAGCGACTTGATGCTCGTGACGGCGAGGGTGGCGGTGAGCTCGTCGCCCGCGACGACGGGACGCGAGTAGGTGAAGCGCTGGTCGCCGTGCACAACGCGGGTGAAGTCGATGCCGCCGTCGGGCTCGGCGAGCAGTTGCGCGAGGGTCGCCTCCTGGACGACGACCGGGAACGTCGGCGGAGCGACGACGTCGGCGTAGCCGGCGGCACGCGCGGCATCCGGATCGGTGTTGATGGCGCTCGTGGAGAAGACGGCGCGGGCGAACTCGCGCACTTTCTCCCGTCCGACGAGGTATGGGGCGACCGGGGCGAAGATGCGGCCCTGCAGTTCGGGGTTCACTGGCACGCCCTCCAGCGTATCGCTGTCAGCGGTCGAGCCTGCGGTGATCGGGCCTGTCGAGATCAGATCGAGCGAAGCCGAGATCCAACGACAAAACCCCGGTGGCCATCACTGGCTACCGGGGTTCTGGGGGGTCTTATGAGTGTCGCAGGCCTACTGGCAGCTGTCGCACTGCAGAAGATCCATTGGGTCAACGGGAACTGCGTAGCCGCCGACGTTGTCGTCGTTGTCCATATGATCCTCCTTCTGTCGTTGTCGTGGTTTCCCAGCTGTTGCTGCGAGGTGTCTCACTATATAACGGGAATGACAGCCATGTCATTCCCCTACATGTAGTGGTTCGGCGTGTCGCGTGCTTTTTTTCAGAATACGCCCGACCACCGACATCGGGCGGCGTGCAGACGTGCCGAACGGACACCGTGTCACGTTTCCCGCCCGTGCACGGTCGTAGTGGTGAGTGCCGCCTCCGGCACGCCGACTCCGAAAGGCTCCCGCCATGCACCGCACAATCCTCTGGTTCCTGTCAGCCCTCGCCGCCGTGATCGGAGGATGGTCGCTGTTCGCGCCCGCCCACTGGTACGAGACGTTTCCGGATGGCATCGCCGACGGTGGCCTCGGGCAGTGGATCATGGCGGACGGTGCCTACAACGAGCACCTCATCAGGGATGTCGGCGCCATGTACCTCGCCCTCGCCGCGGCCGGCATCGTGGCCGCCGTCGCTCGCAACGCGACCACGGCGCGCGCCGTCGCGATCGCGTGGATCGTGTTCTCCGCGCCGCACCTCGTCTACCACCTGGCGCACCTGCACGGCCTCGACACGATCGATACGGTCGTCGAGCCGATCTCGCTCGCCCTCACCCTCGTGCTGCCGATCCCGCTGCTGTTCAGCGAGCGAGCGTCGCACGAGCCCGCGGCGGTCGACGGTGACACCTCGCGATGAACGACCTCTTCATACCGGCCTCGCTCGCCGTACCCTGAAGACATGCCCAACGAACGTGCAACAGGTGTCATGCTCCCCCGCGACCTGCCCGCGGGCAGGGTCGTCGACTTCGCCAGGCGTGCTGACGAGCTCGGCTTTGACGAACTCTGGATCGTCGAGGACTGCTTCTTCCGGGGCGGCATCGCGCAGGCCGCCGTCGCGCTCGCCGTCACCGAGCGCATCCACGTCGGCGTCGGCATCCTGCCCGCCGCAGCCCGCAACGCGGCCTTCGCGGCGCTCGAGATCGCCACGCTCGCGGAGCTCTTCCCCGGCCGCACAACGATCGGCATCGGCCACGGCATGCCCGAGTGGATGCGACAGGTGGACGCCTGGCCCGAGAGCCCGTTGACCCTGCTCGAGGAGATGATCTCGAGCCTCACGGCCCTGCTCGTGGGCGAACGCCTGACCGTCGAGGGCAGGTACGTGCAGTTGCGGGATGTCGCGCTCGAGACACCCCCGGAGCACGCACCGCTCATCGTCGCCGGCGTGCGCGGACCGAAGTCGCTCGCACTCTCGGGCCGCGTCGCGGGAGGCACGGTGCTTGCGGAACCCGTGACGCCCGAATACCTGGCGACAGCGACAAGCCAGATCGACGCGAGCGGCCCGCACCGCGTCATCGCGTACAACGTCGGCGCGGTGCATCCGGATGCCGCCGCCGCCCGCGACATCGCCCGCGGCGCCCTCGGTGCGATCGGCGAGCCGGACTGGCGGGTGCACATCGATCCGCTGCCGTTCGCCGCAGAGTTCCACGCCCTGCGCGCGACGTTCGCGACCGGCGAGGAGTTCGCCGCAGCGCTGCCCGACGAGTGGGTCGACCAGCTCGCCGTCGTCGGCACGACCGCCGATGCGCGCACCCGGCTGGGCACGCTGCATGATGCGGGGGCCGCGAGCGTTGTGCTGATACCTGCGGGGCCCGATCCGTTCGAGGCGCTCGAAAGCCTCTCGACGATCCTCTGACGCCGGAGCAGGAGACGCTCACGATATGCCCGGCGGCCTAGCATGCTGGTATGCGGGTGCTGATAGTGGAGGACGAGGTGTTCCTCGCCGAGGCCGTGCGCGACGGGCTCAGGCTCGAGGCGATCGCGGCGGACATCGTGCACGACGGCGACACCGCCCTGGAGTACCTCAGCATCAACGAGTACGACGTGGTGCTGCTCGATCGCGATGTGCCGGGCACATCCGGCGACGACATCGCGCGCTGGATCGTCGAGCAGCAGATACCGTGCCGCGTCATGATGGTCACCGCCGCCGACCGGCTCGATGAGAAGGTGAGCGGGTTCGAACTCGGCGCCGACGACTACCTGACGAAGCCGTTCGCGATGCGGGAGCTCGTGGTGCGGCTGCGAGCGCTGGGCAGGCGCCCGGTCGACTCCACACCACCGGTCGTCGAGTTCGCTGGTGTGCGGCTCGACCAGTTCCGTCGCGAGGTCTACCGGGACGGGCGATACGTCGCCCTCACCCGCAAACAGTTCTCCGTGCTGGAGGTGCTCATGTCGGCGCGCGGCGGCGTGGTGAGCGCCGAGTCGCTGCTCGAGCGCGCGTGGGACGAGAACGCCGATCCCTTCACCAACGCCGTGCGCATCACCATCTCCTCGCTGCGCAAACGGCTCGGCGACCCGTGGGTCGTGCAGACGGTGCCGGGCGTCGGGTACCGCATCGCGCTGCCGGATGCCGCCGGGATCGGGGCCTCCCGGTGAGCGCGCGACTGCGGCTCACCCTGAGCTACGCCATCTTCCTGCTCATCGCGGGTGTCGGGCTGCTCGCGGTCGTGTTCTACCTCGTCAGGTTCGTGCCCGACGGCAACCTCGAGCTCGGCGGCGGGTTCGTGCCGAATCGCGACGACCTGCTCGAAGCGGTCTGGCCGCGCATCTGGCAGGTGCTGCTGGCCCTCGCCGTCATCGGTTTCGTCGGCGGCTGGTTTCTCGCGGGCTACATGCTGCGTCCGCTGCAGAAGATCAACGAGGTCGCGCGACAGGTCGCCGCGGGCTCGCTCGACCACCGGGTGCACCTCGGCGGTCAGGCCGACGAGTTCCGCGAACTCGCCGACACGTTCGACTCGATGCTCGAGCGCCTGCAGGTCGCCTTCGAGGAGCAGCGCCGCTTCTCGGCGAACGCATCCCACGAGCTGCGCACGCCGTACGCGATCACCCGGTCGATCCTGGATGTCGCACTCGCCGACCCCGACAACGCCGACATCGGGCTGGTGCTGAGCCGGCTCGACGCGACCAACCGGCGAGGCATCGAGACCGTGGAGGCGCTGCTCGCCCTCTCGGCGCTCGACCATGGCACGCCGCTCGGTCGCTCGCCCGTCGACCTCGCGGAGGTCGTGAACGGGGTCGTCGAGGAGCTCCGGCCGCTCGCCGTCGAGGCGGACGTCACGATCGTCTCGCGCATCGGCGAGGGCGATCTCGACGGCGACGAGGCCCTCGTGCGCCAGCTCGTCTCCAACCTCGTGCTCAACGGCATCCGGCACAATCTCGAGCACGGCGGGTCCGTCGAGATCACCACGTCGACCGGGGCGGACGACACCGTGCTGCTGTCGATCCAGAACACGGGGCCGGTGGTGCCGCCGGAGCTGCTCACCACCCTGACCGAGCCGTTCGTGCGGGGTGCCGGGCGGGAGTCGCGGCATCCGAGTCCCAGGGGAAGCGGGCTCGGGCTGGCGATC
>Ga0247804_10001685_pt1 | contig 10205 bp, 11 predicted proteins | sample UWRJL029104C1_FD_181142 | JGI IMG/M metagenome (GOLD analysis project Ga0247804, IMG submission 181142) | Plant litter microbial communities from Arlington Agricultural Research Station in Wisconsin, United States - UWRJ-L029-104C-1 | ecosystem: Environmental > Terrestrial > Plant litter >...
CTCCACGCTCGCGATCGAGGACCTCATCGAGGAGCTCAAGCAGGAGTACACGATCGTGATCGTGACCCACAACATGCAGCAGGCCTCGCGCGTCTCCGACCGCACCGCGTTCTTCAACATCGCGGGCACCGGCAAGCCCGGCAAGCTCATCGAGTACGACGACACCGCGACGATGTTCTCGAAGCCGAGCGTGCAGGCGACCGAGGACTACGTCTCCGGCAAGTTCGGATAGTCGCGAATCGAGCGCTGCAAGCGGCTTGAGCCGCGAAAGCGGATTGAGCCGCGAAAGCGGATTGAGCCTGTCGAAATCTCACCGACGTCCAACGGTGGTGAGATTTCGACGGGCTCGATCTGCTTCATGCGGCTCAATCCGCCTTAAGCGGCTCAATCTGCTTTGGGCCGCGCTACGCGCTTTCGAACGCCACGATCGGGTCGCTCGTGGGCTGCTCCGAGCCGCCGGCCGGCTCAACGGTGATCGCGACGACATCGGATGCCTGCATGTCGCCATCGAGCACCCGCCAGGTCGTGCCATCCGCGTCGACGGAGAAGGTGCCCGCAGCGCGTGGGCCGCTCTCGCCGATGTACCAGAGTTCGTAGACCTTGCTCTCGGGCAGCGGCTCGAGACCGTCGACGATGAGTGCGGAGGTGAGCAGCTCGTTCGACCAGACGAGCGTTGCGGTGCCGCCGCCGCTCACGTCGGCGACGGCCTGCTGCATGTCGTCGGCGGCGTTGATCGCCGCCAGGGTGTCGGCCGCGGTCGTGTCGGACGTCGGCGTCAGCAGTGCCGCGGTGGCGATGCCACCGACGACGAGGCCGAACGCCGCGGCGATACCGGCAGCGACCACGAGCGGCCTGGTGAACCAGCGGTCCGCGGCGGCGCGGCCGGCGGGAGTGGTGGATGTCGGGGTCGCGAGTGCGGCGCGCGCGGCATCCCGGACCGGCGTGCGATGCTCGGCGACTGGAGCCACCGGCTCGAGCCGGGGAAGCTGGGGGGTGACGGCGATCTGGCTCATGATGCTCGCCTTGAGCGAAGCCGGTGGGTCGATCGGGTCGATCGCGTTGCCGAGCAGGGTCGCCGTATCGGCGAGGCCAGCGACCTCGTCACGACTTGCCGGTGATGTCGCCAGTTCGCGCTCGAACGCCTCGCGCTCGTCGGGCGTCATCGCGTTGAGGGCGAAAGCTCCGGTCGAGTTGGCGGCATCCGCCTCGTCGTTTCGTGTGTTGTCGGTCATGACGCCACCCCCATCTCGTCGCGCAGGCGGATCATGCCGTCGCGCAACCTGGTCTTGACCGTGCCGATGGGCACGCCGAGCATCTCCGCCACCTCGCTGTGGCTGTAGCCGCCGTAGTACGCGAGGGAGACGGCCTGCCGTTGCAGGTCGGTCAGTCTGAGCATTGCCTTCTCCACCCTTTCGTGCTCGATGCGGACACCGACGGTCTCGGCCACGTTGTCGTAGCTGTTGCTGAAATCCCTGATCCCGATCTTGACGTCGCGGTCTCTCGAGGCCTGCGACGCCCGCACCCGGTCGACGGCCCTGCGGTGGGCCATCGTCATGATCCAGGTGGATGCGCCGCCCTTGCCCGGATCGAACCTCGTCGCCGACTGCCAGATCTCGAGGAAGATCTCCTGGGTCACCTCCTCGGACTGCGCGTGGTCGCGCAACAGCCGCCGGACGAGACCGAGGACTCTCGGCGCAATCTGGTCGTACAGCTCGGAGAAGGCGGCCTGGTCTCCGCGCGCAACGAGGGCCAGGAGGTCGTCCTGGCTCACCGCGACGCTCGGGTCGTCGTGCTGGCTGCCATCCATCTCGCGGGTCACGAGCTTAAGCATGTCATTGGTTCGGCGCGAACCTTGCAGCGGATTGGTCCGTCCCGGGATTGACACGGGATTCTTCGCGCTGATTCGGAGGGTGCCGGGCCGCAGAACGCCTCTCGGCGCGAGGCCGCTCGAAGCGGCTATTAGTGGAGCCCGGGGTTACCGCGGCCCGGCTCGACAAGTTTACAGACCCGGGATGCCGCAGCTCCCGGTTTCGCGAGGCGCGAACACCCGCCCCGAGACAAGAACGAAGGAGTTCTTCGCCAAAGCGGGGAGCGAACTCGTGTTCGCTGACGCGTTGACCCGCGAACTCCTTCGTTTTTGTCACGGCCGCGGATCGGATGGGCTACTCGAGGTTACCGGCGCGGTGCAGGCGCGCGCATGACGTGAGCTCCTCCGCGGTTCGCGTGAGCCGCAGCGCGCGGGTGGTGAGCTCGGTCGCGCGCTCCGGGGTCACGTCGTCGACGTCATCCGCAACGCTCGTCGACCCGGCGGAGGTCACGCGGCAGAATGCCGCCGCACGGTCGAGCGCGGTCGCGAAGTCGCCACGGAACAGCCCGCGCAGGATCTGGTCGGCGAGCTGCGTGATCTCCTCGGGGCCGGTGGGCAGTGGTGCGCCCGCGACCATCGCGTCGATGGTTCCGAGCACCTCGGTGCCCCGCTGGAACAGGTAGCTCGTGTCATCCGGCGACTGGCGGATCAGCACACGCAGCAGGTAGATGCGCCAGAGCGCGCCCGGCAGCGTCTTCGCGCCCGAGCGCGCCCACAATTCGGCGAGCGCGTCGATGCCGTTCTCGTCGGTGTAGGCGACGAGCCTGTCGACGACGCCGGGGTCGTCGGTCGTGCGCGCGCGGTCGACGAGCGCGTGCGCGGTGTCATGCGCGACGCGCATGATCTGGGCGGGATCTTCGCCGCCCTCGTACTCATCGAACTTGTCGCCGGAGTACTGGGTGGGCTTGTGGAACTCGTTGGTCACTTCTACACGCTACATTTAATGACGCGGGCCTCTAGCTCAGTTGGTAGAGCATCGGACTTTTAATCCGCGGGTCGCGGGTTCGAGCCCCGCGGGGCCCACCCATCACCGCACACGCATCACCGGTTGCACGAGTCCCGGCAGTATCCTCGAGCACAAGCGGGATGGGCGTCGCTTCGCTCCGCCTGATCTCGACAAGCTCGATCACCGGGGCGCTCGATCACCGGTGCTCTCGATCAGCGGTACAGAGCGAGCACCCGCAGGGCGCGCAGCGTGTTCCAGCGACTCGGGTGACCGTCGCCATCCTCCAGGCGAAAGTGCACGGCACCGGGGTGGGTGTTCTCGAGGGGCCAGCGGCCTTCGGCGTCGCGCTTCGACTCGACCAGGTCGAGCGCGGCATCCATCCGCGGATCGGCGGCAGCGCCCGCGTCCCGCAGGTAGTCGAGTGCGCGCAGCACGTCGTAACGCCAGCGCGTCGGATAGGAGAACTGCAGCCAGCGCTCGTCCGGGATCTCGCCGTCCGAGATCCTGCGCATGAACTCGCGCTCGAGCAGGTACTCCTGCCCGCGCTCGCGGGCGACCGTCACGTCAGGCCGCGGCCCGGCAGCAGTCTCGAACGCGAGCAGTCCCTCGAGCACGGCGATCGTGGTGTGGAACGAGCCGCGGGTCGAGCCGTCCTCGACCGCGCAGTTCCAGCCGCCATCCTGCAGTTGTTCGGTCAGCAGCCTGTCGACGACGGCTCCGACGTCCTCGCCGAAGTGGGCCCCGATCACGACGGTGAGTCCGTTGATGCATGGCTCGACCTCGCCGTCGAAGAAGCGCTCGCCGTCGTGTTCCCACCGGCTGTTCTCTCGCACGAGGGCGACGGCTCGGCGCGCCCGCTCGTGCTGCGGGTCGACGCCGAAGTCGACGAGCTGTTTGAGCGAGAACGCTGTCGCGGTCCACGGTTGGCCGATCTGCTCGGCATCGTCGGGCGGCGGATAGTACGTGCCGCCCGCCCACTGGCCGTCGCTCGCCTGGAGGTCGAGCAGCCTCGCGCCCCAGCCCTCCTCGGCGACCCGCGCCCGCTCGGCGGCGACCTCCTCGGCCGGCGCTGCAAGGACATCCCGCAGCACCTGCCATCGGATCGCCGGATCGGAGTCGAGGAGCCAATCGGTGACCGTCATACCTTCGACCGTACCCATCGCATCACGGGAGGAAAAGGAGCGGATGCGCCGCGCCTGCGACATCCGCCGGGCACGTATCATTCTCCGAAGTTCTGAGGAATACAAGCCTTAACGCCTGTGCGGACCGAGCGATATCGTGGCCCGAGAGTTTCGAAGTCACGGCAGGACGATACCGATAGGACCTCAAGGAGGATCCGTGCAGGTGACCAAAGTACGAATCGACGGCCAATTCTTCATCCTCGACGACACCCAGCAGGTACAGGAGCTCAAAGACGAGATCGTGGAGGCGGTCCGGGCGGGCGGGGCGTTTGTCGACTTCGACACCGTCGGCCGCGGAACCCTCTCGGTCTTCGTGTCGAGCGCCCTGCCGGTGCGCTTCGAGACCATCACGCTGAGCGAGGCGCAATTGAGCGAGTGGTCCGAGCATCCTCCCCGGATCGACATGACCCCCGACCCGACGCTCATGACGCAGTTCGACATGTGACAGTCAGACCCCCAGCGGTCAACCCGTTGTAACCATCCTGCTGAGAACTGACAATGGCACAATGAAGCGAATCACATACTCCGGCGGATCCTTTCTCACCTCGAACGAGATCGCCGACGAGCTGATGTCGCTCACCGCGAACCTCGGTCGACTGAACACCGCGCAGACCGTCGACATCCCGGTCGTGAACGAGACAGGCGACGTCGAGGTCATCGAGCTCGTGGTCGGACCGGCCAGCCAGCTCACGTCACGAGCGGAGACCTCCGCCTATGGCGACCCCATCGACGAAACAGCGCTGAGCGGACTCCGCACAAGAATCGCCCTGCTCGACCCGGCCAAACCCGTGAGCGAGAGTCCGGCGCAGGCCGGCGGAACGTTCGACGAACTCGGCGAGCTGTAACCGGCGCTCGGTCGAGCGCAAGCCCCTACCGCGGGACCGGCGGGCAGGTCGAGAGTGATCGCATGAGAAAGCTCCACTACTCGAGCGGCTACGTGATCGTGGCCGACACCACGTGCAAGGCCGTGCTCCGCTACGCCAGGGCGCTGGCCCAGGCCGACGATTCCGACGTCATCATGGTGCCCATCGTTACCGAGAGCGGCACGCCGGCGTACGCGCACTTCCTGCTCGGACCGGCGAGCGAGCTCTACTCGGTGCCGGTCGAGGGGACCGATGAGGGTGAGCGCAGTTCGGCGCTCATCGAGGAGCTCGAGAAGCGCACCCTCGAGCTCCATCCATCACGGCCCCGCTGGGCACAGGAGATGACCGACATCGCCAATCTCGACGACCTCGAGTACGAGTTCGGCTGACGTCAGACCGCGACCCCGCCGAACGCCAGCCCGAGCAGGTAGGTGACCGCCGCGGCCCCGTAGCCGATGGCGAGCTGCCGGAGGGCCCTGGCCAGCGGCGGTCCGCCGGCGAGCAGCCCGACGATCGCTCCGGTTGCCAGCAGGGCGATCCCGACGAGCACGGCGGCGACCACGATCGCGGTGAGACCGGTGAGTCCGAAGAGGTACGGCAGCACCGGGATGATGGCACCGGAGGCGAAGAAGAGGAAACTCGAGATCGCGGCGCCCCACCCGGTGCCGATGCCCTCGTGCTCGTCGGAGAGCTGCTCCGCGGCATCCTCGTCGAGGTGCAGGGTCGCGAGCACCCCGGCGGCATGTTCCACCGACTCCTGCTCGGTCATCCCCCTCGCCCGGTAGACGAGCGCGAGCTCGTTGGCGTCGACGTCGAGGTGGTGCAGCGCGTCGCGTGTGGTCGGATCCGGGGTGGATGCCTCGAGCAGTTCACGTTGCGATCGCACCGAGACGAATTCCCCGGCACCCATCGAAAGCGCACCGGCGAGCAGCCCGGCGACGCCGGTCGCGAGCACGATCGCCGGCGAAACCCCGGTCGCGCTCATGCCGATGACGAGTGCGAGGTTGCTCACGAGCCCGTCGTTGGCACCGAAGACCGCCGCTCGGAAGGTGCCGGAGAGCCGCTGGCGCCCGCGCGTTGCGAGGCCGCGCACCACCTCCTCGTGCACCTTCTCGTCCGCCGCCATCGCATCGGTCGCATCCACGTCGTCCTCGTACGGCGATCGGGACTCCGCGCGCTGCGCGAGCGCGAGCACGAACACCGATCCGAACCGACGGGCGAAGAAGCCAAGCAGGCGCGTGCGGATGTCGCTGCCCCTCGGCCGGCCGGCGTGCTCGCCGAGCAGCGCGAGCCAGTGCGCCTCGTGCCGGGCCTCGGCATCGGCGAGCTCGAGCAGGATCGTGCGCTCCTCCCCCGATCGGCGGGACGCGAGATCGCGATAGACGGCGGCCTCGGCGCGCTCGGCGGCGAGGTACCTGCGCCACCGGCGCAGCTGGGAGGGGGTGGGGGTCGACACGGTTGGCATCCTTCGGCTCGTGACGGCCGGGATTCGGGAACGCGAAACCTCGGCCAGCATGACTGCGCCGAGGTTGAAGCTCGACGCACCTGATCTGACCGAAGGTCTCGTTCGCCAGGGCGACTCGCGTCGCCGAGGTGGAGCACCGGGCCCGTCGTCATGACGAGCCAGTATGTCGATGTCTCACGCCTTCGCGGGTCGAGACCCGCGGCGGGAACTACTCCCCTTCGTTCGGCCCAGTGTAGTCGATGCCCCAGCTGGCCGCCCAGTGCGCACCCGGCTCGAGCCAGCGCAGGGACTGCCCCGTCACGAGCGCGTTCGGCGGTGCGGTCATCGGCTCGATCGCGATCGCGAGCCCCTCGACGCCGCCGCGCGGGAAGGTGCGGGGCGTGAACACCTGCACATACCCGAAGGCGTCGCCCTGCCAGAGTTCGACGGCGCTGCCGTCCGGCGCCTCGAGCCGGTGACGAGCCCGACCATCGGTCATCCGCACCCCGCCGAGTGTCACGTTGAGGTCGAGGTCGCCCACTCGACGACCGGCGACGAGGTCGAAGTCACCGTCGACGGGAATCTCGCGGGTCGGGATGAGGCGGTCGTCGAGTTCGAACCGCGTGCGGGCATCGACGGTGAGGGTGAGATCGCCGATCGGGGTGTCGCCGAGCCGCAGGTAGGGGTGGGTGCCGATCGCGACGGGTGCGCTGGCCGCGCCCACATTGGTGAGGGTGTGGGTGACCCGGAGACCGGCATCCGCCAGCTCGTAGTGCACGATCGTCTCGAGGTGGAACGGGTACCCGTGCTGCGGGAAGACCGACGCCACGAGGGTCACCGAGTGCTCGAGCTGTTCGACGACCGTGTATGCCGTGTTGCGCAGCAGCCCGTGGGTCGCCTGCTTGCGACCGGGGTCGGTGAGATCGAGCTGTTGCGGTTCGCCGTCGAGGTGCCAGAGGCCGTTCTCGACGCGGTTCGGCCACGGCACGAGCACGATGCCGCAGGCCGCCGGCGGGCTCTCGAACTCCCCGAACGGCTCGGCGAGATCGACGCCGTCGACACTGAACCGCCGGATGCCGGCGGCGAGCTCGGTGATGGTGGCGGTCGCCGGGCCAGCGGCGAGGTCGCGCGAGATGGTGAACTGCCGGCCGGTGGGTGCACGCATGCCCCCAGCCTATGAGAGGGGTCAGGCGTCGGCGAGCAGCACGGTCAGCCCAGCGAGCCGCAGCCTGGTGACGACCTCCGGTGCGGCATCCCCCGCCGTGACGAGGGTGTCGAAGTCGGCGAGCGGCCCGACACTGCCGAGCCGGGCGCGCCCGAGCTTCGACGAGTCGGCGACGAGGATGGCCCGCTCGGCCGAGAGCACCATGCGCCGTTTCACCTCGGCCTCCGGCAGGTTGGTGTTCGTGACCCCGCGCTCGGGATCGACGCCGTTGCAGCCGATGAAGGCGAGGTCGGCGCGGAGCGTCTCGAGGAACGGCGAGGCGAAGGGGTTGACGAGCGAGTGCTGCAGCGGCCGCAGCGTGCCACCGGTCACGACGACGGTGAATCGCGGCATGGCCGGCTCGAGCGCGAGGGCGATCGTGAGCCCGTTCGTCACGATGAGCACGTCGTCGAGATCGCGCCGCTCGACGAGCGCGTGGGCCACGGCGAGCGCGGTCGTGCCGACGTCGAGCAGCACACTCTGGCCGGAGGTCACGAGCCCGGCCGCCCGCCGCCCGATCGCGGCCTTCTCGACGGCGGACTGCTCGAGCGCGCTCTCGAACGACGGCTCGCCCACACCGGGCACCGGTCGCGGCATCGCGCCGCCGTGCACGCGGATGATGCGCCCCTCGCCTTCGAGCGCCGCGAGATCCGACCGCACGGTGACCCCGCTCACGCCCAGCTCCGCGGCGGCATCCGTCACGCGCAGGAAGCCGCGCTCGGTGACGGCGCGCACGATCCGCTCGCGTCGGAGCGGTGCCGGAGTCGCGTCATCCATGCCGTCGCCTTTCGAAAGCCTTCATATCTGCAAGTCGTGTTTTCGATATCGTAATTGCATGCCCATCACGAAACGGCCAACGACGCTCGCCGATGGGCGGGACCTCATCTACTTCGACGATGCCGACTCGACCCTCGGCCCCGATCGCGCGGCCGACGCCCGGCATCTCGACCCGCGGCCCACCACGGCCACGATGCGGCAGGACGTGCTCACCGGTGAGTGGATCTCGATCGCCTCAGCCCGCCAGAACCGTGTCTTCCTGCCGCCCGCCGACCAGGATCCACTCGCCCCGGCGACCCCGGGCAACCCCTCCGAGGTGCCGAGCAACTACGACGTCGCGGTCTTCGAGAACCGCTCCCCCTCGTTCGGGCCGCTGCTCGGCGAGCCGTACACCGACCTCGGCGAGATCGGCATCGGACGTTCGCTCGACTCGATCGGCCGCTGCGAGGTCGTGTGCTTCAGCCCGGAGCACGAGGGCTCGTTCGGCACCCTGACCCCGTCCCGCGCGCGCACCGTGATCGAGGCCTGGGCCGACCGCACCGCAGCGCTCAGCGCGCTGCCGGGCATCCAGCAGGTGTTCCCGTTCGAGAATCGCGGCGAGGCCATCGGCGTCACCCTGCTGCACCCGCACGGACAGATCTACGCGTACCCGTACGTCACCCCGCGCACCACGCGCCTGCTCGACTCCATCGACCGATTCGACGGCGACCTCTTCGCGTCGATCCTCGAGAGCGAACGCGGATCGGATCGGGTCGTGCTGGAAGGCGAGCACTGGACCGCCTTCGTGCCGTTCGCCGCGCGCTGGCCCATCGAGGTGCACATGCTGCCGCACCGGCACGTGCCCGACTTCGCGGCGACCAGCGACGCCGAGCGCGACGAGCTCGCGACCCTCTACCTGCGACTGCTGCGGGGAATCGACAAGCTCTACGACACCCCGACGCCGTACATCGCCGCCTGGCACCAGGCGCCGGTCGCCGTCGGGCGCGACGACATCCGGCTCATGCTGCAGGTGACCTCGCCGCGGCGTGCGAAGAACAAGCTCAAGTACCTCGCCGGCTCGGAAGCCGCGATGGGTGCATGGATCGGGGACGTCACTCCAGAGGCGAGTGCGGCATTCATCAGGGAAGGCATCGCACGAGCATGAGCGACATCAGGGACGACGTGAAGGCCGATTTCACCCAGCTGTTCGGCTACGAGCCGCAGGGCGTCTGGTCGGCTCCGGGACGGGTCAACCTCATCGGGGAGCACACCGACTACAACGAGGGCTTCGTGCTGCCGTTCGCGATCAACCGTCGGACGGTGCTCGCCCTCGGCGTGCGCGACGATCGTGTGCTGCGGATCGCCAGTTCGTTCGCCGACGAGGTCGTCGAGCTGCCCATCGGCGAACTCGCGCCCGAGGTGCTGCACGGCTGGTCGGCGTACCCGCTCGGGGTCGCCTGGGCGCTCGGCGAGCACGGCGCCGACCTCGCGGCCGTGCCGGGGGTCGACATCTACATCGACTCGGTTGTGCCGGTCGGGGCGGGGCTCTCGTCCTCCGCGGCGATCGAGAGTGCGGTGGCCCTCGCGCTGACGGATGTCTGGCAGCTCGGGTTCGACCGCAAGACGCTCGCCCAGGTCGGTCAACTCGCCGAGAACAAGGCCGTCGGCGCGCCGACCGGCATCATGGACCAGTCGGCATCCCTCCTCGGCCGCAAGGACTCGGCGGTGTTCCTCGACTGCCGCAGCCTCGAGACCGAGGTCATCGACCTCGGCTTCGCGGCCGCCGGGCTCGAACTGCTCATCATCGACACCGGCGTCAGCCACTCGCACGCGACCGGCGGGTACGCCGCACGTCGCGCATCCTGCGAGGCCGGGGCGGCCGCGCTCGGCGTCTCGTCGCTGCGCGATGTGTCGGTCGACGATCTCCCGAGAGCACGCGATCTG
>Ga0247804_10001686_pt1 | contig 10202 bp, 7 predicted proteins | sample UWRJL029104C1_FD_181142 | JGI IMG/M metagenome (GOLD analysis project Ga0247804, IMG submission 181142) | Plant litter microbial communities from Arlington Agricultural Research Station in Wisconsin, United States - UWRJ-L029-104C-1 | ecosystem: Environmental > Terrestrial > Plant litter >...
TGGGGTTGGCCCCGGCGGCCAGCAGCAACCCCACCACGGCCGGGCTGGGCTGCCGCGCATACATGGCGCCGTGCAGGGGCGTGCCCCAGCCGTAGCCCCGGAGGTTGACCTGGGCGCCGCGGGCCAGCAGCGCCTGCACCATGCCGGGGTTGCCGTGGCGGGCGGCCCACATCAGCGCGGTCGACTCGTGCGGAAAGTTGGGGTCGGCCCCGGCGGCCAGCAGCGTCTGCACGGCGGCCAGGTGGCCGCTCTTGGCGGCCAGGTGCAGCGGCGTTTGATTTCCCTCGGTCAGGGCATTTACCTCGGCACCGTGGGCGAGGTACAGCCGGATGATGGCCGGGTCGGCGCAGCTGTCGGCGGCGGCCAGGTGCAGGGGCGTCTCGTCCTGCAGGTTCTGCCGCCGGGGCGACAAGCCCGCCGCCATGCAAGCCTGCACCACGGCCAGGTCGAGGCCGGGGTTGAGCAGCGGCGAAGCCCCGGGCTGGTCGAGGCGGGCGCCGTGGGCCAGCAGCAGGCGCAGCACCGGGCCCGACGTCGCCCGGGCCAGCGGCGGGCGGCTCTGCCGGTCGGGGCGCCCGGGGTCGGCCCCGTGGCCGAGCAGCAGGCGCACCAGCAGGGTGTCGTCGGCTTCCACAGCCAGGTGCAGCAGGGTCTGGCCGGTGGTGAGGTCGGAGTAATCGGCGCGGGCGCCGGCCCGCAGCAGCTGCGCCCCCACCGCCGACAGCCGGGCCTGCTCCGACAGGTTGGGCCGGTGCAGCCAGCTTTCGGTGCGTTCGTGGCGCACCAGCTCAGCCAGCTGCTGCAGGGCCAGCAGCAGCGGCGTTTGCTGCCGGGCATCGGGGGTATCGGCCGGGGCGCCGGCCGACAACAGGGCCTGCACCACCGCCGACGCCCCGGCCCGCGCCGCCCAGTGCAGCGGCGTGGAGCCGCTGGAATCGTGGTCGCTATGCCGGCGGTAGGCGGGGTCGTAGCCCCACTTGTCCCGCAGCAGGTACAGCTGGCTTAGCCGCTCGTCGCCCGCGTCATCGCCAACCGAGTCGGCAATGGCGGCGGCAGCAGCGTTGGCAATGGAGTCGCCCGGCACCGTTGCTTTTTCAGGGTCGGCTACCATGCTGGTAGTGGCTGCCACGGCCGCCCCGGCCCGCAGCAGCTGCTGCACGGCGGCGGGCCAGTCGAGCCGGGCGGCCCAGTGCAGGGCGGTTTCGCCGTAGCAGTTGGCCAGCCGGGGGTCGGCGCCCTGGCTGAGCAGCAGCGTCACCAGGGCCGGGTCGCGGCCCTGCACCGCCAGCTGCAACGCCGTGGTTTCCGACACGCTCCGGTCGTTCACACCCACGCCGTGCGTGAGCAGGTAGCGCACCAGCTCCCGGTCGCCGCACTCAATGGCCTCAAACAGCGGCTCGCCGCGCCGGGAATCGGCCCCGGCGTTCAGCAGCAGCTGCACCAGCCGCAGGCTCGCCGAGTCGGTGCGTATCGGTTCCAGCAACCGGGGCGCCGACCGCCAAAAAATCGGCGGCTCGCGTTGGTAGCGCCGAAAGGCCCGGGGCCAGTCGGCCGGCACTGCCCCATCGTATTGATACGGCGGCTGGTGCTCGTAGCGCAGCCGGCAGTGGTACTGCAGTAGCTCGGCCAGCGCCCCACCTTCGTAGTCAGCCTCCGGAAAAGCCTCGTCGGGCGCCACGCCGGTAGCCAGCAGGCGCTCCACCACGGCCACCTGGTTGGGCACGTAGCGCAGCGCCTGCGCCAGGGGCGAGGCGCCGTCATCGGGCCCCAACGGGTTGGCGCCGTGGCTTAGCAAGAAGTCCGTCATGGCCAGGTGGCCCCGCCTCACGGCTACGTGCAGGGGCGTTTCGCCCTGGTGTACCAGCTCCCAGCCGGGCAGCATCAGGGAGCCCTCCCAGCGGTTGGGCACGCGGGGGTTGCGATACGGGCGGTCCACCCGGGCGCCGTGCGCCAGCAGGCGGCGGGCCCGCGGCACGTCGTCGGTGGCGGCGGCCAGCAGCAGCGAATCCTGCCGGCTCAGCCGGGGTGCCGGGTCGCGGCGGGGGACATGGGTGCCCGAGCGGCGCCCGGCCACTTTCCTGGGAGGCAGCTGCGCCACCACCGGCACAGCCATGCTGCTTAGCAGCAGCAGTAGTAGAAATAACCGGACCGAAGTCTGCATACAAGAAAGCTAAACTATTGCTTTAGTGCTTAACGGGCGCTCCCCCCGTGGCATTGCCTGCCGCCTTCGCCAGCTCGGCCAGCAGCTGCCGGCAGGCGGGGGTATCAGCCGCCCGCAGGGCATCCCGCACCGATTCGCCGGCCGCATTGCGGCTATCGGGATGGGCGCCGTGGGTTAGCAGCAGCCGGCCCGTGGCCAGCAGGCGGGCATCGGCCCAGCGTGCCTGCCGCTGGCGCTCGGCGGTCAGCACCGGCGGGCCAGACGGCGGCCCACCCCAACCATCAAGGGATGGAGCATCCCGTTGGGCAGCCGTGCGGCGCTGCATCGCCAGCAGGTGCAGCGGCGAGTAGCCGGCCGAGTCGGCCACGTTGGGGTTGGCGCCGGCATCGAGCAGCCGCTGCGCGATGGCCGGCGTGCAGGTGCCGCTCTGCACCGCCGCCAGCAGCGGGGTGTCGCCGGTGAGCGAGTCGGGGCGGTTGACGGGGGCGCCGTAGCGCAGCAGCAGCCCCACCAGCGCCTCGCTGCCCAGGCGGGCGGCGGCCGTGAGCGGGCTGGGGTCGCAGTTGGGCCGCGCCCCGGCATCGAGCAGCAGCTGCACCATGGCCGGGCGCTGGGCCACCACGGCGTGGGTCAGGGGCGTCCAGTAGCTATAGTTGGCGGCATTTATATCGAGGCCCCGCGCCAGCAGCAGCGGCACGGCTCCCAGGTCGGCATCGGGGTGGGCGGCCACCAGGTGCAGCGGCGTGTCGCCACCGGTGGCCACGAGGTCGCTTAGCTTACCCGCCTGGGCCAGCACCGCCGCCGTGATGGGCAATGGCAGCTCCGCCTGGAGCAGCAGCTCGTAGTCTGCCGGGCCAAACTGCCCACCCGCCGCCTGCAGCTGCCGCAACACCGCCACCGAGCGCACCGAGTGCAGCGGCCGGTAGCCAAACTGGTCCAGCTGATTAGGGTTGGCGCCGGCCCGCAGCAGCCGGCCCACGCGCAGGGTATCGCCGTTGGCTACGGCGGCGGCCAGCGGGCCACTGCCCCCGTGGTCGGTCACGTTGGGACTGGCGCCGGCGGCCAGCAGCAGGCGCAGCACCTCGTCGGCATTGGGCCGGCGCGAGGTCACCTGCACCCGCTCCAGCTCGGTCAATTTCGGGCGGCCCCAGTCGTCGTCGATGCGCTGGTAAGCCGCCGGGTAGCTGTTCACGGCGTAGTGCAGGGGCGTTTGCTGGTCGGCATCGCAGGCGTTGGGGTTGGCCCCGGCGGCCAGCAGCCGGCGCACCGTGACCGGGCGGGCCGCCTGCACCGCCCGGTGCAGCGGCGTGCTGCTCTGGCCGTCGCGGCAGTCGGGGCAATTGGCCGCCCGGGGGTGACCATCGGGCGCGGCCCCGGCGGCCAGCAACAGCACCACCAGGCGCGGCGAGGGCAGCGCAGCGGCCAGGTGCAAGGGCGTTTCGCCGCCCTGAGTTATCGCATTCAGAGTAGCGCCCTGCGCCACCAGCAGCTGCACCGCTACCGAATCCTGCTCCCGCACGGCCAGGTGCAGGGCGCTAAGGCCGCCCTCCGGCTCACTGGCATCGGGGCCCACGCCGTGCGTGAGCAGGTAGCGGGCCAGCCCCGGCTCGCGGCTGCGAATGGCCGCGTGCAGCGCAAGCCAGTCGGGCCGGGCGCCGGCGGCCGTCAGCATTTGCAGTAGGTGAAGGTTCAGCGAGTCGGAGCGCAGCGGGTGCAGCTGCTCGGTTGACATGCGGTTGTTGAGAAAGCGGCCACGCATGCGGCGCGGCCGGGCGGCACGGCCTCCCGGGCCGGGCCGGTAGCTCTCGCGCAGCCGGCGCATGTCGGCGTTGTAGCCAATCACCGCCGCCAGCGTCCCCCGCGGCTGGCAGCGGGCGCTGTCGGGGTTGAGGCCGGTGGCCAGCAGGCGCTCCAGCAACGCGGCCTGGTTGGGCACGTAGTCCAGCACCAGGCACAGAGGCGTCGGTTGCAGACCAGGCGGCCGGGGGTTGGCCCCGTGGCGAAGCAGCAGGTCGGTCATCTCGAGGTGGCCGCGCGCCACGGCCAGGTGGAGGGCCGTTTCGCCCCCAAAGGCATGACTCCAGTCGGGCAGCGACAGGCCGTAGCGCACGTAGCTCAGCGAATCGGGGTTGATGTACGGCCGGTTCACCTCGGCCCCGTGGGCCAGCAGGCGTTGGGCCAGGGCCACGTTGTTGGCCGCCGCCGCCCGCAGCAAAGAGTCGTGCCGGCTGAAGGGCCGGATTGCGGGGTCGAGCATAAATGAATCGACCACCGCTGCGGCCGGGCGCTGGCGCGAGGTGGCCGGCTTGCGGGGCGTTTGCGCGGCCGTTGGGGTGGCGGCCCAGCCCAGTAGCAGCAGGAGGAACAGTCGGGGCCAGCTTCGCATACTACCAAGGTCAATCGAGTAAATGAATACCTGAAACGGCTTTTTTATCCCGCTATTATGCGGCGGACCGGGCCGTCGCTCAGGCAGTTTTGGCGGCGCCGGTGCCCGCCAGCAGCCACTCGTTGAGGCGGGCGCGCAGCTCGGCGGTGGGCAGGTCGCGGTGTACGGTGCCGTGGTGCACGAGGCTCATGGCGCCGGTTTCTTCGCTCACCACCAGCACCACGGCGTCCGTAATTTCCGTCAGACCGATGGCCGCCCGGTGCCGCAGGCCCAGCGAGGCGGGCACATCGGGGTTTTCACTCACCGGCAGAATGCAGCGCGCCGCCTGAATGCGTCCGCCCGCCACAATCACCGCTCCGTCGTGCAGAGGCGAGGTTTTATTGAAAATCGACAGCAGCAGGCGCTTGCTTACTTCGGCATCGAGCCGGTCGCCCGACTCCGCATACGCCCCCAGGTCGGACACCTGCGTAAAGCAAATCAGCGCCCCGGTGAGTTTGTTGGACAAGCTTTTGGCCGCCTCCACAAACGGCCCCACCGCCAGCGGCGCGGCCTGGTCGGGCCGCCGCCAGCTCCAGCCGCGCATGCGGTCCAGGGCCGTGGCCTTGCCCAAATTCAGCAAAAACCGTCGGATTTCCTGCTGAAAAAGGATGATGCTGGCCAGCACGCCCACGCTCATAAACTGCCCCAGAATCTTGGTCAGCAGCTCCATGCCGGTGGCCTTCACCACTAGGTACAGCACGTAGAGCGAGATGAGCCCCAGCGCCACATTGAGCGCCACCGAGCCCCGCAGCAGCTTGTAGAGCTGGTACAGCAGCACCGTCACCAGCAACACGTCGGCCGCGTCAATCCAGCCAAAGCGCAGGAAGTTGATGGGGAAGGGGCCGTGCATTAAGGAGAGGTGCTGGGGTGGGATGGGCGAAGATAGAACAAAACTCCCCTCCTTGGAAAGGAGGGGAGTTTCTCGTTCTGCTACTCCGGAAACACTGCCTGAAACAAGCGCACCGCCTGCACCGCCTCCGGCACGTCGTGCGCCCGCAGCAGCCGGGCGCCGCCCTGCAGGGCCAGCATGTGCAGGGCCGTGGTGCCATTCAGCGCCGCCTCGGCCGTGAGGCCCAGCGGCTGATAGACCAGCCGCTTGCGCGAGAGCCCGGCCAGGATGGGCTGCCCCAGCACTGCCAGTTCGGGCAGGCGGCGCAGCAACTCGTGGCTCTGGGCGCTGGTTTTGGCGAAGCCGAAGCCGGGGTCGAGCAGCACGTCGGTGACGCCGGCTTCGCGCAGGGCCACCAGGCTGTCGCGAAACTGGCGCAGCAGCGTCAGCACGAGGTCGTCGGGGTAGTCGGTGAGGGTGGTCATGGTTTGGGGGGTGCCGCGCATGTGCATCAGCACGTAGGGCGCCCGCAGGCGGCCCACGGTGGCAAACATGTCGGCGTCGAGGGTGCCGCCGGCCACGTCGTTTATCAGGTCGGCCCCGGCTGCGAGGGCGGCGGCGGCCACCTCAGCGCGAAAGGTGTCGATGGATAAAAACACCCCGGGAAAAGCGCGGCGCAGAGCCGTGATGGCCGGCAGCAGGCGGGCTTTTTCTTCGTCGGGCGAGATGTCGGCCGCGCCCGGGCGGGTGCTATAGGCGCCCAGGTCGAGGGTGGCAGCGCCGGCGGTGAGCATGGCCTCGGCGCGGGCTAGCAAATCCTGCTCCGATGTCACGCGGCTGTCGGCAAAAAACGAGTCGGGCGTGAGGTTGAGAATGCCCATTACCTGCGGCTGGCGCAGGTCGAGCAGGCGGCCGTGGGGGCTGCGCAGGGTAGCGGGAGCGGGAAAGAGCATAAGTAGCGCGAACTTTGTAGTTCGCGTCCCCCCGCGCCAGCTGCAATTGTTGAACCGGCGCGGGGACGCGAACTACAACCGAAGGTCAACGAAGTTACAGCTCGCGCTACAATGCCCACCGATACGCCCACTCGATACGACGCCATTCTGGCCAGCTGCCGCCAGCTGTTTCTGGCCAAAACCCACGACTACGGCACGGCCTGGCGCATCCTGCGCCTGCCCTCCGTCACGGACCAGATTTTCATCAAAGCCAACCGCATCCGCACCATCCAGGAAACCGGCGTGCAGCTGGTGGCCGACGACGTCAACGGCGAGTTCGTGGCCATCATCAACTACTGCCTCATCGCCCTGATGCAGCTGCACCTACCCGCCGGCACGCCCCCCGACATGACGCCCGAGGCCGTGGCCACGGCCTACGACCACGAAGCCGCCGAAAACCGCCGCCTGCTCCTGGCCAAAAACCACGACTACGGCGAAGCCTGGCGCCAGATGCGCGTGAGCAGCATCACCGATTTGATTCTAATGAAATTACACCGTGTCAAGCAGCTCGAAAACATCGGCGGCGCCGCCCTGGTCAGCGAAAGCGTAGAAGGCAGCTACCGCGACATGCTGAACTACGCGGTGTTTGCGCTGATACTTTCGGAATAGAACGACCAACTCCCCTCCTTGGAAAGGAGGGGATGTGAGCGCCGAAGAGGCGCGAACGGGGGTGGTTGAGCCGGTCGCGCCGTTAGAACAAGGCAGTAATTCTTTTTCATTGCGGTAAAACTCCAGCCGGCGCGACCGGCTCAACCACCCTCGTTTTGCCTGCGGCAAAACATCCCCTCCTTTCCTAAGGAGGGGAGTTTGTCGTTCTACCACCGAACTTTGCCGTACACTCCGGGTTTGCAAACCCGGACTACTCTGATTCGCTAGCTATTCCTCATGACTGCTGCCAACTCCGCTCCTTCGGCCTCGGTGCCGCTTAGTGCGCCCTCTTCGTCCCACTTCCGCCGCAATCTGGTGCGCGTGTGCTGGTTTGTGCTGGGCGCGCTGTTCATTTTCTCCGGCCTCATCAAGCTGAATGACCCCGTGGGCACGGCCCTGAAACTGGAGGAATATTTCGACGTTTTTGCGGAGTCCTGGCCCACGTTCGGGGGTTTCTTCCTATGGTTTAAAAGCATATCCCGCACCCTGTCCATCTTCCTCAGCTCGCTGGAAGTGATTCTGGGCGTGGCGGTGCTGCTGCGCTGGTACCTGCGCCAAACCTTGTGGATACTGCTGGCGCTGCTGGTGTTCTTTGCCTTTCTCACCTTCTACTCGGCCGCCTTCAACAAGGTGACGGACTGCGGCTGCTTCGGCGATTTCATCAAGCTCACGCCTTGGACCTCGTTTGGCAAGGACATGTTTTTACTGGTCTTGTGGGTCGTTATCTTCATGAACCAGCGCTTTTTGCGGCGCTCCTTCGCCCGCGGCACCTTTGGCATTATGATTATGACCATCACGGCTGCCGTGGCCATCGGCATCGGGATGCGGGCGCTGGGTCACCTGCCCTACTTCGATTTCCTGCCTTATAAAGTGGGCAACAACATCGGCCAGCTGATGAAGCCGCGCGAGCAGGCCAAGTTCCGCTACACGATGACGCGCAACGGCGAAACCAAGGAATTCGACGCCTACCCCACCGACACCACCTGGAAATACCAGGCCATGACGGCCATCAACCCCGAAGCCTCCAAGCCCGTCATCACCGACTTCGACGTGACCGACGTGAACGGCGACGCCTACACTCCGGAGCTGCTGACGGGCAACAAGTTGGTGCTCATCATTCAAAACACCAACAAAACCGACCGCGACCGGTTCCTGGCCATCAACAAGCTGATGGAAGCGGCCAGCAAGTCGCGCAAGAAAATCACGGCCGTTACTATCACCAGCACCAGCCCCGCCAAGTTCGACTCCTTCCGCCACGACGTGAACCTGGCGGGCCCCTACTACTTTGCCGATGCCACGGTACTCAAGTCGATGATTCGCTCGAACCCTGGCCTGATGCTGCTTAAGAACGGCGTGGTGAAAGGCAAATACCACTACCACGACATTCCGGAGCTGTTTGAGCTGGAGAAAGCGCTTTGATAATGATTAATGGTTAATGATTAGTGGTTAATAGCCCGGGAAGCCCCATCATTAACCATTAATCATTAACCATTAACCACTAAAAAAGCGTGCTCACCTTCCTCCTCCGTCGCCTGGGCCAGGGCCTGCTCGTTCTCATCGGGGTGGCCTGCACGGTGTTTCTGCTCTTCAACGTGCTGCCCGGCGACCCCGCCACCCTGCTGGCCGGCCAGCGCACCGACGTGGCCACTAAAGCCGCCATCACCGCCGACCTGGGCCTCGACCAGCCCCTGCCCCTGCGCCTGCTGGGCTACCTGAACGACGTGTCGCCGCTGGGCCTGCACCCGCGCGACTCGGCCAGCGTGGCGCGCTACGGCGGCCTGAGCGTGCTGCTGCTGGGCGACCAAGCCCTGGTGCTGAAAAAGCCCTACCTGCGCCGCTCCTTCCAGAGCAACAAGGATGTGCTGCGCATTTTGCTCGATTATTTCCCCGGTACCATGTGGTTGGCGCTGGCGGCCATGCTGCTGGCCAGCGTGGTGGGCGTGGCCCTGGGCGTGCTGGCCGCGTTGCGCCCGCAGTCGTGGCTGGACAGGGCGCTGCTGTCCACCTCGGTGCTGGGCATTTCGGTGCCGTCGTTCGTGGCGGCCATTGCCATTGCGGCCACCTTCGGCTTCTACTGGAGCCACTGGACGGGCCTGAGCCTCACAGGCCAGCTCTACGAAACCGACCCGTTCACGGGCGAGCGGCACCTGGTGCTGCGCAACCTGCTGCTGCCTGCCATCGCGCTGGGCGTGCGGCCCCTGGCCATCATCACACAGCTCACCCGCTCCAGCATGCTCGACGTGCTGAGCCAGGATTACATCCGCACGGCCCGGGCCAAGGGGCTGAGCCGCCGCGCCACCGTGCTACGCCACGCCCTGCGCAACGCCCTGAACCCGGTGGTCACGGCGGTATCGGGCTGGCTGGCCTCGCTCATGGCGGGCGCCTTCTTTATCGAATACATTTTCAACTGGAAAGGCCTGGGCACGGTGACGCTGCGAGCGGTGGAAAACCTGGATTTCCCGCTGGTGATGGGCGCCACTATCTTCGTGGCCGCGCTGTTTGTCGTCATCAACATCGTGGTTGATTTGCTCTACGCCGCCCTCGACCCACGGGTGAAGGTGCAATGAGCCGCCACCTCAGCCTCATCGGCATGCCCGGCGCGGGCAAAACCACGCTGGGGCAGGCGCTGGCGGTGCATTTCGGGCTGCCATTTGTCGATTTGGATGCGGAAATCGTGACCCGGGCCGGGCAGCTCATTCCGGCCATTTTTGCACAGCAGGGCGAAGCATATTTCCGTCAATTAGAAGCTGATACGCTACGCGCCGTGCTGGCCCGGCCCGCGCCGCTGGTGCTGGCGGCGGGCGGCGGCACCCCTTGTTTTCACGACGGCATCGCCGTGCTCAACCAGCACAGTATCACGCTCTGGCTCGACGTGCCGGTGCCCACGCTGCTGGCCCGCCTGCAAGCTACCGAAACGGCCCGGCGCCCCCTGCTAAGCCAGGCCCCCGAAGGCCTCGAAACACGGCTGCGTGAAACCCTGACCGCCCGAACGCAGTTTTACCGGCAAGCCCGACTGCGCTGCGCCGATGAAGCCTGCACCGTGGCGGCCCTGCTGCCGCTGCTGGCGGGCGCTGGTTTCCCGTCGCCCGCCGTGTAGGTATTGGGGCGTATTTTTGCAGCCAATTAGGCTGTTGACTACTACTGATT
>Ga0247804_10001689_pt1 | contig 10197 bp, 7 predicted proteins | sample UWRJL029104C1_FD_181142 | JGI IMG/M metagenome (GOLD analysis project Ga0247804, IMG submission 181142) | Plant litter microbial communities from Arlington Agricultural Research Station in Wisconsin, United States - UWRJ-L029-104C-1 | ecosystem: Environmental > Terrestrial > Plant litter >...
AGATCTTCGACACGATAACTGTCGAGTTCATAATTAAATGATCCATAGCCACTGGTGACCGATTTAAGCTGGTCGTAAAAGTCAGTCAATAGGTTTGCGAGTGGGGCTTCAAAACTAATCAATGCACGCTCGTCGATATAGCTAAGATTCTTTTGCGTACCACGCTTGGCGATGATCAGTTGAATCACCGATCCAATATACTGTGCGGGGACAATAATCTCACCCTTAATCCATGGTTCTCGGATTTCTTTAATACGGCTGACGTCCGGGAGGTTACTCGCACTTTTAATGTCGAGTTCTTCGCCTGACGACAAAACAACCTGATAGTCAGTAGATGGGTTTGTAATGACAAGGTCGAGATCGTATTCGCGCTCGAGCCGTTCACGAATAATATCAAGGTGTAGGAGACCGAGGAACCCGATGCGCACACCAAAGCCAAGAACCGGCGAGTTCTCTGGCTCAAATTGAAGCGCCGAGTCGCTAAGGCTCAACTTTTCGATAGCGTCTTTTAGTTCTTGGTAATCATCGTTACTGACCGGGAAGAATCCGGCGTAGACAAATGGTTTTACTAATTTATATCCAGGGAGCCCTTCGGTTGCAGGTGCTCGCTTGGTCGTGACTGTATCGCCCACTCGGGCGTCTCGAGTTGTTCGAAGGTTTGTCACAATGTACCCAATCTCACCGGTTGCGAGCGTCGTACTCGCCGACATAGCAGGGTTCAACGACCCTACTTCAAGTGCAATGCCGTTCGCACCTGTGGCGAGCATATCAATACTATCGGCTTTACGAATTTCGCCGTCGATAACACGAACATACAAAATCACGCCGCGGTAATCGTCAAAATAACTGTCAAAAATAAGTGCACGAGTTGGCTTGGCAGCATCACCTTGTGGTGCGATCACACGTTCAACGACAGCATCAAGGACATCAGGGACACCCTCACCTGTTTTGGCACTAATCTTAATAATGTCATCCTCGGTACAGCCAAGAAGGTTGATGATTTCTGCACTCACCTTTGGAACATCGGCAGCAGGAAGATCGATCTTATTAAGGACAGGAATGATCGTGAGGTCTGCCGCGATCGCAAGATAGACATTCGCAAGTGTCTGAGCCTGGATCCCTTGACTCGCATCGACAACAAGGATCGCCCCTTCGCAGGCCTGGAGGCTACGTGATACTTCGTAGCTAAAGTCTACGTGACCAGGAGTATCGATAAGATTAAGTTCGTGACCTTTGTAGTTCATTCGAACCGGGGCAAGCTTAATAGTAATTCCCTTTTCACGCTCGAGGTCCATACTATCAAGAAGCTGAGACTTCATGTCTCGCTTTTGGACCGTCCCAGTTACTTCGAGCATTCGATCCGCTAGGGTCGATTTGCCGTGGTCAATATGGGCGATAATACAAAAATTACGAATGTGATCTTGGGTCATCTTTTATTTCCGGGGCTTTAAACAGAATCCGCTGGACTCGTGCCAAAATTGGCTTCACCTCTTGTAACTTAAATAAGTAACTGAACAAGAAGTAGGATAACAGACTTAGCGTCGCAATCAAAGTGAACTTAGGGAAGGAATCGAGGAATCGCTGGTCGTCTGCGCTCAGAGGGAATGCGACGACAAGGAAATATGTAATCACTGCCATCACCGCCGATGCTATTACCATTCGACCGATTGCATGAACGAATGGCAAGTTAAAGAGTCCTTTAATTTGTCGTGACATAATAAAGAATAGGATGGCAACTTCCACGATGGATACGATAACCGATGCCCATGCAAGCCCGTGCACACCCCCGTTAAGTCCTAACGTAAACCATACAGCAAGAGTGATGTTTAAGGCGATCGTAAATAACGAGATATAGAGGGGGGTTTTGGTATCTTGCTGTGCGTAAAAGCTCCGGGCCGAGATAAAGTAGACTGAACGGAAGAGGATCGAAATGCCCAAAATCGCAAGAATACTCGCCATATACGGGTCACCACCGTTAACGATAAAGTTAACAATATACCCACGACAGATTACCGCGACAACTGTCACCGGAAGCGCGAGCCAGATAATTACCCTTAGCACCGCTTGAAGCTCTGTACGGAATAAATCGGGTCGCCCTTGCGCCATTCGCTCGGTCATCTTCGGGAAGGCAGCCGTGCTAATCGCAACACCGATAAGGTTAATCGGCACGTACGAAATCGACATCACCTGCTTGTATGCTAGCGCGCTACCAGCAACCATTCGCGATGCGAGGTTTGTTTCGGCAATACTATTTACATAATCAATTCCCTGGTCGAGTGAACGTGGAGGAAGGAGCCGAAGCACTTGACGGAACCCTTTATTCTTCCAGTAGATTTTAAACCTGTAGTCGAAGCCCATACCAAATAGTCCAAGCGTACTCACGAGTAGTTGCAATATCGCACCCAACACAACTCCGAGCGCGACGCCCATAATCCCACCTTCGAATACCTGCCAACCAAAGATATTGATGCCATTCGTAAAGAAGACAAGTCCAATAATAATACCAACGTTATAAATTGCCGGTGCAAGTGCAAAGAAGGCAAATCGACCAACTGCTTGTTGCATGCTCGTAATCACCGTTGCGACTGCAAACAAGAATGGGCTGACAGCGATCACGCGCATCATACTGACAGCAAGAGCACGGCTCGATTCGTCGAGTCCAGGACCAACAACATAACGAACCAATGGTTCTGCAAAGATAATAATCAACACACTCGCGACTAATGTAGCAAGTGCCATCAAGTTGATAATGCTGGTCGAAAGTTCCCAAGCTGATTTTTTGTTACCCGACGCAAGTCGCTGGTTGAATACAGGGATAAAACTAACGCTCAGCGCACCAGACACCAAGATGATAAACATGAAGTCAGGCACCGTAAACGCAACGGTGTACGCATCGGCACCTGTCGGATATGTTAGGTAATAAAGACTGTTAAAGAGTCGATCGCGGAAGATGCCCAGAAGACTCGCAATAAGCGACGAACCGGCCAAGAAAGCCGCCGCCACTTGGAGCGGAAGCCTTCTGTTTGCCTTTGAGATCGTCGAGCGAAAACTAATCATTCAAGTGGAAAGCCCGCGTTACGAGTAAAGCATGGCCTCCTTTGGTAGCTTCGCGTCGGCAAGAAGTTTTACGACTCCTTCTTCTTCGAGAGTTTCTTGTTCAAGCAACGCATCAGCGAGCTTCTTGAGGCTAGGCATGTTCGCCTTTAGGACGGCCTCGGCACGGTTAGCAGCTTCTTTGATAAGCGTCGCAACTTCGGCATCAATTTCGCGCGCAGTGTCATCGCTGTAAGGTCGCTCATGAGTCATTCGGTCAAATACCATTCCACCGTTGTCTTCGTGGAAGACTTGGTCGCGAAGTTTTGTGCCCATACCCTGTTCGATGACCATGTCTCGGGCAATCTCGGTCGCTTTGCGGAGGTCAGATCCAGCACCAGTTGTAATACCATCAGCACCGTTGATGAGTTTCTCGGCGATACGTCCACCAAGTGCACGCGCAAGGATATCCTTAAATTCGTACACACTCGTGTAAATCGTGTCTTCCGGTGGCAAGAACCATGTCACACCACCCGTTCCACCGCGTGGGATAATCGTCACCTTGTGAACAGGATCGCTGTCGGGAAGGACGTGCCCAACAAGCGCGTGACCAGCTTCGTGGTACGCAGTAAGTTCTTTGTCTTTCTCGCTCATCACCTTACTCTTGCGTTCTGGACCAATTGCGACTTTTTCAAATGCCTCAGTGAGGTCAGCGTTGCTGATCTTTTTTGAATTACGGCGAGCTGCAACAATTGCCGCTTCATTTGCAATGTTCGCAAGGTCAGCACCAGATGATCCGGCTGTTTTTGCTGCAAGCTTATCAATCTTTACCGTGCTATCGGTTGGCTTGTTTTTGAAGTGAACCTTCAGGATTGCTTCACGGTCTTTTCGCTCTGGCAATGTAATGTTCGTACGTCGGTCAAAGCGACCTGGACGAAGGAGTGCGGGGTCAAGTACATCGGCACGGTTAGTCGCAGCCAATACGATAACATTTGCACCTGTTTCGAATCCGTCCATTTCAACAAGAATCTGGTTAAGTGTTTGTTCGCGTTCGTCGTGTCCACCACCCATACCGCTTCCACGGCGACGGCCAACTGCATCGATCTCATCAATAAAGATGATTGCTGGTGCGTTCTTTTTCGCTTTCGCAAATAGGTCGCGAACACGAGAGGCACCGACACCAACAAACATTTCTACGAATTCTGAACCACTGATGCTAAAGAATGGAACGTTTGCTTCACCGGCGACCGCGCGCGCAAGCATTGTCTTACCCGTACCTGGGCTACCAACAAGGAGGACTCCCTTTGGAATCTTTGCACCAAGGCTTTCGTACTTCTTTGGGTGCTTCAAGAAATCGACAACTTCTTCAAGATCTTGTTTTGCCGATTCGTTACCCGCAATATCCGCAAAGAGTACCTTTGTTTTGTCTTCACCGTAAAGTTTCGCCTTTGATTTACCGAACCCAAGTGCCTGGTTGTTCTGGCCTTGTGCTTGACGCATCATAAACATAAAGAAGGCAGCGATTAAGATAACTGGGATGATAATGATCGCGATATTCCAAAGAATATTACTTGTCTCGTTCGGTGGCGAGACACTCACTTCAGTCCCAGAATTTGTTTCTAGCCCTTGTTCGTAGAGTGAACTACTTGCGTCCTTGGTTGATTTTTGAGTTGGCTTATCAGAACCCTCTGGTGTCACCTTTAGGTCGTTGCCTTGAATCTCGATCTTTGTGATCTCACCCTTGTTAGCTCGATCGATAACGCTTGAAAGTGCAACTTCTTCGAGGTTTTCTTGAGGGGTAGTGATTGCAACAGCAGCGAGTACACCAATAACAAGAATTGCCCAGAACAGCGTTAGTCTGATTATATTATTCGGTTTTTTAGGGGAAACAGGGGATTTTTTAGCCATAGCGAATGGTTCCTTTCGGGATAAATAGCAGTATTCTCTTCTCTATTATTTTAGCAGTGAGACCGAGAAATTACGAGTAGTGAATTTAAGTGTGACACCCGAGCCCGCCTCATGCAATGAATCTGGTTTCGCTGTTTTGATTGCGAGCAAAACTCGCTCCATTTGTGGCCTTGTTAACTTTGCTTTCGTGACGTGACGCAAACACTCCAGCGCAACTTTCTTCGGGATGTGCGTAAAGAAGTATCGGCTGTATTCAGGACCAGCCCCAACCAACCGCGCAACCTCTCTATCGATGAGTCGTTTTGTCTCGACTTGGTGATGGCGGAGCCCTAGGATTTCTCGCTTCTCGTCATCGGTCAGTGTTGCGACCACTTTACGGAGTCGATTGCGAAGATATGCTTCGCTACTGTTCGTACTGTCTTCTCGCCACACCAGACCCTGACTGTGCGCATAGTCTTTCAATTCTTGCTTCGTCTTACCAAGGAGCGGTCGAATGATATCAGAATCCAGCACCGCTAATCCTCGCCAGCCAGTCCCCCGATAAAGATTGATGGCAACTGTTTCGGCGGTGTCATCGGTGTGGTGTGCGGTCACAATTTTTGCATTGTACTTCTTGGCGATATTTCGTAAAAACTCATACCGCTTCGTCCGAGCAAGCTCTTCACTTGCATTCGCACCCAACTCCTCACGATGGGTTTCAAAGGGAAGTTTATATCGTGCTGCAACAGATTTTACGAATTCAGCATCACGCGCAGAATCAGATCGAATGCCATGATCGAAATGCGCAACAATTAATTCGTGGCCAGGAAGGCGTCGCAGCATATCAAGCAGGACAATAGAATCGACACCCCCGCTGACTGCAACGACGTACGTAGTCACTAGTTACTTTCTTGGAGTGCTTTTAAATCAGCAATCACTTGATCGCCATGACCCATTGGCGTCACTCGACCGTAGACTTTAACAATCTGGCCCTTGGGGTTAATAATAAATGTCTTACGAAGGATACCCTCGCGACCATACATCTTTTTGCCCCAAGCGCCGTACGCATCGATTACCTTGGCGTCTTCATCAGTCAAAAGCGTGAAGTTAAGCGAGTGCTTTTGCTTGAATTTTTCGTGACTACTTGCGTCATCTTTGCTAATGCCAACAATATCAGCTCCCATAGCAGCTAGTTCATCGCGAGCATCACGCAGGCTGCAGGCCTCAAGTGTGCACCCTGGCGTGTCGTCTTTAGGATAGAAATAAAGTATGACCCACTTCCCTTTGTGTTCAGCGAGCGTATGAACGCCCCCGTCGGTACTTGGGAGTGAGAAATCTGGTGCGTCATAAGGAGTAGTTGTCATATAACTAGTATAACTCTTAAGCAAACTCATAGTAAAACTTGTATAATAGAGTGCAATGCCTAAAGAGACCACAAAAAAAAGTCGCCTTGAAGTCCTCGATCATCTTCGAGGCTTTTTCATTGTCGTCATCATTATCGACCACCTCTCGCGATTCCCTAGCCTTTGGGGCTTATTTACCGGCAAAGCGCTCCTTTGGGTAACAGCGGCCGAAGGATTCGTCGCAATATCAGGGCTTTTGGTGGGTTACGTTCGTGGCTACAAGAACCGCGAACTGCCGCTAAAGGATGTGTCTAAAAAATTGCTAAGCCGGGCATTCCTTTTATACGTGTGGTCACTTATTGGATCAATTGTTTACACGGCAATCATCTGGTACGTTCCACTTCAAGGTGGCTCACCTGGGCTACCGGTTCCTAAAGGCGACTGGAACGAGCTGATATTCCAGCTCGTGACGATGCAGTACACCTACGTCTGGGTCCACTTCCTTACCCTCTACGCGATCTTCCTCGCCGCTGCACCTATTGCGATTTGGCTTCTTCGGCAAGGTAAGGCATGGATCGTTGGGCTACTGAGTCTCGTCGTTCTTACTTTTGGCTGGTTATTGGATAGTGAAGCAATGCAGTGGCAGTTCTTATTCTTTATCCCAAGTATCGTTGGGTACTATCTCTCATCAATTCTTACATGGTGGGCGAACCTCTCAACTAAAGTGCAGCGTCGAATTGCAGGCTCAACAGTGGCGCTCACCCTCGCGACAATTACCGTATCGGTCATTTTCACATTCTACTCGTCGTCATTTTCACTCATGGCGCAGAGCATAAACACCGGCCTATTCGATAAAGACACCGTTAGCCTTTGGCGAGCCGGCTTAGCCTTTTTATGGTTCACTGGCTTCGTCTTTATCTTCAAGTTCTTTCACGCGTTTATCGCAAAGCGACTCGGGTGGCTATTGATTCCGATCGGTACGAGTTCACTAACTGCGTACATCCTTCACGGTCTCGCACTATGCATCATTAGTTTCTTTACGATTGCGAGCGAAAATATCGTCATCAACACGTTACTTGGTGTTGTCGCAGTGATGATTGTATGGAGCCTATTAAAGATTCCGTTTGTCCGTAAAGTCATTCCTAGTTAGTAGCTAGCGAGTCTCGTACTTCACACCCTTATAGACAGTGCTTCCATCGATGCGACTGGTTGCTGATGTCTTGTCGATTACCTTCCAGTCTTCGTCTGGTATTGGGAGTTCGTCATTCGCGTAGCCAATGTACCATACAACTGGGTTTTCTTTTACGAAGGCATCGAGGTCTTTAATCTTGTGAGCATCATTGTACTTCAACATATCAAGTGAGCCAAAACCATAGGTCGTGTCTTTATCGATAAAGTACACAGGGTGCTCTTTCGTATCGTAGAAAACAGCTTCATAAAATACCCACGGTGTTGAAGCGATAATTGGGACACCTGGTTCAGATTTCTGGACCGCTTGTTGAACAACAGCTTTGGTTTGAATATCAGTGACAGAATTCTTATTGTAGTTTGAGTAGTAATACGCTTTTGAGATACCTGCGATGAGCATACCTGCAATAACGCCGTACACTATCACCTGACGGATAACGCCCTTGTGGCGAAGTCCGATCGCTAACGTCACACCGACAAATAATGCCGTTGCCATTGCTGCAGGCAAAAGATACCGTTCAACAAACGATGACGTAAGTGGAGGCAGCGACACGATAAAGAGCGCGACCGGAGGTACAAATGCGAGAAGGAACAAGAGGAGGTATGAACGTTTGAGTGTTCGATTAGCCGATCGGTAGACACGCGCTGCGATCACAGTAAATACGATAAGTGATGCCGCGAGCACCGCTGCACCCCATCCCATTACTTGGTAATGACCAAGGAAGTACACCATCGTCGTGATGTAGCCAGGAAATGTATCAATACCAACAGGACCGATCCAGAATCCACCAGATTGAATAACGAATAGTTGAATTGCCATCGCCGGAAGCCACGGAAGGAATAGCCCGACAGCGACAATGTAAGCGATCCAGGTGTTTCGGTCGAAAACTTTCTTGAACATCGCCTTGCCCTTTGCGCCCGCTTGTCGTGCGACAACAAATCGCCACACAAGATGTGCGATCCATGCAAAGGCCGTAAAGTAATGTGTCCACATTCCCAGTGACACGAGGACGCCATAAAGTATCCAGTGCTTGCGCTTGCGTGATTCGGTTGCAATGGCAAGCACATAAGTTGCTGCCATCACAATTGCAGCTGCGAGCGTGTACATGCGTGCTTCTTGGCTATAACGGATAAAGAGTGGTGAAAGAACGAGAACGAATAATGCCGCGAGTGCCGCTCGGCGACCGAATTGACGTCGAATAAAGAGGTACCCAAAGATTGCTGCAACCGCACCAAAGAACACACTCATCGAACGGAATGCGAGTTCGGTTGTTCCGAAGACGGATGTCCATGCTTTTAAGACCCAGTAAAAGAACGGCGGGTGGACATCTGTGGCCGTGTAGCGAGCAATATCAAGGAAGTTGAACTGCACAATGTACGCGCTAAATGCTTCGTCGAACCAGATTGATGCATCGGATATATTCCAAAGAGTGAGGCCACCGAATAAAGCGATAAGGAGGGCGACAAATATCCAGTCTGTACGAGGTCGTGATTCAAAGAAGCGATAGGTTTTTGTAAAAAATGTTTTCATATTGAGTGCCCCTATCATACCGCGAGAACACCGCCGGAGGCAACAATTATTGCGACTACCACTAGAAAAAGGTCTCAAATAAGTGTATAATCACCCGAGTAAACACCATCGGGGTGTGGCGCAGTTGATAGCGCGCTCGGTTTGGGACCGAGAGGTCGAAGGTTTGAGCCCTTTCACCCCGACCAAATAAAATTAGCCACTTTTGTGGCTTATTTTATTTGTTGGAATAAGTGTTCAACCTTCGACTTTTTCTGGAACAGAAAAATAGTCGATGGTTTGGCAGAGTGAACGAAACGAAAAAGTGTTTACATTTTTGAGTGAGAGAACGAAGGAGGCTTCAGCCGATGCCCTTACCCTCTATTTCTCACCCCAAGCAGCATCATCATACAGCCACCGGACCTCGCCACCAAAGGTTTCAGTAACCTCAGCTGCAACCGCAATTGGCAACCCACCCTTAAGTCGTGCATGTTTAAGAATTGGCATCTTCGACGCGCCAACCGCAAAAATAACAAGCTCCTGCACATGCTCGAGCGCACGAAGCGATAATGTTATCCGCTCGGACGGTGGTTTTGGCGAGTCGTAGATAGGAATCACCCATCCGCTTGGGCTATCAACAAATCCAGGGTGACCCGGGAATAGCGATAACGTATGTCCATCCTCACCAACCCCAAGCCAAACTAAATCAAATCGATCAAACTGCGTGGCAGATATCGCCGTCTCGTAATGTTGTGCGGCAAGATCTGTTGAAATAGTTGTATCAGGAACGAGTCGCTGTACTGCCGCCGTTAATTCATTCTTATCAAAAATCCTCATGATTGATCCCCAGTTGGAATCCTTGTGATCAAATGGCACCATCCGCTCGTCACCCATAATAACGGTCACGAGACTCCAATCGAGCGCGTCGCTATAGTTTGCAACGACTTCCCTATACGCAGCCATTGGCGAACTCCCGCCAGCAAGCACCCAGCTTGCCCGACCGTGTGTTTCAATCGCAAGCTTTAGTATCTCGACGGCATTCTCGGCAGCTGCTTTTGCAACTGCCTCAGCGGTTTCGTATGTTCGTATCTCTGACATCTACCCTACTTCGCGTACTCAATTGCTCGAGTTTCGCGGATCACATTGATCTTAATGGTTCCTGGGTACTGCATCGTGCTTTCGATCTTGTTCGCAATATCGCGGGCAAGTTTGATCGCGCTAAGGTCGTCGATAGCCTCT
>Ga0247804_10001690_pt1 | contig 10194 bp, 7 predicted proteins | sample UWRJL029104C1_FD_181142 | JGI IMG/M metagenome (GOLD analysis project Ga0247804, IMG submission 181142) | Plant litter microbial communities from Arlington Agricultural Research Station in Wisconsin, United States - UWRJ-L029-104C-1 | ecosystem: Environmental > Terrestrial > Plant litter >...
GGTGGAGGCGCGGCGTTGGGGGATGGAGGCGCGGGTTTGGACTACGCGGCGGGCGGGGCGGCGAGGGAGGCCAGTATTTGCGCGTGGAAGGCCCGGAAGCTGGTGGAGCGGCGAGCTGGTCAGCGGCTGTTGGGAGCCGCTATGAAGCTTTCTACAAGTTGCTTGGTAGTACATGTCGGTCCCTCTATCTACCTTTGCCGCAACCCTGGCCGCTTCTTCTATATGAAATTGAAAAATACCGTACTTGCGGCCCTAAGCTGCGCGCTGCTGGTGAGTGCCTGCACCGACAAGCAGGACGATACCCAACCGGCAACCGCTACGCCGCTGATTGACCCGGCCACCGGCTGGACCACCGTCGGCACTATCCCCTTTCGCGGGCTGGTGACGGGCCTTCCCGGCACGCACGCCATGACGCCGTATGACCTGGCGGTGGTCGATAATGACCTGGCCCTGCTGTATAGCGAAGACTATCAGCTGTCGGGTGTGCAAGCCACCAAATCCTACAAGGTGCGGTTTGCGCCGGGCAGCCCCATTCCCGAAAGCACCCCGCTGCAACGCGGGGGGTGGGCGTTTAGCTACTTGTCGCGCTTCGTCCCCGGCAGCTTTACGCCGGTGTACATGAAAATGGAGGGGGCCAACTACACCTGCTTGACCTACAGCGACGAGGCCGGTCCGCTGGGCGGCGGCAATACCGACTATACCACCCCCGCCATCCGGCCGATAAACTGGTATGCCAACGGCGGCCTGACGATGACGGTGCCGGGCGGCGCGAAGCAGGCGTATGTGCTGTCGTACACTTTTCCGGAAACCGGCAATTTTAAGGTAGCGGAAAATGTGTGGCGGCAGGACTCCACGGCTTGGCGGGGCTACGACGCGATGCAATTCGCCAACGGGGAGGTGGACCAGTTCCTGGTGTCGGTGAAGGGCGCCAAAGTGTACTTCTCGGTGCTGAAAAACGACCCTAATTTCGTATCGACGACCGGTATGACGCCCAGCTTCAGCACGCTGATTCGGCAGGAAATGCCCGGCCTGAACGCGGCGGGCTTCGGCATCAGCAACATGATTATCGCCAGCCAGGTGGTGAACGACCGCTACACCGTGCTCATCGGCGAGCATGCCGCGGGCAATTCCAGCATTTTCACCAAGGTACACTGCTACCAGTGGCAAAAAGGGGCCGCCCAGTTTACGCGGGTGTACGGCGACATTGCCCTGCCGGCAGATATCGGCCAGAATTTCATGAGCCGGGCCACCATTGGTACCCGCCCGGTAGAGGGGTCGGGGGCTTCGGTAAAATTCACCCCCGACGCCACGGCCTATATGCTGTACAGCGGGTCGCCGTCGAACTACGTGCAGAACGATAAATACACCGCCCTGGCTATCGTGAATGCGCAGGGGGCCCAAATGGTTGGGAAGTATGCATCGCCGACGCAGTACGAGCAGATTGACCTGGGCGTGTGCCACTACCTGAACGGGGCATACTACGCCGTGGTGTATCAGAAGCGCGAGCAGCTATTCGATAAGAGCGATGCGCGGTTCCGGTTAGATATTGTAAAACTGAAGCTGTAAGCCCATGCGTACCTTATTCGTGCTACTGCTGAGTGTGCTGGCCCTGGCTTCCTGCAGCAAGAAGACGGCTGAGCCTGCACAACCTGCCCTTGCCGGCACTACCTGGCTGGTGACCATGAACGTAACGGGCAACACCACTACCCAGAACATCTTTGAGTTCAGCACCGGGGGGGCTTTTGCCTGGCATCCGGCGGGGGCCCCCAGCTATAGTGGCACCTGGACCCAGAACGGCACGGCCGTCACGTTCACCTTTAAAGAAACGACCCCCACGGGCGGGGCATATGATTGGGATAACGCGGGCACCCTCAGCGCCGACGGCACCACCCTGACCGGTACGATGCAACGACGCGGGGCATCGGGCGCGGGTACTTTCAGTGCCACGAAGCTATGACCAGCCCGGGGGGCGGGGCAGGTAGTGGAAGTCGTTGGGCATCCGGTTTTCGCGCAAGGTTAAACGCGGTTTCGCTAGGTTTTCAACTGTATTCAGCCTTGCGAAACCTTGCGCGAAAATCCTATACTACCCCAGTAGCTCCTCGATGTCCTCCCGCGTCAGCGACTTGATGACGGCCTCGTCGGTGGCGATGAGCTCGCTCACCAGGGCCAGCTTGCGGCGCTGGAGGGCCAGAATTTTCTCCTCCACCGTGCCCTGGGTGATGAACTTATAGACGAACACCGGCCGCTGCTGCCCGATGCGGTGGGCGCGGTCAACGGCCTGGGCCTCCACGGCGGGGTTCCACCAAGGGTCGAGGATGAAGACGTAGTCGGCGGCGGTGAGGTTGAGGCCCACGCCGCCGGCCTTGAGGCTGATGAGGAAGATTTGCAGCTCCTCGGTTTCCTGGAAGCGGTTCACCTCGGCCTGGCGGTCGCGGGTGTTGCCGTCGAGGTAGGCGTAGGGGAGCTGGCGCTCGTCGAGGGCGTTGCGCACCAGCAGCAGGTGCTGCACAAACTGGGAGAAGACGAGGACTTTATGTCCCTCGGCCACCACGCCGCGCAGCATCCGCAGCACCTCGCGCAGCTTGCCCGACTCGTGGGCGTAGTCGTGGTCGGCGAGGTGGGGGTGGTTGGCAATCTGGCGCAGGCGCGTGAGGCCCTGCAGCAGCAGAAACTGGGTGCTGGCCGTGCCGTGCTCGTCGAGGTTCGAGAGGATTTTGTTGCGGTAGAAGCTCTTGGTTTCTTCGTAGGCGTGGGCCTGCTCCTCGGTCATGGGGCAGAAGCTGAGGTGCTCCGTCTTCTCTGGCAGCTCCTTGGCCACCTGCGCCTTGTGCCGCCGCAGGATGAAGGGCTTGATAAGCGCGTGCAGGCGGCGGGTGCGGTCCTCGTTCTGGTCTTTCTCGATGGGCTTGAGGAATTCCTTGCGGAAAAACGCCTGCGTACCCAGCAAGCCGGGGTTGATGAACGACATCTGCGACCACAGGTCCATGGTGCTGTTCTCGACCGGCGTGCCCGTCAGAATCAGCCGATGCTTTGAGCGCAGCTGCCGCACCGCCTGTGAGGTAGTACTGGAGGGGTTTTTGATGGCCTGCGACTCGTCCAGAATCACGTAATCAAACTTATACGAAGCCAGCAGCTCGGTATCGAGGCGCACGATGCCGTAGCTGGTCAGCACCACGTCGTAGTCGGCAAACTGGGCGGCGTTTTTGTCGCGGTAGGTGCCGGTGTAGGCTAGGATGCGCAGGCTGGGGGTGAACTTCTGGGCCTCGCCCAGCCAGTTGTACACCAGCGAGGTGGGCAGCACCAGCAGCGAAGCCGCGCCGTTGGTGGCACCGCTTTCGTGGCGCTGTTGCAGCATGCTCAGGGTCATTACCGTCTTACCCAGGCCCATGTCATCGGCCAGGCAGCCGCCGAAATGGTACTGCTGCACGAAGCGCAGCCAGTTGTAGCCGGCCTTCTGGTAGGGCCGCAGCTCGCCCCGGAAGCCGGCCGGCAGCGGGTGGTCTTCCACTTCGGCAAAGTCGCGCAGCTTTTCGAGCTTGCGGCCCATGGTCACGGTGGCCAGCTCGGAGCTTTGCAGGTCGGCCACCAAAGCTAGGTGGTGGCGGCGCAGGCTAATTTCGCCGTCGGTTTCCTCGGCGAAGGCGAAGAGCTCGAGGTAGTCGGTAAACCACTCTTCGGGAATGAGAGCCACCTGGCCGTTAGGCAATTTGAACTCGCGGCGGCGCTGCAGAATGTGGCTGCGCAGGCGAATGAACGGGATTTCAAACTCGCCAAAATGCACCGTGCCGCGCACATCGAACCAGTCGCCGGCCTCCTGGATGCCGACGCGGGCATACATCGGCCCGATGAAGTAGCTTTTGCCCGAGGAGGCGCCCGGCTCCACAGTATAGCCGGCGTCGGCGAGGGTGCGGGTGTGGTCGTGCAGCCAGGTGAGGGCGTCGGCTTTGGGCAGCGTGGCGTGGCCATGGGTCACGTTCAAACCCAGGGTTTGCAGCTCGTCGAGCGTGGCCTGCTCCTGCGCGGGGCTGCGCAGCAGGCGGTGAAAGACGTAGCTGTCAGCGGTTTTTTCCAGGTGTACGCTCACCGGCTTGTCGGTGCTGAGGGCCATCAGGTGCGGGCCGTAGCGGAAGTTGAGGTCGAAGTACATCAGCTCGTCCTCGGGCCGGGTGGGCAGGGCGGCGGCGGGCTTGGGCTGCGGAATGCGGCCCCGGCGCGGCGGCCCCAGCGGGCGGGCGGGCGCCTCGGGGGCGGGCGCGGCCGGCGGCACGTCGGTGTAGGTGAGCAGCGGCCGCGCCACGTAGCGCTCCGAACGAATGTCAAAGCCCCGGGCGTGCACGTCGAACGACTCCATGAGCGGGGCCACGAACTTCTGGAAGTAGCTGTCTTCCACCTGCCGGGGCACCACGATGAATTTCTTTTTCAGGAAGGGCAGCAGCTTGCGCCCGTCCACCTCGGTGCGGAAGGTGTAGAGCAAATTGCCCAGCAGCAGCCAGGCCGGCTGCAGGCACACCAGCACGGCATCCTTGTACTGAAAATCAAGCTTCTGCCCCTGGTACTGAATGGTGGGGAAATAGTGCGTGCCCTCTTCGTTGCGCCGGAAGTGAAAGAGAATCGAGGCCTTGGCCGGGGCCAGCCCGATTTCGCGCCAGGTGGGCTCGCCATCGCGCCCCATGATGAAGACGTACTTGTCGGTGAGCTTGTTGAGCAGCGCGCCCATGCGTTCCTGCACGTAGCGGCTCATGGCTTCCTGCAGGGGTTTGTCGCCTTTTTCGGGGTGGTAAATCTTCAGGAAAAACTCGGCCGTCGTGATTTTGCGCGGCCAGAATTCCTTGATTACCGCGTCCTGCTGCATCTGGTCGCAGAGCTCAATCAGCTCGAAGTCGGTGGCATCGAGGCCGGCGGCAAACTCGTGCGCATTTTTGCTCGACACGGTCTGGTGTTGCAGCGTGAGTTGGCCACTGGGGCTGCGCTGCACCACGTAGGCCGCGAAAAGGTGCCCCAGGAACTCGTGTTCGAAGAGCGAATAGACGATTTGAAAAGGCTCAGCGGTAGAAACTTTCATATCCGGGCATGCGGGGAGGAATACGCAAGTTAAGCCCAGACAGCGAAATGGGAAATGAAGAAAGCGCGGAAATGGTTAAAAATAAATTAAAAAGGGCGCTTCGCCTTACAGGTTCTCCCGCACTTCCAGCGTGCTGGCATTCATCGCCGGCCGGATGCTTACGGCCAGCGTGATGATGATAATTGCCACGCAGGTAAAGACGATGTCGGAAAGCTGCATCTTCACCGGGTACGAATCGACTACGCTGGTCGCCATGCCCATGCTCACCAGCCCGAACTGCTGCTGCAGGAAGCAGATACTTACCCCGAATACCAACCCGAAAGCTGCCCCCACGAAGGCCACGATGGCCCCCACCAGCAAAAACGTACGCCGAATAGCCTGCTGGCTGGCGCCCATGGCCTGTAGCACCGCAATGTCCTTCTTCTTGTCGATAACGAGCATCGATAGCGAGAAGAAAATATTGAGCGACGCGATGAGCAGAATGAAGGCAAAGGTGATGAAAACGAATAATTTCTCCACCTTGATGGCCTTGAGCAGGCTCACATGCTGCTCGTCGGAGTCAAGAACGGTGAAATCGGGGCCGAGAATTTTCCGCAGCTCATTTTTTACGTCCTCAATCCGAAAGCTTTCGCTCACTTTCACGTAGAGCGCGGTGCGGCGGTCGCCGTAGCCAAGCAGGCGCTGGGCGAAGTCGAGCGGCACGAAAATGTAGCTGTCGTCCATGTGCTGCTCGATGAGAAACACGTCGCCGGCAAACAGCTCCTGCTCGTTGAACGCCTGGTCGGGGTTCATGCTGAGGGTTTTGCGGCCGGCGTGGCGCGGGTACAGCATTTTCAGCGGCGCCAGGCGGTTGTTGAGCGTGATGCTGAGCTCGTGCTGCACCCCGGCCCCCACAATGGCAAAGTCGAGGCCGTCGCGGCGCAGGCGGTGGTCCTTCTCCCGCAGGCTGGAGTCGATGCCGCTCTGGCCGAAGTAGTTGTCCGACAGGCCGCGCATTTTCACTACCATCTGACGGTCATGGTATTGCAGCAGCGCATTGTCTTCGATGACTTCGGTGAGCAGCCCCACGCCGGGCGCGGCGCGCAGCCGCGTCAGCAGCACCGTATCGACGGGAAAGGCTTTGCCTTTGCGGGCCGAAATCACCAGGTTCGGGTCCGATTTGCCGTAGAGCGTGCGCACTAAGTCCTCCAAGCCGTTGAACACCGATAGTACGATGATGAGCGCAGCCGTGCCCACCGCCACCCCAATCATCGAAATGTTGGAGATGATGGAAATGATGTTGCGCTTGTTCTTCGAGCGGAAGTAGCGCCGGGCAATGAGGAGAGGGACGTTCACCGAGGAATTTTAAGCGTGTACGAGTCGGTGAAACCGAAGTTAAGCCGCGTTCTTGAAGCCGTTCATAAAGTCTTCGAGCCGACGCAAACGTTCTTCGTGCTGGGTCAGCACTATATCGCGAAGGTCTTTGATATCACGGCGGATTTCGCGGACATCGCCCTTTAGCTCGCGAAGCTCTTCCAGGAAAATGATGTTGAAATCATCCTGACGCTGATTGAATCCTTCCTGGCGCTGGTTGAATCCTTCCTGACGTTGGTTGAATCCTTCCTGACGTTGGTTGAAGCGTTGCTGCTCGGTGTAAATGAGCTCTAGCTGATTGATGATGCGCTGCTGCACTTCACCGAATACTTCAATTACCCGCTCATTCTGGGCAATGCGCTCACGATTCTGGACAATGAGCAGGTCATGTTTGGCAAGACCTTGCTCATTTTGCGCGATTCGTTCCTGGTTTTGGGCGATAACCAGCTTGGTATCGACCGATTGCTCGGTTAGCTTGCTTAAATTATTTGTTAGTAAGTCAAGCTGTTGCTGTTGTTGGTCCTGGCGGCTGATGAGGAGTTCAGCCAAGCGGGTAAATTCAGAAGCGTCGGACATAAAACGGAAATTTGTTTCGAATTCGGTTTAAATATACGACAAAATCACATCACTATTACTTCCACGCCTTCACAATCAGCCCCGTGCCCGAGGTGTGCGTAGTGCGGGCATCAAGCCAGTTGAGGAGCAGGCATAAGGGAAACGTAACCAGATAATAAAATGGCAGCAGAATGAAAAACAGCCGCGACTTGCCCAGCATCAGAATAGGATATTTCATGCTCAGGCGCCAGGAAATCTGACCGGGCTCGCCGTAGCTGTAGCGGGCTTCAATGCGCTCGAAGCCAGCGGTGCGCAGCTTCTGCTGGATTTCGTGGATGTTGTAGCCGTCGCGCACGTGCTCTTCGATGAAGGAGGTTTCGCCGTCGTCATGCACATCGGAGCCGCCTTGGTCCGAAGGCGTGGAAATGAGCAGCATGCCGCCGTCTTTCAGCGAAGCATGGATGTTGCGGAACACTTCCACATCTTCCAGAATGTGTTCCATCACGTCTACCGACAGGGCGAGGTCGAAGGCATTGGGCTCCTGGTAGAGCACGAGGTCCTGCACGGCAAATTGCACGTTGGTGCGACCAATCTGGCGGAAAAACTGGTTGGAGTCAGCTACTTGTTCGTCTTTTACGTCGACGGCCAGGATGTTCCATTTCTGGCTCAGGCCGCTCAGCCAGTAGCTGTACTGGCCGTAGCCGGAGCCGGCGTCGAGAATGGTCATTGGCTCCTGGGTGCGTCCTTTGGCCCACTGGCGCAGCTCGCGGTGTACGTGCCAGGTGCGCAGCAGCAAGAGGTCGAGTAGGTTATAGAACAGTCGGCGCAGCAACGGAGTGCGGTTGAAAACCTCGCCGAGCGTCTTTTTAATCGGGTCGTAGTACAAAGGGAATAAGCGAAGAAGCGGGCGGTGTGCCGCAGGGATTTGTAGTTGAGGCTAGGTGTTGGGTATTAGGTTTTTGGTGTTGGTTTGTTGGTTTTAGGAACCGACTGAAAAGTCCGAACCGCCGAATGCCTGATACCAAAAGCCTAATCCCCAGACCCTATTCGTCTTTCGAATTAAACAGCTTGGGTAGCTTCGGCTTTTCAGCTCCGTCTTCTTCCTCCTTCGACTCGGCCGGAATGTGCAGCGTGCTCAGCACCTGGTCCATGTGCGCAGCATAAGCGGCGCTGTCGTCGTGGAAGAAAATGAGTTCGGGCACCACGCGGGCCGTTTTGCGGATGCGTTTGGCCAGGGCGTGGCGGATTTCCTTCACGTTGTCCTGCACGGCGGCCAGGCGGGCGTCGGCGTCGGTGCTCAGCAGCAGGCTCAGGTACACGCGGGCCTGGCCCAGGTCGGGCGTCACGCGCACGGTGCTGATGCCGGGGGCCAAACCACCGTTAAAAAGGTGCGGCAGGTCGCGCTGAAGCACGGCCGCCAGTTCTTGTTGGAGCAGGCTGGCCATTTTCTGTTGTCGTTTGCTTTCCATATGACTTGCAAAGGTAAGATTCAGAGACGGGGTAATGGATATGAGCGGTGGAAGAATAAAAAACAGGTCTTAGGTATTCGGTGTCAGGTGTTGGGGAAAGCGCATAATTGATGGAGAGCCAAGCATCGCGGGAAACTTGCGCGGGTGGTTGAATCTTTACACTCCCAATACCAACTACCCAGTACCAAACACCCAATCAGCAAGGCAACTTGCTGGCATTAGGTTCTCACTTTGCTTCGCTTCTTCAAAAGCTCTTTGCCGGCCCAGCTGCTGGCCCTGCTGCTGCTGGTGCTGGCCCTGCGCCTGCCGCTGCTGTGGCTGGGCCTGCCCCTCACGGCGGCCGAGCTGCGGGCCCTGCTGGTAGGCGAGCGGCTGCACGCCGGCGCCATGCCCTACCGCGACCTCTACGACGGCACGGCCCCGCTGGCAGCGGCGGTTTTTGCCGGGTTGGAGGCGTTGGTCAGCCGCCCGGTGTGGCTGTATAGAATATTGGCTTTGATATTGTTGCTGGCCCAGGCCCTACGGCTCAACGCCGTGTTCAACCGCTACGAGGTACACCCCGAGCGCGGCTACATCGGGGCGCTCACTTACCTGCTATTGGGCAGCGTCAGTACCGATTTGGACGCGCTGTCGCCGCTGCTGCTGGGGCACACGTTCGTCGTGTTTTCGCTGAGTGCCTTGCTTTCGACTTCGCGCGAAGGGTATGACAACCGGCGGCTGTTCCGGGCGGGGTTTCTGGTGGGGCTGGGGGCGCTGTGCTACCTGCCGCTGGGGTTGTTCATTGCCGTGGCCTTGTTTGCCATTATCGTGTTTGCGGCCAATGCGTTTCGGAGCTTTCTGCTGTTTTTGTGCGGGGTGGCGTTTCCGTATGCGCTGGTAGCTACTTACTTCTTCTACAATGAGGCGCTGCCGGGCTTCGTGCGCTTTCACTTCGAGGCCGGGCTGGCTGATATGGAAGTAGATGCCCTGCCGGGCGCCTTGCAGCTGGGGCTGCTGGCGCTGCCGGCGCTGGTGCTGGTGCTGGCCTTGCTGCGGTCGGCCACGGTGCCGCTGGGGCTGGTGTTCCAAACCAAATTCCGGCAGCTGATGCTGGTGTGGCTGCTGGTGGCCATCGTGACCGGGGCGGTGGGGCAGGGGGCGGCCGCTGGCGCCCAGGTGCTGATATTGCCGCCGCTGGCTTATTTCGGGCTCTTTCTGTGGCAGAAAGCCCGGCTGCGCTGGCTGCCCGAGCTGTTTTTGCTGCTGGTATTGGGGGCCACCGTCACGCTGCGCTACCGCGCCCAGGTGCCGGGCCTCGAGACCTTGCTGCACCTGCCCGCCGAAAGCCGCTTCGGCATGCAGCCCGACCCGGCGCTGGTGCGGCTGCACGGCCACCGCATTCTGGTGCTGGGCGACGATAACCGCGCCTATCTCAGCAACAAGCTCGCCACGCCCTATCTCGATTGGGAGCTGGCGCAGGACGACTTCGGCCACCTCGGCGAGTACGCGGCCGTGGTGCGCATTGCCCGGCAGGTAGGCGCCGACCCGCCCGCCTACCTCGTGGACCAGGAGGGCCTGCTGCCCCGCCTGCAGCGCCGGGTGCCGGCCGTCTTCGGCCGCTACGAGCCGACGGTTATCCCCAAGGTTTTCAAGCGGAAGCCAAACCCATAGCGCCAGTTTACACCCAGCACCACGCCACGGCCCGCCGCTCAGTGGGTGCCGAGCGCAGGAATGTGGTTAGCGGCTCTAAATCACCGAGCAGGGAGGTGAGCGTGA
>Ga0247804_10001691_pt1 | contig 10192 bp, 9 predicted proteins | sample UWRJL029104C1_FD_181142 | JGI IMG/M metagenome (GOLD analysis project Ga0247804, IMG submission 181142) | Plant litter microbial communities from Arlington Agricultural Research Station in Wisconsin, United States - UWRJ-L029-104C-1 | ecosystem: Environmental > Terrestrial > Plant litter >...
TGTTGCATCAGCCGGGCCGGATTTAAATAAGTCTCCGACATTATCCTGTGCACAAACTATCTGAATTGAACAGCTTAATAACAAAAATAGACATAAAGTTTTGAAGTAAATCTTATTCATAAGTTGAAGTTTAGTAGTGTAGTGTTCATATCAAATGTAAACACTTTTATTTAATCCCGAATCATTCGGGAATACTTAGACTTAAAAGTTTATTTTTGCTGCATGGAACATGTGGTCGAATTGCAGGAATCAGAAGAACAGGAGTTATATGAACATTTAAAAATAATTGTTGATAAGGGGCAATCCTTGCTCCGTATTGATAAGTTTTTAATGGTTCGTGTAGAAAATGCTTCTCGTAACCGGATTCAGAATGCAATTGATGCTGGTAATGTTCTGGTTAACCAAAAACAAATCAAGTCGAGTTATAAGGTTAAACCATTTGATGAGATATCCATTGTATTGCCTCACCCGCCACGGGATACCGAAATTTACCCCGAAGATTTGCCATTGGATATTATCTACGAGGATGATGATTTACTTATCGTGAATAAAGCTGCAGGAATGGTTGTTCATCCTGGATTTAATAATTACACGGGCACTTTAGTGAATGCACTTGCTTTTCATTTCGAAAAGTTACCCCAATTGCCGGGGAATGATGGTCGGCCGGGACTCGTACATCGAATTGACAAGGATACCTCAGGTTTGCTACTCATCAGTAAGAATGAAAAATCCATAACGCATTTAGCGAGACAATTTTTCGATCACAGCATTACCAGAAAATATATTGCCTTGGTATGGGGTGACATTGAAAATGACGGTACAGTAACCGGCTTCATAGGCAGAAGTGCGAAAGACAGGCGTGTTATGGATATTTACGACGATGAAGAAAAAGGGAAATGGTCTGTAACACATTATAAAGTTTTGAAGCGCCTTGGGTATGTAACTTTAATCAGTTGTGAATTGGAAACCGGCAGAACGCACCAAATCCGGGCACATATGCAACATATTGGTCATCCTTTATTTAACGATGCAATGTATGGTGGTGATAAGATTTTAAAAGGAACCACGTTTAATAAATATAAACAATTTGTAGAAAATTGTTTTGAATTACTGCCAAGACAAGCTTTGCATGCGCAGAGTTTAGGTTTTATTCACCCAACAACAAAAGAATACGTTTACTTTGAATCCTCTTTACCTGCCGATTTTAAAGCCGGATTAAATAAATGGGAAAATTATATCGCCGCATCTTAATATATGTCTTTACAATACCTTTTATTTAACGATGAATTTCACTTAACTGATGCACCGCTTTTAATAGCTTCTAACCGCGGTTTCAAATTCGGCGACGGCCTGTTTGAAACTATGAGGATGATTAACAACAAGCTTCAGTTGGCAGATTTGCACGCCGACAGGTTGACAGCAGGGATGAAAGCTTTAAAAATGGAAGGCCATGCCTTAATGGACGACTATTTTATTCGTCAAAAGACTGCTGATCTTGCTAAAAAGAACAGATGGAATGGCAATGTTCGGTTTCGGCTTTCCGTTTATCGACAAGGAGCAGGTGTTTATACTCCTGAACAAAATAAGGCGGGTTATATTCTGGAAGGTATTCCTTTGAAAAGCAGTGAATATGAATTAAATAATAAAGGTTTAATTATTGATGTTTTTGATGAGCTGACCAAGCCAGTAAATAAACTTTCAAACTTTAAAACATCTAATGCACTGTTATATGTAATGGCTGGCATTTTTAAAAGCCAGCAACGATTAGATGAAGCGATAATATTAAACCAGTATGGTTTTCTATGCGAAAGTATAAGTGCCAACGTTTTTGTTGTTTATGATAACAAAATTTATACCCCTGCATTAGCCGAAGGTTGTGTTGGTGGTGTTATGAGGACAAGAATAATGCAAATTGCCAAAATGAACGATATGGACTTAATCGAAGCACAGATTAATCCCGAAATTTTAAAAGAAGCTGAAGAGGTTTTTATCACTAATGCTACGCAAGGAATACAATGGGTAATGGGTTATGGAAGAAAGCGTTATTTTAATGAAGTATCGAAGTTTTTGATAGAAAAATTGAATGCTTTGTAATAAATATCCTTAATTTAATTAGGAGGCAAATTCCTTTTGCTTCGTCGATGTTACATTTTATTTTATATCGGTTGTGTTAACCCGAACTATATTTTTAGTATTATTGGTCACACACACAAATTTAACCGAAATGAAAAAATTACTCATTCTCGTAATGGCTTGCTATGGCCTGAACGCCCGTTCACAGCTGTTGAACGAATCAAGAGACTTTCTGTACTTCTACTCAGACTCTACAGTTTATGCACAAAAAATCAGGTTGCGACCGGATTTAACCGGCGGGTGGTCGCTTCGGGCCGATTCAAGGCGGATACCGGTGTCTCAGGTCAAATTTTTTAACAATCAGGATGGATTCTTTGCTAACACCAGAAAACTCAGTCTTTTGGGACAGGCTTCTTTTGCTGAGCGGATTATTGAAGGTAAACTCAATCTTTATCAGGAGGTAATTTACAATGATGTTCTTTTGGGAGGTGAATACTACGGATTTAGAGATTACAGGCCGCAGGCAGTAAACAATCGGATGTTTATTAACAAGGGTTATTCTGATTTAAAACGGGTAAATTATCGTAATTTAAACGAAGCCATGGCTGATAATCCGAACAGTTTAGCGCTGTTAAGGCGATATAGGAATACTAAAATTACAGGCGTTGCGATGTATGTGGCAGCAGGAGTTGCAATTATTGCCAGTGGGCTTACATTGATATCAGAAGGTAAACAAGTTGGCACTACATTCGGCGGTATACCAAAATACGCAGACCGCAATTATACTGGCAGTTTTGTTTTGTTAGGTTTAGGTGCCGGTTTAAGTCTAGGTGGATTTCTTGTAGGTGAATCTGGTAAAAAGAATATGGAAAGGGCTATCGATAATTACAACCGATAGTAGAAAAATCGTCATCTCGACCGGAGCAACGCGAAGTGGAGAGATCTATCAAAGCAGATTTTGCTTCGCAGAGCCTTCGGGTTCTCGACTTCGTTGTACTTCGCTCGAAGTGACGTATCTTCTACAACCTCACTCCCCTTAAAAAATCTTCGATCAGCATCCTTTTCTTGCCTTCATATTGGATATCCATAAGTTTTATAAAGCCATCTTTAGTTGCGAATTTTAAATAGGTTTTTCCATCAGTTAAAAAACCGCCAGCAGCTATGCCCGGTTCCTTGTCTTCAATAGCCGCTTTAAAAACCTTAAGCACTTTGTCATTTAACAAGGTAAAAGCAGTAGGGTAAGGACTCAGCCCTCTGATTAAATTATGAACTTGTTGAGTGGTATTATTCCAATCTATTTTACAATCATCCTTAAATATTTTAGGAGCATGTTTTAAAACTTCAGCCGTTGGCTGCGGTTGTTCCGTAAAATTTCCTTCAGCAATTGCGGTGACAGTTTTAACTAATAATTTTGCGCCGGCAAACATTAATTTATCATGTAAATCTCCTGCTGTTTCGTCATCGGAAATCGGTACTGTATCACTAAAAATAATGTTACCGGTATCTATTTCATGGGTTAAAAAGAAAGTTGTCACGCCGCTTTCTTTTTCGCCATTTATAATGGCATGGTTAATCGGCGCCGCGCCCCGGTATTGGGGTAATAGTGAGCCATGTAAATTAATGGTTCCTTTTGGAGGCATATTCCAGACGATTTCTGGTAGCATCCTAAAAGCGACCACTACCTGTAATTCTGCCTCGTAGGATTTCAATTTCTCAATAAATTCAGGGGCCTTAAGCTTTTCAGGTTGTAACACCGGAATTTTTTTCTCGACAGCATATTTCTTTACAGCACTTTCATTCAGTTTTTGACCACGTCCAGCAGGTTTATCAGGTGCCGTAATTACGGCAACGACATCAAAATCAGCTTCAAGTAACGCATCTAAAGAAGCGACGGCAAAATCTGGCGTGCCCATAAAAACTATTTTCATAAGAAAGTGTTGTGTTTTTAAAATAACGTGATTCTTCACATTAAGTTTTCGCAAAAATAACTAAATAAAATCATCCCGACAGGTTAAAATGATACAAGGTAAAGAGGTAGTTAAAGCAAGTGGGTTGGTTTATGTAACGGATTCCATGCCCGGAATTTACCGAAAAGGAAAGCCAGGTAAATTTTATTATGAAGACAAAGACGGACATAAAATTACCGATCAAAAATCCCTGGATAGAATAAAGTTTCTCGTGATTCCACCGGCATGGCAGAATGTGTGGATTGCCAATAAACCAAATGCATATCTACAGGTTACCGGAATTGATGCCGCAGGAAGAAAACAATATAAATATCATACAAAATGGACCAATCGGCGTTCGGAAGATAAATATTTCCGGCTCTACGAATTTGGTAAAGCTTTGCCTGAAGCCAGAAGAAAAATACTTAAAGACTTACGCCGTAAAGAGTTTGATGAACGCAAAGTTCTGGCAATTTCAGTAGATGTGCTCCAAAAGACATTGATTCGCGTTGGTAATGAAAATTATAAACAACTTTACGGATCTTTTGGTTTAACCACCTTGAGAGATAAACACGTTAAGATAAATGGCAGTAAAATTAATATCGATTTTATCGGTAAAAAAGGCGTGAAGCAGAATGTAGAACTGAACGATAGAACATTAGCAAAACTGGTAAAAAAATGTCGTGATATTCCGGGGCAAGAATTATTTCAATTTTATTCCAATGGAAAGGAACACAGAGGAATCGATTCCGGTAAAATTAATAATTATATCAAAGAAATAACGGGAAGCGATTTTACTGCAAAGGATTTTCGTACCTGGGGCGGAACTTTGGAGGCTTTAAGGCAATTTTCGAAATGCAGTGCAGACGAAAATTATCAGTTGAATAGCAAAAAAACCGTGGTAAACGTCTTAGATTGCGTTGCAAAAAAACTTGGGAATACCAGAGCTGTTTGCAAAAGTTCGTATGTTTATCCGCTCTTGATTACGGCCTATGAAAATAACGAACTTGAGAAGTATATGAAGAAAATGAACAATATGAAAGCTTTTGTTAAATCTGGTTTTGACCATGATGAAAAAGTACTTCTTTCTTTTTTAAAGTCGACCGGAACTAAATAAATACATTATTTTAACCACCAGTATGCAAATGAATTTACAACACAAGTCTGAGTTATTTAATATTCTCATTGAAGAATCTGAAATGCCTATCGGACTGTATGTAGGTGAAAATTTGGTTATTGAAGTAGCAAATAAAGCCATTTTAAAAGCTTGGGGTAAGGATAATGAGGTGATAGGAATGGAGCTTGCCAAAGCTTTACCGGAATTACACGGCCAGCCCTTTTTAGAAATTTTGAAAGAGGTTATCCAGACCGGGGTTGCTTATGAAGCTAAAGAGGATAAAGTACAATTGATAAATAATGGCGTGTTAAAAACCTTTTATTTTGATTTTGTTTACAAGCCATTAAAAAATAGTGACGGCACAGTTTGGGGCGTTTTAAATAATGCCACCGACGTTACAGAGTTGGTTAGTGCCAGGATAAAAGGCATGGAAAAAGAACAACTCTTCCGCCAGATGATTTACGATGCTCCTATTGCAATTGGTATTATACGTGGAAAAGATTTGATTATCGAAGATGCCAATGATGAACTACTTAAAATTTGGGGAAAGGAAAAAAATATCATTGGTTTAAAATTAACAGAAGGTTTGCCCGAAATTGTAGATCAGCCATTTCCTCAGTTGCTGCTCGAAGTTTATGATCGCGGAACTGCACATTACGGTTATGAAACCTTGGCAAGACTAGAGCGGAATGGTGTTTTAGGCGATTATTATTTCAATTTCGTTTACGATCCCATTCGGGATGAAAATGGAAATGTCAACGGCATTATGGTTGTTGCAAACGAAATTACCACGCAGGTACTGTCCAAAAATGCTTTTAAAGAAAGTGAGGGGCGTTTCAGGAATTTAGTTCTTGACAATCCGATTGCCACTGCATTCTACGAAACTGAAGAAATTGTTATTAAGATTGCGAACAACGAAATGTTGAAGTTGTGGGGAAAAGACGATAGAATTGTTGGTAAGACGATGGCCGAAGGCATCCCTGAATTGCTTGGTCAGCCGTTTATTCCAATTTTACAGGAGGTTTACAGGAGTGGTATAGCATACCATGCTGACCAACAGGAAGCCAAATTGAATATAGATGGTAAGTTGCAAAAATTCTGGTTCAACTTTACTTACAAGCCTTTAAAGGATGCATATGGTAATGTTTATGCTATCTTACATTCCGCAATTGACGTGACAAAGCAAGTACAGCTTCAGCAGCAGAAAGATGAATTTTTGGGTATCGCAAGTCATGAATTGAAAACACCCGTTACCAGTATAAAAGCTTATGCACAGGTTTTAGAACGGATGATAAGAAATGAAGGGGATGACAAAAAAGCTAACATGGTTAAACGCATGGATGTGCAATTAAATCGCTTAAATGGTTTAATCGGGGATTTACTGGATGTCACAAAAATTCAATCTGGTAAAATGGTATTCAATCCTGTTAAGTTTAATTTCGATTCACTAGTGCAGGAAATTGTTGATGAGATGCAACATACAACGACCCAACATAAAATTTTGACAGAATTAAATAGTGATGCTGTTGTATATGCTGATAAAGAAAGAATCGGGCAGGCGATGATTAATTTTTTATCAAATGCCATTAAATATTCAACTGATGCCGAACATATAAACGTTAACAGTCATATCGAAAATAACGAAGTAATTTTAAGCGTACAGGATTATGGGATAGGAATCCCAAAAGATATGCAGCATTTGGTATTTGACCAGTTTTATCGTGTCAGCGGAAATTTTCAGCACACTTATTCTGGACTGGGTCTGGGACTTTATATTTCCTCAGAGATCGTGAAAAATGAAAATGGTAGGATTTGGTTGACGAGCAAAGAAGGAGATGGTTCTACATTCTTTTTCGCTTTAAAAATTGATTAGACCGATTAATTAAATTGGTGCAATCTGTAACTATTCTTTAGGTGCTTTTTTAATTGAATGGACAGGTTGTTCCTCGTTTTCTCTCTGTTTTGCCGGATTCGCTGTTTTTACCGGTTTATTTGGTGTACTATCATTGGGTTTTCTAACCGTTTTTTTATCTACAGGCGCTCTTCCCTTTGGCACTTCTTCTTCAAAATTACTTCCTGGTTTATCGCTTTTAACTTTTGGTCCGCTCATGGCAAAAATAATTGAATGATTGAGTTTTGAATGATTGAATAGCACAACGCTTATTAATTATAAGTAATAACAAACCTATATCTATTAAGTTTGAAAATAATTGCATTGCAATTCAATCATTCAACCCTTTTCTCATTCAATAATTAATTATAAAGCAGATATTTTTTTCGCATCGTTTTATACGCCGATAATCCGGGTTCCCAGCTTGCTCTTATTTCCTGTTCACTTTTGCCGGCAATGATCTGTTTTCTAAAATCGGCTACCCCAACCAACTTTTCAATTGGCATTGTTTGATTACTTAAGGTAGAATTAAAGAAGTCTTCTTTTTTTGGTGATGACTTGTACAAGTCGATTAACCAGGATATATTGATTTTTTTTTCTTTTCTCAAAACACTTGTGTCGTAATCTCGCAAGTCAACGCCGTAACAAACCTGATCTTTAAAAATAGGTGTCTCTGCCATGCCTTTTATCCCGGTAGGCGTGTAAGAAAACTTATAAATTCCTTTTAGGTAAGGCGCACCTATAACGGTAAATGGAAATTGAGTGCCACGACCGTGGTTTAAATAAATGCCTTCGAACAGGCATGTGCTTGGATATAACAAAATAGCTTGTTGCGTATTTAAATTTGGAGATGGTTTTACGGGCAACGTGTATTCCATATCGTGGTTATAGTTGGCGTTTTTTATAATGGTGATTTTGCACTTAAGCTTATCTTTCAACCAACCTTCTCCATTCAGCATTTGCGCATATTCTCCAATGGTTAATCCATGTGCCATGGGTATTGGCTGAAGACCGATGCCTGATTTGAACTGAGAATCTAAAATTGGACCGTCGATTAAATAGCCGTTCGGATTCGGGCGATCCAAAATCAAAAGTTCCTTGCCATTTGCTGCACAAGCCTCCATAACGTGTTGCAAGGTATTTATATAGGTATAAAAACGAACACCTACATCCTGGATATCGAAAACCATAATGTCTATATCAGCCAAATCTTCTTTAGTTGGTGTGCTATGTTTCCCATAAAGTGAAACTGCTTTTATACCTGTTTTTGCATCTACAGCGTCATCAACCTTCACTCCGGCACTTGCATCGCCTCTAAAACCATGTTCCGGACCGAATATTTTCTGAATTTTCACACCGCGTTTCAATAAACTATCAACAGAAGTTACATTACCAATAATAGAAGTTGGATTAACAACCATACCCACACGTTTACCTTCAAGTAAGGGCAAGTATTTTGCTGTTTGCTCCGCTCCGGTTTTGATAGAAACAGGCAGTTTAATGTTGTCTTTTATTAATGCCTTACGGTTTGCAGATGTTTTACCGCCAATTTCATGTTCTGAAGGTTTCGGTGTTTGTCCGCAAGCGGAGATGGCGATTAAGCTTATCAAGGCAAAGCTGTATATTTTCATATAGTGATGATTTTAGAATCAATTAAACCAATAACGAAACAATTTAGTGCTTTTTTGATTATTGTTATTTAAGTGTTGATTATTTTACCAACGCTTATTTATTTTCAAAAGTGCCATTTTTTAAAAGGATTTGAGCATTTTTGTCCTAACAAATTTATCAAGTTGAATTTAGAATATTTCATAGCCGGGCGAATCGCCATAAAATCAGAACGAACATTTTCAAAGCTCATTGTACGCATTGCAATTGCGGGTGTAATGTTAAGTCTGGCGGTTATGATTCTCTCAATAGCGATCATCAAAGGATTTAAAACTGAGATTCAGGATAAAGTTCGCGGATTTTTGGGCGATATACAAATTACAAGGTACGATTTGAATAGTTCTTTCGAGAATTCTCCATTTGTTTTAGATAGGGAAACTCAGCAGCAACTAAAAGGCAATGAGAATATCGAATATTTTTATCCCTTTGCCACCAAGCCTGCCATTATTTCTGCAAACGAAGAAATTGAAGGCATTAATTTTAAAGGCGTAGATAAAACCTACAATTGGGATTACATAAAGCAACACATCATCAGTGGAACAATCATAAATTTTTCTGATAGCACAGTTGCCATGCAGGAACTCTTAATTTCTAAATACACTGCAAACCGCTTAAAACTAAAAACCGGTGATGATTTTGTAATGTATTTCGTTCAGAATCAGTTGAGACCACGGAAATTTAAAATTGTGGGGATTTACGATATTGGCGTAGAGGATATTGATAAAGGTTTTGTACTGGGTAACCTTAATATTATTAAGCGATTAAATAACTGGAAGCCGGGTGAAATTGGCGGAGTTGAAGTCAGAATTAAGGATTTTAATAAATTAAACAAGGTATCGGCCAGCATATTCGAGGAATTGCCGCAAAATTTGCGATCGTATTCAATTAAAGAAAACTTTCAAAACATATTTACCTGGTTAGGTTTACTCGATGTGAACACGAATGTATTGCTTATACTAATGCTTATCGTTGGCGTAATAAACATGATTACTGCTCTTTTGATTATGATATTAGAGCGTACCAATATGATTGGGATGCTAAAGTCATTCGGTGCAAGTAACTGGAGTATCATGAAAATTTTCCTCTACAATGCGGCATATCTTATCGGAATTGGCTTGTTGCTTGGGAATATTTTAGGTGTTGGTTTAGCATTAATCCAGCAATCGACACATATATTTAAACTCGACCAATCTTCCTATTTTTTAGCTTATGCACCGATAGAACTTCATTTTATCGACGTGTTGATATTGAATGTTGTTACTGTTGTGGTATGCTTAGCTGTCTTATTAATACCTTCCTTATTAATTAGTAAAGTATCTCCATTAAAAGCCATTCGATTTAAATAAATTTCGTTTAGTAAACGGAATTTAAACTGATATCCATTCGGTTCCCTGAACCACAGAGACGACTTCAGTTCTGGGCGCGAGGTTTAGGTAAGGGTAAGTAACTTTAGATAAATATAAACCTGTTGGATGCGCCGGCAATAAAAGTTTTGAT
>Ga0247804_10001692_pt1 | contig 10188 bp, 9 predicted proteins | sample UWRJL029104C1_FD_181142 | JGI IMG/M metagenome (GOLD analysis project Ga0247804, IMG submission 181142) | Plant litter microbial communities from Arlington Agricultural Research Station in Wisconsin, United States - UWRJ-L029-104C-1 | ecosystem: Environmental > Terrestrial > Plant litter >...
TAACTGTGTTTCGAGCTTAAATCACGTTACACTCAGTGTGCCTATATGACAGCGATGTCTGGCATAAGCGTCGTAAATGAAGTAGGGTTCTCGGTTATTTGTTTCTGCTGTGATTTGTGGTTTTCGATATTCCCCTCGTTCGTGATATGTTGCGGACATATGGGGGTACTGCACATGTGGACATAAAGTTGAAACCAGATGATCGGAACCGCAAAAGTACCCTCTTATAGATAGGTGACTGCTCACCGAATATGAAAGACTTGCTCAAGAATGAATCTGTTACCGCAACTTATCGCTTTCAGTGTCTACGCGAAGTAATTGGGCTTAATGGGTTTGTTTGTGGCACTCATAATACAAAAGCAATATTCTTAAACAGAACGCTAGAGAAATAAGTATTATTTCAATTTTTTCCAGGCCTGATTCGAATTGACAGGATGGCTACCATTGGGTTAGCGTTAAGTTGTCTCTACTTAGCTTCCTTACAGGTCCAAAGTCTGAATCTGCGTTTTGTGACTGGGCGGTGTATTTACGAGATGATCAGTACTATACCGTATCGAGCGATGCGTGCGAAGGGTTGGCAGGCGTGACCGGCAGACACTGACAATGCGACCAAAAAAAAGCCGTGAAATTATACTGCCATAAGGAAGTGACTAGCTACTGAAGCAGAACCAAGAGATCCATGTTGCGGTCGTGTCACCACTAAGGCACGGTTGACTTGCTGTGCCCTATTCTACCCGCGTCATCAGTGTGGGCGGCGTTCAAGCTCCCAGCCATGGAAGAATACGAGCAACGGGGATGCTCGACCATTGTCCCTGAGAAGGGCTCATCGCGATGAGCATACCCACGTGCAACACCGAAAACAACGAAGCTGTTCAAGACGGACAGTTATCCCGGGACACGATTTCATCAAGACCAGAACTGCCTCAATGGGATTAAGGGACCACTAAACTAGGCGTTTTCAATTCTCAGGATCCCTGAGTTCGCGTAGTTCACAGCCCGTTTCCACAAGCAGGATCAGAAGGTATACGCGAAGCTGATCACTAAGGCGATATATAAATCAGAGGCAAAGCCTCTAGTCGGTACACTCTACACTCTCATCATCAGTATCTTAAGACTATACCATCACTCTACCAAGAACTCAAAATGTTTTTCTTCGCAAACGCGGTGATTTCTGTTTTAGCATTGGGTCCTGTTATTAGTTCCGGAAGTCCAGTTTCAAAAAGGTTAAACGCTACCCAAGACCAGCTCAGAATGCTTACGAACTCTACGGCACCCCTCGAGGCTCTGTCTATCTTGCAGAAAGTCGCAGTATCTTCTCTTGAGCTCAACATGCAACAGTCAAAGTCACACAAATATGAGTGTTCGCTAGAGAATGCAGCCGCGCGACACGATTAGTACGTCTGCTGAAATATTTCCAAAGAAATTCTCATTGGTTATAATCTAGGGGATCTTTGTGTTTGATACAAAGGCTGGACTTCATACGAGCAGTACAGTGTCTGCGCTCGAAACCTTCCGAAGCAGATCCGAGTTTTTCACGAGCGGCGCGCACACGTTATGATGATCTCACAGCGGTACACGTCAACTTGACGGACTTCATCCATGGAATGGCAACCTCCTTGACATGGCATTGATACTTCATCTGGACGTTCGAGAAAGCGCTTCGTGATGAATGTAATTATGGAGGCTATTTGCCGGTATGTTGATCTAGTAAAAATTGATAGCACGTGCTAATGCAGACGGTAGTACTGGCATTGGTTCTCATATACAGAGAATCCGAGTCGATCGCCTGTATTTGATGGAAGTGCTACGAGTATCGGTGGAGATGGCTCTTATTTTAAGCACAATGGTAGTGCTCCTTTCTTCGGTACCGTACCGCTACCATCAGGGAATGGTGGAGGCTGTATTGCGAGCGGCCTTTTCAAGGAGTAAGTTGCCTGTAGTTTAAAGTCTTGCTAGGAATTGTATTGACAAGCTTTCGACCAGTATTCAGGCAACAATAGGGCCAATTGCGGCTGGCATGTACGGAATGGAAGCGCCTGTCAAGAGCCTTCATGATTACAATCCTCGTTGCATACGACGTGACTTAAATCCACACATTTTAGCAAAGTTTTTCACAACTGAGAACCTGTTAAAAGTCACGATTGGGGGAGCCCCGAAGACAATCAAGTCATTTCAAGACGAATTTAACGGCCGACCTCAAGAAAAAGGGTTTTTAGGCTTACGTAAGTTTATAGAACTCAGTCATATCAATATGTTGGATTTGCACTGATCTTGGTTAAAAGATTTAGCGGGGCACTATACCCTGAATGGTGAAAATACAGACTTCTATACATCTGTAAACGATCCGGCATTCTTCTTGCACCACGCGATGATCGACAGAGCTTTTTTGGATTTGGCAAACATTACACCCGTCGGAAGCTAAACGGATTGCAGGTTCCTTGACGCTCTAGAACAAACCACCTTCTAGGCACGCTACGGTTGATGACGAACTGATCATGGGAGTGAATGCGCCGACAAGAATGATCCGCGACATGCAAGACACTTTAGATGGTGCTCCGTTATGTTATATTTACAACTGATTCGAGTCACCCTTGGGTTGTTTACTACAAACCAAGAGCAAGAATAGAGATTATAGTATATGCGCTGTAATTTAACGATCAGGATTCCATGCCAGTAGAGTTTGACTCATATATTAGGTATTGCTTTCAAGAAATTTACCTTGTTGACCGACTGGACTTGTATGTTTTTGAGCCTCCAGACATGGTTGTACTATCATAGGGTTAGGGGTTCAGTTAATGAGATTGATAATTAGGCTAACTTATGCTTATTATATATGGTGGCTATATCACTAGACTAATCTCTATTTTCTTAGTCATGAAGCTTCTTATAATTATATACAAATTAGGGCCTGTTTATATATCCGCCGATGCATCACGGAACTCTATTAGGAAATTGCATACCTAACTAGAACTCTTTACGCTGCAAAGTGGTTTCTCAGCCTCAATTTGCAAGTCTGGTCACATAACTACCCTGACAACTACCTAGAGAACTGTCTAACTGTATGATGTCTCTGCATGTGCTGAAAAGAAGGAGAAAATTTTGTTTCGCAGTAACCGGTTTGGTTGCACCAATGGCAAAGGTACCACGTGGCGACTTCCTATATAGGCTAGGGAAGAGGTGCAATTAGATTTGGGCGTATTGTACGGGCATCTGATCAGTGATAAGTTCGGGATTGTCGAGATTACATAGCTTGAGAGTAAGACCATGGCTGACCAACGTGTTGTGCAGCAAATTAAATTAGAACGAAGTTTAAGACTTCATACACGTCCCATCCTACTCAACGACTCGACTGTCCAGCTGACTATCAATCTCGAAGCAGTTTGCTAGCGCTGAAAAAAATTGGTGTTTTTTGCAGCGAAATATGTGCTGTGGATTGATTCTTTGTGGGTTGATGCTATGTGCATCATCAACTAGAAAGATTTTGGGGAACATGACAAACAAGTGAAGAAGATGGGGCACATCAATAATAGCTCTGGGCCATATTTGGATGAATAATTATGGATATGGATGGGTGTGGGCAGGCACTGGACTTGGTTGAGACGCTAGCAGCTGTGTATGAGGATGATAAAAAGAGGCAGGAACCAAGAGCAAGGTTTGAGAATGATCTCGGACGTTTTACTAGTGATTTCCAGGCTGCGCGAGAGAAATTGATGCTCGGAGTGTATTTGAACGACTGTATATTATCCAAGAACCTGTTTAGGGTGCGTTAAGAGTTCTCACTGTGTGTTGACTGCGATCGTTGAGCTGGAAAACGGTTTACTATGGTACTGGTAAATTAATAGATGTTTGTGGTCGGTAAAAGATAGGTTGCCCGAGCAAGATGTAAGGCTTCCTGCGTCTGGGGCAGTAAATGCGCAATTTGACGCTAGACATTACTTGAGCTCAATCCAAGAACTAGTTATCCAGCCAGACCTAACGCTTGCAATTGAGACAGTTGGCGACACACCACCGAGAGCTCACACGTCAAAATTACGACCAACACCCACTCTCTAGTAGGATGAGCTCAGGGGACAATCTGAAACATGTAAACAACGATTTGTAGAGGTGGGGCAAAACTGAATTACGCGGAGAAGGTAGCCTAGATCTCTGGGAGTTTTTGCACGTCGCTAAATCGTCCCTATGTTAGCATGACAATGACAAAATATGCGGATTGCTTCGATTGATGGATCCTGAACTCTCGACAAAAATATTCCCTGACTACACTCTTAACTTGCAAGAGGTTTTAATTTGATTAGCAAAAATTAACATCTCCAATAGCGGCTGCTTAGATACTCTCCGCGAAGGCTTTGCTTGGAGTATTACTAATTAATTGTATCCTTCTATCACTAAAGCCTCACACTATCAGCTAGCTGCTGTACATTTTCTTTCTATATAGTTATGTTGTTTCTCGATTGTATTTGGAACCTTGGTTTTGATTCTTATACTAATTTGCCTTATACTATATATTCTTGCCTTGGGATTGGTGATCATTACAACTTATATCTGTTTCTAGCTGGCTTATATATAGTTATATAATAGGCGCTAGTTGTTAGACAGCGGACTTATTACAACTTAGATATTAAATAGATTTTATAGCTAGAGATAAACATCAGAATTCATAGTATAAAGTTCATAGGTCTGCTGACATATTTAAAATCGCGATATACTTTTTGCCTACTAGAATGTAGAATTTAGAATGAGGAGGTCTAATTCGGTACTACTAATTTTGATTTCTAGGTATAATTCAAAATTAGAATCTAATTCTGATGTCAAATTCCTATTTCGACGTCTTGGAGCTATGGTGTTTACGTAGTGTGCCCTACTGGTAATTGATTTAAGGGATCGAGTATTGTATAGTGTGGATCCTTCTTCAAAAACTCTCTATCACGTGGGTTTAGTCATCCGCCTCCCTTTGAAGCAAGTCTTCTGTCTCCTAGGGTGCCTGTCAACCAAAGCACATGTTTTCATAAGTTTAGGTATGTCATCGTCACATCACGAGATGTGCAAATCACACGTTAATATCCCTTTTGCCGCGGTCAAATTGCGCTTAGGGCGTCTAGTAGGCCCGATCATCCCTGCCTATTGCTTTATGCACTATGTTACCAGGTATCCCTTAGTCTCCTCCCCCGCACGGGACAAAAGTGGTGGTCGGTAGACCGGCTTATCTGGACCATTGATATCTCGATATTTACGCCTTGACAGGCATGAGACAACATGTATATGGCTAGTTGCATGATTTAATTCTTGCGAATATTTTTGTGCGATGTTCTAGATGATTTCCTGATTTTGCACATCCCCGTACTTAGTGGCGGATTGCTACTCTGGTTACGCCTTTTTTGTTCGAGATATTGCAGCTCTTATATCAAGAGTGTCCCCCAGATGTTTGATCAGAAAATTGAACTCCACTATCAATGCCTCCAGATTTGCTGTAAACTTTCCTGAATAGGTACTTGGGTACAACATAATACAAAGAGCAAACATTATGGCACCCATTATCAGCTCCAGTCATGCCCTCATACGCCGAATGGCCGAAGTCACCAAGCCCACCGACCCAAATACACTCATTATTGAGGCATGGGCGCAAGGGTTTATGGTTGGGTCGATCCTAATCATGCTTTGTACCACCGTTGCAAACTATAGACGTAGAGTCCTTCTCCATAAACTCATTCTTCTCGAGGTAGTTATACATAGCCAATCGTCTTTAATAACATCGTAGGGAGACGAACTGAATTTTCTTAGCTTGTCTTTGGTTCCTTCCATGGCACGTTCATCTTCAACGATGCTCCAGTCTATAGCTGGTACCTCTCAGTGACAGCAATCTTCCTTATCATATCATGGAATCTACACAATGTAATCGCGTGGATCAAGGTTCGGCCTTTCATCGGTCGCAAAACAAGTCTCATCTTTATTGGGACGATAGCCTTGGTCCAACCTTACTGGATCCTAGAGATATATGCGGACTTTACCTACTTCAACAACATCAATGATATCTATTTGAAGACGAGGGTCTTCGAAGCACTCTTCCGGTAATTACTTGCTTCAGCTCAACTTCAGCTCAACTTCACCTCAACATCAACGCTCATAAGGAAGCTGTTACTAACTTATTTTACTTAATAGCGACCCGTGGTGGATATACACAACCTGCTGCCTCCTCTACAATATCCGTACCCGCTACAACTTCGGCTTTTTCGAATTGATATGCTATTCGCCACGCTTCGCGATCATGCTTATTGCCATGATACTCTCCCTCATCTTCACTATTATTGACATCTGTGCTGTGACCGACCGCTTCAGTGCTAGCATCCCCATCGGAATTAACCCATTTTGGAAGCTGGCATTCGTGTTCAAGTTGCTGACGGACTCAGTTATCCTTGATGACTTCAAGACCGCATTAGACAAGCTCTCAGCGCGCAACATGGCGCGTGTCGAAGTCCAATGGGCGCAAGATTGGGCCACCGCAAAGCCCACTTGTGAACACAGAGAGGGCCCCTTGGCATTCCACGGGTCATCGCTGAACGAGACGACGATTTCAAGAGGTATTTCTGAGGACTCAGATCTGCCTGAGCATGGACTCGGGATTGCCGTGACGAGAGAGATAAAAGTGAATCACCATTCCGCTAGAGAAGCTGAGCTAGCGATACCCTTAAAGTGTTTAGACAAATGATCATTCTCTTCTTCTGTTCTTGCACACATACATGCCACATATCACCTGGGTGGCTAGAAGAAGATGTAAACAATTGAAATGACTGTAAAGAATAAGAAATAGCATTTTCCAGCCATCTTACTCCATCATCTTTGGTTGGGCGTCAGCACTATTTTTATGTGACTTTTCTATGTTGAAAAACACATGTTTTTGACACATTGTCGCTGAATGATTGAATGAATGAAGGAATGAGTGCGCAATCTTGAGAAAGAAACCTCTTATTGAGAAGAATTTGTGATAGAAGAAGAACCACAACGCAGGACCGGATAAGGTGCGAACATATTCGAATTCGAATGCCTGGGATCGAGGTTGATAAGATAAATGTTCATGCCAAAATACAAACGGTTGAAATCTTATGTATAGACAAATTTGATCAACTCTCCGATAATATCTCCCAGTCGACTGTGCTTTAGATGGCTGTTGAATCATAATAGATGTAAACAATTCCTTTGTGACAAGCATTTCTTACACCAGCATCACCAGATGTAGTATGTAGTAGTCTCAACCACGTAGCCAGTATCCAGGTATCCCAAGAATCCTAAGACCACGAGGAATCTAGAGCGGTCAAGGTGGCGCTGTCAAAGACGGTCTTATCACCGTGCGAGATCATCTAATCATCCATTGATTGCTGATAACGTGAAGTGATGATCATAAAAAAGAGAGTACTATAATCAACGAAGAGCTCGACGGTGGAACAATCGAGAACGACGCAAAAAGTCGACAATTTATCCTCACTGCATAGATGGCTGTTCATATCCGGCATTTGTAGTGTCGAACGTGAGCATCTTGCTGGCGAACTCACACCGGAGGACAGCTGACTCGATGCCATGATATAGAGCGCAACATTGAAGGCCGCGAGTTTGATGGCGAGCTGGAGACGTGGGGTGTTTCTGGAACAGACCTTGATTGTACCATGGGAACAATTGCGTCTCAGACTGGCGAGTTGTTGTGTGAAAGCTGTTGATCTCCTTGATCGAGCGTTTGCCGAGCCCAGTGTCTTCATGGATCTGGAGCTCGCCAGAGATGGATTGCACGCCGGCTCATCCATTGACACGCATGGGCCCCTTTCGAGCGGACCAGTTGCGAGCCAGCTGATTGCCAGGTTGCGACACGCTTGATCGATGTACCATTACATGGTGTAATCGTCTGGATCAGCATCAACAATTCTAATATTCTCGGAGACCAAAGTCGTGCCGTTGTGTGTACCAACGTGGTAGAAGCTGATATCGAGAGAAACATAGAGGAGGCTAACCCATATGTCGTCGATGGGGAGGAGTTCTGGTCGCTCCCAGGTTGTGCTTTTGGTCAGGTTTTCTCGTACAACACACCAACGAATTTCTAGTCCAATTTTCGGCATACTTAAGGACGGTGGAAACAGGAAATTGTGTCTTGCCATCTGTACTGGCGCCAGAACCGATAACAAACTTTGAGGTCTTGTCTGTAAGGCCCCAGAAACTCCTAACATCACGGAAAACAGCGTCCCGCGCCAGGCGGACGCCAGGTGGTAGTCTTCTAATGGGTTTTTCCAAAAACCAGGGGAGTACATAAAGTTGACTCCTCTCTTGCTGGAGGTAAAAACTGCGTCTCGGCTGCGGCGCCAAGGTGCACATTGCAACCGATACAATCAGCGAAGACAAGGTAGATTGCATCAGTAGCTTTGTTAAAGAATCCTGAGCTGGTAAAGCTACGACTGGTATTCGCTCGGTTTACAACAAATGGAGGGCACAGTACCACCATTTATTCCTTCCAGGAGGCTGGGATCTAACTTCAGCGTTAGGCCAGTAAACTAGCCCCCAGAGAGGTGCGACAGGGTCGAATTGACTGAAGAAGTGATGTTCGCTCTTCCATTGAAACAATCCAGTGGGGTTGTTGATCTAGCCTCGGTAGGGTGTATAGTGATATTGAGGTCAGATTTGATCGGTAGCGTAAAGATCGCGAGTAAAAGATTTTCTTGGATCTGATAGGATATCTTTTCCGAGGATATTGAAGTCCATTCCTCTGTCATCCAGACCATCATATCCAGTTCGGATATCATCCGGGTTGATATGAGTCAACTCAACTTCAACGACCCAACCCCAGCGTCGTCTGCTTTTGGAGAACCCCATGGGAAGTTTTTGTCAACCTTCTGATAAAGACCATCCCAGTACGTACTCTCAAGCATCATCGACTTGGAGCATAATGCATTTCCCTCAATAATAGTCTAGCCACTGCTTTAATTGTTGTATGATAGTACTCGGATTAAGAGTACTGGGCATGGGTAACAGCAATGGCTGCAACATAAAAAGAAATGTAATATACGGATACTTGGTGCTAGAAAAGTAATTGGACAGGGGCAAGCAGGGTGACACCTCTCCTTTCAACGTCGAACCAGGTTTTGCTCTTGGTTGTCTAAACTACTTCATACACGGAAGCGGAACGATGCAAGATATCAGCTTTCCCGTCACAAGTGGTGTGACCTTGTGATGCTCAAATGCCAATAAAGTATAAAGCATCTTTCCTATGCCAAGGGCAATCTCCAGCAATATTGCCCCACTTTCAGCTGGAATTGGCAAAATATTCAGACAGGGGGCGGGCAAATAAAGATGTAGAGTTTTCCTGATAATGCTTCCGCGGTAAATGTCAATAATGACGATTACCAGTGATTGATTATATCTCAAACAGAAAGTAAGCAAATAGCAAGGATCTATCAACCCATAAAAGATTCCTAATCCAGTATGGTCAGCCGGGGGTGCCTCACTAATTATCTATTGATCAAGATCCTATCGCAGATGGCTTATGCTTGAAATATTTAATAATCTCTCAAGTGTATGTACGCGCAAGGCTTCAGTATGGGCTAGCCGACTGCTAAGAGAGAAATGGCTCCAAATGAACCTATTATTTGTGATTTCATCGAGCTCGTTCACGTTTCTCATAAGCTAATAATGGGTAGCATTCTATTATAGACTAGTTAATGTCAGTGCTTTACATGATTCCCTAATAAAGGTTAGCCGCAGAACAGAATCCTCTGTATTCATTTTAACTCCGCATGAGAAAGATGCTGAACAAAGCTTTTTAAAGGTAGTACTGGGGATAAGGTGCCTAATAATAAAAGTCGGGTAAGGCTATCGACCCTGGGCGTTGGGGTATTAGGTCTTACACCTAGGCTGTAATCAAATATCAACGTTGTATTTAGATCGAAGCACTTGATCTAATTAGAGATGACAATCGGATCTCTGATAGAACATCAATAGTACAGGGCTTAAAAGTAGGATTTCCCAGACGGAGAGAACTAGGTAACACTAGAAGTATACCCGGACCCACTCACTACTTAGGCAACTTTCACCAACCTTCCGAAGCATTCGACCAACTCGATCGGATAGAAAAATCAATCACCTAACCTGAATATATATTTTGTTTTTGTTATGTTGGTATCAAGAGTACCTAGTGCCTAATCAGGTGCCATGTCG
>Ga0247804_10001696_pt1 | contig 10176 bp, 10 predicted proteins | sample UWRJL029104C1_FD_181142 | JGI IMG/M metagenome (GOLD analysis project Ga0247804, IMG submission 181142) | Plant litter microbial communities from Arlington Agricultural Research Station in Wisconsin, United States - UWRJ-L029-104C-1 | ecosystem: Environmental > Terrestrial > Plant litter >...
CCCGCAAAGTGCGCAAAGTGCAGGCCCCGCAGCTCAGCGATGATGACGAGTACGAAACCATCAGCGCGCACCACGCCGTGAGCATGGAGCTGTAAGGTTTTTAAGAAGTTAAAATTGAAAAAGGGTGCAATGGTCGGCTGACCATTGCACCCTTTTTGCGTAGGGGGTGGGGGCAAGCTTCGCCTCTACGCCAGTTCTTTTACAAATTCCCGCTTGCCCGCCGGGTAGCGGTTGAAGGTGCCCAGGCCCTGCGCCACTGCCGTTTCGCCGGCTTCCGCAACGCGGTAGATAACGCAGCGCGTCACCACCAGCTTCTTGCCGTGGTGCTCCACCTGCGCCCGCGCCAGCAGCGCATCGCCCAGGTGCACGGCGTGCAGGAAATTCATCTTGAACTCGACCGTCGAAACCAGTTCCTGCGTGGTGAAGGCCAGCGTGAGGGCCGCCGCGCCCAGCGCCGCGTCCATCAGGCCGGCCAGCACGCCGCCGTGGCAGGTGCCGGGGGAGGAGAGGTGCTCGTCGCGCACGCTCATGCGGTACTCGACTTCGCCGGGGTTAGCGACGTGCAGCTGCATGCCATTGGCGCGGCCGTAGTGGTTGATGCTGTTGTACATGGCCACCATTTGGGCCAGGCTGGGCGCGGTGGGTAAATCCTTGCGCAGCAGGAAATGCGGGATTTGCCCATACAGCGTGTGGGACGGGCCCACCACCGCGTAGCCGTGCCGCTGATAGAAGGCCACGGCCGCCTCGCGGGCGTGCAGCACGATTTCGCGCAGGCCCCGGGCCTGCGCCTGCGCCTCCAGGTAGCGTAGCACCTGGCCGCCCAGGCCCTGCCCCTGCGCCCCGGGCGCCACGGCCATAAAGCGCACCTGCCCCTGGCCGGGCGCGCTCTCGTGCAGGCGGCCGGTGGCCAGCGCGGTGCCGTCGGGTGCCAGGGCCAGGGCGTGGACGACGGCGGGCTGCTCGTCGTCGTCGGCCTTTTCGGAGCCCGGCGGCTGCTGCCAGGGTTGGCGCAACACTTTGTAGCGCAGGTCGTAGTAGGCAAGCCATTCGCGGAGCGTGCGGGGAGCAGTAATTGTCATGCGGCAAAGATGCACCGGAGCGCGGAGCCGTGGGCTACCTTTGTGCCGTGAGCGGCCAGCCGTCTGAATTACTGGCAACCCGGCCGACTTGCGTTTCCCTTCCCACCCTTTCGACTCTCTAAACTCATGGCCTCCTTCGACATCGTGAGCAAAGTGGACCCGCAAACCCTCGAAAATGCGGTGAACACGGCCAAAAAAGAACTGCAGACCCGCTACGACCTGCGCGACACCAAAGGCGGGATGGAGCTGGATAAAAAAGCCAATACCATCCTGTTATCCTCCGAAAACTCGATGCGCGTCAAGGCGCTGGAGGATATTCTGCTGGCCCGCGTGGTGAAGCAGGGCATCGACGGCACCAGCCTCGACTTCACGGCCGAGGAGCAGGCGGCCGGCGCCCTGGTCAAGAAAACCATCAAGGTGCGCGCCGGCGTGGACAAGGAGTTTGGCCGCAAAATCATCAAAGCCATCAAAGATGCCAAGCTGAAGGTGGAAGCCCAGATGCAGGACGACCAGGTGCGCGTGACGGCCAAGAAAATCGATGATTTGCAGGCCACTATCGCCCTGCTGCGCCGGTCCGATATCGGGCTGCCGCTGCAGTTTGTGAATATGAAGTCGTAAAGGCTTTTGTCATGCTGAGGAACGAACCGAAGGTCGGCGTAAGCCAGGCATTCTATCACGGCGGCGTTCACTAACATTTATTTATCCACAAGCAGCGCGGACGTGACAAGATTCTTCGCTGCGCTCAGAATGACAGGTTCCTGTGTTCGATATTTCCGTTTTTACGCAGCCCGCTACCTGGGTTAGCCTCCTGACCCTCACGTTTATGGAAATCGTGCTGGGGATTGACAACATCATTTTCATTTCCATCGTCGTCAACCGCCTGCCCGAAGGCCAGCAGGCCCGGGGCCGCACCATTGGCCTGCTGCTGGCGCTGCTGTTTCGGGTGGGGCTGCTGCTCAGTATTTCGTGGATTGTGGGACTGCGCACGGCGCTGTTCTCGCTGCCGTTTCCGTGGCTGGCGCAGCCGTTCGACGTAAGCGGGCGCGACCTGATTCTGCTGGCCGGCGGCTTGTTTTTGATGTATAAGAGCACGACCGAAATTCACACCAAGCTGCAGGGCGAGGAGGAAGAGACCAGCGTTGGCGGTAAGGAATATCCGACCATGACCAGCATCATTCTGCAGATTGTGGTCATCGACATTGTGTTCAGCTTCGACTCAATTCTGACGGCCGTGGGCCTGGTCGATAACGTGCTGGTGATGATTCTGGCCGTCATCCTGGCCATGGGCGTGATGCTGGCTTTCAGCGGCGTCATTGCGAACTTCGTCAACCGCAACCCTACCATCAAAATGCTGGCCCTGTCGTTCCTCATCATGATTGGCTTCATGCTGGTGATGGAGGCCGCGCACAAGGAAATCGAGAAGGGCTACCTCTACTTTGCGATGGCTTTCTCGCTGATAGTGGAGCTGTTGAACATGCGCCTGCGCAAAAAAGCCAAAGAGCCGGTGAAGTTGCGCGACTCGCAGTACGACTAGCTTAGGCAGCGCACCCCTGAAAACCGGCCGAACCCTGTCAGAGAAAGAATTTTCTGACGAGGTTCGGCCGGTTTTTAAGGTTTAGGTGACTGTGATGACTCACAGCCGATAAGCTATCCAACTAAGAATGATAAGCAGCACGCTGGTCATTACGGCGCACTCGACCTGTCGGCGGGCCACGCGGCCGGGCCAGGCCCCTACTACTGCCACAATCCCCAGTGCCACAAATAGCCAACCCACGGGACCATAGATAGTATGCTCCTGGTTGTCAAAATCGTCTTCAGGCCCATCGGTTGCTCGCCGAAATGTCAGTACCTGCCTGAACAGGGGCGTAACCCGCAAAGCCAACACCGTGCCTTCCGGGTACGAATACATGGTTTTCAGGCTGGTATGGGGCGTCTCATAGACGTAATACTCGCGGGCGATGCGGCCGTGGCGGCTGTATTCCACCCGGTATTCGGCACTGAGAATGGGCTCCGTTGGATAACTCAGCGGAATGAAATAATCGAGGCCTATCAACAGGCAAAGGCCGACAATGAAGCAGTTGACACGCTGGGCCAGCTTCGTGTAGCGCAGGTATATGTGCGCGTGAGCACCCAGCCGCACCTCTTCGGCCGTGCGGGGGCGGCGTGGGGCAGCCGGGCGGCGCCGGGGCGTGGGCAGCGGCCCGTAGCTGACGGGGCTGGCCAGGCGGGCATCGTAGGCCTGTCGGCGGGTGGAGTCGCTCAGCACATCGTAGGCCTCGTTGATGGCCAGGTAGCGCTGGTGCGCGGCGGGGTCGGGGGTGCGGTCGGGGTGGGTGAGGAGCACCAGCCGCCGATAAGCGCGGCGGATGTCGGCGGCGGAGGCCTGGGGAGGCACTTCCAATAGCTGGTAGAAAGTCATTTTGGGAAATGTCAGGCCGTGGCGACGGCTACCACGGTGGCCGCTTGGTCGAGCACGCGGCGCTGGGCCAGCTCCAGCAAGCGGCGATTGAGCTCGGCGCGGTGGGAGCGGTAGAGCGCGTATTCGGCGGCGGTGAACTGGCCGGTAATCAGGCCCACAATGGTGTAGCGCAGCTTGGTGTTGCGGGCGAGCAATTCGGTTAGCTGGCGCTGCTGTTCGGGCAGATTTGGAGGCAGGCGCAGGTGATGGTCGCGCACGAAATCGGCCACCAGCAAGAGCAGGAGGTCATTTTGCAGCTTTAGCACCGGGCGGAGCGTGGCATGCAGGAAGTGGCCTACCGATGCCTCCGCTTCGGGCGGGTCGGTGGTGGCAATGATGGGGCGCAAGGCCAGTAGCGCAGTATCGGAGCGGGAAAAATCGGAGGTATTTGTCATCGGGTGCAAGGTATTACGTTTGGGAGCTTACGGCTGCGGCTTAGCGCGGCAATTGAGCTTTTAGCCATTACTTTTAGGGTACTTTCATTCCAGGGCTCAGCTTATGCAGGTTCAGCAATTCGCAGTACCGGAGGTGTTGCAGGCGCACGTCCGCTATTTCTGGACGATGGAGAGCACGGCGGCCGCCGCGTCGTTTCGTACCATCGTCGATGGCTGCCCCGGTTTGCTGTTTCAGCACGGTGCGGCCGGGCTGCAGCCCCAGGCGGGCAAACCGTGGACGCGGCTGTTGCTGCACGGGCAGGCTACGCAGCCGCTGGAAGTAGTGGCGGACGAGCCATTCCGCCTGATAGGCATGTGCTTGCAGCCGGGGGCATTAGCTTCCGTTTTCGGCCTGGAGGCCGAAGAGTTGACCGATTCCTGCCTGGACCCCGACCTGCTGGCCGCCGCGCCCGGCTTCCGGCTGGCCGAGCGGCTGGGCAATGCTGATTCGGTAGCCGGGCAGCTGGAGCAGCTCACGGCTTATCTGCAAGTCGCCATCAACCGGCAAGGGGCGGCGCCGGCGCCGTGTATTGACCAGGCGGTGCAGCGCATCGCCGCCGCCAGCGGTGGGCTGAATCTGCGGCAACTACAGGATGAGCTACAGCTGTCGGAGCGCAGCTTTCAGCGCAAGTTCAAGCAGCGGGTGGGCGTGTCGCCAAAGATGTTTGCGCGCATCTGCCAGTTTCAGGAATCGCTGGGGCAGCTGCGGCGGGCCGAGTACGAGAAGCTGTCGGATGTTGCTTATGCCCACGAGTATGCCGACCAGTCGCACTACATCCGGGCGTTTCGGGAGTTTGCGGGCAGCACGCCGCAGCAGTTTCGGCAGCAGGCGCGGGGGCAGGTAGAGAATTTTCCGGCCCTGCGCCGGTAGAACGAGTACCGCGATGCTGGAACTTCGCGGTACAAATCGTGCTGGCGGTTTTGTTCTATTTTGCCGCCTGGGGCAGCCCGTGCTTTGCTGAAACTTAACTCAGCAAACCCCATGAAACTCCTCGTTTTTGGCGCCACGGGCGGCACCGGCCGTCAGGTAATCCAACAGGCCCTCGCGCAGGGGCATACGGTCACGGCTTTCGTCCGCAATCCCGCCAGCCTCGGCCTCACGCATCCGCAGTTACAAACCGCCACCGGCGACGTGCTCGACGCCGACGCCGTGCGCCGCGCCATGCCGGGCCACGATGCCGTGCTCTCGACCCTGGGCGCGCCGCCTGCCGAGCGTAAACCCGTACGTTCCGTCGGCACCGAGCACATCATTCTGGCAATGCAGGACGCTGGCATCCGGCGCTTCATCTGCCTCACCACGCTGGGCATGGGCGACAGCCGTGCTGCGCTACCCTGGCTCTACAAGTACATCCTCGTGCCGCTGCTGTTGCGCGAAGCCTTCGCCGACTCGGAGCGGCAGGAGGCCCGCATCCGTCAGAGCCGCCTCGACTGGACCATTGCCCGCCCCGGCACCCTCACCGACGGGCCCCGCACCGGCCAGTATCAGCAGGGGTTCTTGCCCACGGCCAAAGGCTTGAAAATGAAAATTTCCCGCGCCGACGTGGCCGATTTTATGCTCCGGCAGCTGACTGACCATCGCCAGTTCGGTCAAGCCGTTAGTTTGTCGTATTAGCCCGTTGCCTTTCATATCTATGACAAGCAGAAGACTCGTGCTGGCCCTCGCCACGCTCAGCACCGGCCTCGTGGCCGGGGTGTACTACGGCTTTTCGGTGGCCGTGAATCCGGCGTTTGCCCGGCTGCCCGACGGGCAGTACATCCGCGCCATGCAGGAAATCAACGACGCCATTCAGAATCCTTTTTTCGCGGTCAGCTTCTTTGGGGCGCCATTGTTGCTGGCGCTGGCTACCGGGCTGTATGCGCGGCGGCCGCGCGGGCGGCAGTTCGGGCTGGTGCTGGCGGCTACGCTGGTGTTCTGGGTGGGCAGCCTGGGCGTGACGGCGGGCGGCAATATCCCATTAAATGAGCAGCTGGCCAGCTACGCACCCGGCGCTACTGCCTCGGCTGCCACCATTCGGCGGCAATTTGCGCAGCCCTGGAACCGCTGGCATCAGGTGCGCACGCTGGCTTCGATAGGGGCGCTGGCACTGTTGCTGGGGGCCTGCCTGGCACCGGATTCAGCTACTAAACAGGCATAAAAAAGACCCTGACCGGTCGGCCAGGGTCTTTTTTATGCCTGTTTAGTAGCGCTTAGTGACGCACCTGCACTTTGGTGATGAAGGTGCCCGCATTGGTGCTCACCTGCACTACGTAGAGGCCGGCGGCGATATCGGCGGTGTTCACCGAAATGCCGCGCTGCAGCTCACCGATGCTGGCGGTGCCGGTGTAGGCCACGCGGCCCACCAGGTCGCGCAGGGTCAGCTGTACGTCGCCGGTGGCGCTGAGCTGCGAGCGGACCACCAGCTGGTCGTGCGCCGGGTTGGGGTAGGCGTCCACGATGCTGCCTTTGGCGGCCATCTGCTGCGGCGTGGTGCCCAGCGGCGTCGTCACAATCGTAACGGTAGTGGGGTTCAGCATGGAAGCGGGCGTCACGCCGGGGGGCATGTCGAACGCTTCGCGGATGCCGGTGCGGGTGGGGTTGCCACCCGTGCGCACGCCCTGCACGGCGCTAAAGCCGGCCCCACGACGCGAGAATACCGTCCAGATAAGCGCCGAGTTGGCGCCGCCGTTGGCAATGCTGTCGGCGCGCAGAATGGCGTCGCGGCCATCGAGGAAGCCGGGGTTGCACACCTGCAGCTTGCAGCCGTCGAGCACCAGCTTGAGGAACTGGTTGTTGCCGCCGTTGCTGCCCAGGAAATCCTGGTTGAAGCCGTAGCGGTAGATGAACTGCCAGTTCAAATCCCAGAGCATGCCGGCCCACACCTCGCCAATGTTGTGGGTTTCATTGTACTGCGTGCTCGTCAATACCCCGTAGGTGTGGGGGTTGAGGGTCATGTCGTCGGTGTAGGGATTGATGCGGATGCCGGGGCCGGTGTCGTGGGTTTCGCCCACTACGTAGGCGCCGATGTAGCGCGGCGTGCGGCCGGTTACGCCCGTGGGGTTGCTGGCCGTAGCCACGTTGGCGGTCGTCATCCAGAGGCCGAAGAAGTCGCTCCAGCCCTCGCCCATGGTTTGGAAGGCCTGGTTACCGTTGCCGCTCACGAGGCAGTCGGAGTTGCTGGGGCCGCCGGTGAGGCGGGTCGAAACGCCGTGGCCGAATTCGTGCGACACAATGCCGTTATCGAAGGAAGCGTCGTAGTCGGGGCTGCCGTTGGCGCAACCGGTTACGACGGTGCCGGCCGTCAGCGCCTGGCGAATAGCCGCGCCATCCACGCCGCGCAGAAACAGCGCCGGAATACGAATACCCACGGTATCAGTGCCTGTCATGCCCGAAATGGCCGTGTTGGTGCCCACCGAGTCGATGATAATGGCCATGATGGCGCCATTCTGCTGCGCCCGCCGCACCTTACCCGCGAACGAGCTGGCGGTGCGGACACCGCTGGGCAGCTGAGCGCAACCGCCGCGCATAATCACGGCGATGTTGCCGTTCACGGCAGCGGCATTGGCGTAGGGCGTCACGCAGCCGTGCAGGCCGCCGTTGCCCGACACTCCGTCGTTCACCAGCACGAAGTTGCCGCAAATCGGTCCCACGTCGGCCAGGTTGCGGCCGAAGTCGGCGCCGCCAGCCGATAAAGCTCCCGCCAGCGAAGCCGGCGCCGAAATCGTAATGCTGGGGCGAACGGGGTTGGTCCACAGATACATCTGCATGCGTCCCGCCTGTCCATCGGGCGGCGTGGCGAAGTTGGCATTGTTGGTGCCGCTGCCGTCCTGGGCTTCGGCGCGCACCATGTCATTGGCCAGGCCCGTCGTGCCGAAGTTTTTGTACTGGAAGTTGCCCGATGCCTCGTCAAAGCCCTTCGAGGCCATCACGTCGTGCAGCATGTTGTTCCAGTAGAACAGGTTGACGATGCCCGCGTCCATGTTGCGGCGCGGTCCTACGCCGAAGGTGAAGGGGAAGTCAAAGTCCAGCGTCGCACCCGCATTCGGCGAGTTGGTGGTGACGTACAGCTGGCTGTTGTTCAGGATGTCGTTGTAGGCCGCCACGTTGTTGCCACGCGGCAGCTGCTTGGCAGTGTTCAGCTGCGAGTAGAAATTGTTGAAGAACGCGGGCGTTGCTGCCGGCGCCTGGCTTACCTGCCAGCCGTAGGGCGACCAGGCATTCACGGTGCTGCTCAGCGGCACGGCCACGCGGTTGCCCGAGAGCGGACTTTCCATCGGCACCGGAAACACGTTCAGGCTGTTGGGCGAGGCTACGCCGCGGGCAGCCGTAGGCTGAGTCGGAGTCGGGGCCGGAGCAGCCTGGCGCTGGCTTTGGCTACGGGCATTTTGCTGCAGGAACGAAACCTCCTCGCTCACCACGTAGTCGTGCTTAAACAGCTGCTTGCCAGTGCTGGCATCCACCAGCACCTGCCAGTGGTGCTGGCCGTCGAGCTGGGCAATGGTAACCTCCCAGGCCAGGTGAATTTCGGTCTGCTTCAGCGGATTGGCGAAGTAGTACAAACGCACCGGAATGTTGCTTTCCGAAATGCCGCCGTTGTTGAACTCCAGGCCGTCGGCCGGGCGGGCTTCGCGCACCAGCGTGAGGCCGGCGGGGCGGGGCAGGCCCAGCACCACCGAAGCCGCCACCACGGCCTGCTCGGCCGTGAGGGTAGGGGTGTTGGCCGGCGCCAGGCGGGCGGCGTTGGGCACGAAGCTCTGGTTGGCCCACACGGGCTTGCCGGTGCGGTCGGTATGCACGGCGCCCACGGCCCCGAACACGTCCACGCCGTTCACGCGCTGCCGCAGGTAAGCGTGCTGCGCGCCGGTCGCGGCGTCCTTATAAAAATCGGTCACGGAAGGCTGCGCCGCATCGGCTTCCGACAGGCCCTGACGCACGGTTTGCGTCGTGAAGTAATCCAGCAGCTGCGTCGACGGCTTGGCCGACTGCGCCCACGCCGTAGAGCCGAAGCCTGTCAGCAGCGCCGCTGCCAGCAGCGACCCGCGCAGCATCGGCCGGAGGGAGGAGAATTTTACCATCTTTACTTGAAAACGGGAAGGGTAGGTGAAGAAAATTAAAATGAAATGAAAACGGGTTGCTAAAGTTAAGCTAAAAAGCCGATATTATAGAAACTCGTTCCAATTCATGGTCGGGTTGCCTGAGCTGGCAGGTTTTTATTGGGGTCCGGATGCCTCAAACTGCCCCAGCTTATTCAGCACATCCCATAGCACTACCCCGGCCGCAACGCTCACATTGAGCGAGTGTTTGGTGCCAAACTGCGGAATCTCCACCGCCACATCGCACAAGGCCAGCACTTCGTCGTCGACGCCAAAAACTTCGTTGCCCATCACCAGCGCCAGCGGCTGGCCCGGCGCGGGCCGGAATTGCACTAAGGAGATACTGCCCGTCGTTTGCTCCACCGCCGCCACGGCGTAGCCGGCTTGCTTTAGTGCAGTCAGCGCCTCTACCGTGGTGGCCGCGTATTCCCAGCTCACCGACTCCTCGCTGCCCAGCGCCGTCTTCGTGATTTCGCGTTGCGGCGGGCGGCCGGTGATGCCGCAAAGCCAGATTTTTTCGAGCGCAAAGGCGTCGGCGGTGCGGAAAACCGCGCCCACATTATGCAGCGAGCGCACGTTATCGAGCACCAGCACGACGGGGCTTTTGGGCTTACTTTTGAAGTCAGCCACGGTGGCCCGATTCAACTCGGCCATGGTTAGTTTTCGCATAGAGGTAGCGCGAACTTTGTCGTTCGCGTCGTTGGTTCATGGTAAGCCAAAGCTGCCGCTGAATGCGTTGACCCTGGCGCTTTTGATTTTATTACTCGCTAAACAACGCGCACTGCAAAGTTCGCGCTCATTGCCTTGTCAGCTTCCGCGCCTCCCAAAAAGAAAGAATTCGTCATCAAGTCCGTCGGTCCCGACCACCTCACCCCCGGTCCGGCCTACGACACGCCTTTGATGAAGCAATACTACCAGCTCAAGCAGCAGCACCCCGGCGCGCTGCTGCTGTTCCGGGTGGGCGACTTCTATGAGACCTTCGGCGAGGACGCCGTTACGGCCGCCCGCATCCTCGATATCACGCTCACCAAGCGCGGCGCGGGCAGCATTTCGGAGGTGGCGCTGGCGGGGTTCCCGCACCATTCCATTGATAACTACCTGCCCAAGCTGGTGCGCGCCGGCCAGCGCGTGGCTA
>Ga0247804_10001698_pt1 | contig 10162 bp, 8 predicted proteins | sample UWRJL029104C1_FD_181142 | JGI IMG/M metagenome (GOLD analysis project Ga0247804, IMG submission 181142) | Plant litter microbial communities from Arlington Agricultural Research Station in Wisconsin, United States - UWRJ-L029-104C-1 | ecosystem: Environmental > Terrestrial > Plant litter >...
GGGGGAAAGATTATAGTTGTCGGGCGTAAAGGTTTGGATGAGGCGGGAAACACTATTCATCCTTTTATTGTAGCAAAGTTAAGAGTTGGCGTGGCATAGTAGAAGCATGAAGTTGAAGTGGCGACGCGGGATTGTAGTAGTGCTGAGCTTGGCGGTGCTTGGGTTTATTATTGTTGAATCAGCGCCACCAGAACCCTGGCAGAGCCAAACCGCACCGGTAGCTCAAGCACCAGCTTCGTCCTCGAAGGCAAGCGAGGCCCTGGATAGTTTAGAGGTCAAAGGTAGGGCGCCTAAAACCGGCTACTCACGGGATCAATTTGGGAGCGGCTGGGCGTCGGTAAAGGGGTGCGATACGCGGAATATTATTTTGTACCGTGACCTGATAAATACGGTCCTTGATGAGGAGTGCAATGTCCTAAGCGGCACATTGCAAGATGTCTATACAGGGAAAACGATTGAGTTTTCCAAAAGTGATGGTGCGGCGATTCAAATTGATCACGTCGTCGCGCTTTCGGATAGCTGGCAGAAAGGTGCGCAGTTTTTATCGCGCGAGATGCGGGTTCAACTAGCGAATGATCCGCTGGAACTTATTGCCGTCGATGGGCCGGCCAATCAACAAAAGGGTGATGGTGATGCGGCAACCTGGCTGCCATCAAACAAAGGCTTTCGTTGCCAATATATCGCGCGGCAGATCGCAGTGAAGCGAAAGTATACTTTATGGGTGACAGAGGCTGAGAAAAAGGCTATGCAGGACGTATTAAGTGCATGCCCAGAGCAAGGAATGCCGGTAGCCTCATGAGCATCAAACAGCCACCGATCCCTCGTAAAGGTGTGTACGAATTGTATTGGTATTTTGCCAGTGAACGGCAGAAGATTTTTGACGCCCGACAAAGCGGCGAACCGAGCCCGTGGACAGAAGATCCGATTTTACAAGATTTTAAATTCTGTAATGTGTTTCGGGCAGCTGATCGCGTGAGCCAGTACATGATTAAAGAAGTCGCCTACAAAGCTGATGATTCATCTGCGCAAGATCGCCTGTTCCAGATTGTCGCCTTCCGCACGTTTAGCAATAGTGCTACGTGGGATGCGCTGACCAATATCTTGGGTAGGTCGCCGCGCATTAAAGATTTGGAAACGGGTGATTTTGAAGCTGCTCTTGAGCGGGTACGGGAACAGAGTGGCAAATTGTATACTGGTGCATTTATTCTTTGCGCAACGAATGCCTACGGTCGATCACTCAAACATTTAAATCATGTGGAGCTGTTCCGCCATATGTTTGTCAAAGAAAAGTTAGGCGATAAGCTGCTCGCGGCGGGGTCTTTGAAAGAAATCTACGAGTTGATCCATGGCTTCCCGCTGATGGGCGACTTCATGTCATATCAAACGGCTATTGACCTCAATTACTCGGATCTCATTAATTTTTCTGAAGATGAGTTTACGCAGCCAGGGCCAGGAGCGGTGCGGGGTATGAAGAAAGTGTTTGAGAGCCTTGGCGACTACACCCCCGCTGAAGCTATCATGTGGATGGTCGAAAATCAAGAAAAAGAGTTCGCGCGTTTAGGGCTTGATTTCCACGGACTCAACGGTCGCCGGCTTCATGCGATTGATGCCCAAGGGCTATTTTGTGAAACCGATAAATACTGCCGCGAGGCCGTGCCGGATCTTGCCAGTGCGCGAAAGAAGATTAAGGTGCGATTTAGTGAAAATCCAGAGGCGGTCGAGTATTTCTTTCCCCCAAAATGGAACCTGCCAGTTGCATAGCTATAAGAGCTTTGGTATAATAGCGACAGTACATTCCGGCCAACAGGTCGGAATTTTTCATAGAAAATTACAAGAAAAAGGAGAAATTATTATGGAAGAAATGAACCTCAAACAACTCGCTCTCGCAGTTCGTACAATCGCGGAAGAGAAGAACCTCCCTGAAGAAACTGTACTTTCAGTTATCGAACAGGCAATTGCCGCTGCATGGCGCCGCGACCACGGGGAACGTGATCAAGAAGTTCGCAGCGAATTTAACATGAACAGCGGTGAAGCTGTTGTCTATGTTGGCCGCGAAGTCGTCGAAGTTGTGGGCAGCGAAGCTCACGAAATTAGCCTCGAAGACGCTCTTAAGGTCAAAAAAGACGCCGTTCTTGGTGATTTGATTGAAGAAAAGCACACCGTTGAAAGCTTCGGCCGTGTCGCCGCACAAACAGCTAAGCAAGTTGTCTTGCAGCGCCTCCGCGAAGCAGAGCGTGAAGTGGTGCTTGGTGAATACGAAGACAAGATTGGTACCGTGGTAAACGGAACCGTTCAGCGTGTTGAACCTCGCGTGGTTCGGGTTGAAATCGGTAAAGCGAACGGTATTATCCCACAAAGCGAACAGATTCAAGGTGAATTCTACAGCGTTGGAAGCCGTATCAAGGTCTTTATTAAAGACATTGAACGCGACAACCGTGGTCCACAGCTCATTTTGAGCCGCGGAAACCCTGAATTCATCGAATATCTTTTCCGCCAAGAAGTTCCAGAGCTTGAATCTGGTGCGGTAGAGATTAAAGCGATCTCTCGTGAAGCGGGTCGTCGAACAAAGCTTGCTGTTGCGAGTACCGTTCCCGGAGTTGATCCAGTTGGTACATTCGTGGGTGGCCACGGAACTCGTGTTCAGGCTGTGATGAACGAAGTTGGTGACCAAGAAAAAATCGATATCGTCACTTACGATGCGAACATCGAACAATTCATCAAGAACGCCCTCAGCCCAGCTGAAGTCGTGAAAGTTGAAATTAAAGAAGCCGACAAGCGTGCAACTGTATACGTAAACGAAGACCAGCAATCAATTGCGATTGGCCGTGGCGGACAGAACGTGCGCTTGGCAAGTAATCTTACTGGCTACGAACTTGATATCGAACAAGCTGTTGCCGCTGCAAAGCCTGCTGAACAAGGTCCGAAGAAGAACATTGAAGATAGCTTACTCAATGCCATCGAAGAAACAACTGACGAACCAATAGCCGAATAACTATGACCAAATCTCTGAAGCTCACCCGCTTTGGAAATCCGATTCTGCGTGAAACGGCGCGGCGCCTTACGCCAGAAGAAATATTGTCACAAGAGACGCAAGGCTTAATTGTAACTATGCGCTCTATGCTCCAAGAAAAGGAGTATGGTGTAGGGCTGGCCGCGCCACAAGTAGGGATGAGTGTCGCCTTAAGTGTGATTGGCATTAAGCCCACGCCGAATCGACCTAATTTGAAAGCGTTTGATGCGGTGCTCATTAACCCAGAGGTAATCGAAACATACGCAAAACCTATTGAGAAATGGGAAGGCTGTTTAAGTAGCGGTAGCGGTGACAATACATTATTTGCGAAAGTCCCTCGTTACGATAGCGTGAAATTGCGCTGGCTTGATGAGAAAGCTGTCAGCCATGAAGAAGTTTTAGATGGCTTCGTTGCCCATGTGGCGCAGCACGAAACGGAACACTTAAGTGGTGTACTATTTGTTGATCGAGTGAAAGATACGCGCACCTTTATGCTCGCTGATGAATACCGCGAACGTATTGTTGCCCATAGAAAAAAGTAAGCACCCTATGGTAAACTTGCCATAAGCATGATTGCCTCTTTTAAGAAAAACACCTCTGTTGGGTTTACGATCGTCGAACTCCTCATCGTCATTGTGGTGATTGGTATTCTTGCCGCCGTGACGATTGTTGGCTATAACGGCATTACTAATCGAGCGAAGGTGAGTGGTATTCAGTTAGACCTTGAAAACGGGGCAAAGAAATTGGAGCTCTATCGGATAGGGACAAGCCCAGACGGTAAGTATCCAGATGATCTTGCTGCAGCAGGTCTGCAGGCAAGTGGGGACAATGTCTATGGTTATTTTAAAAATAACAATACCACCCCACCATCATTTTGTTTAGCTAGCACTAATTCAGGAACTACTTATAAGATTACGAGCACGGCCACAACACCTGTAGTGGGTGATTGTAGCAGCTTCGTCGTTCCTGTTACGTGTTCGACAGGCTTTGTCGTTGTGCCGGGGAATACCACGTTTGGTACTTCTGATTTTTGTGTGATGAAATACGAAGCGAGAAATGTAAGCGGTGTTGCCACATCTCAACCTACCGGCGCGCCTTGGGCAAATATTTCGCAAACGAGTGCCGTTACTGCTGCAAACGCAGCGTGTTCTGGCTGTCATCTACTATCTGATGCAGAATGGATGACAATCGCCGCGAATGTTCTTTCAGTACCTAGCAATTGGTCTGGCGGTTCTGTTGGAAGTGGGTATATCTATCAGGGACACGTTAATGTTAACCCTACAAATGCTTTGAGCGCGACAGCAGACGATAATGATGGTTTATATGGAATTACAGGCGGTACGGGTGGCGCGGGCTTAAACAACCGTCGTACATTGACTCTATCTAATGGTGAAGTTATATGGGATCTATCCGGCAATGTATCGGAATGGACGTCGGATACGATCGCTGGTGGTCAGCAGCCGGGCGTGACGGGGAACACGACCGTTGCCTACAGACAGTGGAACAATAGCACTCTAGAATGGAATGGCCTTCCGGTAACAAGCCGTGCTATCACGCTCGCATCGCAACCTGGCCTATCAAGTATCAATAGCTGGACCTCAACTCAAGGAATTGGGCAACTGGTGAGCGGTTCGGGTGATATGACATTGCGCGGATTTATACGCGGAGCTAACTGGAACAACTCTTCATATGCCGGGATAATCGCGCTTGGGCTATACATGGCGCCTTCTGATGTCAGTATATATAATGGCTTCCGCGTCGCGAAATAATACATTAGCACTCGCTTGACCCGAGTGCTAATTTTGCTATACTGGATATAGAAAGCCAGCTGGGGAAAACTCCGCAGTTGCGCTTGCTTAAAGGAGGATAGATAATAGTATTATGGCTGATGACTTCGCAGAATTTATCTCGCATCTCACCGACAACGCTCGTACCAGCTTGCATCACGCAACGTTGATTGCGCAGGGCTACGGGAGTCCGTACATTGGCACAGAACACTTACTCTTAGGTGTGATGGCTCAAGGTGCCTCAGTAGGCGCAAAAATCTTAGCTGATGCTGGCGTAACACTTGATCAAGCACAAAATGCGCTCAATATGGTACCCGTTTCGGCTATTGTCGGCGGTATTCATACTAAAAGTTTAAGTGAAACCGCCAAGCTGACTCTGAAAATGAGTTGGGACATTGCGCAGGAATTTCACCAAGACTATCTTGGTACCGAACATATCCTCTATAGCATTTTGACGCAGAAGAACGCCCGAGCAACCGTGCTGCTGCGCGACATGGCCGTGAATATCACCGACATCGTGGCGGAACTCGAAGAGTATCTTGATCACCAGGGTGAAACGTATAGTCAAGTTGATGATGAAGCGATTTTAGAGAAGAAAACACCGACGCACAAAGGGGCGCTTGGCACCTTCGGAACCGACCTAACCGCTAAGGCCCGAGCTGGCAAACTTGACCCAGTGATTGGGCGCGCTGAACAAGAAGAACGCCTTGTCACAATTTTGAGCCGCCGTACTAAGAATAATCCGGTCCTGATCGGTGAACCTGGTGTCGGAAAGACGGCCATCGTTGAAGGTTTAGCCCAACGCATTGTGAGCGAAGACGTGCCTGAACACTTGCTCGACAAGCGTATTGTCCAACTTGATCTTGCGGGGATGATTGCAGGTACTAAGTACCGTGGTGAGTTTGAAGAACGCCTAAAGAAAGTTGTGAGTGAACTTCAAGAACAAAAGAATGTGATCGTTTTTATTGATGAGCTCCACCTATTGGTTGGTGCTGGTGCCGCCGAAGGCGCGCTAGATGCTGCTAATATGCTCAAGCCTGCTTTGGCGCGGGGTGAAATTCGCCTGATTGGCGCAACCACTCTTGATGAATACCGAAAACATATCGAAAAAGACACGGCGCTTGAACGCCGCTTGCAAAGTATTGTCGTACCAGAACCAAGTCTTAAAGATGCAACCGCAATTTTGAAAGGCCTCAAGCCTTACTACGAAAAGCACCACGGTGTCACGATTGACGATGAAGTTATTGAAGATGCGGTCTATATGGCTGATCGCTACATTAGTGAGCGCTACATGCCGGATAAAGCAATTGATGTGATTGATGAAGCTGCGGCACGTGCTCGAGTGAAATCTGGTCGCAAACCAAGCAAGCTGCGTGATTACATGAAACAGCTTCGTAACCTGAACGAAAAAATGGAAGAAGCGGTAGTGGCTGAAGATTATGAACGCGCTGCGCTCTACAAGACCCGTATTAGCCAATTAACCGAAAAGTTAGAAGAAACGCGCGAAGCCTACGAGAAGAAGACACCAATTGTGCTTGGCGATAATGACATTGCGCAAGCTATTTCATTAATGACCGGTATTCCGGTAAGCCGTGTACAGAAATCAGAAGCGAAACTGCTGCGTAATCTTGAGGCGCATCTTGAAAAACATGTCATTGGCCAGCGTGAAGCGGTTGAAAAGGTCGCCCGTGCGATTCGCCGCAGCCGTAGTGGTGTTGCTAGCAGCAAGCGACCGATAGGTTCATTTGTCTTTATGGGGCCAACTGGTGTGGGTAAAACAGAACTTGCTCGTGTTCTTGCGCGCGAAGTCTTTGGCAGCGAAGACGCCTTAATTAAAATCGACATGAGCGAATTTAGCGAACGCCACAATACCAGCCGTTTGCTTGGTGCACCAGCGGGCTATGTTGGCTACGAAGACGGAGGTCAATTAACTGACAAGATTCGCCGCCAACCATACAGCGTAGTCTTGTTCGATGAGATCGAAAAAGCTAACTCAGAAGTGTTCCACCTGCTTCTGCAAATCTTAGAAGACGGCACACTCACCGATGCGAAGGGCCACAAAGTTGATTTTTCAAACGCGATCGTGATTCTTACCAGTAACTTGGGCGCTGATCGCATGGTGAAAGAATCGAGCCTTGGCTTTCATGCGGTAACGCGTAACGATGAGAAGAAGCTCGAAGAAGTGCATAGTGAGAATGCCGAAGCCGCTCAAGAAGCGCTGAGTCGGATTATGCGCCCAGAGCTCATTAATCGTTTCGATTCGATTGTTACTTTCCGTGCCCTGACGCGTAAAGAAGTTGGCAAGATTTTCGATACGCTTTTGGCTGAGTTACAAAGCCGCTTAGTTCGTAAGGGCATTCACTTGGTTGTGGCGGCGTCAGCAAAGCGTTTGATCATTAACGAAGGACACGATGAAAAGTATGGTGCCCGTCCACTGCGCCGTGCAATGCAAGATCTGCTTGAGCACCCTATTGCCGAAGGTGTACTTTCGGGTGAATACGAAAAGGGAACCGTGCTAAAGATTAGTGCGCTGAAAGGAAAGATTGTTGTCAATGTCGGACAAGAAGCATAATCCAGCGGGGATAATTATCGGGAGCATTTTTAGCCTTCTGATTTTTGTTCTTGCCGGATGGCTGTTATTTAATCGTCAATTCGTTGTTGATCAATTGGCCGTCTGGTCATTTACACCATCAAGCGAAGTGTCGGCTATTGAAGATCGAATCGATTTTACCAATAAGGGCTCCTTCTATTTCTTAGCAACGCAGCCTTCAATTGACCAAGCAGAGACCTTCAACCAAGACTGCCCACGCCAAGAAACGGGGAGCCCGATTGTGGGATGCTATGCTTCGGGGCGTATATATATTTATGACATTACCAATGAAAAGTTAAATGGTATTAAAGAAGTCACCGTGGCTCACGAAACACTGCATGCTATTTGGGAACGCGCCAGCGCCGAAGAGCAAAAACGCCTTGGGGGGTTGCTGCGTGCTGAATATGCAAAATTAGACGATGGTGAATTAAAAACGCGTATGGATTACTACGCGAGAACCGAGCCGGGTCAATTCGAGAATGAGCTCCATTCTATCATTGGCACAGAAGTAGCAGATATTAGCCCAGAGCTTGAAACCTACTACAGTCACTTTTTTGAAGATCGGCAGATTATTTTGAATTTCCATGCTCAATATAGCGCGGTGTTTGAAGATTTGAGCACGCGCGCCGATACGCTGTACGGTGAACTAACGGCGCTTTCGGATTCTATTGCCCGACGAACGACTCAGTACAATAGCGATGTTACTTTGCTTTCGGCAGATATCGCAGCCTTCAATGAACGAGCAAATAACGGCGGCTTTGCATCAATGAATCAGTTCAATAATGAACGCGCTGCGTTGGTAGCTCGCTCGAATCAATTGGGCAGTGAACGAACGGCAATTAATAGTGATATCGCAACCTATACCGCAAAGTACGATCAATATCAAGAAATTGCTGGCGAGATTGAAATCTTAAATAAAAGCATCGATAGTATCACTAACTTGGAACCAGCGCCTTCACTGTAGGCACTGGGCTTACGAACGCGGTATACTAAAGACAATGGCGAAATCAAGAACTCAATTTGTGTGTCAAAATTGCGGAGCGTCTCATAGCAAATGGTCGGGGCGCTGCGATAATTGTGGTGAATGGAACACGCTTGTTGAACAGGCGAGCGATGTCGGTAAGTCTTCGGTCGCGAAGGCGAGTTCGAATGGCCGAAATCTTGTCGTGCAATCGATCAAAGCGATTAATAGTGATGAGGGCAGTCAGCGCATGAGCACAGGCACTTCTGATCTTGACGTGGTGCTTGGTGGTGGGATTTTGCCTGGTGCGGTAGTGCTACTAGCTGGGCAGCCGGGCATTGGGAAGAGCACGTTGCTTTTGCAAGTAACGGCTTTTATTGCGCAGAGTACGCCAGTCCTTTATGTTAGCGGCGAGGAATCTGCGAGCCAGGTTAAGCTCCGCGCCCAGCGCCTTGGCGCTTCGGCCAGCGAGCAGCTCGACTTTGCTGCAAGCACCAGTGCAAATGATATAGCTGCGACCATTCGTGGGGGTGGCTATAAATTAGTGATCGTTGATTCCATCCAAACGCTCGCATTGGAAGAAATTACCAGCGCACCAGGTACTGTCAGTCAAATTACCAATAGTAGCAATGTGCTGATTCGTGCCGCGAAAGAAGCGGGCACAGCAGTTATTCTGGTCGGCCATGTCACAAAAGAAGGCAGTATTGCAGGGCCAAAGGTACTCGAGCACTTGGTAGACGTCGTGTTGCAGTTTGAGGGCGATCGTTACGGTGGGTTTAAAGTGGTGCGTGCGGTAAAGAATCGCTTTGGATCAACCAATGAAGCGGCAATTTTTGAGATGTACGAAGAAGGCCTGCGGGTCGTTGAGAACCCCTCTGCGGCGCTCCTTGCTGAAAGACAATCTGCTGATGGGTCGGTGGTGCTGGCGACCTTAGAGGGCACGAGGCCACTGCTGGTAGAGATCCAGGCACTTGTGAATCCGACCAGTTTCGGGTATCCTAAGCGTACCGCTAGTGGGTTCGACCTCAATCGACTCAATCTGCTGATCGCTGTACTCGAGCGACGCACCAAATTGAACTTATCCGATAAAGATATCTATATTAATGTCGTCGGAGGTCTCAAACTCAGTGACCAAGCGGCCGACCTTGCCATTTGTATGGCTATTGCCAGTGCTGCTGCTGGCCGACAAATTGATGACGGCGTCGTTGTCTTTGGCGAAGTGGGGTTGGGGGGTGAAGTTCGCTCTGTCATTGGCGTTGATAAACGCGTCGCAGAAGCAAAGAAACTTGGCTTTACCAAAGCTATTGCTCCAAAATCGAGTACAAAAAATACATTTATAAAACCAGTTGGCGACCTGCGCACTGCGCTCATCGACTACTTACAAAAATAAGGAACCTATGGAAATAATCCTCCTCCTCGTTGTGATTCTCGTCGCAACAGAAACTACCTATTTGGTAGCGACCCAAACGGGAAAAACTAAACACTCTAAAAAACAACAGATGCCAATTTTCGTTGATACCTCTGTCTTGATTGATGGACGTATCATCTCAATTGCTGAATCTGGGTTTATCACCAGTACGCTCTACATTCCTCGGAGTGTTGTGGGCGAACTACAGTTCTTGGCCGATAACGGTGACTCCGACAAACGTAGTCGTGCTCGCCACGGTCTTGACGTCGTCAGTGAGCTCCAAGGTATGAGCCGCGTAAAGACAGAAATCTTTAGCGATAGTACCAAGGCTGAAGAAGGTGTTGATAACCGACTACTTTCACTTGCCAAGCAGTACAAAGGTATGATTTGTACCATCGACTTTAAC
>Ga0247804_10001701_pt1 | contig 10159 bp, 11 predicted proteins | sample UWRJL029104C1_FD_181142 | JGI IMG/M metagenome (GOLD analysis project Ga0247804, IMG submission 181142) | Plant litter microbial communities from Arlington Agricultural Research Station in Wisconsin, United States - UWRJ-L029-104C-1 | ecosystem: Environmental > Terrestrial > Plant litter >...
CTTTTACACTAGGTTTACCCGAATCAAAATAATTTATGATGAAATCGAGGTTGGATGAATTATCTTTGAAGTCTTTTAAAAAGAAGGTTCCGTTATTGATTTGAACGGTATTGATATCAATTATCTTTTTCTCAATGGATAACTGATTGATGTCGACCATGAAAGCCGGCGTACTCAAAAGCGTATCTTTCTGTAAATCCAGAACGAGCAAATCTTCGAGCACGACGGATTTGAAAGGCTTAATGTATAAGCTTTTTATTGAAACCGTGGTATTAAGCTCTTTTGAAAGGTAAGCAGCAGCTTTTTGTGCAAAATAAGTTTGAACAGATTTAAATTGCAGTGAAAAAACGAGAAGCGCCAGCAGCAAAATTATTGATGCAATTACCCAAAGGAGTATTTTAAATAGTTTTTTAATAATTTTACAGCTTAAATAAAAATAATTTGTCTGTTATACTTGCTATCGAGTCCTCTTGCGATGATACTTCAGTCGCTATTTGTAACAACGGCAAAATTACGGCCAATGTTATTGCAAACCAAACAATTCATGAAAATTATGGTGGTGTAATCCCTGAATTGGCCTCAAGGGTACATCAACAAAATATTGTACCTGCTGTCGACCAGGCATTAAAAAATGCAAATGTCACAAAACAAGACATTACTGCCGTTGCCTTTACCCGTGGCCCAGGTTACTGGGCTCATTATTGGTTGGCGTTTCTTTTGCAAAGTCTTTCGCATTGGCGTTAAATATACCGCTAATTTCCGTCAATCACATGCATGCACATATATTGGCACATTTTATTGACGATCCTAAACCTAATTTTCCTTTTTTATGCCTGACCGTTTCCGGCGGACATACACAAATCGTTTTGGTTAAGGATTATTTTGATATGGAAATTGTTGGCGAAACTTTGGATGATGCGGCAGGCGAAGCATTTGATAAAACGGCTAAAATTTTACAACTGCCTTATCCAGGAGGCCCTTTGATTGATAAACACGCTCAATTGGGTAATCCACAGGCCTTTAAATTTGCTGAGCCAAAAATAGACGATTTGAACTTCAGCTTCAGCGGCTTTAAAACTTCAATTCTCTATTTCATCAGGAAGCAGGAAAAGGAGAATCCCGCCTTTATTGCCGAAAATTTAAATGATATTTGTGCATCTGTTCAATACAGCATCATTCAGATTTTGATGAATAAGCTGAAAAAAGCAGCAAAGCAATATAACATAAATGAAATTGCCATAGCTGGTGGTGTTTCTGCCAATTCTGGACTAAGAAATACTTTGCAGGAAATGGCTGTTGAGTTAGGATGGAAAGTTTACATTCCTGCTTTTCAATATTGTACGGATAATGCTGGGATGATCGCCATAGCAGGCTATCAAAAGTATTTGAAACAGGATTTTGTTGGGCAAGAAGTTTCGCCTATGGCGAGAATGGAATTTTAGAAAAGGTTAATCGGTTAATTGTTCAGATCGATTAAATGGAATTTAGAAAATGATTACACAGATTTAAATATTACATTGATTAGTTAGGTGTTGAAAAGTTTTAGAAACCAATTTTGAAATATTTTCAGAGAGAAAACCATATCATGTCTTATCCTTAAATCTTAAAAATCCTGATCTGATTATTTGAGTTTGATTATTGTTATTGATTTATAGATATGACTGGAGCATCATTAGTATTTTGGATAGTTTGCGCAATTCCTTTAATCGGGATTTTATATTATCTGATTAGAAAAGACAAAAATAAAATGAAAGGCAGTTGGGGCATTATTATCCTGGGTGCTTTATTAATTGCAGCAATATTGGTTATCATTTATGTAACTAAAGATTTCAATGCGATTTTCAGCCAGGATGGCAATTAACTGGCACAACCAATTACTCACAAAAACCCCAGACTGATTTCAATCTGGGGTTTTCTATGTTTACTAAATTTAACTATTTTTCTTCTAACTTATCGCCAGTCACTTCAGCTTTAATCTTGATTTCCAGTTCTTCAGCTAGTTCAGGGTTATCGCTTAAGAGTTGTTTAACGGCATCTCTACCTTGACCTAATTTTGTGTCGCCGTAAGAATACCATGAACCGGCCTTCTTAATAATCCCAAAATCGACGCCTAAATCTACAATCTCACCATTTTTGGAAATGCCTTCACCAAACATTACATCAAACTCCGCAATTCGGAAAGGCGGTGCAACTTTGTTTTTAACGATTTTCACTTTAACACGGTTACCTGAAACCTCATCAGAATCTTTAATCTGAGAAATACGGCGAATGTCTAAACGGACCGAAGCATAGAATTTTAATGCATTACCGCCGGTAGTTGTTTCAGGGTTACCGAACATTACACCGATTTTGTCCCTCAACTGGTTGATGAAGATACAGCAACACCCGGTTTTTGAAATGGTTCCTGTTAGTTTACGTAACGCCTGACTCATTAAACGGGCGTGTAAACCCATTTTACTATCGCCCATTTCGCCTTCAATTTCACTTTTTGGAACCAATGCAGCAACGGAGTCAATAACAATTACATCAATAGCACCGGAACGGATTAAATTGTCAGCAATTTCTAAAGCCTGCTCACCATTATCCGGTTGGGAAATCAAAAGATTATCGGTATCAACGCCTAATTTCTTTGCATAAAACTGGTCGAAAGCATGTTCCGCATCAATAAATGCGGCAATGCCACCTTTTTTCTGAGCTTCAGCAATAATGTGTGTCGCTAAAGTTGTCTTACCTGATGATTCAGGGCCGTAAATTTCGATTACTCTACCTTTTGGAATACCACCAATACCTAAAGCGATATCTAAACTGATTGAACCAGTCGATATAAAATCAATCGGTTCGATAGCAGTATCGCCAAGTTTCATTATGGTACCTTTACCATAAGATTTTTCTAATTTATCCAGTGTTAACTGTAGGGCTTTTAATTTATCAGGATTTGCGCTTGCCATGTTTTATTGTTATTTGATTTCGTAAATATAATTGAATTGTCGGCTAATATGCTCTTATGTTTATAACTCGTAATACTAAAATATTTAGCTAAGTTAATCATTTTTTAGCTAATGTCAATAGTAAAGTTAAAATATTTTTAAGCAATATGTTTTTCACGCTCGTTTTTAGCCTGCAGCCGCTCAAAATACCTGCACATATAGGTGATTTCGCAAACTTCACATTTCGGACTCCGGGCAACACAAACATATCGCCCATGTAAAATAAGCCAGTGGTGAGCGATATGGATATCATTTTGCGGAAGGTTTTTAACCAGGTCTTTTTCTACAGCCAAAGGCGTTTTCCCATTTGTTAAGCCCAACCTGTTTGCTACACGAAATACGTGAGTATCTACAGCCATTGCAGGCGCATTATAAATTACGGATGCTATGACATTTGCTGTTTTACGTCCAACGCCGGGCATTTTCTGTAAATCGTCAATACCGGATGGAACGACATCATTAAACTCATTGACTAAAATATTAGCCATTCCAACTAAATGTTTGGCTTTATTATTCGGGTAACTGATGCTTCTGATGTAATCGAAAACGATATCCGGAGTGGCTTCAGATAAGCTTTTTGCATTTGGAAAGCGTTGGAAAAGTGCAGGCGTAACCATATTAACCCTTTTATCAGTGCACTGTGCCGAAAGTATTACCGCAACCAAAAGCTGATACGGATTGTGGTAATGCAATTCGGTCTCTGCATCAGGTTGCTTCGCCGAAAAATGTTCTACAAAAAGTCTATATCGTTCTTTTTTAATCATTGGCAAATATAACGAGCAAAAATAAATGAAACCGATTTATATTGAGAAAATAAGCACAAACATTCGGAAGTACAATTCCGTTTTCACTTCAATTTTTTTGCGGCTACATTTTGTAGAATCAGCTGTGTTATAAACAGTGCTTATTTCTGATGATAAATTATTGAAGTAAAATTATATCAATTACAAAATGTTCTTTCAGTTAGACCATAGGATTATTGATTTCCATTAGCAATTTGTCACATTCAGCAAAAGCATTGTAAAGAAATTTATTCCTGTGTTTTTCTCCCTGCCCGCTAAACGAAACTGACTTTCCTATCAGGCTTTGCATCCATTGTTTGGTTTGATGGCAATAGGATTGATCTTCCGTTTTTAGATAATTGAAGGTATTAAACCTATTATAGCAAGACATGGAATCTTTAAAATCAACTAAATATGAAATGCTTCCTAAAACATCGCAATTAAACCAATTAAAGGTGTGGTTTGGATCAATTGTCTTTTTACTGCTGATAGCGTACATGTTCATGTCGGTTAAGCAATATCTTACTTGTTCAATTATTTGTGTGGCAAATACTTTTGATACATAACCAGCTTCATAGGCATATCTTATTTGCTCAATTGTACCGTGTACGGTGTCCTTTGCCCAGATTTCCGTACAGGGAATTTCCAGGTAAAGTTGATTAAGTTCTTTGGAGATTGATATGATTTCTTCGTCAAAGAGATTCGAATCGAATTTTACTTCGGTATTCATCAGACTATCAGACCAAAAGAACAGCTTAAAGCAGGTGAGTTCCGGATACTTGAAGAAATGAAATAGCGGAATATCGTCTGTAGTAATGGTAATATGCTTACTGTTGCTTCGATGGATTTGTTTCAGATTTTCTAATAAATCCTTAAGATAAATAAGCATGTTCGGAATTTCCTGATCTACGCTCAGATAATCGAAAGTTACAGATGGAAGCTGATTTGGCTTATACAGAAACGGAACACCAAAGTTGTCTGATAGTTTCACAATCTGTTGCAAGTTTAAAATGCTTGTTCCTCTGATTTTCTTGTAAGCCTCATTGGTGCTGATTGCTAATGCATCGGCTATGCTTAATGCAAGATTTTGATAGCTTGGTAGAGATGATTTTATTAAATTAAAAAATACAATTTGTTGATTAATCATAAAGAATATCTTAATTATTGAAGTTAATGAAAAATATTAACTAATTAAATTTATTCGGCTATATGTTTATTTTTTTATAACCTTTTAAGTTTATTTTATTTATTTCTTACTCTTTTTAATTTGTATATCGATTGTTTCTAATTTAAAGAGATAATTTTTCATTTATATCATTTTTATTTTTGAGCGTCGGCTAATTCAGGCAAGGCATAAATAGAACGAAAATGAAAAATATAATTTCTTTGTTGGCATTTACTCCATCAATTGGTTTAATTGATGCTCAACAGAAATTTTTGCAGCCGCAGGTTTGGGTTTATTTTTTAGTTCCATGTTGATTCAATAATCTAAGACTTATTTTAACCGCTCCTTTTTTTATAATTTAAACAAAACCATCATGATAAGTAGTAGAATTCAATATGTTATAAATTTTCTTGTAATGCTTTTAATTACACTTGCCTATTCGGGATGCGCAACATTCGAAAATAATCTTATTAATCCTTATCCTTTAAATACGGCAAATGTTAAAAAGCTAAATGGGGTTTATGATATTAGAAAAAGTAGCCCAGACAGCGTAACTCAAAAATATTGGATGTACAACAATTTCTTGACGGAGATTGATAGAAAGTTGATGGCAGATACTTTTAAACTGGATTCATTTAAAAGATATAAATTTGAATTATTGGTTTTTGATGAAAGCCATTTGCAAATTAATTATATCGAAAATGAACAAATTATTAAGGGGCGCATCTTGAAAACCAGCCTTAAGAAAGACGGATATATGTATCTTAAGAATAAAAACCTTGGCTTTTTACTTGTTCCTTATCTAGCAGGTGGGATTGATATCAAAAAGACACGACTAACAGTTTCTCCAGACGGTGATTTAATCTTTGATGTTGTTAACCACAGATCAGGGGCTATATTTTTTATAATGTTTTTAGATGGCAGGACCTGGCAATATAGAAATGAATACAAAAAATATTAATGCTGTAATATGTACTTTTCTTTTATTTCCGATCCATCAATTTCGGTTTTAGATGTGTTTCTTTTTACCAACCAGAAAGCAAAGAAAGCCCCAACTAAGGCCATTGCTGCGCCTACATAAGCAGGAGCGGTATAATCGAAACCGTAGACTAATGGAAGACCACCGAAAAATGCGCCCAATGCATTTCCGATATTAAAACTAGCTTGACTGGCTGAAGCAGCCAGCATTTCGGAGCCTTTTGCCGATTGAATCATGAGCATTTGTATCGGTGCTGCCAAAGCAAAAGAAACTGCGCCGGTAACGAAAGTCATGATTAAAGTCAAGGGCTGATTTGCAGATACAAAATGAACAATAACTAAAGTAGCCACCATCGTTAGCAGTAAGGCTGCTGATGCTTTTGCCGGCGAAAATTTATCAGCTAGAATGCCGCCAATATAATTTCCGACCATCATACCAAAACCAGCAAGCATTAAAATATAAGTAACCGCATTTGGTGAAAATCCTGCAACATCTGTCATTAATGGTGCGATATAGCTATACCAGGTAAATAAACCACCCGTTCCAATTGAAATCATAAAGATAATAATCCAGGCTTCACGTTTTTTAAAGAAACTTAATTCCGCTTTTAAATCGCGGTTTTTCGTTGCTTCTAAAGCCGGTAACCATAATTTAAGGCTTAATAAAGTAATAAGTCCTACAAAAACCACAACGGCAAAGGAAATCCGCCACGAAAAATTATGGCCTATAAAAGTACCTAAAGGAACACCAACGATGTTCGCGATGGTTAAACCCATAAACATGAGTGAGACCGCTTGTGCTGCTTTCCCTTTTTGTGCAATACGACTTGCCACAACTGAACCCACACCAAAGAAAGCGCCATGGGGTAAACCAGAAAGTAAACGGGCGATAAATAAAGTATTAAAAGTAGGAGCGAAGGCAGAGCATGCATTAAATACGGTGAACATAACCATTAAGGCTATCAGGATTTTTTTGGGTGGATATTTTCCGGCGATCATTATTAACAACGGAGCTCCGATTACAACGCCTAATGCATAAGCAGAAATTAAGTGACCAGCTTGCGGAATGGTAACATTTAAATCTTTAGAGATGTCAGGCAATAAACCCATCATTACAAATTCTGTAATGCCGATGCCTAAACCGCCAAGTGTTAAAGGAATTAAGTTCTTATTCATGCGATACTTAGTGTTAAAATTACACTAAGCAAAGGTATGGCTTTTATATAATGTATTTGTAATAAAAATGTAAATGAAAAGCACAAAAAAAGCTGCCTCACCCTGTGAAGCAGCTTTTTAGCTCGTGTAAATCTTACTTTGTTTTGCTGTGTGCTAAAATCCTGCTGATTGTATCATCCGAAGGATTTTTAATCAGCCCATCTAACTTACTTTTAATTTGATCATAAAATAAGTCGATTTCCGCATCAGATTCATTATCAGTAGTAGACTGAAACATGTTTTGGGTTGGTAAATTTACATTTGTTTTTGATGTAGAGGTTTTTGTCATAAGCAACTAAGTGTTTTTGTTTTATAAACTTAACGATAGTTCAGATGCTTTATTTCAATCCTCAATACATTTTATGTAATATTTGCGTTACCCTTTATATGTCATCTCCTTTGTCTTAAGCATCTTACGAAGGTTGCTTAACGCATACCGCATACGGCCTAAAGCAGTATTGATGCTTACCTCAGTCAAATCAGCAATTTCCTTGAAGCTTAGATCGGCATAGTGGCGCATTAAAAGCACCTCTTTTTGCTCATCCGGCAATAAATGAATCATCGCTTTCAGATCTTTATGAGTTTGTTCGCGTAGCATTTTCTCTTCTGCACTTTCATCATAAAAGTGTAGCATATTAAATACATCCATTCCGTCAGAACTCGTAATAATCGGCGTTCTTTTTTCCTTCCTGAAATAATCGATAACTAAGTTATGCGCAATACGCATCACCCAAGGTAAGAACTTGCCTTCCTCATTATATCGTCCTGACCGCAGTGTATTGATTACCTTAATAAAAGCATCCTGAAAGATATCCTCTGCCAGATATTGGTCTTTAACCAATAAGTAGATAGAGGTATAAATTTTACTTTTATGTCGTCGTAAAAGTTCCTGCAATCCATTCTCGTCCCCGGTAACGTATAACTTTACCAGGTCCTGATCATTATATGATTGTAAATTCATAGGTTTACCTACACTAAATCCCGTACTATTTGCTAAAAATTAATTTGTAGAAGTTTAATTTCTATAGCTGCTCTCCTATGTTTTTTGAATGTGTTAGTTTGGTTTTGAGGTTGTTAATTGTCAAAGAAAGTGTTTTTTTTATCAAAAAACAAAAAATAAAATGTTAAAAAATAAATTAACCACCTCAGTACCCTATTTTTGTATGTTATTTATAAAACCCGAATTAATAAAAAGGGTTTATATTTTATTATCTGTTATAATACATGAGCAAAAAAGAAGCCGAAAAAGATCCGCATAAAAATATCATTATAAAGGGTGCCCGTGTGCACAACCTTAAAAACATCGATGTTGCCATTCCTAAAAATAAATTAGTCGTGGTAACAGGGATGTCTGGGTCAGGTAAATCTTCGCTCGCATTCGATACTTTGTATGCTGAGGGTCAAAGGCGTTACGTTGAAAGTTTATCCAGTTATGCCCGCCAGTTTATGGGTAGGATGAATAAGCCGGATGTAGATTACATTAAAGGTATTGCACCGGCAATTGCCATCGAACAGAAGGTAATTACTTCCAATCCACGTTCTACGGTTGGCACATCTACAGAAATCTATGATTATTTAAAATTACTTTTCTCCAGAATCGGTAAAACAATATCTCCTGTTTCGGGAAAGGAAGTTAAAAAGGATTCGGTAAGTACTGTTGTCGATTACGTGAGTTCTTTACCTGAAGATACAACAGTAATGATTTTCTGCCCGCTGTACCCGCACAATAACAGAACCATTAAAGAAGAACTGGCAATCTTATTGCAAAAAGGTTTCTTAAGGGTTTTAATTGACGAGAAAATATTTAAAATCGAATCGGTTTTAGATGATGCTGATTTTAAAGATGCTGAACTTACTGATGATAAAACGGTACAAATTTTAATTGATAGGATTGTAACCAATCAGGAAGAAGAAACCTTAAGCCGCCTGGCGGATTCAGTACAGACCGCCTTTTTCGAAGGTAAAGGGGATTGTTATGTAGAGGCTGAAGGCGAAACAAAGCATTATAGCGATAGGTTTGAACTGGATGGCATACGTTTCGAGGAGCCTACACCCAATTTCTTCTCTTTCAATAATCCTTATGGCGCGTGTAAGCGTTGCGAAGGTTATGGAAATGTAATTGGGATTGATGAAGATTTGGTGGTTCCAGATAAAAGTAAAAGTGTTTACGATAATGCCATTGCACCATGGCGTGGTGAAAAAATGGGTGTTTGGCTGCAAAACTTTGTGAAAGCTGCTCCGAAATTTGATTTTCCTATACATCGACCTTACAGTGCCTTAACCGGGAAGGAACAGCAGTTATTATGGACAGGTAATAAATATTTTTCGGGACTGGATGCTTTTTTCAAAGAACTGGAAGAACAGACTTATAAAATTCAATATCGGGTAATGTTGTCCCGCTATCGAGGTAAAACAACTTGCCCTGATTGTAAAGGTTCCCGATTGCGTAAGGATGCATCATACGTTAAGATCGCAGAAAAGTCAATTATTGACGTCGTTTTAATGCCTTTAGTTAAAGCACTTGTTTTCTTTGATGAATTAAAATTAAATGCGAACGATACCAAGATTTCCAAACGATTACTTGCGGAAATCAACAACCGTTTTCTTTATTTAAACAATGTTGGCTTAGGTTATTTAACACTAAACCGGCTGTCAAATACTTTATCTGGCGGTGAATCGCAAAGAATTAACCTTGCAACATCCTTAGGGAGTAGTTTGGTAGGCTCCATTTATGTATTGGATGAACCAAGTATTGGCTTACATCCGAGGGATACAAATAAGCTTATTGAAGTTTTAATTTCACTGAGAAATGTTGGTAATACAGTTATTGTTGTTGAGCATGAGGAAGAAATGATGCGTGCTGCCGATTACATTATAGATATCGGTCCTGAAGCAGGAACACATGGTGGTAACCTGGTATTTAGTGGTAATTATGAAGAAATTTTAAAAGATAAAAAAAGTTTAACAGGGCGGTATTTAGCTGGAATTGAAAAGATCGCTATTCCAGAAAAACGCCGTAAATGGAAAGACCA
>Ga0247804_10001702_pt1 | contig 10152 bp, 5 predicted proteins | sample UWRJL029104C1_FD_181142 | JGI IMG/M metagenome (GOLD analysis project Ga0247804, IMG submission 181142) | Plant litter microbial communities from Arlington Agricultural Research Station in Wisconsin, United States - UWRJ-L029-104C-1 | ecosystem: Environmental > Terrestrial > Plant litter >...
AAATGCTGCCCGGGATATTGCAGCAGGAGCCGGTTGCGTATATTATTAAGCCCGATGCCCGACACGGTATCTTTCGCATCGTGGTTGATGGTATTGCTAACGCTGAACTGTAAACTGTTCTCCCCGATCTGCAGTTGAATGTTGATGGGAGCTGCCGGTTCAGCAATGATACCGTGTTTAAAAGCATTTTCAACAAAAGCGATCAACAACAAAGGTGCAATGTATTTATTAGCGGCTTCGCCGGTTACGAAAAAATTCACCATTGTATGGTTGTTGCGGTAATGCTGCAACTGTATGTAATCTTCTATGTATTCTACCTCGCGTGAAAGACTGACCAGTTCCCGGCTGCTCTCGGTTGTCATGTAGCGCATCATGCCCGATAATTTTTGTATCGCCAGCAGGGAATGTTCCGACTGGTGATACACCATCGAATAAATATTATTCAGGCTGTTGAACAAAAAATGCGGGCTTACCTGCGCCTGCAGCATGGACCGTTCCGCAGCTATCTTTTCTTTCTGCAAACTTATTTTCTGCCGTTCCGATTTTATCCAGTGATCCGCAAACCAGATCATGGTGCCGCCCATGATGAGGAAACTGAGGGACTGGAAAAAATTATTGACCAGGTAGATGCCCCATTGCTTTGAATAGTTGGCATAGCAATAATTACAAAAACCCAGGTATTTTGGAAAAAGCCATTCCTGCAACCCGAAACGTACGCCCACAAACAACAGTGAAAGTCCGAACCACGATACCACTGTAAGAAAAAACTTCTTCTTCTTAAATAACGAAGGAAGCAACACGAAATAATTAAAATAGAAAAAGGCGCAAAACAAAAGCACATTGCTCAGGAAAAGTGGGCTGGTAAAAAGAGGAAGATCCAGCAGCTTGTTTTTATAAGCCAACTGGTTTACAAACTCCATAAAAACAAAAATGTACAGCCAGTAAGCCAGGTGCACCGATATGAGTATGTTCTTTTTCACCGGTATAAAATTGCAATAAATGTGGCTATCCAGCCAACAAATCTATGAACTGCCCCGGATGCTCTATGAAAGCTGGTATTTTTCCGGCAAACCGGTTTGGCAAAGCACTTCTTTTTAAACAATACCGGCAATCTTCAAAAATTTAAAAGTTTCTACTGCCCGCTGGTCGTATAATCAACGGCGTTTGCAGAATAGAAATAAAGCGGCCGGGAAGCCATAATAGTTTTGTCTTTAAACAATATTTCATGCGGACAATTATCACTTCTTTACTTCTTTTTTTTATGACCAACACTTATGGTCAATCCACCAGGCTTTTTGTAAAAATCACCGACAGTTTAGGGACGCCTGTTCCCAAAGCCACGGCTTCCCTGCAAAACACGGAAACAAAGGCCGTGGTTAAACATGCGGCTACCGATTCAACCGGCACCTGTATTTTTCTTAACCTGTTGCCCGGCAAATATTTCATCACTGCCAGTTCGGTTGGATATAGTACTGCCCAGACCGCTGATTTTGAAATCATGCCCGGCATGCCTTCTCTTTCACTTGAAGACATAAAACTTCGCATTCGTGCAGGTGAACTCGCCGGTGTGACCGTGGTAGCTACCAAACCATTGATACAGGCGCTGGATGATAAAATAGTATACAACGTGGACAATGATCCTTCGCTCGCCGGGCTTTCCGCTTCGGAAACTTTGGCTAAAGTGCCTTTTGTAAGCGTGGATGGCAACGGCGGCGTGCAGGTGAAAGGACAATCGAGTTTTCAAATATTATTGAATGGCAAGCAAACGTCTATGTTCGCTTCGAATATGGCCGAAGTGTTGAAGTCATTTCCCGCTTCGATGATCAGTAAGATCGAAGTGATCACCAACCCATCTGCCAAATACGAAGGCGAAGGGATCACCGGGCTCATCAATATCATCACTAAAAAGAAAGTAGCCGGATATAATGGTTCCACTTCCTTTAATTATAACAGCCTTGGACAGATCAATCCCAACCTCAGCTTCAACCTGAAAAAAGGAAAAACGGGCATTACTTATTTTTTATACTATGCAAAAAATACCGGGTTTAACAGCTATGGCAGTAAAAACTACCAGCCGCTTAATAACAACGCATCTTTTGCCAGGCGGTATTTTAACGATCAAACCCACAACAGCAATTACATGGGCGGGGGTAATCTTGAAATATCGTATGAGCCGGATTCTACACAGGCAATAAGCCTTTACGGCCGCATGACCAACGGCGGTAATGAAACAAGGCAAAACAGCAGCATCAATACCACGGATACGTTTGGAAATAATATTGAGACAAGTTACTTCACAACCCGTGAAAAAACCGGTTTGCCGGGCGGCGAGATTGGCGCCGATTACCTGGTACAATTGAAAAAGAAGGGCAATAATTTATCTGTCGGCTTTAACCATCAATACAGGCAAAGCGCATCCATCGTCAACAGCCACCAGGACAATACCATTGCCGCAGACAGGACACTGCTCAATAATTCAAAAGCAAAGAACAGGCAAACCAGTTTCCAGGCAGATTATACGCATCTTTTTTCCAGTCGCGCCAAACTGGAATCGGGTGCCCGGGTAATCGCAAGGCATGTCAATTCGCGCTACGCCGGGACCGTTAAAGACTCGGCAACCGGCATCTTTATAGCCGATCCTCAAAACACCAACGAACTTAAATACCGGCAGTCTGTTATGGGCATCTATGCCGTTTTCACTTACAGCATCCCGGCCAAAAAGATTACAATAAGAACAGGACTGCGCCTGGAAAGAACGAATGTGAGCGGGTATTTCATCAGCAGCAATACCGCAGTTCGACAGGATTATTATTCCTTACTGCCCAGCTTCTCCATCAACAAAACATTGAGCAGGAACCGTAAACTAACGCTGGCGTATAACCGCAGGCTGTCGAGGCCCGGCCTGGCCTTTCTCAACCCGTTCATCGATAACCGCGACCCGCTTTTTATCAGCTATGGCAATGAAAAACTAAAACCTGAGTTTGCCAACAATGCAGAAGTTTCCTTTGCTTCGTTCAGCGGGAAAATAAATTACAGCATTGCATTCAACACGTCCTTTCTCAATGGCAATATCCAGCGCTATTTTATATTTAACGAGGTTACCGGTAAAACAGAGCAGACCTATGGCAATATCGGGAAAAGCAGGCTGGCTGGTTTTAATGGCTTCATCTCCTACTCGCCCAATGATAAATTTTCTGCAAGCGTTAACCTCAGTCTCAACTATGCCAGCATAAAGAATACAATGAACATCAAAGAGAAAGGAAATGGTATTTACGGGGCGGTAAACAGTTCGATCAATTATACAGCTTCTGACCGGCTTTCTTTTTTCAATAACATCAACTATACCCTTTCACCGGTTCAACTACAGGGCCGTAACGGCGATTACCTGTTTTACAACCTGGGCGCCAGCTATTGGCTTTATCAAAAAAAATTGTCGGTGTATGTTGGCGGCATCAATTTCTTCGACAAATACTGGAAGAATGAAAGTGAATTTCGCTCGGCCAACCTTTACCAGCAAACGGTCAGCAACCGGCCCATGAGGGCTTTGGCGGTGGGACTGCGTTTCAACTTCGGCAAACTGAGGGAAAACACGTCGCGCAAAAAAGGCATTGCGATCGATGATTCAAAAACGGATGTGAATGGGAACTAAATACTAATTATGAATTATGAATGGGATCAACCTTGTCGTATTAATGCTGCATCCATCATAGTAAATCTTGCATCATTCCAAATCACAGTTCAGACGTACTAAACGAATAAGGAAAAGCCGCCGCATCTGTGCCCTTGTTTTTATTAGGCGTGGCGCCCATGCCGATGTTCAGCACGCCACCTTTGAGCAGGTCGAAATGTCCCAGCCAGTTTTTCGTGTAGGCCTTACCGTTAAATTGCATGTTTTGAATGTATTTATTACCTGCACTGTTGGCCGGGGCATTGATCACCAGTTTTTTACCGTTGGAAAAGTTCAGCGTCATTTTTTTAAACAGTGGTGCCCCCATCACGTATTGATCGGTGCCGGGACATACCGGGTAAAAGCCCATCGCGCTGAACACGTACCACGCAGAGGTTTGACCATTGTCTTCATCGCCGCAATAGCCGTCGGGTGTAGGCTTGTACATCCGGTTCATCGTTTCCCTTGCCCAGTACTGCGTTTTCCAGGGCTGGCCCGCGTAATTGTATAAATAGATCATGTGCTGGATCGGCTGGTTGCCGTGCGCATACTGCCCCATGTTGGCGATCTGCATTTCGCGGATCTCGTGGATCACGCCGCCGTAATAGGTATCGTCGAAAAGGGGTGGCAAAGTGAAAACCGTGTCGAGCATCTGTACAAATTTATTGGAACCGCCCATGAGGTTGATGAGGCCTTGTACGTCGTGGAATACGCTCCAGCTATAATGCCAGCTATTGCCCTCGGTAAAAGCATCGCCCCATTTAAAAGGATTGAAGGGCGACTGGAAACTGCCGTTCTCATTTTTACCGCGCATTAAATTGGTCGAAGTATCGAACAGGTTCTTATAGTTCTGGCAGCGTTTGGCGTACAATTCTATTTCTGCTTTCGGGCGTTTCAATGCTTTGGCCAGCTGGTAAATGGTGAAGTCATCGTATGCATACTCCAGCGTACGCGCCGCGTTCTCGTTGATCTTTACATCATACGGCACATAGCCGAGCCGGTTGTAATATTCAACGCCCTTCCTGCCTACCGCGCTCATTGGGCCTTCATTGTTGGCGCCGTGCAGCAGGGCTTCATACAAGGTATTGATGTCGTAACCACGCAAACCTTTCAGGTAAGCATCGGCTACCACGGAAGCGGAATTGTTGCCGATCATGATGTCGGCATAACCGGGACTGCTCCATTCCGGCAGCCAGCCGCCTTCCTTGTAATCGTTCACCAGCCCTTCCTGCATTTCCCGGTTGATCTCGGGATACATCAAATTTAAGAAGGGATACAAGGCACGGAAAGTATCCCAGAAACCGGTGCCTCCAAACAGGTAGCCGGGCAGTACCTTCCCATTGTACGGGCTGTAATGTACGATCTTGCCCGCCGCATCTTTCTCATATAATTTGTTAGGAAAAAAAAGTGCGCGGTACAGGCAGGAATAAAAAGTGCGCATTTGATCCACGCTCCCGCCTTCGGGTTGTATGCGGCTGAGTGTTTTGTTCCAAACCGCTTTGGCTTTGGCTTTCACCGTTTCAAAGTTATCGCCGCCGATCTCTTTTAAATTCAGTTCGGCCTGTTCGATGCTGATGAAAGAAGAAGCCACACGCACATTCACCTGTTCGCCCTTGCGTGTTGCAAAGCCTACGATGGCGCCGCTGTGATCGCCGGTCAATTCAATACTGTCCTTCGCCAGCGTATTGCCATGCCAGGCATTGGAAAACGTGAAGGCCTTGTCGAAATACAACACGAAATAATTTTTAAAGCCGGGCATTTTACCGCGACTGTACCGCGTGCTATAGCCGACGATCTTATTTTGCGAAGGGATTATTTTGATGTAGGAACCGCGGTTGAAGGCATCCACCACCACGAATGAACTGTCGGATTTTGGGAACGTAAAAAGAAAACGCGCGGCGCGCTCCGTGGGTACGATCTCGGTTGTAATATCATGATCGGCGAGGTAAACACTGTAATAATAGGGTTTGGCTATTTCCGACTTGTGCGTGAACCAGCTTGCCCGGTCGTCCTGTGCAAAGCGCATACCCGTAACCGGCATGATGGCAAACTGGCCGTAGTCGTTCATCCACGGCGAAGGCTGGTGCGTTTGTTTGAAGCCCCGGATCTTGTCGGCGCCGTATTGATACTGCCAGCCATCGCCCATCTTATTCGTCTGCGGCGTCCACATGTTCATGCCCCAGGGCAAACCGATTGCCGGGTAGGTGTTACCGTTACTCAGGTCGGGCTTGGAATCCGTGCCCATCAAAGGATTGATGTATTCCACCGGGTCGGTCACGGTGTTCACCATTTGTGCAGGCAAAGCAATGGAAATGCTGACAGCGAGGCAAAAAAGGAAGGTGCTTTTCATACCGTAAAATACAATTAGAAATTAGAAGTTAGAAATTAGAAATGCAATGCAGGATTTATAAACCGGGTTAAGCCGGGTGCAAACGTAAACAGGAACCCTACCCATTTGAAATTTCTAATCATAATTTCTAATTATCCCCTGATCCATTTCACCTTTTCTTCAACCGGTGCACGTTTGCCCGCAGGTGAAGGGATGGCGACATGGCCGATGTAAAAGAAGCCGAGTAATTTATCTTCTGCGCCCAGGCCGAAGAAAGATTTTGCCGCTTCGTCGTACGTGACGCCACCACTGGTCCAGTAACCGCCCAATCCATATGCTGAAACGGACAGGTAAATATTTTGCACGGCGCAAGCTACGGCTTCGATGTCTTCAATTTCAGGAATGCGCTTGGTCGTTGTGCGTTTCATGCAAAGCGCGATGATGTGCGACGCGAGTAAAGGCGTTTCCTTCAGCTTGTCGAATTTATCGGGCTTGAAATTTTCACCGGCGGTTGCTTTATAAACGTCGCTTTGAAAACTGGCAAAGGTTTGCAAACCGTCGCCGCTGAAAACAGTGAAGGCCCAGGGTTCGGTTTGCCCATGGTTGGGCGCCCAGGTAGCATTGATGAGTATTTCCCGGATGATGCTGTCGTCAACGGGTTTGCCGGGAAAGAATTGTTTTGGAAATACGGAGCGCCGGTTGCGCACGAGTTCGTTGAAATAGTTGCTGGTGTTTTCCATATGGTTGTTTGCCGCAAAGCTACGCTCCGCACCGCGCTATTGTTGATGCAAAGCGAAAAATGATTTACTGTTTTGGAAATTTATTAAATCTTTTCTTCAAAAGATAAATATACCCGCGGGTGGGTACAAAATAAACTAGCTGGTTAAGAGAGATTTGCCGCATAAACAAACAACATGAAAAAATTCTTCCTATTTTCTTTTTTATTGCTTGCAGCCGGGTATGCGAACGCGAATAATATACTGGTGAGCAATGCGACCTTGTCGAATCAAAACACGGCAGCGCACAACATCAAAGCCAACTTCGACATTACGTGGGACAATAGCTGGCGCACTTCCACCAACGAGAACAATTATGACGGCGCGTGGATCTTCATCAAGTTCCGTAAGAACGGTACGAGCGACTGGCGCCATGCAACAATCGATGGCAGCAGCTTTACCCCTGCAACCGGCGCCGTCATCACCGTATCAGCCGATAACAAGGGTGTATTCCTTTACCGCAATGCAGACGGCATCGGCAACGTATCGTTTACTGCCAACCAATTGCAGTGGAATTACAGCGCCGACGGGGTCTTAGACAATGAAACCGTTGAGATCAGGGTGTTTGCCGTGGAAATGGTGAAGATACCCATGGGCAGTTTCCTGCTCGGCAGCGGTGGGAGTGAAACCGGTGGTTTTCAGAATGGTACTTCAGGCGCTCCTTACCTCGTGGCTGATAACAATGCCATTACAGTAGGCACCGCGGCCGGCAACCTCAACACCGGCGCTTATGGTGTGGCCGGTACGATTCCGGCCACTTTCCCAAAAGGCTTCGCTTCCTTCTGGGCAATGAAATATGAATGCAGCCAACAGCAATACGTTGATTTTTTAAATCACATCGACCAGGCCAGGGCAACCGCCAACAACACGCCGGGTATTTTTAGCGGTACCCATCCCAACCTGTTAGCGCCTCAACCCGAAAGAGCGGTCGGCACCATCAATACTGCGCGGGTAGCGGCTTTCGCCGACTGGAGCGGGCTGCGTCCCATGACCGAACTGGAATATGAAAAAGCCTGCAGGGGTTACAACACGCCCGCGGTGCCCAATGAATATGCCTGGGGCAATACTACTTTCGTAGGCCTTACTTCTGTTAACAATGCCGGTCTTACCAATGAAACGGTGAACACGCCTCCTACAGCCAATGCCAACATGGCAAACAGTTACGGCGTGCCGGTGCGCACCGGTTTGTTTGCCCGTACTTCGGGTTCCGACAGGCAACTGAGCGGCGCCACTTATTACGGTATGATGAACATGAGCGATAATGTGTACGAGATCACGATCTTCAGCGGCAGTGTACAGGGAAGAGCGGTGGATGCAAGCGTACACGGCGACGGCAACCTGGCCGCCAATGGCGATACCGACATCAGCGCGTGGACAAACAAGAATGCCTATGGCGCACGCGGTTCCTCTTACGGTGGTGGCATAGCAGAAGGAAGGGTATCCGAAAGATCGCTGAGCAACTACACGATCGGCTATGGTTTCGACCCTGCCCTGGCAACCTATGGCTTCAGGCTGGTACGCACACAATAATCTTTATCCAAATACGGGCAATGAAAAAATATTATTTGGGTATATGGCTGCTGCTGAACGCGACTTTGCTGAACGCGCAAAACAATCCCATCTTTAATGGCGGCAACGGCGACGGCTGGAACAGGACCGGGTTTGCACAGGCTGGCAGTAACATCTTTACCGGTGGCAGCGGCGATGGATGGAATATTGCCGCCTACACGCAGGCTTCCGTTAATTTATTCAATGGTGGTAACGGTGACGGGTGGGCGAAGGCTTCCTTCCTGCAGGCGGGCAGCGACATTTTCAACGGTGGTAACGGCGATGGCTGGCATTATACCAACTTCCTGCAGGCCGGCAACGGCATCTTCAACGGTGGTAACGGCGATGGCTGGCATTATACCAACTTCCTGCAGGCCGGCAATAGCATTTTTACAGGAGGCATTGGCGACGGCTGGTCGAGTACTTACCGGCCACTGGGACCGTTGCCGGTAACACTGCTTTCTTTTACAGCAGTGAAAAGCAATAAGGAAGCCCTGTTGCAATGGGTAACCGCCACCGAACAAAATTCTGCTTACTTCGACGTGGAACGCAGCGACGACGCAATGAACTTCGTGTACATCGGGCGCGTGGCAGCCGCCGGGAACAGTAACAGCCAGCGCTCCTATCGTTTTACAGATGCACAACCATTGAATGGTAATAATTATTACCGCTTAAAGCAGGTGGACATCGACAACCGCAGCAAATACACGCCGACGCGTTACCTTAATTTTTCTTCCGCAGCATTAACGGGTGTAAAGCTGTACCCCAATCCTGCAACAACTTATATAAAAATAGAATTGCCGGTTACAACTACAGCACAACCTGCCGTACTCAATTTCATCAACAGTGCAGGCATTATGGTGGAACAGCTTAAACTGGTTATGCCGCAATCGAATGTACCGCTGCACATCAATGTTTCCGGCTGGGCGAAAGGCACTTATTTCGTACAGTTCAAAACAAACGGGCAAAACACAACCAGCAGCTTCATTATACAATAAAATACCAAAACCAACAGCTACATGCCTCGCCTTCGGGTGGGGCATTTTTATGGCATTGGTTTTGGGCGATAAGAAGCATAAACATCCCATACATGAAACAGTTTTTTATATTGAATGCGTTGTTCATAGGTTTATTCTTTTCTGCCTGCAGCAATAACAATAAAACGGCTTCCGGTGAGCAGTTGCAGCCCGATAAGGATTCGCTGCCCAAACCTTACGCAACAAAATCCGTGAGCAACAACAGCAAAGTGATCGGCTGGAAAGACGGCGAAAAACCAACAGCACCGGCAGGTTTTACCGTTACAAAATTTGCTGACAGTCTTGACCACCCGCGCTGGATCTATGAAGGCGAAGGCGGCGATATTTTCATAGCCGAAAGCAATACGGTTTTAAAAGGCATTAAAAAATTCGGGGCGAAAATATCCCGCAAGATCAAAACACAGAAGCTGGGTGAAAGCGCCGACCGCATCACCCTTTTCCGCGATGCCAACCACGATGGCGTATATGAACAACGTTTTGTTTTTTTGGAAGACCTTAACCAGCCATTGGGCATGCTCATTCTTAATAATAAATTTTACGTAGCCAATACCGATGGGCTGGTAGCCTATGATTACAAAGCAGGCATGACGCAGATCACGACCGATCCGCAACCTATTTTGGAATTGCCGGCGGGCGGGTACAACAACCACTGGACAAGGAACATCATCAGCAACAGCAACGGATCGAAAATATACATCACCGTGGGCTCGGGCAGCAACGTGGCCGAACATGGACTTGAAAACGAAATCCGCCGCGCCAATATCCTCGAAATAAATCCCGATGGGACCGGCGAAC
>Ga0247804_10001704_pt1 | contig 10144 bp, 8 predicted proteins | sample UWRJL029104C1_FD_181142 | JGI IMG/M metagenome (GOLD analysis project Ga0247804, IMG submission 181142) | Plant litter microbial communities from Arlington Agricultural Research Station in Wisconsin, United States - UWRJ-L029-104C-1 | ecosystem: Environmental > Terrestrial > Plant litter >...
CGCGCTGGGGTCCGCCGACCGGTCCGACCTCGGAATGCTGCCGCCAGAGTGGCTCGTGCGCGAGTTCCTGCCGCAGGTGCGCCTGCTGCGTTCCGCGAGGGCCGCGGTCACGCACGGCGGCAACAACAGCGTCACCGAGTCGCTCACCGCGGGCGTGCCGATGCTCGTGCTGCCGTTCTCCACCGATCAGTTCGCCGGTGCGGCGGCGATCGAGCAGGCGGGGGTCGGCGTCGTGCTGCCGCCGAACACCGCGACGGTCGCCGAGCTCGCCGACGCGATCGACCGGGTGCTCGCCCTGCCACCGAGCGGGCTCGACCTCGAGACCGTTCCCGGGCGTGAGCGCGCCTACGAGGCCCTCGCGCTACGAAGCGCTCTCTGACGACGCGCGCTCGAACACGAACTGCCGCATCGACTCGGCGCTTGTCGCCGCCTCGCGGTACCGCTGCATGAGCGCGGCGTTGCGGTCGTACTGCGGGCCCTCGCGCACCTGGGTCTCGTGGTGCAGCGCGAACACCCGTCCTGGGTGCCGCTGCGGCGCCGCGCCGAGCAGCGTCTCGTGGGCGACGTACCACGCCGCATCCTCGAAGCCCCAGCCCCGGAAGCGCTCGTCCTGGCCGCCGTGCGCCCACCAGGTCGCCGGCGTCGTCACGTAGACGCCCGAGCAGGCTCCGCGCACGAGCTCGAAGTCGCACGACTCGGGGTCGGCGCCGGCGAGCAACTGCGCGGTGCCGGCGGCGCCGAGCCAGTGGTACTCGTCGTACGGCAGATTGACGAGGCCGTTCGTCGCCGCAGCGTCGATCGCCGCGGCCAGCGGTGCAGGCTGCGGGATCGTGTCGGCATCGCCGATCACGACGACGGAGTGCTCGTCGGCAACCTGTGCGATGCCGAGGTTGCGGCAGCGGGCGAGGTTGAAGACCTCGTCATCCGAGTCCACCGTCACGAGCGTCGCCTCGGGCAGGTTGCTGCGGTACCAGTCGGTGACCGCCGAGAAGGCTGCGAGGCGGGAGGGCTGCGGCCTCCAGGGGATGACGACGGTGACCATGGGATCGAGCGTAATACGGCTGGCCACCGCTGTTGCGCGCAGCGTCAGCGGCTCTCCTCCGCGAGTTCTAGACTCGTAACATGCCGGAAACGCCCAACGACGCCGCCACCACGCCTGACATCAAGCCCCGCTCTCGCACCGTCACCGACGGGATCGAGGCGACGACGAGCCGCGGGATGCTGCGAGCCGTCGGCATGGGCGACGCCGACTGGGACAAACCGCAGATCGGCATCGCGAGCTCGTGGAACGAGATCACGCCGTGCAACCTCTCCCTCGACCGCCTCGCGCAGGCCGCGAAAGAGGGTGTGCACGGCGGCGGCGGCTACCCGCTGCAGTTCGGCACCATCTCCGTCTCCGACGGCATCTCGATGGGCCACGAGGGCATGCACTTCTCGCTCGTGAGCCGCGAGGTCGTCGCCGACTCGGTCGAGACCGTCATGATGGCGGAGCGTCTCGACGGCTCGGTGCTGCTCGCCGGCTGCGACAAGTCGATCCCCGGCATGCTCATGGCCGCAGCGCGCCTCGACCTCTCGAGCGTCTTCCTCTACGCGGGCTCGATCGCGCCCGGCTGGGTCAAGCTCAGTGACGGCACCGAGAAGGACATCACGATCATCGACTCCTTCGAGGCCGTCGGCGCGGTCAAGGCCGGCAAGATGAGTCTTGAGGACGCCAAGCGCATCGAGTGCGCGTTCGCCCCGGGCGAGGGTGCCTGCGGCGGCATGTACACGGCCAACACCATGGCGAGCGTCGCCGAGGCCCTCGGCCTCAGCCTGCCAGGCAGCGCGAGCCCCGCCTCGGCCGACCGTCGCCGCGACTACTACGCGCACCGCTCGGGCGAGGCCGTCGTCAACCTGTTGCGGCTCGGTATCACGGCCCGCGACATCCTCACCAAGAAGGCCTTCGAGAACGCCATCGCCGTCGGCATGGCGCTGGGCGGCTCGACCAACATCGTGCTGCACCTGCTCGCGATCGCCCACGAGGCCGAGGTCGAGCTGACCCTCGACGACTTCAACCGCATCGGCGACAAGGTGCCGCACATCGGCGACCTCAAGCCCTTCGGCAAGTACGTCATGAACGACGTCGACCGCCACGGTGGTGTGCCCGTGCTGATGAAGGCCCTGCTGGATGCCGGACTCATGCACGGCGATGCGCTCACCGTCACCGGCAAGACGCTCGCCGAGAACCTCGCCGACCTCGATGTGCGGCCGCTCGACGGCGAGGTCTTGCGCACGCTCGACAACCCCATTCACGCGACCGGCGGACTCACGATCCTCAAGGGCTCGTTCGCGCCCGAGGGCGCCGTCGTCAAGACTGCGGGCTTCGACGCCGAGACCTTCGAGGGCCCAGCGCGCGTCTTCGAGCGCGAGCGCGGCGCGCTCGACGCCCTCACCGAGGGCACGATCAAGGCCGGCGAGGTCGTCGTCATCCGCTACGAGGGACCGAAGGGCGGCCCGGGCATGCGCGAGATGCTCGCGATCACGGCCGCGATCAAGGGCGCCGGCCTCGGCAAAGATGTACTACTCTTGACGGACGGCAGGTTCTCAGGCGGCACAACCGGACTGTGTATCGGCCACATAGCTCCCGAAGCGGTGGATGCAGGTCCCATCGCCTTCGTGCGCGATGGTGATCTAATAAGGGTCGATATCGCAGCTCGCACGCTCGACCTACTTGTCGATCCCGCAGAGCTGGAAGCCCGCCGAAACGGCTGGGCTCCCCTTCCTCCCCGCTACACGCGTGGTGTTCTCGCGAAGTACTCGAAGCTCGTCCGCTCCGCAGCCGAGGGCGCCGTCACCGGGTAGTCTCGCGCCCGTCATCATCTTCTTGAAGGAAACCCACACATGACCACGGAATCAACGCCCGTGCCGTCAGCCCAGCCGGTGCCAACCAGCAGGGCCAGGGCGACACCAGCACCCGAGGCGACGAAGACCGAACCGGAGCTGCTCACGGGCTCAGGTGCCGTGCTCCGCTCCCTCGAGCATCTCGGCATCAAGGACGTCTTCGGGCTTCCGGGCGGCGCCATCATGCCGTTCTACGACGAGCTCATGGCCTCCACGGCCATCCGCCACATCCTCGTGCGTCACGAGCAGGGCGCCGGCCACGCCGCCGAGGGCTACGCCTCGTCGAGCGGGCAGATCGGGGTCTGCATCGCGACCTCAGGCCCGGGTGCCACCAACCTCGTCACGGCCATCGCGGATGCCCACATGGACTCGGTGCCGCTGCTCGCGATCACCGGCCAGGTGTTCTCGAGCTCGATGGGCACCGACGCGTTCCAAGAGGTCGACATCGTCGGCATCACGATGCCGATCACCAAACACTCCTTCCTCGTGACCGACCCGGCCGACGTGCCGGCGACCCTCGCCGCGGCGTACCACATCGCCACGACCGGTCGCCCCGGTCCCGTGCTCGTCGACATCACGAAGGACGCGCAGCAGAAGACGGCGCCGTTCATCTGGCCGCCGAAGGTCGACCTGCCCGGCTACCGCCCGGTCACGAAGGCGCACGGCAAGCAGATCCAGGCGGCGGCGCAGCTGCTCGCCGAGGCCGAGCGTCCGGTGCTCTACGTCGGTGGCGGCGTCATCCGCGCCGGTGCATCGAAGGAACTGCTCGAGCTCGCCGAGAAGACCGGCGCGGCGGTGGTCACGACGCTCATGGCCCGCGGCGCCTTCCCCGACTCGCACCCGCAGCACCTCGGTATGCCCGGCATGCACGGCTCGGTGCCGGCGGTGCTCTCGCTGCAGGAGGCCGACCTGCTCGTGTCGCTCGGCGCCCGCTTCGACGACCGCGTGACCGGCAAGGTGAGCGACTTCGCGCCGCTCGCCAAGATCGTGCACGTCGACATCGACCCGGCCGAGATCGGCAAGATCCGCCAGGCCGACGTACCGATCGTCGGCGACGCGAAAGACGTCATCATCGACCTCATCGCCGCCATGGACGACGCGCAGGCCGCAACGACCACCGACCTCGCCCCGTGGTGGGAGCGGCTCGACTCGCTGCGTGAGCAGTACCCGCTCGGCTACACGATGCCCGACGACGGCCTGCTCTCCCCGCAGCAGATCATCCAGCGCATCGGCGAGCTCTCCGGACCCGAGGCCGTCTACGCCTCTGGGGTCGGCCAGCACCAGATGTGGGCGGCCCAGTTCATCAAGTACGAGCGCCCCAACGCGTGGCTGAACTCCGGGGGAGCGGGCACGATGGGCTACTCGGTGCCGGCGGCGATGGGCGCGAAGGTCGCCCAGCCCGACCGGGTCGTGTGGGCGATCGACGGCGACGGCTGCTTCCAGATGACCAACCAGGAGCTCGCGACCTGCACGATCAACAACATCCCGATCAAGGTCGCGATCATCAACAACTCGAGCCTCGGCATGGTGCGGCAGTGGCAGACGCTGTTCTACGACGGCCGCCACTCGTTCACCGACCTCAACACCGGGCACGGCACCGCGATGATCCCCGACTTCGTCAAGCTCGCCGACGCCTACGGGTGCCTCGCGATCCGCGTGACGAAGCAGGAGGAGGTGGATGCGGCGATCCAGCTCGCCCTCGAGACGAACGACCGCCCCGTGGTCATCGACTTCGTGGTGAGCCGCGACGCCATGGTTTGGCCGATGGTGCCGCAGGGTGTCGGCAACTCGTCCGTGCAGTACGCCCGAGATCACGCGCCCGAATGGGAGGAGGAGTAATCATGAGCCACGTTCTCTCCCTCCTCGTCGAGGACAAGCCGGGTCTGCTGACCCGCGTCGCCGGGCTCTTCGCCCGCCGCGGCTTCAACATCGAATCGCTCGCGGTCGGGGCATCCGAGATCCCGGGACTCTCGCGGATCACCGTCGTCGTCGACGTCGAGGAGCTGCCGCTCGAACAGGTGACCAAGCAGCTCAACAAGCTCGTCAACGTCATCAAGATCGTCGAGCTCGACCCCAACCAGGCGGTCACCCGCGAGCACCTGCTCATCAAGGTGCGCGTCGACAACACCACCAGGTCGCAGGTGCTCGAAGCGGCATCCCTGTTCCGTGCCTCGATCGTGGATGTCGCCCCCGACGCCCTCGTCATCGAGACCACCGGCAACAGCGGCAAGATCCAGGCGCTCGTCAAGATTCTCGAGCCGTACGGCATCAAGGAGATCGCCCAGAGCGGGCTGCTCGCCATCGGCCGCGGCGGCAAGAGCATCACGGAGCGCGTCTACAAGAACTAGTCCGACTCACGCGGGTCGAGCCTGTCGAGACCTCACCAACGATTCACCCAAGAACCACAAGGAAGAGAGAAACCAGTGACCGAGATTTTCTACGACAAGGATGCCGACCTCGCCCTCATCCAGGGCAAGAAGGTCGCCGTCATCGGCTACGGCTCGCAGGGCCACGCCCACGCGCAGAACCTGCGCGACTCGGGTGTCGAGGTCGTCGTCGGCCTCAAGGAGGGCTCGAAGTCGAAGGCCAAGGCCGAGGAGGCCGGCTTCACCGTGCTCACCGGCGCCGAGGCCGCAGCGTGGGCCGACGTCATCGTCATCCTCGCTCCCGACCAGAGCCAGCGCCACCTGTACGCCGACGACATCGCCGCCAACCTCTCCGAGGGCAAGGCGCTCGTCTTCGGCCACGGCTTCAACATCCGCTTCGGCTACATCACCGCTCCGGCCGGCGTCGACGTGCTGCTCGTCGCCCCCAAGGGTCCGGGGCACACCGTGCGCCGCGAGTACGAGGCCGGCCGTGGCGTTCCCGTCATCGTCGCCGTCGAGCAGGATGCCTCGGGCGCTGCCTGGGACCTCGCCTGGTCGTACTCCAAGGCGATCGGCGGCCTGCGCGCCGGCGGCATCAAGACCACGTTCACCGAGGAAACCGAGACCGACCTGTTCGGCGAGCAGGCCGTGCTCTGTGGCGGAACCTCGCAGCTCGTCCAGTACGGGTTCGAGACCCTCATCGAGGCCGGCTACCAGCCAGAGATCGCCTACTTCGAGGTGCTGCACGAGCTCAAGCTCATCGTCGACCTCATGTGGGAGGGTGGCATCGCCAAGCAGCGCTGGAGCGTCTCCGACACCGCCGAATACGGCGACTACGTCTCCGGCCCGCGCGTCATCGACCCCTCGGTGAAGGAGAACATGAAGGCCGTGCTCGCCGACATCCAGTCCGGCGCGTTCGCCGAGCGGTTCATCAACGACCAGGATGCAGGAGCACCCGAGTTCCTCGAACTGCGCGCCAAGGGTGCTGCACACCCGATCGAGGCGACCGGCCAGAAGCTGCGCTCGCTCTTCGCGTGGAAGCAGCAGGACGCCGACTACACCGACGGCTCCGCCGCTCGCTGACGCTCGCTGGTTGAGGAGGCCGTCCACGGCCGTATCGAAACCACACAACGGCCGTCCCTCTCCGGAGGGGCGGCCGTTTCGCTGTCTCCCCCGGCTCGAGTGTGCCGCCCGGCTCGCGGACGGCGGGCGGGCGGACCGCGGTCTCGGTGTCGTTTGCAGTGGTTGCGAACACGCTCCCGGCGCTCCCAGGTGCGGATTCCACCGTGAGAGTTGCGCATGGTGAGCATCGTGGTATCGTTACCAAGCGTTCTCGACCAAGCCAGTCACGATGGCCGTCGAGGGGTACACGGCAGTACTCACACCGGCATCAAGGAGGATGTAGAACAATGACAAGAACTCACAATGGCCTCAGACGATGGGGTGCGGCCGCTGTGGCCCTCGCCGTCGTGCTGTCGGTCGGCGCGTGCGCGCAGGGCTCCGCAAGCAGCTCAGGCGGAGCCGAAGGCGTTCTCACCCTCAACGGTGACCGCGCAGACTTCACCGAGGCGTACAAGATCGCTGGGGCCGCCCTCGAGGAACTCGGCGGCGACTCGATCGAGCCGCGCAACGTGCCCTCGACCGAGAACTACCAGCAGGTCATCCGTTCGTCGCTGCAGACCAGCAGCACCACCGATCTGGTCAAGTGGTGGAACGGCTACCGCCTGCAGGATCTCGCTCGTTCCGGCGGGCTCGCCGATCTCACCGCCGAGTGGGATGCCGCCGAGGAGCAGGGTTGGGTCAACCCCGAATCGAAGGACAGCTTCTCCTACGACGGCAAGGTCTACGGCATGCCGATCTACAAGAGCTTCTGGGTGATCTACTACAACAAGCAGGTCTTCGAAGAGGTCGGCATCACCGCGCCGGCAACCTGGGAGGAGTTCCTCTCGAACAACGAGAAGATCAAGGCCGCCGGGGTCACCCCGCTCTTCGCAACGCAGGAGGCCGGATGGACGTCGTTCATCTGGTTCGAGGAGATCCTCTCGAAGCTCGACCCGGAGTTCTACGCCGACCTGATGAACGGCGATGCCAAGTACACCGACGAGACCGCGCAGGAGGCGCTCCGCATCTGGGGCGACCTGTACAGCAAGGGCTACTTCACGGCGCCGGATGTCGCGTGGGACAACGAGCCCGCGCTGTTCCAGGAAGGCTCGGTCGCGCAGGTTCCGATGGGCACCTGGCGCAACGGCATCTTCGTCTCCAACGGCATGACCGAGGCGGACTACGGCGCATACCTGTTGCCGGTCATCAACGAGGGCACCCAGCCCTCGGTGATCGTCGAATCCGGTGTGATCTCTGTCGCCGAGAAGGCTCCGAACCGCGACGCGGCGCTCAAAGCGATGGGCGACTGGCTCAACCCCGACGTGCAGTCGGCGTGGGTCAACGAGATCAAGGACACCTCGGCCAACCCCATGGTCGTCACGGATGACCCGACACTCACCTCGGTGAGCGAGCAGGTCTCCGAGCAGAAGCCGACGGAACTCGTTCGCTTCTGGGAGGCCGGACCGCCGCCGCTGATCGAGGGTGGCGTGCAGTTCCTCGCGAGCTTCATGGTCGACCCGAGCGAAGCGAACATCATGCCGACCCTCGAGAAGCTGCAGAATCTGGCTGACGCGGAGTGGGCAACGTGGAAGGCCGCTGAGTAGTGGTCTCACCCACGCTGACGCGTGCCACCGCGGCGGGGAACGATTCCGTTTCCCGCCGCGGCGGCGCGCCAGGCCGATCCCGCCTCTCGCGCTTCAACGCGATCCCATTCCTCATCCCGGCCCTCCTGCTGGTCGGCGTCATGCTGCTCGTCCCGTTCGCTGCAACGGTGTACCAGAGCCTCACTCGCGACAACGGCTTCACCTCCGAGTTCATCGGCATCGAGAACTACGTCAGCCTCTTCAGCGATCCCGGGTTCCTGCAGTCGCTCGTCAATACCGTGATGTGGACCGTCGGAACCCTCGTGCTTCCGGTGGGCCTCGGTCTGCTCATCGCGGTCTTCACAAGTTCGATGCGCGGAGGCAAGTGGCTCCGATTCGCGTTCATCCTCCCGTATGCGCTCTCGGGTGCGGCGACGGCGGTCATCTGGGGATTCATCCTCCGCTCCGACGGTGCGCTCAACCAGGCCATCGGCTTCTTCGGGTTCACGCCCCCGGCGGCCGGCTGGCTGCTCGAGTGGCCGACCAACACGATCGTCATGATCATTGCCAACACCTGGCAGGCAACCGGGGTCACCGTCATCCTCTTCCTCGTCGGCCTGCAGTCGATTCCGCAGGAGACCGTTGAGGCCGGCCAGCTCGACGGCGCTTCGGGAATGCGACTGTTCTGGAATGTCGTGCTGCCGCAGTTGCGGCCGGTGACCATCGTCGTGATCGGGATGTCGATCGCCAACAGCCTCCGCGTGTTCGACCTCATCTGGCTGCTCACCAAGGGTGGACCCGGCGGCGTCTCCGAGACGCTCGCCGTCACGATGTACCGGCAGACCTTCATCATCAGCGACTACGGGACCGGGGCGGCCGTCGCCGTTGTGCTCGCCGTCATCGTCGTCGCGAGTTCGTGGGCGTACCTCCGCCGCCAGTTACAGAAGGGCTGAGCGCCGTGATCGGGAGAGTTCTGCGCACCACATTCGTCTGGGTCTTCGCCATCCTCTGGCTGATTCCCATCTATCTGCTCGTGGTCAACGCCTTCGTGCCGGCGGCGGACTACTCGGGGAGGCCGACCTGGCTTCCAGCGGGTTTCGACCTCTTCGGCAACCTCGAGATCGCCTGGACCCAGTCCGGCCTCGGGGCCGGCCTGCTCAACAGCTTCGTCTATTCGGTTGTGTCGGCGGGCGTCGCGGTCGTCGCGGCAGCCCTTGCCGGCTTCGCCGTCGTGATCATGCCGGTCAAGCGACCGGCAGCCTGGTTCTGGGTGATCTACCTCGGCACCCTGCTGCCGCTGCAGATCTTCCTCGCGCCGCTGTTCAAGGCCTACGTCTCGACGAGCCTCTACGACACGAATCTCGGGATGATCCTGATCTACTCGGCGATCTGCGTGCCCTTCGCGTTCTTCATCGTGCGCAACTTCCTCACGACGCTCCCCCCGGAGATCACCGAGGCGGCGCAGCTGGACGGGGCGAACTGGTTCCTCATGTTCTGGCGCATCCACTTCCCGCTCGTGCGCTCATCGCTCTTCGCCGCGTTCATCTTCCAGTTCACCTGGGTGTGGAACGACCTGCTGTTCGGGATCACGCTCACGACGAGCCCGGATCGACGGCCCGTCATGGCGGCCCTCGCGGAGATCAGCGGTGGATTCGCGAGCCTCGGGCCCCCTGTGGTGCTCGCGGCGGCGATCGTGGCCTCGCTGCCGACGGTCATCCTGTTCCTCTCCTGCCAGCGATTCTTCGTCTCGAGCCTCAAGCCGGTCGGATAGTTCGTGTGGCGGCGGTGGGGGATGACGCGACCACGCCATCCCTCACCGCGTCAGTTCTCCGACGCTCACCGGCAATTCGACGAGGCGTGAGCCGCGCGAGTCGCCGGGGTTGTCCAGGCGATCGAAGAGCATGCGGGCGGCCGCGGCACCGAGTTCTCTGGGGTCATGCGACACGAGGATGATCGGCACCCCCATCAGGTCGGCAAGTTCGACGTCGTCGAACCCGACGAGTGTCGGCGGGATGGTCGGGCCGTCGTCGTGTTGGCGGGTGCCGATCGCCTGGAGCGCACCGATGGTGTTGCGGTTGTTCGCGCTGAAGATGGCCGTGGGCGGCTCGTCGAGTTCGAGGAGGGACTGCATCGCGAGACGGGCCGCGGCGACATCCTGTTGGCCACGTTTGATCAGCACCGGGTCCGGGGTGATGCCGAACTCCGCGAGGGCGC
>Ga0247804_10001707_pt1 | contig 10139 bp, 11 predicted proteins | sample UWRJL029104C1_FD_181142 | JGI IMG/M metagenome (GOLD analysis project Ga0247804, IMG submission 181142) | Plant litter microbial communities from Arlington Agricultural Research Station in Wisconsin, United States - UWRJ-L029-104C-1 | ecosystem: Environmental > Terrestrial > Plant litter >...
CGCCGTCGAGGCGATCGCGCTTCTCGAGGTACCGGTCGAAGGGGATCGTGGCGAACGGGACGACCGCGGTCGCGACCGCGGCGAGGGCGAGCCCGATCGGCCAGCGCTGGTTGATCGCGACGAGGATCGCCGTTGCGCCGTAGGCGAGGAACACGAAGCCGTGGATGCCGCCGCCGATCGTCACTGCGATCGCGAGGTCGGCGGTCGCGCGCAGGATGAGCCCGGTGATGAGCAGCGCCCAGGTGATCGTCTCGGCGATCGCGACGATGCGGTAGAGGCGGCGCGGGGTCATGCGTTCGCGAGCAGCGCCGACTTCACCACGCTCGTGAAGAACGTGAGCCCGTCGGTGCCCGAGCGCATCGCGGCGCGGGTGTCGGGGCCGAAGCCCTCCTCGACGGCGTGCTCGGGGTGCGGCATGAGGCCGACGACGTTGCCGCGCGCGTTCGAGATGCCCGCGATGTCGTTGAGCGAGCCGTTCGGGTTGACGTCGAGGTAGCGGAACGCGACCTGGCCCTCGCCCTCGAGCCGGTCGATCGTCTCCTGGTCGGCGAGGAACCCGCCCTCCCCGTTCTTCAGCGGGATCGTGATCTCCTGCGACTCGCTGAATCCCGTCGTCCACGCGGAGGTGGTGTTCTCCACACGCAGGCGCTGGTCGCGGCAGATGAAGTCGCCGTGGTCGTTGCGCACGAGACCGCCGGGCAGCAGGTGTGCCTCGACGAGGATCTGGAAGCCGTTGCAGATGCCGAGCACCGGCATCCCGGCATTCGCTGCATCGACGACCTCGCGCATGATGGGCGAGTGTGCCGCGATGGCGCCGCAGCGCAGGTAGTCGCCGTAGCTGAACCCGCCGGGCAGCACGATCGCGTCGACACCGTCGAGGTCGTGGTCGCCGTGCCAGAGGGCGACGGGGTCGGCACCGGCGAGGCGGATGGCGCGCTGCGCGTCCCGGTCGTCGAGCGAGCCCGGGAAGGTGATGACGCCGATGCGCATCAGTTGGCCTGTTCGAGCACTGCCACGCTCACGACATCCTCGATCACGAGGTTCGCGAACATGTCCTCGGCGAGGGCCTGCACGTCGGCGAGCACCGCGTCGGTGACCTCGTCGACGGTGACCTCGAAGCGCTTGCCGATGCGCACCTCGGAGATGTTCGACTTGCCGAGGCGGTGGAGGGCGCCGGTGACGGCCTTGCCCTGGGGATCGAGCAGGACAGCCTTGGGCATGACCTCGACGACGATGGTGGGCACGGAGTACTCCTGGGAGATCGTTCGCTGGTGGATAGGGCCAGTCTATCCGCTCACTCCAGCCGGATCACGTGGTCGGCCCGCGCTGCCGTCGCGGTGACGATGCGGGCGTTGCGCTCGTCGGGTCCGCGGGCCCAGGCCGCGGCATCCGCTGGGCGCTTGCCGAACCGCTCGTGCCGTTCGATGAGGCGCCGGATGCGGATGTCGTCGTCGACCTCCACGAAGAAGCTCAGGTCCAGCAGCGGCGCGACGCGCTCCCAGCCGCCCGTGTCGAGCAGCAGGTAGTTGCCCTCGACGACCACCGTTGGAAATTCAGGGGAGATCGTCACGGCGTTCGGCACGGGTTCCTCGACCGTGCGGTCGAATCCGGGAGCCGTGACCGGTTCTCCTGATTTTCCGAAACTGAGGCGCTCGAGGGTGGCGACGAAGGCGTCGACGTCGAAGGTGTCTGGTGCGCCCATCCGGTCGCGGCGGCCGAGCTCGACGAGGCGGGACTGCGGCAGGTGCCAGCCGTCCATGGGCAGCACGATCCCACCGAGGAGCGCCGCGAGCGGCTCGGCGATCGTCGACTTGCCCGCGCCGGGCGCCCCGACGATGCCGATGATGCGCCTCCCCGGGCCGGTGGCGCGCACCAGCTCGGCCGCCTCCTCGAGCGACCGCAGCACGCTCACGGCCGTCGGACCCAGAACTCCATCGTGCTCTCGGCCCAGGCGCTGTAGCCGACCGACGAGGGGTGGAAGTCGTCCCGCGCGAAGAACCCCGGTGTGCGGATCGGCCACGGCGGCACGTGCACCACGCGTGGGTGGTGCCCGAGCACGGCGTGGGCACCCGAGTTCAGCCGGTACGCGCGCGCACCGAGAATCGTGCCGAGCGGGTCGGGCAGCGAGGTGAAGTGCTCCATGCGCGGGATGCCGGCGAGCAGCACGACCGCGTTCGGCGACGACTGCTCGAGCCCCTCGAGGATCATCCCGAGGTCGGTGGTGAAGGCGTGCTTCGTGCGCAGCTGCATGACGTCGTTCACGCCGGTGGTGAGGAAGATGATGTCGAACTGCCGCCGCATCGCCGTGCTGAGCAGGAACCGCCGGATCTCGCCGGTCGTCGCCCCTGAGCGCGCGAGCACCGTCCACTCGACGCCGCGGCCGGTGCGCCCGGCGATGCGTGCGGCGAGGTTGCCGCCGATGCCGTCGGCGAGCTCGTCGACGCCGACCCCGGCTGCGGTCGAGTCGCCGAGCACGAGCAGCCTGAGCGGATCGCCCGAGTCGGCGCTGCCCGGCACCGAGCCCGTCCAGTCGCCGACAGCCTCCGGCAGCTCGGGCAGATGCGACAGCACCACTCGACTCTGCGGAAACAGCAGCGGCGCGAGCACAAACGCGAGCACACGGCTGCCATAGCCGGTGACGGGGCTCACGACAGCACCCCGCGCTCGAACGCCTCATCGATCGCGAAGTTCGCCCAGTCGCGGTAGCCGAGCTCGCTCGGGTGGAAGAGGTCCTCGGCGAAGAAGCCCTCGGTGTAGGGCGGTGGTGGCGGCGACATGATGACCCCGGGCATGGATGCCGCGATCCGACGGGCCTCCGCCTCCAGGTTCTGCGAGTGCAGGTAGAGGTTCCAGCGCAGCGGGTTCGGCAGCAGCACGAACCTGAAGAACGCGGGCAGCGACGACACGAGGATCGTCGCATCCGGGGAGGTCTCGCGCAGCCGGGTCAGCACCGTGCGGATGTCGCGGCCGAACGCCGCCCGTGACCGCAGGCCGAGCGCGTCGTTCGCGCCGATCGTGAGGAATACGAAGTCCCACTGCTCGGCGACGGCTGGTTCGAGGAACCGCTCCACGAGGTCGCGTGCCGTCGCGCCGTTCGCGCCCATGGCCGTCCAGTGCACCCCGCGCGACCACCGCGCGGCGAGTGCGCGGGCGAGGTTGCCCGGGAGCCCATCGGCCTGGGTCGCCGCTCCGACCCCGGCCGCCGTCGAATCGCCGAGCACGAGCAGGCGGAGTGGGCGCTCGCCGGCGACCGTCCCCTGCCAGGGGAGTGCGGCATCCGGCAGTCGCGGTGTCGTGCGTCGCAGCCGCCTGCCCTGCAGGTAGATGAGCGGCGCGACCGGCACGACGGCGAGGCGGCTCAGTCGCTGCAGTGCACTCATGCTCCAATCGTATGGCGGCGGCCCTGAACACCCGGCTCGGTACACTCGCAGCATGGATACCGCTGGGCTCACCGACTTCATCGCCGACTCGAACTTCTCGGGCGTTGTGCTCATCCGCTCGGGTGCGGCGACGGTCTTCGAGGGTGCGTTCGGGCTCGCGAGCCCGCGCTGGAACGTGGCCAACACCATGGACACCCGCTTCGACACCGCCTCGATCACGAAGCTCTTCACGAGCGTCGCGGTGCTGCAGCAGGTCGAGAAGGGCAACCTCGATCTCGAGGCGTCGATCCACCACTACGTCGACCTCGAGGGCACCGCCATCCCGATCGGCGTGAACCTGCTGCACCTGCTGACCCACACGAGCGGCATCGCGGATGACGCGGACGAGGAGGCCGGCGAGGACTACGCGGCGCTGTTCCTCGACACCCCCAATTACTCGGTCATGGAGACGAAGGACCTGCTGCCGCAGTTCGTCGACAAGGAGCCGAATGCCGAGCCCGGGGTCGAGTGCCGCTACTGCAACGCCGGGTACGTGCTCGCGGGCCTCGCGCTCGAGAAGGTCACGGGCACCTCGTTCCGTCAGTACGTGTTCGACCACGTGTTCGCGCCGGCGGGCATGACCGACTCCGGCTTCTACGACCGACGGGATGCCGCGCCGCGCGTCGCCGAGGGCGGCGACTACGACGAGCAGGGCCGCTGGGTGTCGAACATCTACAGCTACCCGCCCATCGGATCGCCTGACGGCGGCGCGCACACGACCGCGGGCGACCTGCTGAAGTTCCTCGACGCGGTTCGGGACGGCCGACTGCTGAACGCCGAGCTGACCGAGGAGTTCTTCTCCCCGCAGGTCGAGCACGACGAGGAGACCAAGTACGGGTTCGGGCTCGAGTTCGACCTCAACGAGGACGGCACCGTGCGCACGTACTACAAGGACGGCATCAACCCCGGGGCGAGCGGCATCGTGCGCCACTACCTCGAGGACGACATCGACGTCGTTGTGCTCTCCAACACCGAGGATGGCGCGTGGGACATCATCACGGAGATCGACGAGCGCCTCGGCGGTTGAGCTGCCCCGGTTCTCGAGCCGCCCCGGTGATCGAGCCGCCCCGGTGATCGAGCTCGTCGAGATCAGGCCGCTCGCGGCCGTCTCGCTGGTTGAGGAGGCCGTTCACGGCCGTATCGAAACCTCCCGTGCTGCATCCCGTAACCCCTGCCCCGGGTCGCGCACGCGCATTGGTTCCAGGATGCAGCAGAGACGCCGAGTGAGCGGCCGGTCACGGCCGTCTCGAAGGCGAGGCGCCTGTCTGTCTCGCTCAGTGACTGCGGGGAGGGCATGCAACGACTCTGGCACAGCCCAGACGCGGTCGGTCAAGCGGTGCTCGAGCCGCCCCGGTGATCGAGCCTGTCGAGATCAGGCGGGTCGAGCTCGTCGAGACCTCACGCGGCCAGATCGATGGTTGAGTAGGCCGTCCGCGGCCGTATCGAAACCACGCCCGTGCGGCCCTGAGATTTCGATACGTCCGTGAACGGCCTACTCAATCAGCCTGATCAGCCGTGAACGCTGATTCCGCCGTCCGACTTGATGAGCTGCCCCGACACCCAACGACCCTTCGCCGAGACGAGGAACGCGACGAGGTCGGCGGTGTCCGCGGGGGTGCCGAGCCGCCCGGTGGGCTGCAGGGAGGCGAGGTGGGCCCGAGTCGCGTCATCCATCCAGCCGGTGTCGATCGGACCCGGGTTGATCACATTACTGCTGATGCCGAGGTGGGCGAGCTCCTTGGCGGCGGCGATCACGATGCGGTCGAGCGCGCCTTTGCTTGCGCCGTACGGCAGGTTGCCGACGGTGTGGTCGCTCGTCAGGGCCACGATCGCGCCGCCGCCCTGCGGCACCGCTCGCGCGAATCCGGCGATGAGCTGCCAGCTCGCGCGGGTGTTGACGGCGAAGTGCTTGTCGAACTGCTCGACCGAGGTGTCGAGGAGCCCTGAGTCGATGTCCCACGCGTGCGAGAGCACGAGCGCCGATGGTGCGCCGAGACCGGCGAGCGTTCGCTCGAAGATGCGGGATGCGGCATCCGGCTGTTCGAGGTCGTCCTGCACCCTGAGCACCCTCGCGCCGGCCGCCTCGAGGTCGGCGATCACGTCGTCGTGCCCGAGGGCCGCGTCGGAGCCGAAGATCGCCTCGTCGGCGGGGGTGAAGTAGTTGAGTGCGAGGTCCCAGCCCTGGGCCGCGAGCTCGCGCGCGATGCCGGCCGCGATGCCGACGGGACGACCGAGACCGGTCACGAGGGCGATGGGTCTGGTCATGAGGCAACGCTAGCCGGTCGCTGGTTGAGTAGCGCGGTGGAGCTAGGGGAATCGCGCCAGCGATTCTGCGACCCCAGCGCTGACTCAATCAGCGAGAGACTCAATCAGCCGAACAGGCCGCGCTTGCGCTTCCAGCCGTTGGCCTCGAGGAACTCGAACAACGGCTTCTTGATCTTGTCGGAGTCGAAGGAGTAGGCGAGCACCGGCGAGATGCCGTCCTTCGTCTGGTGCGCACCGCCGAGGGTGAGGCTGAACCCCTTGTTGCTGCTCTTGCCGGAGAAGCTGTTGCTGCTGCTGCCGAAGCTGATGCCGCCGCCGCTCACCTTGGCGCCACTCTCGGAGGACTTCTCCTTCGGCTTCCAGGAGCCCTTCTTCTCGTCGAACTCGATGATGACCTTGAACTTCTTGTCGATCGTCTCGAACGAGGTCGGGTAAAGCGACTTGGCGCTCACGATGTTCCACTCGCCGATGATCGTGTCCTTCTTGACGACGTAGGTGAACGGTTCGGAGGGGTCGTTCAGCGCTGGCACCTTGGCGAGCAGTTCTGCGAGGGGTGTGGTCATGTCGCCAGACTATTGATGAAGCAGCCTCAGCATCACCCCCCGTTGGAGGCTAGACAGATTTCGATACGGCCGCGGGCGGCCTACTCAATCCGCGGCCGGCGTCACCCTGATGAGGTTCGCCCACGGGTCGTCGAACGACACCGTGCGGCCGTCGTCGCGCGTCTGCACCCTGTAGTGCTTGAGGCGCTCGCCCAAGGCGCCGACGTCGTCGACTCCGGGCACCTCGATGTCGACGCGCCCGAGGCCGAGGGCCAGCTTCCGTGGCCCCGCTCCGCGGCTGTTCCAGGTGTTCATCGCCATGTGGTGGTGGTAGCCGCCCGCACTCACGAAGAGGGCGGATCCGGGGATCTCGATCGTCGACTCGAAGCCGAGCCGGTTCACATAGAACTCGCGCGCAGTCTCGACGTCGCCGACCTGCAGGTGCACATGCCCCACCTGCGCGCCGCCGATGCGTGGCGCTTCGACCGCTTCCTGAGTGAGGTGCTCTTGCAGGAAGGCGTTCGGGTCGAGGTACAGCGTGCCCATCTCGATGCTGCCGTGCACCCAGCTCCACGCGCTGCGGTCACGGTCCCAGTAGAGCTCGACGCCGTTGTTCTCCGGGTCGTTGAAGTAGAAGGCCTTGCTCACGAGGTGGTCGGAGCTGCCGGTGAAGCTCCCCGGGTGGCGCTGGGCGACCGAGTAGACGGCGGCGGCGAGCGCGGCCTCGCTCTCGAACAGGATCGCGGTGTGGAAGAGCCCGGCGTCACGCGGCGACGCGTGGGTGAGCTCCGGCGCGTGTTCGAGAATGACGACGGTGGATGCGCCGCGGCCGAGCATGACCGACCCTGATGCCTCGGCGAGCACGTCGAGCGCGACGGCATCCCGATAGTAGGCGGTCATCGCGTCGAGGTCGGCGACGCGCAGCGTGACGGCGCCCATCGACGTGTCGGGGGCGAGGAGGTTGTCGGTCATGGAGGGAAGAACCCCGGATGCCCGGCGGTTGTTCCCGGCATGAAAGCAATCGTCTACTCCTCCACCGGATCGACCGACGTGCTCGAACTCGTCGAGCGCGACATCCCGCAGCCCGGCCCCGGCGAGGTGCGCGTGCGCATCGTCGTCTCGGGGGTGAACCCCACCGACTGGAAGTCGCGCTCGGGCGGACAGCCGCTCGGCTTCGACGAGGTCGTGCCGAATCAGGATGGCGCGGGCATCATCGACGCCGTCGGTCCGGGTGTCGACGGCCTCACCGTCGGCGACCGCGTCTGGACCCTCCTCGCCGCCTGGCAGCGCCCGAGCGGCACGGCGCAGGAGTTCACCGTCGTTCCCGCCGAACGGGTCGCGCCGCTGCCCGACGGCGTGAGCTTCGACGTGGGCGCGAGCCTCGGCGTGCCGGCGGTCACGGCACACCGCGCGCTCACCACCTCGGAGCACGGCCCGAGCCGGCTGCATCCCGGAGCCCTCGACGGCACCACCGTGCTCGTGCAGGGCGGCGCAGGCGCCGTCGGCCACGCGGCCATCCAGCTGGCCAGGTGGGCCGGGGCGACCGTGATCACCACCGTGAGCAGCGACGAGAAGGCGGCGCTCGCGACGGCCGCCGGCGCGCACCACGTCGTGGACTACACGGTCGGCGACGCAGCCGAGCGCATCCGGGCGATCGCGCCGTCCGGGGTGGACATCATCGTGGAGGTCGCCCCTGCCGCGAACGCCGAACTCGACCTCGCGGTCATCGCCCAGCGCGGCACGATCGCCGTGTACGCCGACAACGGCGGCGGCGAGCTCGTGCTCCCCGTGCGCCAGACCTTCTCGCTCAACGTGCGGTACCAGTTCCTGCTGCTGTACACGGTCGGCCAGGCCGCACTGGATGCCGCGAAGCTCGACGTCGCGGCGGCGGCCGAGGCCGGGGCGCTCGAGGTGGGTGCGGCGACGGGACTCCCGCTGCACCGCTTCGCGCTCGAGCAGACGGCGGACGCCCACGCCGCGGTCGAGTCGGGTATCACCGGCAAGGTGCTCATCGACATCGCCCCCGCCTAGGCGTTAACGGACCGATGGCCCCCTGCACTGGAACAGGGGGCCACCGGTGGTTCACGACGAGTGGTTACTCGGGAATCGAGAGCACCGTGTCGATGAGGTAGACGGTCGCGTTCGCCGTGGCGACGCCGCCGCAGATGACGGTTGCGTCGTTGACCATGAGGTCGTCGCCGCTGCCGGAGACGGTCAGGGTCGAGCCTTCGACGGTCTCGTAGTCACCGCTCAGGTCGGACGGCAGGATCTGTCCGGGGAGCACGTGGTAGGTGAGGATGCTCGTGAGCAGTGCCGCGTTGGCCGGGTCGGAGAGCGCCGTGACGGTCTCGGCCGGGAGTGCTGCGAACGCGTCATCCACCGGTGCGAACACCGTGAACTCGGAGCCGTTCAGCGTGTCGACGAGGTTGACATCGGGGTTCAGGCCACCCGAGACAGCCGCGACGAGCGTGGTGAGCAGCGGGTTGTTGGATGCAGCGACCGCCACCGGGTCCTGGGCCATGCCGTCGACCGAGCCGTCGCCGTCGGGCACTGCTGCGGCGTAGTCGGCGCAACCGGCGCCGACGAGGTTGGCCATCGGGTCCATCTCCATCTCGTCGGTCTCCTCGGTCATCGAGGGGGCCGGCTCTTCGGTCTCGGCCATGGGCGAACAGGCCGCAAGGCCGAGCATGGCGATTGCTGCAATTGACAGCGCTGCGACGCTGTTCTTCTTCTTCAGGACTCGCATGGAAATCTCCTCTGAAATGATGCGGCCGGGGTGGCCTTGGTGCGGCCAACTGGTGCCGGCCTGATGTATTCCATTCGGAGCCCCTCCGAGAAGGGTTGGGGAATCGGTCGAAAAAATTCTGGGCCCGCGCTGCGCGGGCTCGGCCTGCGCGTTTCGCGCTGGCCCAGCCCGCGCATCTCGCGCTGGTCGCCGTCTTGGGTGGCCGGCCCGGCCCGCCCGCCCCGGCCCGCCGCGCGGGCCCAGGCGGTTCGCCAGTTGTCGTTCCCGTTGTGCAGGAACGTTCCTGCACAACGGGAATGGGTGGGTCTGCCGTTTGAACGGGCATTCCTGCACAACGGGAACGCCGTGAGTGCTTGGTTGGCTCGCGCTCGGACTCGGGCTCGCGAGCGTTGGGCCAAGCCAATGTCGCGGCCGGGCAGGGTCGGGTCGCGGCGGGCCGAATTGGCGGGCGAAGGGGCCGGCGCGGCTACGCGCCCGTGAGCCTCGTCACGAGTTCGCGATACCTCGCGGCCGTCTGCTCGACAATCTCGTGCGGCAGGGTCGGCGGCACGCCGGTCTTGTCCCAGTTGGCGGCGAGCCAGTTGCGCACGATCTGCTTGTCGAAGCTCGCGAGGCGGTCGGGGCCGCCCGCCGCGTAGAGCTCGGCATCCCAGTAGCGGCTCGAGTCGGAGGTGAGCACCTCGTCGGCAAGGGTGAGCTCGCCGGTCTCGGGGTCGGCCCCGAACTCGAACTTCGTGTCCGCGAGGATCACGCCGCGCTCCTCGGCGATGGCCGAGGCGAGCTCGAAGATCTCGAGGCTGCGGTCGCGGAGGGCGGTCGCGACGTCCGCTCCGACGATCTCGACAGTGCGCTCGAAGCTGATGTTCTCGTCGTGCTCGCCCATCGGTGCCTTGAAGGCGGGCGTGAAGATCGGCTCGGGCAGGCGGTCGCCGTCGGTGAGGCCGGCGGGCAGCGGGATGCCGCACACACTCTGCGAGGCCTGGTACTCGACCCAGCCGCTGCCGGAGAGGTAGCCGCGCACGACACACTCGATCGGGTACATCTCGAGCGTCGTCGCGAGCATCGCGCGGTCGGCGACCTCGGCGGGAACGGTGGTCGAGCCGCCCTCGGTGGTCGAACCGCCCTCGGTGGTCGAGCCTGTCGAGACCAGGTGGTTCGGAATCCCAC
>Ga0247804_10001708_pt1 | contig 10136 bp, 10 predicted proteins | sample UWRJL029104C1_FD_181142 | JGI IMG/M metagenome (GOLD analysis project Ga0247804, IMG submission 181142) | Plant litter microbial communities from Arlington Agricultural Research Station in Wisconsin, United States - UWRJ-L029-104C-1 | ecosystem: Environmental > Terrestrial > Plant litter >...
AGCAACGTATATGGGAATGGAGACTGGCCTTGAGGGGGTAGCTCTCTCATGACCCTTGTCTAGGCCCTCATGCATTGCCGGTACATCCTGCAGTACAGACGGGTCACATACATGCCATCGCAAGGCACAAGTGAGCTTCCCAGACTGCTGGGTATTCTATACGGTTGGAGGTTGCATGCAGCTACGATAAACGGTGGATTCCCGGCACATGATAGAAGCCTTTTACTTCCATCGAATGTGATGTGTACTACATTGGTTGCTCCGATGGATGTCATTCCAAGTGCCAGAAGCAAGAAATATATGGCACTGTGCTAATATGCAAAAGTTTATCCTCTTGGGCCTCTTATTTTATAAATATCTACGAAATGAAGTTTGTCTGTAGCTGATGGGGAAGTCTACAGCCCGTTTTCGCTATGGAATATCACCTACTACAGAAACACATCATCCAAATACCAACAAGCTCTATTTGATGGAGACGAAGGCTCGGCACTAGCTTCTCAAAATACCATGCCTTGCTGGGGATTCAAGATGCGCAGTTATGATAGGGTAATTCAGGAAAGTAATAATTTTAGATTTGTGGCTGTCTTTTGGGATGGATGAATGACGTCTGAAGAGATCAGTCCAGTGCACGGGCTTACTACGTACCACGTTATTACTGAAGTAAAATTGGGGGCCAAAAGTACTCAATTCACTGTAGAGTTTCGCTTTAGTTGGGTTTAGGGGTTTGTTGATTGCCGTCAAACTCCCCTAATGCTGGTGACGATACTACCCGTACAAATTGGGAGACGAAGACCCCCAGGCATTACTTTGCTACCCATACACCACCCTTTCCCATATTTGATTACTTCTTAGCGGAAATTACAAAAACTGGAGCTTCGTGTGGTGGTGTTCTTCTCATGCGAGGACGCTGCATTCTCTTGTTGCGGTCGCTGATCAGTGACCACTTCCAGATCAGGTACAGCAAGCGCAACTGCATCAATTGTCAGCACATCGGGTCACACATTCATCGACCCTTGTACAGCTATATGATATGCTTGTTTAGTTTGGAGCGATCTCTGAAGTGCCATCATGTCTAGGTTGTGGCTGACATGTCATGAGGTTGCTGCCCCAGGCTCTGCAGTAGAAGCACTTGAGGATCAAATACGACGGCATAATTATTGGTTAACAATACTAGAGAACAGACCCTAGTCATGAATTCCTTCTCACCCTAGGGTTAGCTCTTACCCAGCCCTACGCCCGCCACTGTTTCAGGAACATATATCGAGTAAATGATAGATCACAAGCCGAGCCAGGGCATAGCCTTGCCTCACATGATTTCCGGAAAGCGGTCATTTGAAGAGAAACACGCTGGGACTTGTGGAAGGCATATCGACTCGTGAGAGGCTCTCTACTGGCTCTGTCAACGGGATTGGAGTCCGCATATCAGTATCTCAGGCTCATGGGTGCATTTAACTTTCTTGCGCAAATCGCTATGGCCCCGATACGCTAGACGCATGCTAATCAACTGAACATGTTGCTTGTAGAAGCAACGTGTATATTGGCAGGGGTGACTTCGGCCGTTATCAACAAGCGGAAAGATCTCCCAACTATTCAACAGGACACTTCAGCAACAGGAGTTTTAGGCTTCTAACCCTGATGAGGAATATATACCGTACGTGCTTAGCCCCTTCGTTACATTGTTTAGCGCTTCTGAAGCGCGGAGACACCTAAAGGGGCACATAAGGACAACACCGACCGTTTTCAGACCACAGCACTATAAGGACCAATCCCCGTAACTGGCTCCATCCCTCTTCTTTTCAATAACTCTTTCTCTACCCCATGTATGTGTCGGCAAATTGCCGACCGTTTGCTACTCATATTCTGGTAACCGACGGCCTTTGAGTGCAACACAGGGGGTGCTCCCTGCCCTGTTCAGATCCAATCGAGGGTTGCATTGTGCCTGCTTCTGTAAACCTTCTAGAAGCACATACTTAGTTCCAACAATATAGCAGAAAGCACCACTGGCTAGCCTCTATAATTTGATCTTGCAACACCAAAACCTTACTTGGGGACAAAATTCAGAGGGGATTCGCAACTGCTTATCTGCGCATCTTCTATGTATCGATATACAGCTTGCTCCTGTGGCTATCAAACTTCCAGTGGCGCTTCAGATTTGGATGATGTGTGTATACGTGGAGTGTGTTATGACCATGTGCCACTTTGAGTGCTAGAGTACCATGGAGTACCATAGACTACCCTCCCACAGCATATGCCGGCAACGCCACCTATGGACCAAGCCAATTTCATATTCAAACGATCTCTTATCATTTTACATTACAAGGATAAGGTTTAGCGATTTTATTGGTAGAATCGTATAGAGCATAGTTAAAAGTAGGGGGGGGGTCGAAGACCATCTACATTCCACAGCATTGTAACGACTTTGAGAGGCGCCGTCATCTACAGTATTACCTTCGATCTCTGACTTGACTCTTAGATATCATTGACGGCGAATTGTCACCAAATCAATACTTCCTGGGTTACCTTGATGTGCGCCAATAAGTCTGCCGCATTTACTCTCGTTGATACCATCTCTAAAAAAATCTCAGCGAAAATCGTGATACCACCAGCGACTGGGCTATTGTTTCGGCTGCACTCAAGACCTGGCTGATGCTCCAAAAGATGTATTTGCTGATGTGTTCTAAAAAGCCATCTACTTCTTATTATGAGATGTCGGAGGAGTCTGGCATAAGTAGATTGTGGACATGACTGGGTGTACATTTAGCAAGATATATTAGGCTTGACTAAATACTAAATTCTTAGATATATAGATACTGATGGAGGATTAGGTGAAACCAGAGAGTAAATATCCCCTGCAGTGGCAATGGCTTTTTGCTAAATATAGTGTTCTTGCACGATAAACTCATAAATTTCAGAGCTGATAAAGAGGTGACGATTACTTCTTTGGTCTAAGACTAGCTAGGGCTTCCAATTATCTAGACGAATTTGGGGGCCAAAACCCAGACTCTTCATCCTGAACACCAAATCTTTCACGCTCAAACATCCATGCTGCACACTTGAAGACTTGCAAGGAAGATTCTTCAGTCATCAATCACCATCCATTAGTATGCATGAGTACGTTTGCATTACACATCTACACGAGTTCTGGTGTAGGGTTCTATGGCATCGCCGCCCCTATGTAGCACAAGATCCCCAGCCAGAATAGGGATCATGCATCGGGGAACATTTAAAGATGGTGCCAGGCTCAAAGTTCGGACACAAATCGGTCGGTAAACATTCTACTCCCGAGCTGCAGCAGCCACGGCACCTCAGCATGCCGACTTGATCCTTCGCGGGCATAAAGCTGGAAGAGGAAGGATAGCCTTGAGCAGCGCATCAGCAGGCCAAAGCGCGCGGCTACAAGTTTCTTTGTGTGTCCTCCAAGTAAGCTTCAATATAAGCGGCGGCGCTTGGCTGCAAATGACATCCATTTTGACAGAAGTTTCCCGAGCCAAATATATGGCACCGATGCATGCTTTGCGGGCCCTGAAGAAAACCACCATTTTGCCTGTATCGGGCTATGGCATATCCGTTTGTGCATTTAAGCCACGGACAGCATATCCCTCATTCTGGGCGCCCATCTTCGGTGTATAGCCCAATCCTTCTACCATACAATATTACCCTGGTCGCTTCATATGGAGTACATGTCAAGCGAGAAGAATGCTTGTCGAAGGGTGAGAAAGCCATGCCATTCCGCCTTACTCTGACAAGGACCTCAAGCACTATTGAACTCACTTATGTAACGTTAAACGTGATGCAGGTTGCTGTTAGGCGGTACAATCAGGCAACATATATATACATGACACAAAGGCTCCAATCGACCGCTTGTTGTCGATGTATGTGATCGAATGTATTATGGTTAGAGTGATTGATTACAAGCATTAAGTCGTTGCTGACCTTATGCAGATGTGTCGTCATAACTAGCGGGCATTTTGTCCATTTGGAGACTTCTACAATACACTGACGATTGAGCAGCCCAAACATCCAAACACACCTCTAAACTAAGTTGTCATACCAATCTTGTAATGCTTACCGGGTACTGTTTTGAAGCCGTATCTCCATTTGAATGCGACTGAAGTAATCAGCAGGGTAAAAGAAAATTACAAATCTCTTGATAGTACCCGCCGAAGGGCAATTGTATAAATCTCTACAGCTACACGTCAACGATGTGTCAGCATTCCCGCGACGGTCCTGAGCTCAGCAGAATAGGTTTATACTATGTCGTTGTTGATTACCCCTAGTCAAATCCAGATAACCGCGCCGGGCCGAGATTCGGTAAACTGTGGCGTACTTCCCGTGTGGCACTGGGGAAAGCTCCCCAACATTTGTAGTAGAACGTCGCGTGCCCATTTGGAGCTCACCAAATCCCGTCTGAACATCTCAGAAGCGTGAAAGCAATTGCTCTTCTCATACGTACAAGCTAGACAAACAGCTTTGCCATTGGCACAGATTTACGACCCCTGCCAAAAAGAAAGAAAAGAAAAAGAAAAGAGATATGGCGCGAATTACGCAGGGTAACATCTTTTCGTAAGTTATCAACCTTCCCACTTGCGCAGTACTGTTGAGCTACTTTAGAGGCTTTGCTATCATATTCTAACTGTTATTCCATAGACGCCAGCGTACTCCTCTTCTACTACTAGCTTTCTTTGGCGGAGGTGCTGCGTTCGTTACCTTCAAATGGAGAGCAGTCATGCAGCGGAGCAAAGAGGCTAAAATTGCAGGCACAAAAGATATTAACTACTCGGTTGCTCCTGGACGAAGTGGTCAGTGACTCATATCTGTTATTCAGTGGGAAGATATTAATATCCTGACCGAAGGTGGTGGCATTTGAATGAGAAGAACTCTAGGAATAGCCTGTGTGACAACAATCGATACAGCGAACACTCCTCATGGAAAGATGATACACACCACTTTATTATGAGATACGGAAATCCTTGGATTAGATACAATGGTACTGATATGCGACTGGTTTGGCGTTGGTGGGCTTTTGTGACGCCCAGATGGAGAATCGACTTTTCCAGCATCGGGATATAGTTATAATCAGACAACATGCCGAGCAAATGTCTTAGGCCCGCTAAGTACTACTTGCATGTGCTAATCTCAATATAAATTCTATACAAAATTTGAAGTTCTGGTCCTAAACATAGTAAATGTTGAAAGGTAGCAATTATAAGCTTTGCCATAATGGGTACAAAGCTATATACTTCTGTATACATATAGAAAGCACTGAAGTGGATGGCTTTTCTTTGAAACAACAAAGAAAGTCTGGATCAGAAATGTTGCTTAGGCATCAATCTTTCTGTTGCAGCACCCTTACAAAGCTTCCAGCTTCAGATGCGGGGTACTAGACCCAAATTGTGTTGCGTAGGGTGGGGTCGTCGGCGTACTGTGGTACACATTGCGTGATGTTTGTTGCTAGCACACTTAGCTAATCCATCACATTACAAATACTCGTGTCTAAGGTAGAGCTATAAGAAGGGAGCTGCCCACGCTGTGCAGACTTCCTGATAAATGTCCTTGCGATTCACATCTCGTCTTCTAACCTCCAATTCTCGCAGCACTTTCCGTGTCCGACAATTAAACTCCCACCTCCGCAAGTACAGCATGGCTTCCATACCTGCCACGCAAAGGGGCATATTAGTTGAGAAGACTGGTGGTGTCGAAGTCTTAGAGTACAAAACCGACCTCCCAGTGCCAACTCCCAAGGAAGGTGAGATTCTTGTCAAGAATGACTTCATTGGCATCAATTACATTGACACGTTTGTGCCCTTCTCCGTTTCAAGCTCCCGGTTAACACGTTCATAGGTACTTTCGCTCTGGTCTCTATCCCTCCCCTAAACCGGAAATCTTGGGCAATGAAGCAGAAGGCACAATCGTATCGGTCGGTCCCTCGGGAAACTTTTACAATCTCAAAGTCGGAGATCGGGTCGTGTTCTTGAAAATGGGTGCATATGCCGAATACACTGCAGTTCCGGCGCTCAAGGCTCATGCCATTCCATCGAGCATTGGTCCAGGAATTGCTGCTGCTGCTTTGCTTCAGGGACTCACAGCTTTGACTTTGATCCGCGAAGCACATCACGTACAAAAAGGAGACTGGGTACTGGTCCATGCTGCAGCCGGGGGTGTTGGTCTGCTGCTGGTGCAGTTGTTGAGAGCGGTAGGCGCAAAGGTGATTGGGACAAGTAGCACAAAAGAGAAGCTTGCTCTTGCTCACGAAAATGGAGCGGAGTGGACGGTAAACTACAAAGATGAAGATGTTGTGGCTAGAGTCAAGGAGATCACGGGGGGAGAGGGAGTAAGAGTTGTGTACGACAGCACGGGAAAAGATCAATTCCAAAATGACCTCGAGGTTGTGGCACGTAAGGGATCTGTTGTTAGCTACGGTAACTCGGTATGTGTTCTTGGTCGCTGCAATGTGTCATGATACTAATGTCGAATTGCTATAGAGCGGTGCAGTGCCTCCATTTTCAATTGCAGCTTTGGGCAGCAAGAACTTGAAGCTACTCCGGCCCCGTCTTTTCAACTATATTGAGACCCGAGAGGAATTTGAGCAGTATAGCGCGGAGCTCTTTGACTTCATCGCCAAGAAAGAAATCAATGTGAGGATTCATGAGACATATCCTCTAGCAGATGTCGCGAGGGCACATACAGACATCGAGTCTAGGAAGACGACTGGTAAGCTGCTATTGAAGACATGAAGGCTGGCTTGATATAGGCAGAGCATTTATGATATCAGTAATGACGAAGTAGTTACAACCATCACATTAATCCAAATAAAACTAAGTAACCTGACTTCGTCGTCATACGGCATCTTTCACAAATATGACGTTCGCATTTCTATTTTATGTCCATTACCCCAATTGTCTGCATTGCAAATACAAAATATTTCATGCATGTGGCCACGAAAATATACATAGAGAAAAAGCCTAACGGGTTCAATGCGATGACAACAGTGATAATTGGAAAAGGGCGTTTGCTTTGATTTTGAGAATGGAAAGTAGGGTTTCTGTTGGAGCATCGGAAGGAAACTTGGGGGAGTGGAAAGAAGGCAATGCATGTCGGCTATGAAATGAACGCTCATTTGAAGTGCTGGCATTTTCAAGTCTATGTGATCTGTTCTAAATTACGCACCTACTCAGCTCTAGACTTCTTCACAGCTTCAAGCAGAGCTGCCGGTGGCTCTTGGCGGTATCCTTGAGGGTTATTGCTAACCCATCTCCAAAGATCTTCACAGGCATCCTCCAGGGTAAGCTCCGTCTTCCAGTTCAACTCCTCATTTGCTCTGGTAGGGTTGGCGGTTAGATCAAGCACATCTCCAGCTCTTCGCTCCACAACCTCGTAGTTGAGTGGTTTGCCCACAGCCTTGCTGAAAGCAGCGATCATCTCTAACACTGTGCATCCACGTCCTGATCCCAAGTTCCAAGCCCGGACACCGGGATTCTTCTCTCGTAGGTGATTGAGGGCAGCCAAGTGGCCCTTGGCCAGATCGACGACGTGAATGTAGTCACGGATTGCGGTGCCATCTCTCGATGGGTAGTCTGTTCAGGTTAGCTCGAGAATACATAGCAGAAGGGAGAGTCCCACCATCTCCGTAGACAAATAGCTTCTCCCTTTGTCCAGTTGCGACTTGGCCTAGCAACGGCAAGAGGTTGAATGGAACACCCAGTGGATCCTCGCCCAGAATACCACTTGGGTGTGAACCACCAGGGTTGAAGTATCTCAGTAAGGCACCATTCCACTGCTCAAATGGCTTGCCATCCTTCTTCAGATTGGTCCGTTGCGCATTTATGAAGTCTTCAATGACCAGTTCGATTGTGCTCTTAGTGCGTCCGTATGGGTTGGTGGGGCCTATTGGGCAATGTTCTGGAATTGGGATCATGTTGGGGATTCTTGTGACATCGCCATAGACCGTTGCGGATGAAGAGAAGACAATGTTGCAGACATTGTGCTTTTTCATAACGCGAAGCAGGGTGATGGCTCCTCCAACATTGACGCGGTAGTATTCGAGAGGGTTCACAGAGGATTCTCCTACTGCCTAGCGCAAATCAGTATGTATTAAAGCCAGAAACTCAGGTAGAAATACCTTGAGAGCTGCGAAGTGAATGACACTGTCGAGCTTAGGATGTGCTGCAAACACCTTCTCCAGTCCTTCCTCGTCCGTGACATCTACTTGGTAAAATGTTGGCCGTTTTCCACAGAGCAATTCTATGCGGTCAAGAGAGACCTTGGAGGAGTTGTAGAGACTGTCAACAATCACAACTTCATAGCCATGCTGGAGAAGAGCAAGGGTGGTGAAGGAGCCAATGTAGCCAGTTCCTCTGTGCATCAATGGTATATTAGCAACCCCTCATTATTTTTCATCTGCAGGAGAGCTGACGGCGGGGTCCTCCGTTCAAAATTGAGACCTACCCAGTGATGAGGACGGTTCCCACGGCCATAATAACTTTGCTGAGAGGCTTCGATGAGATCGCTTGATACGGTCACTCAGTAATGAAACAGCGAGACTGGATAGATAGGGATGGTAGGCAGAGAAAAGGGAGTCAGAGAAATGGGGATGTGGAGAGTGGAGGGGCAATGTATCAATGTCGGGAAGCTAAAGGGCGCGCGCGCTCTTATTTTCAGGGGAGCAGCTTGGAACAGCTGTTGTTGGCAATGTAATGGTGGACCGCCACATAACCGTACCATCTGCCTCGGAGACTTTTTACATGCAAGTACTGGTATTTGACGCACACACCGTTGGCCGTGAAGGAGTGCAGCTATTCCCAGTTCCTACGTCGTAATAGAAGCAATACCACAGTCATGGAACGGAACATAGCGATGCTTATGTTATCGTGGGGTTAGCGCTATAATCAATACTGGGAGTTCAGTCTGGCCGCCCGGCAAAACAGGGATCTTGCTGCCGTAGGAAAAAAGCTCCCCTCAGATCGCGTCTGCGATGAGCTTAGAATTGATCTCAAGTCACATACTTCACAAAGTACTGTACTGTACAGTGCTGGGTAATCGCTCCTCTAAACCTCAATATCTGTCACTCGCCATTTTCGCTCTGAAAAGGCTTTTGCCTTGCTCCGTTACCAGCCTTTTCTTTATCTGTAAATAAACGCGTCTTTGTCCGGCTACTCTTGTCATTGTCTTTGTACCTTGAATCTCAACACCAGAAGAATCAACTTGCGCCCGACATTATCACAATACCTCACAAGCTCCAAAAACCTCATCCATGCACCACCTAATGAAGAATTGACTGGGCTGTCTTCTGGTACGCGTAATTTCCATATTGGATCAGAGCTTGCAGTGCTATTGTTCTCTCATATTGTAACTGTTTGAAGAGGCTGGGGTCGACAGGTCAATTGACTTCCTTCACAATAGTAAGTCTTCCTATTTTCTCCACTAGCTCACACAAGCCCTCATGTCATACACATAAGACCCTACTCTCCAAACTCTTTCCCTTCTGGCTCTTCATCTTAATACAAGCTGTGCATGATGGCTAAGTCGTCTCTCTCTAGAAGCGACCAAAACCTTTCCGCAAGTTGGTAACCTTTGACCCAATTGAGTTGAGTTCCTTTGCTAACTACGTAACGCATACAGAACCCAACGTCGACATTGGACCTTCTTCCAATAAGCCCAACCCTTCTCCCTCAAACTCACACTTGAGCACCGTCTCCAAAGTACCCACTACCATGTCTACCAGACGATCCACCCGCGCTACAAGCAAAGGTGCGAGCGACCTAGGTGGAGATACTTCATCTGTAACGCATTCCATGTTAGCTAGTACTCCAGCGAAACGAAATGCCCGGCCCCCAAAATCAACTACAAGCACATCGAAATCCAAATCCAAATTGCCCAAAGTCGGAACCAAAGGTACAACTGCTTATGGTACAAATAATGAAGTACGTCCAGCACAGATACATGCGAATGAAGGCAAAGAATCTCACGAAGATATCCTGGAAGATATTCTTGGCACAAAGCTTCACAATGTTACAGAGGAGGACGAGGAGGAAGAAGCAAGTACCAGTAAGTAGAGTTTTTCTCTCTATGCAAACTTCTACTAACCTTTTCAAGGTCGTGTCGGTAGCCTGGTTTCCAGTGTTCGTGGCCGTCGTACG
>Ga0247804_10001709_pt1 | contig 10135 bp, 9 predicted proteins | sample UWRJL029104C1_FD_181142 | JGI IMG/M metagenome (GOLD analysis project Ga0247804, IMG submission 181142) | Plant litter microbial communities from Arlington Agricultural Research Station in Wisconsin, United States - UWRJ-L029-104C-1 | ecosystem: Environmental > Terrestrial > Plant litter >...
TCGGCAAAATCTTTTTTTTTCTACTGGCCGTGGTGCTGGCCGTGCTAGCGGGGCTGGCCTTCGGCGTAGCGGCCATTTTCAGCATCGGCTTCTGGGCGGCGCTGGGCTACGTGGCGGCGGGCGTCGTGGTGCTGCTGTTGTTGCGGTCGCTCGTGCGAAAGCTGACGGGGAAGAAGTAGTCGCTGCTCATTCTGGAACACGCTCCCCACACTTGGTAGCGGCCAGTAACTGGGATATTGTTGGGTATTGTTTTCTAGGATTTTGCCTGGGTGTGCTTGTCGCGCTTATCAGTCTGGGACTTGGCTCGATAGTGGGTATTGTAGTGGGGTTGGGAATTGCAGCAGCATCGATTCTGTACGTTGCGGCAGCATCGGGCAGCATCTGAGTTCTGAAGCTGCGCTGCTGATTAATCCACGCAAGTAGAGGCTGCAGGCTTCCCTGGTTTTTAAAAGCCAATTCCCCGTCACCAATTTCAAAGATTAGCAATTATTTACAGCCCAAAGCACCCATTGTACCAAGCTCTGAAATCACGAAAGTCATTTAACAAACTGCGCCACCAGAAGCCTAACTTCGGACTTTAATTTAGTAGAGTTCTTTCCCAATGGCCCGACTTGTTCGCTTAGGCTGCTGCCTGCTTTTGTTTTGCATCGTTGGTTGCCGCAGTGAGCGGGTGGCACTTCGGTTTCGACCTACTCCCGCTACCGAAAGCGCTGCTACGCCAAACCACGTAACCAACGATATACCAATCATATCACCAGCAACTACGGTCTTAAGTCATCCGCTGGTCGCCACCAGGCTTCGCCACCACTCCCGTAAAAAAGCCATTCTGCTGCCGCAAACCAGTCGCCATAAATCCGTCCGCCGGCGTCATTCGGTTCAGGTCACGCCGGCAAAGCTTGTCAGGCAGCGCTCAGCCTCTGGGCAAGCATTTCGTCAGGCGCTACGCCCGCAGCAGCATCCCGCAATCGAGGGCTTCGACATTGTTATGGGACTCATAATAGCCTGCTTGTTAGGTGGCGCAGGTTGTCTACTGGTTTCCCTCGCCCTCTTATCGGGTCCGCTTGCGCTGGTTGGCCTGGGCCTGATTCTCCTGTCATTTTTCATCTATGCCATCGCCTGGAGCAGTGGCGGTAGCTGGTATTAGCCTGGCAAGCTATTCTTTGGCTGGTGGCCGCTGCTGGCAACCTTACCTTTGCGTCGGCTGTTTTCTTCCGTACTCATCAACTGCTATCCGCTTTGCCCATTCTCCCCACCCACCGCCCTCGTCGCAACCGCAAATCGCAGGTAATCCGCGACATGGTGCAGGAAACCCGCCTCACTGCCCACGATTTCATCTACCCGGTGTTCATCACCGAAGGCCAGAACAAGACCGAGGAAATCAAGTCGATGCCCGGCATTCACCGCTTCACGGCTGACCGCGTCATCGACGAAATCGGGCAGTGCGTGGAGCTGGGCGTGAAGGCCTTTGCGCCTTTCCCCAACATCAACGAGGTACTGAAAGACCGGCTGGCCCGCGAAAGCGCCAACCTGGAAGGCCTGTACCTCAAAACGGTAGCCGATATTCGCCGCCAGTTCCCGGAAGTGGCCATCATGACCGACGTGGCCATGGACCCCTACAGCAGCGACGGCCACGACGGCATCGTAGACCCCGACTCGGGCGAAATCCTCAACGACTCCAGCCTCGAGATATTAGGCCAGATGGCCCTGGCCCAGGCCCGCGCCGGCGCCGACATCATCGGCCCCTCCGACATGATGGACGGCCGCGTGGCCTGGATTCGCGACGTACTCGACAGCAACGGCTTCAGCCACGTCAGCATCATGAGCTACACGGCCAAGTACGCCTCGGCCTTCTACGGCCCGTTCCGCGACGCGCTTTCGTCGGCCCCCAAGAAAGGCGACAAGAAAAGCTACCAGATGAACCCCGCCAACCGCCTCGAAGCCCTGCGCGAGTTGGCCCTCGACGAAGCCGAAGGCGCCGATATGGTAATGATAAAGCCGGCCCTCTCCTACCTCGACATCATCCGCGAAGTGAAAAACGCCACCGCCCTTCCCGTGACGGCCTACAACGTGAGCGGCGAATACGCCATGATAAAAGCCGCCGCCCAGAATGGCTGGGTAGATGGCGAGCGCACGATGATGGAGGTTTTGCTGAGCATTAAACGCGCTGGCGCTGATGCGATTCTGACGTATTTCGCCAAGGAAGCGGCGCAGGTGCTGCAGCGTGGGTAATCGTCTGTATTGTTGCTAGAACTGTCATGCTGAACGCAGTGAAGCATCCTCTCACGCCGAAACGAGGCAGTAAATCATTCTAGCGTGAGAGGATGCTTCACTACGTTCAGTATGACAAAATACAGGCCGCTCAGGAACCCGGGCGGCCTTTTTTATGTCCGCCCAATTATTACTAAAAAAATTAGCTTATGATTTGCTAAAATTATCCGCAATTCGCTAACTTTACATCATCAAGTCCGTTCAATCAATCTCACTACATTAGCACCAGCCATGACTACGACCCGCCCCCTTTATCGCCACGGTGATGTTCTGATTGCCGCCATTTCCAATCTGCCCATCGGCGCCCGGTCCAAGGCGGGCCTGGTGCTGGCGCACGGCGAGCATACCGGCCACTCGCACCGCATTCAGGAAACCGGCAATGCCAGTCTGTATGTGTATGGCAACGACTTGTATCTGCTGGTGTCGGCGCCCTCGGCGACGCTGGTGCACGAGGAGCACCGGGCCATCGAGCTGCCCGCCGGCGTATATCGGGTGTGGCAGCAGCGCGAGTACACGCCCTCGGCCATTCGTCCGGTTATCGACTAACTTGCCATCATGTTCAGCATCAATCCTCGCGGGCGGCAGCTGCGCCGGCCAGCCGCTAACCCCGCCTCTCAGGCCCAGGAGCCGGCCACGCCGTTTCGCAGCGGGCCGACTGCTCCGCCGCCCCCGCCAGTAGCGCCCCGGCATGGTGGCGTGGTGCGCACCACGCCGGAAGCGGCGCGGGCACTGCTGCTGTCGGGCCGCATGCCGGATGAGCTGATTGTGACCGGCGCACTGCGGCTGAGCGGAGAAGCGCGGCTAAAAGAGCTGCCCACCTTCCTGGAATGCACGCACCTGGAGGTAAACGACTGCCCCAATCTGGATTTGCTACCGGAGCGCCTACGGGCTACCAGCGTGCAGGCCCAGCGCACCGGCATCCGCGAAATCACCGGCGACTGGCTGGTGCGCGAGCACCTGAACTTGAGCAATAATGCTCACCTGCGCCGCCTGCCCGAGCGGCTCACGGCCCGCTCGCTGGCGGTGGCGAACTGCCCGCAATTGCGCGAGCTGCCAGCCGGGCTGCACCTCACCGGCTGGGTGGAAGTGGCGGGCAGCGGCCTCACCGGCCTGCCCAGCGGCCTGCGCGTCAATATTCAGTGGCAGGGCACTTCGGTGGACGAGCGCACCGCCTTCCGCCCCGAAGATTTGACGGGCGTGGAAATCCTGAACGTGCGCAACGTGACGCGGCGGCGCATTCTGCTGGAGCGCTTCGGATTGGACCGCTTCATCGAGGAAGTGGGCGGGCTGGTGATTGACCGCGACCGCGACGCGGGCGGCGACCGGCAGCTCATCCGCATCCCGCTGGAGGATGACGAGGCCATTGTGGCCATGCGCGTGCGCTGCCCCTCCACGGCGCACAGCTACGTGCTACGGGTGCCGCCGCACATTCGGACCTGCAAGCGGGCGGCGGCCTGGATAGCGGGCTTTGATAATGAGCAGGATTACCGCCCGATTATCGAGACGTAATACTGTAGCGCGGACTTTGGCTTGCGCCACTATACTTCCGGTCACTTTTCTTCGTCCGTTCCGTAACGGACTACGGCCGAGCTATGCCAAAACATTCCTAAAACCAACCCTTATTTTCCTCATGCAAATCACGCAGCAACCTACCCAGCCGGTGCTTCTCGAAAACACGGCGGACACCACCAGCCTTTTGTTGAGCTTCCGCGAGGATGTGCCCAACCCAACGCGCCGGCCGCTCAACGTAGCCCTCGTGATTGACCGTAGCGGCAGTATGGCCGGGGCGCCACTCAAGTATGCGCTGAAGGCGGCGGCCGACTTCGTGGACCGTCTCACGGCCGACGACCGGCTGAGCATCGTGGTGTATGACGACGCGGTGGACACGCTGCTTGATGCGCAGCTGGTGACGGATAAGGCGGCCATCCGGCAGATTATTCAGGGCGTGCGGGCCGGCGGCCTCACCAACCTGAGCGGCGGCTGGCTGCGCGGCTGCGAGCTGGTAGCCAAGCACAAAACCGACAAGCACGTGAACCGCGTGCTGCTGCTGACCGATGGGCAGGCCAACGCCGGCATCACCAATTCGGCCACGCTCATCAGCACGGCGGGCAAGAAGGCGGAGGACGGTATCAGCACGACGACGCTCGGCTTTGGGGCGCACTTCGAGGAGGATTTGCTGATTGGGATGGCCCGGGCGGCCGGCGGCAACTTCTACTTCATTCAGTCGGTGGATGATGCGGCCGACGTATTCGGCATCGAGCTGGACAGCCTCAAGGCCATTGCGGCCCAGAACCTGACGGTGACCCTGACGCCCCAGCCGGGCATCAGCATTGCCGACGTGCTGAGTCTGGCCCGCAACGAGAAGGACGGCGATAAGCTGGTGCTGCACCTCGGCGATGTGTATGAGAACGAGGACAAGCTACTGGGGCTGCAATTGAAATTGCCGGCGCTGACGCCCGGCGCGCACGCGCTGTTGCACGTCTCCTTCCGGGCCGATGCCATTCGGGCGGGCAGCATCGAATCCATCAGCGGCGAGCACACGGTGCAGGTGACGGCGGGCAGCATCGACGCCGTGGCGGCGGCCAGCAACACCAGCGTGACCCTGGAGCTGGCCCGCCTGCGCATTGCCCGCGACAAGGAGCACGCCGTGGACCTCGCCGATGCCGGCAAGCACGCCGAGGCCGCCGACCTGCTCAAGCAGCTCGTGGATACGCTCACGGCCCAGGGCCTGCACGAGCACTTCGAGATTGCGGAGGAAATCGACCAGGTGAACCACTACGCCCAGCGCATTGCCAGCCGCCACCTCGACAACGAGAGCCGCAAGGAGCTGCGCGACCAAGCCTTCCAGGGCCGGCGCTCGCGCAACGACCTGGCCGGCCGCGGCGTGAGCGTGGACCAGGCCGCCTACGCCCTGCCCGTCGTGACCGAGCCCGGCGATGGCGTGGAGCTGGTGTGCTTCCGCGAGGGCGGCAAGCTGCGGGTGCGCGTAGCGACGCCCAACTATGAGGACTTTAACATCCAGTTCCCCCGCGCCATCCGGGCCGAGGGGGCGCACTACGTGGTGGACGAACTGGAGCTGAGCGCCGACGGCACCTTCTACCGCGCCAAGGGCAACATTGCCCGCCTCGTGCGCCCCGGCGAAGTGGACCCGCTGGCCGGTGGCCACCACGGCGGCGGCGGCTCGCGGCGCAGCAGTAGCTCACACGTAGCTCGCACGCCCAAAACGCTGGCCGATTTGGAGGAAACCGACACCATCGGCCAGGGCGTGCTGGTGCAGTGCGTGAAGGCCGGCAGCAAACTGCGGGCCAGGGTGGTGAGCGACGGCTTCGACCCCGACTGGAACATGCGCTTCCCGCGGGATATCCGGCAGGAGGGCGTGCTGTTCGTGGTCGACCACGTGAATACCGCGCCGGATGGCAAGTCGTACATTGCCAGCGGCGACATCAAGCGGTTTGTGCAGCCGACCTAGGCCTTAGCAGAACATCAAACTCCCCTCCTTTCCAAAGAGGGGAGTTTTCGTTCTATAATTGCCTTTACAATGCAGTCACCGCCCCTCATCCGCCGCGCCACTACCGCCGACCTGCCCGCCCTCATGGCGCTGGTGCAGCGCGTGGTGCCGCTGATGCAAGCCAGCGGTAATTTTCAGTGGAATGAGGATTATCCCAACGCCACCGTCTTCCAGGAAGACATTGACCAGCAACAGCTGTGGGTGGCCGAGCTCGACGGCCAGCTAGCCGGCGTGGCCGCCCTCACCAACGACCAGGACCCCGAATACGCCGACGCCGACTGGGACGTGACCGAACCCGCCGTGGTGACGCACCGCCTGGCCGTGGACCCGGCCGCCCAGGGCCGGGGCGTGGCCCAGGCACTGATGCTACAGGCCGAGGAAGTGGCACGGGCGCAGGGCCTGACGGTGCTACGCGTGGATACGAACTCGGAGAATGCCGCCACGCAGCGGCTGCTTCCGAAGCTGGGGTACCGGTTTGCGGGGGAAATTGCGCTGGCTATCCGGCCGGGGCAGCGGTTCTTCTGCTACGAGAAGCGGCTGGGGGAGCGAACCGGAGCCAGGGATTTTATGTAGATTAGGGCATGAGATACACAATAGATGCTTTGACCCCAGCCGACGACGAGTTGTTGGTGGGAATTCTGGAAGTACTGTCGAAACGGCACGGTATCCGTTTTGTGGCAGAACAACCTTGGCAACCACAATCAGAGGCCGAATTACAGAGTCGGGTAGTAGCGGCTGATGCCCAGCCACGACTCTCTTTTGCGGAGGCGCGGGAACATTTAGGGCTATGAGCCAGACGGAGCGCATCATTGACCTGGTGCCAGAATTTCTGGATGGACTGGCTCGGATTCAGTAAATACCATAGCCAGTTCAATGCGGCTAAGGCTCATAAGCTGAGTTCGGCCATCGTTGATTTTGCCTACAACACTGTTGGCAGTTTCCCAGCAGCCTATCCGCCGTACCAAGTGAATGACCATCCGGAACGGGAATACCGGCGGGCCGTTTTCAAGCGCGAGTTCGTACTGATTTACCGCGTGACGGAGGCGGCAGTTACATTTCTGGTAATCTAATAGCAGTCGGCAGAGCCCGACTGATGTTGTGTTGCCTGAGTAGACCTTTACCGCTCAAACGGCCACCGCCCCAACCGGCGGCTCCAGAGCAGAAAAGCCACCAGACCGGCGGCTATCACGGCGAGGCCGGAGAGCATGAACGTGGGGCCGGTGCTGTAGAAGATGAGCAGCCACACGGCCACGGCCAGCACCACCGGCAGCGGGTAGAGGGGCATGCGGAAGGGCAAACTGGCGGCCCCGCGCCGGCGGCGCAGCAGCACCAAACCCACGGCCTGGCCCACGAACTGCACCAGGATGCGCATGGCGAGGATGGCCGAAATGACTTCGCCCAGACGGAACAACAGGCTGAACACGAACCCCACGCCGCCCAGGATGAGCAGCGAGACGTGGGGGAAGTTCTTGGTGGGGTGCAGGCGGCCGAAAAGGGGCAGGAACTCGCCGTCGGCGGCGGCGGCGTAGGGGATGCGGGAGTAGCCCAGGAGCACGGCGAAGAGCGAGGCGAAGGCGACGAGCAGCACCAGGGCGGTGGCAGCCTGGGCGGCCACCGGGCCGTAGAGGCGCTCGACGAAGAGGCCGACGATGAACTGGGACTTGTCGGCCACGGCGCCGGCGCCGTTGGCTTGCAGGGCCTGCACTTCCTGCCAGCCGATGACGGTGCCCACGCTCCAGTTGAGCAGCAGGTAGAGGGCCATGATGCCGAGGATGCTCAGGAAGATGCTGCGGGGGATGTTGCGCTGGGGGTTCTGGATTTCGCCGCCGAGGTGGCAGACGTTGTAGTAGCCGAGGTAGGAATAGACGGTTTTGACGGCGGCCTGGCCCATGGCGGCGGAGAGCAGCACGCCGGGCAGGGCGGCCGCGCCGCCAGTGGGCAGCCAGGCTACCTCGTGATTGGCGTGGGTGAGGCCGCCGAAGATGAGCCAGCCCATGAGGCTGAGCACGCCCACCCAGAGGAAGACGCCGAGCTTGCCGATGTCTTCGATGCGGCGGTAGAGCAGGATGATTAGCAGCAATACCACGGCGCCGGATACCATTTTGGGCTGCCACCACTCGGTGAGAGGCACGAGGTAGCCGAAGTACTGGGCGAAGCCGATGGCGCCGGAGGCCAGTACCAGGGGGGCCTGCACGAGGGTTTGCCAGACGTAGAGGAACGACATGAGGCGTCCCCACTTGTGCTCGCCGTAGGCCAGTTTGAGGAAGCGGTAGGAGCCGCCGGCTTCGGGGTAGGCGGCGCCGAGCTCGCTCCAGACGAGGCCATCGACGAGGGCGAGGCCGGCGCCGACGAGCCAGGCGAGCAGGAAATTGGGGCCCATGAAGCCCATGACCAGCGGCAGCGTGACGAAGGGGCCGATGCCGACCATGTCAATCATGTTGAGGGCGGTGGCCTGCACGAGGCCCAGGCGGCGCTGGAGGGTGGGCGTGGACATGGGGGCGAAGGTAGAGCGGCGGCGCGGAAGCGCGGGCACGGGCGGGTGCAATCAGCCGCGGCGCGTACCTTGCGGGGGTCGGAACGTACGCGCGGGCCTTCCTTTCCCCGTTTCCGATGGCTAAAACTCCTTCTTCCGCTGGCGGCGCTGCTGCTAAGGCCCGCAAATCAGCTGCGCCCACACCTGCCCGCCCGCCCGGCCAGCGCAAGGAGGCCACGGAGCGCACGGCCTACGAGCAGAGCCAGATTCGCTTCCGGACGGTGTTTGAGAACTCGCCGCTGGGGCAGAAAATCATTACTTCGGACCTAGTAATCCGGCAGGTGAACGAGGCGGTGCTGAAGATGCTGGGCTACACCCACACGGCCGACCTAGTGGGGCGCAAGATTATCGAGTTTGCCCACCCCGACCACCGGCCCGACTGGCACGAGCTGCAGAAGCGCCTGTGGGAGCACAAGCTGCCGAGCTTTTCGCTGGAAACCTGCCTGGTGCGGGCCGATAAGTCGTCGTTCTGGTGCCAGGTGCACTCGGTGCTGGTGCCCGACGAGGATGGGGAGCTGGGCTACACCATTCTGGAGGATATTTCGGAGCGCAAGGCGCTGGAGGCTAAGCTCAAGCGGCTGTATGACGCGCAGGATACCATTGTGCAGCTGGTGACGCACGACCTGAAGGCGCCGGTGGCGCAGATTGAGCTGCTGGTGGACCTGTTGCTGCGCGAGCTGGCGGGCCGGCAGGGCGAGGGGCCACCGCCGCCCGAGATGGTGCATTACTTCACGCTTATCCGGCTGGCCTGCGCACAGGCCAACGGGCTGCTGCAGGACGTGCTGTACGTGGGCGACCTCGACCAGCAGGGCCTGGAAAAAACCGCTACCGACCTGAATGCCTACCTGAGCACGCAGCTGGAGGTGTACCGGCTGGCGGCCCAGGAAAAGAACGTGAAGCTGGCCCTGCACCTGCCGAAGGAGACGCTGTACGGCCAGCTGCACCCCGAGAAGTTTGCCCGGGTGCTGGCCAACCTGGTGGGCAACTCGCTGAAGTTTACGCCGGCGGGGGGCACGGTGACCATCGGGCTGGAACGGGAGGGCAAGCGGGTGCGCATGACGGTGCAGGACACGGGCATCGGGATTCCGAGCCGGCTGCACGCGCACTTGTTTGATAAGTTTAACCCCAGCCGCCGGGCGGGCCTTAGTGGGGAAACGACGACGGGGCTGGGCCTCTTCATTGCCCGGCAGATTGTGCAACTGCACGGCGGCGACATCTGGCTGGAAAGCCGGGAGCAGGAGGGGACGACGTTTTTTATTGAGCTGCCGTAGGGCGGGGCGGGAAAATAGGACTTTCCTACGGGGTAGGTATGCTTTGCCTCTATACTGCCTCTAGGCTTTCTCTAGACTTCGCTTAGGGAAGAGAGTAGGGCGGAATAGGATAAAAGCGGGGAGGGCGGCTTACAGGGTGAAGCGGCGGGTGGTGCAATTGCCGGGGCGGTCGTGGGCTTCGACTTCGCAGATGGTGCCGCCGACGTGGTTTTGCTGGGTGAGGTAGAGCCAGTCGGCGCTGGGCTGGAGGGTGGCGGGGCCGGTTTCGAGCACGGTGCCGGTGGGGCTGAGGAAGCGCAGGACGACGGCGATGACTTCGAAATCGTCGGTGGCCTGCACGCGGAGGGCGTCGCCGGGGTGGCCGCGGTAGGCGCGGGCGTCGAGGCCGAGGATTTCGGGGGCCTTCATGTAGTCGGCGATGGCGACGGTGTAGGCACTGGTGCGGCGCTGGTCGATGCGGGTGGCGTAGAGGGCCTTGAGGTTGGGGTCGCGAATTTGAGCCTTGGCATAGAGCTGGGCCTGGTACATGCGGTCGAGGTGGGCCTGCTGCCTGGG